>Ga0070681_10002564_pt1 | contig 16669 bp, 16 predicted proteins | sample KBSC83BmetaG_FD_65650 | JGI IMG/M metagenome (GOLD analysis project Ga0070681, IMG submission 65650) | Corn rhizosphere microbial communities from Kellogg Biological Station, Michigan, USA - KBS C8-3B metaG | ecosystem: Host-associated > Plants > Roots > Rhizosphere | place: USA: Michigan...
CGGCGACCCGTGCACCTTCGGCCACGAACAGTCGCGACATTTCCGCGCCGAAGCCGCTCGCCGCGCCCGTGATGATCGCGACCTTGTTCGAAAGAAGTCCCATGTCCGCTCCTTGGTCCTATTGTGGAAAATACCATGCTATCCATTCGCGCCAGCGTCGCGGACAATGCGCTCCGCCTTGAGAACGACCGGACGGTCGACCATCTTGCCGTCCACGGCCACGGCCACGGCCGCTCCGGCCGACCTGCGCGCCGCATCCAGTACCTTGTGCGCCCATGCGACTTCCGCCTCGCTCGGCGAAAACGCCGCATTCACGCTTGCAATCTGATGCGGATGAATGCAGAGCTTGCCGCCGAATCCGAGCTTGCGCGCGCGACGCGCATCGGCTTGCAGCAGGTCCACGTCCGTCCACGAGGTGCACGGCCCATCGACGGGAGCCTGGATGCCGGCCAGGCGGGAAGCCAGCACGAGCTGAGAGCGGAAGGCCAGCAGCTCGTCGCCATCGCCCTCGATGCCGAGCTCGAGCTGGAAGTCGATCGTGCCGAACAGCAGGCGCTGCACGCATGGCGTCGTCGCAACAGCAGCCGCCTGCGCCATGCCGAGCGCGGTTTCGATCAGCGGAAGGAGCACGATGCCCCTCTTGCAGCATAGCGCAATGACGTCGTCGCCGATCTTCTCAGCCTTCGGCAGCACCACGCCGATCACACCGGCGGCATCACATGCGTCGAGATCTTTCGCGAACCACTCCGTATCCACGCCATTCACGCGTATGAACACCGCTTTCCTCGGTGACAGCCATGCAGTCACGGCTTGGCGCGCCGACAGCTTGTCGGCCGGCGCCACGGCGTCCTCGAGATCGACGATCACGGCGTCCGCACCCGCAGCGCACGCCTTGTCGAATCGATCGGGGCGGCTGCCGGGCACGTACAAGTACGAGCGCGCTACGTCTCGACTCATATCACTCCGCCGGCGCGCAGCTTCCCGATCGCAGCCCGGTCGTAGCCCAGCTCGCCCAAAATCGCATCGGTGTGCTGCCCGACGGCCGGAATGGCATCCATGCGCGGCTCGAACGTCTCGGGCATGCCGGGCGGCAGCATCGCTTTGATCTTGCCCACTGGCGTGTTGACCTCCACCCAGCGCTTGCGCGCCCGCAGCTGCGCGTGGTCCCAGACATCGCGCATGTCGTTCATCTGTGCGTTGCCGATCTGGGCCTCGTCGAGACGCTGCACGATCTGCTGCGCCGTCAGCTTCGAGAACGCGTCGACGATGATGCCGTAGAGCGCTTTGCGGTTGGTCGAGCGCAGAGGACCGGAGCAGAAGCGCGGATCGGTCCTGAGCTCCGGCTGGTTCAGCACCTTGTCGCAGAACACGGTCCATTCGCGCTCGTTCTGCAAGCCGAGCATCACGACCTTGCCATCGCCGGCCGGAAACGGCCCATACGGATAGATCGTTGCATGCGACGCGCCGGCCCTCACCGGCGGATCGGCCCCGTCATAGGCGTAGTAGAGCGGGAAGCTCATCCATTCGGCCATGCTCTCCAGCATCGACACGTCGATGCGGCAGCCGCTCCCGGTTCGGCCCCGCTGGATCAGTGCCGCAAGGATATTGCTGAACGCGTACATGCCCGACGCAATATCGACGATCGAGCAGCCGGCTTTCGACGGCGTCTCCGGCGTTCCGGTCACCGACAGCAAGCCGGACTCGCTCTGGATCAACAGGTCGTACGCCTTCTTGTCGCGATACGGGCCGTCGGCTCCGTAGCCGGAGATGTCGCAGACGATCAACCGCGGAAACTCGCCCTTGAGCTGATCGTGCGAGAACCCCATGCGCGCCGCAGCGCCCGGCGCAAGGTTCTGCACGAGGACGTCGGCGCTGCGCAGGAGCTTGCGCACGATCTCGCGCGCCTCCGGCTGCTTGAGATCGAGCGTGATGCTCTCCTTCGAGCGATTGGTCCAGACGAAATGGGACGACATGCCGCGAACGCGCTCATCGTAGGCGCGGGCCGGATCGCCGACGCCCGGGCGTTCGATCTTGATGATTCGGGCGCCGAGATCGGCCAGCTGACGGGTACAGAACGGACCGGCGATCACGTGTTCCAACGCGACGACCGTGACGCCTTCAAGCGGACGCATGGATCAATTCCTCATCGAACGGTGTTTCCACATCCAATCACAACGCAAGATAGCGGCTCTTCACTGCGTCATCGCTACGCAGCGCTTCGATAGTGTCTCGATACACGATCTGGCCTTTGTCGATGATGGTCGCGTGACTCGCGATACCCAGACAAAAATGCATGTTCTGCTCGGCGAGCAGCACGGTGACGCCCATGTCGCGCAACTGGCGCAGCAACTCGCCGATGCGCTCGACGATCACGGGCGCCAGCCCTTCGCTCGGCTCATCTAGCAGCAGCCCGGTGGGATTGCCCATCAGCGTGCGCGCGATCGTGAGCATCTGCTGCTCGCCGCCGGAGAGGTTGCCCGCCATGCGGTCCTTCAGCGCGGACAGCTTCGGCAGCATCTCGTACACACGCTCGAGGTTCCAGTGATCCTGACCATCCGGCCCCTTCTTCTGTGCGATGATCAGATTGTCTTCGACGCTATGCTCCGGGAAGACCTGCCGGTCCTCCGGCACGAAGCCGATGCCGGCGCGCGCGATCGTGTGCGGCTTGCGGCCCTGCATTTCCTTGCCGAGCACACGCACGACTCCACGCGATGGCGGCGCGATTCCGGCGAGCGCTTTCAGCGTCGTGGACTTGCCCGCACCGTTGCGCCCGAGCAGCGCCATGGTCTGACCTTCTGCGACCTCGAGACTGACGCCGAACAGGATCTGACTGCTGCCATAGAAGACATCGATGTCCTCGGCGCCGACGATGACGCGCGCGCTCATGCCGGCTTGCCCTCGAAGCGAGTGCCGAGGTAAGCCTCGATCACATGCGGGTTGCGGCGCACGTCGTCCGGCGAGCCTTCCGCGAGCACCTTGCCATAACTCAGCACGCGGATGCTCTGTGCGTACTTGAACACGATGTCCATGTCGTGCTCGATGAAGATCAGCGTCATCGGCTTGCGCTGCCATAACTGGTGCACAGTGTCGATCATCTGCCAGCGCTCCTCGGGCCCCATGCCAGCCGTGGGCTCATCGAGCAGCAGGACCTGCGGCTCGAGCGCCAGCGCCAGAGCGATATCCAGCAGCTTCTGATCGCCATGCGAAAGGTTTCCGGACAACGTGGCAGCGCGCGCATCGAGCCCGACCAGCTCCATCACCTCGTCGGCCTGGGATCCGGCTTCCGCCAGCGGAAAGCGCCGCGCGAGCTTCGCATACCAGAGACGATAAGCGTTGACGGCGCCGAGGATCGCTTCGCGGACCGTCAGCGACGGAAAGATGCTCGCGATCTGAAACGCCCGCCCGATGCCGCGCCGTACGATCTCCGGCGCGCGCAGTCCCGCGATGTTCTCGGTGCCGAGCAGGATTCTTCCAGCGTCGGGGCGGAATGCGCCCGTGATCAGATTGAAGAACGTCGTCTTGCCCGCGCCGTTCGGACCGATCACCGCCGTCAGCGATCCCTGCTCGAACTTCAGGCTTACATCGCTCATCGCGGCGACGCCTCCGAAGGACTTGCTGAGGTGCTCGACGCTCAGCATGTCACTGCCGCTCCGTCCGCGCCTGCGCTGGCGTCTGCGCGATGCGCCATGATCTCGCTGCGCGCTTCGTCCAGAGGTCGGCGACCAACCCGAGCAAACCTGAGCGCAGGCCGAGTGCGAACACCAGGATCACGATGCCGAGCACCAGGCTGTAGTGCTCGGTCAGGCGCGTGACCGTGTCGTTCAGCACCAGCAGGATGGCGGCACCGACGAGCGGGCCGAGGAAGACCTTCATGCCGCCCAGGAGAATCATGAAGACGCCCTCGCCCGAAACCGTCCAGTACGCAAAATCCGGATATGCGCTCGACACGAACAGGCTGATCAGCATGCCGCCGACGCCACCGAAAATACCCGCAGCGACGAACGCGAGCAGCCGGACGCGCCACACGGGGATGCCGAGGAATTCGGCGCGGCGCGGATTATCGCGAATCATGCGCAGCGTGTATCCGAACGGCGATTGGACCAGGTGGCGCATGAGGAACAGTGAAATCACCAGTACAGCGCAGCAGAACAGATAGAGATGGCGTGGCTCATCGAGGCGGATGCCGAGAAACGGCGGACGCGGCACACCGCCGGTCAGTCCCTGATCGCCGCCGGTCACCGCAGTCCAGGCGATGATCAGGCTGTGCAGAAGCATCTGGAACGCGAGCGTCAGGAACGAGAAGTAGATCTCTTTGAGCCGGATGCAGATGGCACCGATCACCGCCGCGACAGCGCCATTGACCAAAATCGTAAGCGCGAACGCCAACGGAATCGAGGTGCCCATCTTCTGCATCAGAAGCGCAAAGCTGTACGCGCCCAATCCATAGAACAGGCCATGACCGAACGAGACCATGCCGCCGTAGCCGATCAGCAGATTGAGCGATGTCGCGTAGATCGCGAACGCGGACAACCGGATCACGAAATCGGAGAACGCTTTTCCAGGAAAGACCAGCGGGAGCACGACCAGCAGAACCAGCCCGCCGACGGCAAACAGCAGGTCGCGCGTAAGCGTGGAGCGCGGCACGACTCAGCGATCCTTGCCGAACAGCCCGCTCGGCTTCACGATCAAGACCGCCGTCATGAACAGGAACATCAGGCCTTCGGTGAAGAGCGGGAATCCGATGGTTCCGAAGCTGCGCACGAGGCCGATCAGGAGTGCACCGACCAGCGCGCCGCCCACCGAGCCCATGCCGCCGATCACCGTCACGATGAACGACTCGATCAGGATCGAGAAGCCCATGCCCGAGACCAGCGAGCGCACCGGCACCGCCAGCGCGCCAGCCAGGCCCGCGAGCAGTCCGCCCAGCGCGAACACGCCGCCGAAGACCAGCGCTGTGTTGATGCCCAGAGCGGACGTCATCGTGGGATTGATCGCCGCCGCCCGAACGATCTTGCCGATGCGGGTCTTGGTGATCACATACGCGAGCGCGACCGCGACCAGCAGCGTCACGCCGATCAGGAACAGATAGAACACCGGCAGCACGCCGCCCGCGACAATGATCGGCGGGCGCTGGAATGCGGCCGGCATGCCCATCGACAGAAACTCCGCACCCCAGATGATCTTCACCGCATCGTCGAGGATCAGGATGAAGCCATAGCACACCAGCAGTTGCATCAATACATCGGCGCTGTATACGCGGCTCATGAACAGCCGCTCGAAGATCAGCGCGAACACGCCGACGCCGATGGCCGCTCCGATGACAGCCACCGTATAGCTGCCGGTCAGGTTGTACAGCGTGTAGGCGAAGTAAGCTCCGAGCATATACAAGGAGCCGTGCATGAAGTTGGTGACCTTGAGTGTGCCGAAGATCAGCGACAGCCCGGCCGCCACCAGGAACAGCAGCATGCCGCTGATGAGCCCGCCGGTGGTCTGCGTGACGACGCACGACGCGGACGATAGGCAACTCAGGAGTGCCTGGAGATCCAAGTGTGATTTCCGGAGCGGAGGTGAGTTTCAAGCGGCCGCGGCAGCCTCTCGAAGCAGCCGCAGCGCATCGAGCGCCGCAACTTGGCCAACCGCGGTCTCGCGTGAGGAGCCGGGTCAGGCGTACCCCATTTTCTTTTTCCACTCGGCCTCGTACTGCAGGATCGTCTTCCAGTCGCCTGGGGCGACGTTGGGCACGTACGGCTCTTTCGGAATCGTCGTGCCCCATCCGATCGCGTAGCCGATCGTCGTCTGATCCTCGGCGCGCATCGTCACGGTTCCGTCAGCACCGAACGGCGTTTTGACTTTCATGCCCCGGATGGCGTCCGCGAGCTTCGCACCGTCGGTGGAGTTGGTCTTCTTCAATGCGGTCGTGAGGAAGTTGATCGCCAGCGCGTTTTCCCAGGACCAGTTGGTGGGATAGTCGCCGTACTTGGCCTTGTAGGCATCGGCCCAGGCCGCATTCTCGGCGCCGGTCGGAAATGTCTTGAGGTAACGGGTCGCGGAATGGATGCCTGCGGGCAGGTTCTTTACGGCCGTAAGTGTGGTGTAATCAGCCATGTTGATCGCGAACAGATTGGTCTGCGCGAACAGGTTGTAGATGCTGGACTGATCGACGAACGACACCAGGTCGCCCGCCCACAGCGCAGAATAGAGTGCCTGCGGCTTCTGCTGCAGAATCTTGGTGATGTTTTCCGTGTAGTCGGCCTGGAACAGCTTCGGCCACGCCTCGCCGACGACCTCGACTTCCGGGTAGAAGCGCTTCAGATGGTCGATGAACAACGCGGTGCTATCGCGGCCGTAGGCGTAATCCGGCGAGCAGCTCATCCAGGTCTTCAGCCCCTTGGCCTTCGCGATGTTGGCCGCATAGGACGCGCTGACGATAGAGTCGTGAATGCCTTGGCGCGCGGCACGAAAAGCCGTGGGTACGCGAATCTTCGGATCGGCCGACAGCGACGAGGTCTCCGAGTTGGTATGGATGCACAACACCTTCAATTCGCGAATCACCTCCTGGACGGCAAACGCCCCGGCCGACGACTCCGCACTCAGAATGATCTCGCAGCCGTCCGAGTTGATCAGCTGGCGCGTGTTGTTCGCCGCTTCGTCGGGTTTGCCTTTCGAATCGCGGGCGATGATCTCGAGCATGCGTCCGCCCAGGCCGCCGGCCGCGTTGAACTTGTCGATCTCGAGCTGAAGCGCATTGCGCGACGAGATACCGAGTTGCGCGACACGGCCCGACAGAATCGTCGGGACGCCGATCTTGATGGGTTTGGCTTCCGCTCGCGAGATGAACGGAAAGCCCAACCCGGTTGCGGTCAGCGCACCGGCCGCCTGAATGAACGCACGACGTGTGCGCTGTGTTGCCTTCGCTTGCGACATGGTGGTCTCCTCTCCCCTCGTTATTCTTGGTCCGCCCGCGTCCCTACCCTCCAGGACGGCATGGCTTGCTAGATTGCGCAAATCAGTATCCGGCCGCAATCCCAAATCCGTCAATCGAGCCTTCGCGAAATGCGAAAGGTAGCCTCAGGCAGCTTTGGCAACGCTCGTTCCCGTCAGATGATCGACCAGCTTGCGTGCCATCGCAGGCAACGATTCGTAGTCGCGCACGCAGACATACATCCGCCGGCGGGTCCATGGATCGCTCAACCTCACCAGTCGAAGCTGCATCGCAGCAACGAACGGCCGCGCGGCCAGCTCGGGCAGGATGCCGATGCCGAGCCCTGCTTCGATCATCTTGCACAGTGCGGCGAAGCTGTGAACCTGGATGCGCGCGCGCAACGGCTTGCGCGCCACCGCAGCCTGGTCGACAAGCAGCCGCGTAGTCGCGGTAGGGCCTTCGAGAGTCACGAAGTCGTAGTCGAGCAAGGTCGAGAACACCGCACTGCGGCTACGCAGCGGATGTTTCTTCGGCACCACCGCGACCAGTTGATCGGTCTTGTACTCGAAGCACCTCAGCCCTTCGGTCGGCGTGGACTCCATGATGACGCCCACGTCCGTGGCGCCTTCGCGCAGTGCCTGCACGATCTCACCGCTGAATCGCTCTTCGAGTGCGATCACGACTTGCGGCGCTATCGTCGAGAACGTCGCGAGGTCAGCGGGCAGGAACTGCGAGATCGCGGAGGCACTCGCCTGAATACGCACGTGCCCTTTCCCGCCTGACGCATATTCGGACAGGTCGGACTCGAGCTGATCCACCTGACTCAGTATCTGGCGCGCACGGTGCACAACTACCCTGCCGGCCGGCGTAAGCTCGGCGCCGCGCGCCGTGCGGTTCAGCAGCTTCACGCCGTAATGATGCTCGAGCAGACTCAAGCGCCGGCTGGCCGCCGCGAGCGCGATGTGGCTGGCTTCAGCCGCCTTCGTGATACTGCGCGCTTCGGCAACGCGGATAAACAACGCGAGCGATACGAGATCGGGCAGCATCGGAGCGGTCTGGTGGGGCCACGCGGGAATGCAGCATCATGCCACCATCCGGCTTCGAGCCCCGGTTCAGTCGGGCTTCCCAGATCTCAGTGGAGGTTGGTGATGTACTGCGCCAGAGCGTCGATCTGTTCGTCGGTAAGACCTTGCGCGTAGGCCGTCATGGTGCCTGCATCGTTGGTGCGCTTGCGGGCGCGAAAATCCTTCAGCTGTTTGACGATGTAATCGTAGTGCTGACCAGCCACCACCGGGACCTCGTTCTGACCGGAAAACCCGCCCATATGACACATCGGGCAGAGCGCATTGTCGGCGATTTTCTTGCCCTCCGCGACCTTGGCGCTCTGCGCTTTGTATCCGCTCGGCGCAAGTTTCTGCGACGAGAAGTAGTCGGCCAGATCCAGCATATCGTCGCGCGACAGGTTGGTCGCCATCGGTGACATCAGCGGGTCCTCGCGCCGGCCTTCCTTGAAATCCCTCAGTTGCAGGTAAAGGTACCGGGCAGTCTGCCCGGCGAGGCTGGGCCAGAGCGCGTTGGTCGAGTTGCCGTCTATGCCATGACAGGCAGCGCACACCGCAGCCTTTTGCTTCCCCGCCTCGGCGTCCGCTAGCGCGGCCGCGGGCAGAAGTGCTGCAGCAAGGAACACGAGCACGAGCATCGGACGCTTACGCATTATTCGGTCCTTCGTGAAAAGGTTGAAAGGGCGCTGACAGGGCGGTGGCTTCGAAACATCACGGGAATAACAAGGGAACAACCCGGACGCCGGCCACTGAACGAAGACCAGCACGCCATGTGATCCCGCCGAACAGTACCTAGCCCGAGCCGAGGACGGGACGCCTTTGAAACGCGACGACCGCGCGCAAGGTACCTGTCGCCAGCAGCATTCCTGCGATAGGCGTGGAAGCGAAGCACTCACGCTGACCACACCTCATCTCATCGCCGAACGTTGAAGGCCAGAATCGAACCGGGGTTCTGCAGCTCGAAGCTCATCGCGCCGTTGCTGCCTTTGGTCGGACCGCCACTGTCGGCGGCCACGTAGATGGTGCGCCCGTCCGGCGAGACCATCACATCGCGATAGCGATTGATAGTCTTGAACAGGCGTGAGGGATCGCCACGGGCCGCGCTGCCGTCAGGCGAAAGCTGCACCCGGAATACAGACCCCTCTTTCAGCGACGCCACCAGCAAGGAGCGCTTCCAGCCCGGGATCGCGCCGGCCTCGTAAACGGCCAGTCCGGACAGGCCGCTCGTAGGCCAGCAGGTGTACCACTTCTCTCCTTCTGCACAGACCGGATCCTTGAAATTGTGCCCGTTCTCAACGGTATAAAAAGTGCGCAGCGGTTCGGCGAATTTGCCCTTCCACGCGCTTTCGGCCTGGGTCGGAACCTGCGGCGGGATTTCATAATCGGAAAACGTGAGGGATTGGCAGGCCACGCCATTCGGGTGCGACCAGTCGGCGAAGACGTAATTCTTGTCGTCGCGATAGCCTGCCACATACGGCCAGCCGTAGTTACGACCGGAAAGGATGCGGTTGACCTCGTCATCGCTCTTGGGTCCGTGTTCGGACTCGTAAAGGCTGCCGTCGGACGCAAACGCGAGGCCCTGCGCGTTGCGAAAGCCATAGGCGTATACATAGCTGCGCACGCCGTTGAACGCGGGGTTGTCGTCTGGAATGCTGCCGTCCGGATTCAGGCGCAGGATCTTGCCTTCGAGGCTGCGCCAGTCCTTCGCGGCCACCTGCTCCGCGCTGGGCAATTCCTGCGCTCGGTTGGGTCGGCACCAGTTGGCCAGCTGGTTCGCGCCCTGGTCTCCGATCGTGTAGTAGAGCTTTCGATCCGGTCCGAACACCAGGCGGCCTGACTGGTGGTCGCCGCTGTGGGGCAGACCGGTGATCAGATCATTCGGTGCCGAAAGGGTATTGGCCCCGACATCGTAGGTGTAGCGGCGAATGATGACCTGACCGCTTTGCTGCGGGCTGCGGTTATCGGCGGCAACCGAGAACGCGAGGTAGACGAAATCGTTGCCGGTGGCCTTGCCCAGTTCGGGATGCAGAGCCAGACCGAGCAAACCGTCCTGGGTGTCGGGCGTGATCAGGATGTCCGGCACCGTGAACAGCAAGGTCTTGTCACCGGTCGCCGGGTCGATGCGGCTGACGTGTCCCGCGGTGCGCTCGATCAGCCAGATTCTGTCATCGGGTCCCCAACGCATTTGATTCGGGCCGTCAAAGCCGCTCGCAACCACGCGCATGTCGAATTCGGGTGCGGTTTGCTGACTTGCGTCAGAGCGTTTCGTCGGCGCGAACTGCTGGCAACCGACCAGGAAGACGCAGGCAAATGCCGGAACTAAGAAACGTGTAAGCGGGATCATGAGATGCTCCTATGGGGCAGTACATCAAGATGCGAAGCCAGGCGTGCATGCGCGTATATGAGCCGCCCCGCGGTCCCAGTCTCCCGGCGGCGCATCTTCAGCGACGCGGTGTGATTTTCCAGAGCTCGCCGTTGAGCTGGTCCGTAACGATACACAGCGCACCGTCGCTCCCTTGCCGCACGTCACGGACGCGTTGTCCGCGATCGGCGAGCAGGTGTTCCTCGCCGGTCACCCGATCGTTCTCCATGGTCAGGCGGATCAGCAGTTTGTCTTTCAGCCCGCCTATGAACAGGCTGCCGCGCCAAGCCGGAAACGCATCGCCGGTGTAGAACTGCGCGCCGGATGGCGCGATCACCGGGTCCCAGTAACAAATTGGCTGCTCCATGCCGGGACGCGCGGTTGCAGTGCGTATCACCATTCCCTCATGGGACGTTAGAGAAAGGCGCAATACGCACTCAGGACGAGGCCTACGAGCCGTCATAACGTTTTTCTTCCGCCAGCTTCAAACTGGATATCTTTCTAGCCAACAGTTCAGGCTTGGTCCAGAAAAATGTCGACGGCAGACTCCGTAAGAAAACGTCTCCTCACACCTAACGAAGCAGGGTTGCAAAAGACATCCGCGATGTCTGTGCGCTGCCGAACATAGTCGAGAGCAAATAAGGCCCATGCTGTACACCCAGCGCCAACGGTCGCCCTCACGGCACGGCCTCTGCCTGATAATGAAATTGACTTTAGAACGAAGTCGCAACTTTCTCCAACGCGGCCTCGTTCATTTGAGGATCGTTACCCGTGTTATGTTTTATCTAACTTCCTTAAGGTTCGCCCGGCCGCTGGTCAATAGGATCGGGACTCGTCTTGTGGTGAGACGGGAAATGATGAAAAAGAAGCCCGTTGCGAAGAATGCGCGCGGTCCCGCGGAACAGACGCACGGCCCCGCTGGCGCCTCCCACCGACTTGAAAACCGCGGCGACCCGGGACATCACCGTGAAGGCGATCCGTGCGGAGGTGTTCGCGTGCGACGGGCACCGCGACATCTTCGCAGCCAGCCTCATCGAGGTCTGGATGGAGACGAGACGGGGCGCCGGACCGGGTTCCTGCCCGAGGCGAGCCGCCAGGCAGATGCGGCCGCGAATTGGGAAACCGAGACGCTGGCGAAAAGACGGCACCCGCCGTCCATCGGTAATCGGAAGCGACGACCATGACGACTTCGCTTTCTTCGCCTGCGCCATCGAGGTCGGGCTCGCCATTGAGCCCGTTCAGGCATCGCGCCTTCGCCGTGGTGTGGACCGCGGTTCTGGTCTCCAACATCGGGATCTGGATGCAGAACGCCGCAGCAGGCTGGCTGATGACCTCGCTCGATCCGGATCCACGCATCGTTGCCATGGTGCAGGTCGCGACCGCGTTGCCGATCTTCCTCTTCGGTGTGCCGGCCGGAGCGCTTGCCGATATTTTCGATCGGCGGCGGCTTCTGCTTGCGATGGAAATTGTCATCACGCTGATGACCGCGTTTTTCGCGTTGTTGCTGGCGCTGGATCGCGTGAGCCCCACATCGCTGCTGGCTTTTATCTTCCTTTCCGGAATCGCGACGGCGTTGATGGCACCCGCCTGGCAGGCCATCGTTCCGCAACTGGTCGGGCGCGAGGATCTCGCATCAGGAATCGCGCTGAACAGCACCGGAATCAATATCAGCCGGGCGATCGGGCCGGCGTTGGCGGGATTCTTGATCGCATACCTCGGCATGGCGGCGCCATTCTCGATCAACGTCGCCACCAACCTCGCCTGCGTCGGCGCGCTCTTGTGGTGGCGCCCCGCTAAGGAGGTCGGCACGGATCTGCCCCCGGAGCGCTTCGGCAGCGCCATCCTCGTCGGCTTGCGCCACGCGCGCTATAACCGGCCGCTGCGCGCCACGCTGCTGCGCGCCACCGGATTCTTTCTATTCGCGAGCGCTTATTGGGCGCTGCTGCCGCTGGTTGCCCGCGACCAGGTTGCCGGCGGTCCCGGGCTCTACGGACTGCTGCTTGGCGCGATCGGCGTCGGCGCGGTCGCCGGAGCATTCGTCTTGCCACGCTTCAAGTCAAAGCTCGGACCCGATCGCGTCGTGGCGCTTGGCTCGGCTGGCACCGCCCTAGCACTGTTGCTGTTCGGCCTGGCACGCCAGCCTGCCGTCGCGCTTGCAGCGAGCGCGCTCGCCGGGCTGTCGTGGATCGCCGTAGTGGCGACACTCAATGTGTCGGCCCAGATGGCTTTGCCTGCATGGGTACGCGGCCGCGGCCTCGCGGTATACGTGACCGTCCTGTTCGGCGGCATGGCGCTCGGCAGCCTGATGTGGGGCGAGATGGCCTCGCTTACCGGCCTTCCCGCCGCGCACTACACGGCTGCTGCGCTCGCGCTCGTGGCGATTCCGTTGCTGCGCCGATGGACGCTTCATACCGATGCCGGCCGCGATCTGACACCTTCCATGCATTGGCCGGAGCCGCTGCTTTCGGATGACGTCGGCGACGACCGCGGCCCGGTATTGATCACCGTTGAATACCGCATCGCGTCCGGGAACCAGCAGGCATTTCTGGCCGCGATCCGCGATGTGGCCGCCAGCCGCAAACGCGACGGAGCGTACGATTGGCACGTGTTCGAGGATGCGGCTGAAAAAGGCCGCTGGCTGGAAACCTTCCTCGTCGATTCATGGCTCGAACACCTGCGCCAGCATGAACGGGTGACGAACGCCGACCGCGCACTGGACGAAGCGGTGCTGCGTTTCCAGACGAATGGATTGCCCAAGGTTACGCATTACATCGCAGGAGGCGCGCGCTCTTTGAACGCATCGCCGAAAGACCTGCCGTGAAACTGACCGCTTCATTCGGCATATGCTGCGCAGGGACATACATGAGCGGCAGATAGTGATCGGGCGTCGGAGCAGACCATCGCATCGCGGCCGAGGCGCCCGTAGTCCACGAGCGGCGCGAAGTTGCCGGCGCTCAACGACTCGCGTGCCATCGTTTCGAAGCGCACAGCCCAATCGTAGGGCGCGACGGAATGCCCGTACGGCGCAGCGTGCAGAGCCCCACATCAAGCCTATCAGGGCGGGGGCCGATGGATGGCGTTCGCATGGGTGCATCACGAGCGTAATCACTGCAACGAAAGGAGCCCAAATGGAAAAATCGAAAGCGCTGCGGGTCCTGATCGCGCTCGATGATTCGCGCCCAGCGGAAGCCGCGATAGAGACGGTAGTCAAGTTCCCCTGGCCGGACGCGACGCGCCTACGCGGCGTGGTCGCGCTGCGGGCGGGCTATTTCGACTCGCAGTCGAAGGCGCTCAACGCCGCTCTCGAGGCGAGCTTGCAGGACGCCGCCGCTTCGGCGCGCACTGCTCTTTCGACGCGCTGGAGCAACGCGGAGGTCGTGGCCATCAACAAGGCTCCGACGGACGCGATTCTGGGCGAAGCGAGGGAGTTGCGCGCAGACGTAATCGCACTGGGCTGGCGCGGGCACGGTACGTTCTTCCGCCTGCTTGCTGGCAGCGTGGCCAGGGCCGTGGCGGCTCGCGCGGGGAGCTCGATCCTGGTAGTGCGTACCGCCCCGAAAACCGTCCGCCGATTTGTGGTGGGGTTCGACGATAGCCCGAACGCACGTCGCGCAGTGAACTTACTAAGCCGTCTTCGCCCCGAGCGTGGAAGTCGGGCGGTATTGGTGAACGTCATGGACCTCATCAAACTACCTAGGAATGCTTCCCGTCTTCCCGCTTCCGTGCGTTCAAACCTCCGCGGCGACCTGGTTGCACTGAACAAGGAGCGGTATGAGCAGGCACAGCGGGCGCTGGAGACTGCCGCCAGTCAGCTCAAGCGCACGGGGTGGACAACAGAAGAAGAAATACGAAAGGGCCCTCCTCTCGAGGGCTTGTTGGCTGCCGCCAAGGCGCACCGGGCCGACATTCTAGTCGTAGGCGCGCGCGCAACGAGCGGCATCGAGCGTATGCTACTTGGCAGCGTGTCACAGGGCGCTTTGAATAGTTCGCCCAAGCCCGTTCTGCTCGTTCGCTGACGGAGCCCACCGGCACCGTGACACGGCTGGATTGTGCGCCCGCTACCCATCGCCTGGGATCGAAACGACGTGGGCAAAGATTTCTCAAGAGCCCGTCAAGCCCTCCTGGAGCTGCTTCTTGGCGAAGTCGATGACGATCTCGCCCGGCTCGCGCTTGACGTACTGGATCTCCAACTTCTCGCCGTATCGTCTACGTAGCTGGTTCAACAATGGCAGCGGGTCGTGGTCATTGCAGAAGCGCATGGTTTCGCCCGGCCACAAGGCATCGAGCGCGCCGAAAATCGCGGCGTGACGGAAGCGCTTGGCGATGCCGCGTGCATCGAACGGATAAAGCTGATCGGCTTGGAGATGAAGATGCGGATTAGCCATTGGGATGGTCTCCTATTGCGTCAAACGAAATGCCGTTCCAAGGTCGCTGCAGAACTGCGAGTGCGCCGTTCCAGCCGCGACCTTGGCTGGCATCGGTCGGTTTCGCACGAGATCGACGAGGGGTTTCGATTTCATTCACCCTGATCCGGCCCCGCCGCCGTCAGATCTGGTACGACAAATTGCCCCTGCAGCGATTGAAGCTCAACGGAATGAAGCAGTGCCAATCGTTCAAGGTAGTTCTCCCCCTTCTGAGTCAACTTCACCTCGACACAGCGACCGTCGCTCTTACTGACACGGCGGCTCACCAGGCCGATCGCTTCGCACCTCGAAATCAAGGAGACGACGCCATGATGCTTTGCCTGAAGGCGCTCGGCTAGCTCCCCTACAGTTGCCCACTCCCTACCGGGAAAGCCCTTGATCTGGAGCATCAAGAGGTACTGCAGCGAGGTTATGCCCTGCTTGCGGGCGACCTCTTCACTGAAACGAAGAAAGCGCCGCAGCTGATACCGAAAGTGCGCCAGCCGCTCGAAATCGGCTTTCGCCATTTTGCGATTGGAAACTCGCCGGGGCTGTTTACTCACCCTCATAATGTATCATAGAGTGATATATTCACGAAGAGAGACATCGAAGAGAGACATCTTTGCCAGGCTCGTCCTAGAAATACCGCGCGGGCAGCAAAACTTTTAAAAGGCATCTCCATCATGATCGTTACCGCATTGACTGAAATGTTCGGACTGGCGCATCCGATCGTCCTCGCACCGATGGGCGGGGTATCGGGTGGGTATCTGGCCGCAACTGTTTCCAACGTCGGAGGGCTCGGGCTGGTCGGCGGAGGATATGGGGATCGAGCTTGGCTGCGCACCGAACTGTCTCGCGTCAAGGAGGAAACGCAGCGGCCCTGGGGCGTGGGGCTGATCACTTGGTCGATCGATCGCAGTGTGCTGGACCTCGCGCTGGGCTACAGCCCCGCCGCGTTCATGCTGTCCTTCGGCGATCCACGCCCATATGCTCAAGTCATCAAGTCGGCGGGTTGCAAGCTGATTTGCCAGGTTCAGGACCTTCAGGGCGCGCGCCTGGCTCAGGAAGCGGGAGCCGACATCATCGTAGCCCAGGGCACGGAAGGTGGAGGGCATGCGAGCGGGCGCGCAACGCTGCCGCTAGTGCCGGCCGTGATGGACGCAGTGGCACCGACGCCTGTCGTGGCTGCCGGGGGCATTGCCGACGGCCGCGGCCTCGCAGCGGCATTGATGTTGGGTGGCCAGGGTGCGTTGATCGGCACGCGTTTTTATGCGAGCGCAGAAGCTCTCGGTCAGGAACGGGCGAAGCAGCGCATCGTTGCCGCGCAGGGTGACCACACCGGCCGTACGCGCGTGTTCGACATCGTGCGCGGGTACGATTGGCCGCAGCCATACACAGGGCGTGCACTGCGCAACCGCTTCATGGAGCGTTGGGACGGCCATGAGAGCGAGCTGGAGAGATCGCTGGAAGCCGAGCGGCCTGCCTTTCAAAACTCGACGCGCGAGGGCGACTACGAAACAGCAATGGTCTGGGCAGGCGAGGCCGTCGACTTGATCACCAGCGTGGAGAGCGCCTCCACGCTCGTCGTCAGGATCAGCGCCGAGGCCGAAGCGCAATTGCGTTCGGGCGCCAAGCTCGTGCGCTAGCTCGGGGAACCCCATGACAATTCCGGACGACATCAGGCAATGGAGGAAGGAGCAGCGCTCCGATCTTTTGGCGCGGCGGACAGCGGTGACCAGAGCCCAGCACCGGCAATGGAACGAGGCGATCACGCGACTGCTGTTGGAAGGGTTCCCAAGTCTGCAACGGATGACGGTGGGCCTTTACTGGCCGTATCGCGGCGAGGTCGATCCGCGTTTCGCGATACGACGGCTCAGAGGGCACGGGGCCAGAGCAGCGCTACCGGTCGTGGTACAGAAGG
>Ga0070681_10002566_pt1 | contig 16662 bp, 11 predicted proteins | sample KBSC83BmetaG_FD_65650 | JGI IMG/M metagenome (GOLD analysis project Ga0070681, IMG submission 65650) | Corn rhizosphere microbial communities from Kellogg Biological Station, Michigan, USA - KBS C8-3B metaG | ecosystem: Host-associated > Plants > Roots > Rhizosphere | place: USA: Michigan...
TGTTTGAGCAAGTCATGTTGTTTCGTTTGATCGAGCGTTGCCCGGGCCTGCGCCATCGTGTTCTCGAAGTCCGAGTTGCAGTACTTGAGGGTCGTATCGCAGTTCCAGGCCTGACTCATGTTCAGCGCTGGTTGGAGCCCCCAGGCGCCATAGACGAAGTCCCACGATCCATCTTTTTCCGATGCCGCCATCGCCCCGCCGGAATCAAGTCGTGGCTTCGCCTTGATACCGATTGCCGAGAGATACTGGGCAATCGCCTCAACCACTGATGCCGTTACCTGATCCGTATAGTAGTACCACATCGTGAACTCGTGATCGGATGACCAACCGGCGTCCTTCATCAACGACTTTGCCTTATCGACGTCGTAGTCATAGGTTTCGAGATCCGGAGATTTCGTCCAATCGAGCCATGGCGTGGTCCAGTAGGTTGGAACGGCAGAGACGTTCTTGTAGAGCTGTTCCGCGATCGTTTTGCGATCGATGGCATATGAGATGGCTTGTCGGACACGCTTGTCGCCCAGGAGTGGCTCCACTTTGGAATAGGTGTTGACTTCAAGGATGAGCACGCCTGATGACTGCGTGCTGACCTCGCCGAAGTCGAGGCCCTTCGCGTAGTCCAGGTTATCGACGGTCAACGGCGACGCGTAGTTGCTTTGTTGGGCGAAGGCCGCGAGCGACGTCTCGTAGCTTGAGAAGAGCAACAGGTTGACCTTTGCGATTTTGGGCGCACCGAGGAAATAGTCGGAGAACGCTTCGAGCTCGATGCGTTGGTCGTCGACCCGTTGGCTCCATTTATATGGACCGGCCCCAATTCGTTGTGAATCATCAATCCAGAATTGCGATTGGCAGACCTGCGCCGGTGCGGTTGAGCCCATGACATGCTTCGGGAGAATATCCATATCCGGAATCTGAACCAGTAGCGCCGCGTCCAACTTCTCCAACTGAATCACGACGGTGTTTGCATCTGGTGCGGTGATGCCGGAGATTGTCGTGGCTCCGCCATCCTTGACATCGCTGTAGCCCTTGACGTTGGTGAAGGCTTGCGCGTAGCGGGACCCGAGCGCCGGGTTGGCGAGCATGTTCATCGTGTAGAGGACGTCATTGGACGTAACCGGCTTCCCGTCATGCCATTTCGCGTTCTGGTGTAGATGGAACGTGATCGTCATCTTATCTTGATCGATGTCCCACTTCTCGGCCAGTTCCGGGATATAGTCACTGAGATCCGGCTTCCATGCGAACAACCGACTGTCGACGCAGCGCCGCACCTCGAACATCGATCCGCCGGTTTGTGCGTAACAGTAGCCGGCGAGCGCGGTATTTGCCTGGCCGCCGCCTCCGCCCGTGGTTGCCGTGTCGAAACTCAACGAGCCGGTCGACGAACCGGCGGCTGCAGACGCAACCGCGGAAGGACTCGCGCTTGCAGATCCACCACTGCCGGGGGTAGCGGCCGAGGCAGCCGTGCCCGCTGTGGCTGACGTCCCGGCCGTTGACGCTTCGGTCAAGGCGGTTGTCGGTGAACTGCTACCTCCGCCACAGGCGGCAAGCAGATAACCGATCGTTGGAATCCCGAGCCCCAATGCCAGTCCACGTCGGATGAGTTCTCTCCGACTAAGCGTGCCGTGCTGAGCGGCTTGCCATAGCTCGTTGAGTTCCTGTTCCTTGTCCACCATCACGAGTCCTCCTCTATTGCTCGACGTCGACGTATTCGTTGATCAGACCTGCGCCCTGGCTTCGGCAAGCAGGTGGCGGAAGCCCTCTCGGATCTCGTCAGTCACTGCGGCATCGCGCGAGGGCAAACGCGAAAAACCGCCTTCAAGCCCGATGATCTCCATTGCGGGTCGAACGAACACACCCTCGCCGCCGGTATTGCGAGCAATCTGCCCAATCAGTGCGCGGTATGGGAGCATGACGCGATCAAACTCGTGCTGTGCATCCCGATAGCTGCCGGCTTCCATCAGATCCCAAACACGCCAACACCACTCGGGCCAGTAGTTGGCAATGTGACTGACAAATGTGCGAAGCCCCACCAGGTGCCCGGGAACGGTCAGAAAGGTGTTGTTGACGACCGCTGCCTTTTTCGCCAACTGATGGCAACCAGCGAAGAAGGTCTCGGCGTCCGGCGAACTCCACTTGACGCCGACGCTATTCGGAATCTCGAGGAGACGTTCGATGAGTTCGATTGACATGTCGTACCCGGTGTACCAGTTGTTGTAGACGGCGAAGCCGATGGCTGTGTGCCGGGCGACGGTCTCCATCCATGCCACGACGTCATCGGGGCGGCCGTCATAGTAGAAGGACCCCGATATTTGAACCGCGTCGATCTTGAGATCTTCACAGTGCTGGCAGATGGCGATCGTGTCTCGCACATCTAAGGCTTGCGCACCGGCGATGATCGGAGCACGGTCCCCAACGACGTCAGCAACGGCGGAGATGACCTCGTTCCGTTCGGATATGTTCATGGATGTGAAGTCACCGCCGGATCCGGCAACGAGGAACACCGTGTTTCCCTGCCGAGCCCCGCGGTCAATCAGCCACTGGACATTTCGCTGGAGCGCGCTGATATCGAGGCCGCCGTCCGCGTCAAACGGCGTAACGAGTGGAACAAGCACACCTTGCCAGCGTTGCTTGGCCTCCTCGACGGTAGTCATTTCTTATCCTTCCGATTTTTGAACCATGATGTGATATCGATGCGTTCCGGGTACGGAACGCGCATTACGCGGTAACCGCCGCCTCTTTCACCAGAGGCCAATCGAGTGAAATCATGATCTCGCAGAGCTCGGCGAATTCGCCTGCGCTGAGTGGCAATGTGGGAGGACGTGGAGGACCAACCGGCTTTCCGATGGCTTCCATCATGGCTTTTTGCAACCGGTAGCCGCCCGAGCGCTTGTTGAGCTTGCCGGCGAACGCGCCGATCGGGCCGTGAACGCGGTCTTGCAGCGCTTGCGCCTCGTCATAGCGCTTCGCCTCGCACAGTTCCCAGACTTTGAGTGAGTGGCTCGGATAGGCGTGAATCGCACCCGCGATGTAGCCGCGTCCTCCATTTTGGTGGCAACGCACTGGCTGATTGGTGTTGTCAATGACGTTGAATATGTCAGAGAACTGCCGCATGTCGTCGTAGCTATCCGGACCAGTTGGCGGCACTGACCACTTAACTCCGACGACATGTTCCGCATCTTTGAGCCGCAACATCGACTCAGGGGAAATCGACTGCGCCCCCAACGTCGGGTGGTTGAACCACCATGTGTTGTAGATCAGAATGCCGATATCGATCGCATCAGAGATGTCGCTGAAGAATCGCACCATGTCGTCTTGCGTTGGGTGATGAAAAACGGGGAGGTCGATTTGGAGCCCGATCGCACCGAGCGCCTGGGCTCGCTTGGCATCTTCGATGGTCTTGGTGGTGTCCTTCATTTTCAAGCCACAGACGACCGCTCCACGTCCATTCGCGGCCTGAACGACGGTTCGCAGAAGGTGGGGCCACTCATCGTCGGCCAGATCCGGTCCCTCGCCCATGGCGGCAGCCACCTTGAGCACCGCTTTGCCCGTGACCAATCCCTGCTCGATCCACCACTCGGTAAGGTCGGACATCACGCCGAAATTGATGCGGAAGTCATCATCCATCGGCGTTGGAAGCGTCGCGATTGGTCCCTGAATCAACTGCTTGAGTTCATCCCGCGTCATCATGGTTCCTTTCGACCACCGAAGATCCTGAATGCACCTGAAGAGTCAACTGAGTGTCAGCCGACGGGTAAATACGGCAGGCATTCCCCGTCCCAGCGATTACATCGCTCGGCAAAGTCAACGCCGTGCATATACCCGAGAGCGCCATCTACACGATCGAAGGATCGATCCAGCTTCGCCCCATAGTCCTCACTTTCCTTGATTTGCGTGCCAGCGAGCTCCAGCATGGCCGCTCGCGTTCTCTTCGCTTGACTTAGCGGTAACCGAGATCCTTTGAGATGGCCGTGCACGCCTGTTTCACGGCGCGGAGGACATCTTGTTTCCGATCGTCGGTGAAACGAGCCAGCGGAATCGACACGCTCGCGGCCGCGACTACGCGTCCGGTGTAGTCCTGAATGGGAGCGGCGACGCAGCGTACCCCTTCCACCCACTCCTCGTTGTCGATCGCGTAGCCCTGGTTGCGAATCTCAAGCAGTTGGGTCTTGAGGACGGCTGAGTTGGTGATCGTGTTTGCCGTTACCGCTGTGAGTTCGTGTTCCGCGAGCCACTGATGAAGCTCTATTTCACCGAGATTCGACAGCAGCACCTTTCCCATGGCGGTGCAGTACGCCGGTGCGATCGAACCAGGAGGGGCATAAAGCCCAATCGCTCGATCGGCGGCGACCGACTCCAAATAGACGACCCGGCCGTCACTCAGCGTCGATAGGTTTGCTGTCTCGTCGGTGACATGTGTGAGTACACGGAGATGCGGGAATGCGGCTCTAACCAACCTGAGGCGGTTCGTGCTGGCGATCTGCAGGTACAGCACCTTGCTTCCAACCGCGTACCGGCCGGAGATGCTGTCTTTTTCCACGTAGCCCTGACTCTCCAATGTCTTTAGGAGACGATGGGTCGTGCTTGTCGGAAACCCAAGCAGATTCGCGAGTTCCGACAAGGAGACCCCCTGATCTGATTCACCTAAGGTGTCGAGGATCTTCAGCGCCTTGAGCACAGACTGATCGACCATTGGCTTTCCCGTATTGTGGAACGGATATCCGTATTCTAGGAAGTATGGTAAATGTTGTCTGAATACATGTCAAGTACGTCGCCGGAGAACGGCACGCGTCGCGTTCCAAACGAAGAGGTCATGCATGGCGCGACTCGGCCAACCAGCGCGGTGATCGTCTCCACCGGAGACGAGCGATCCTTCGCGCTTGTCTGCCTGAGGTCGATCGCCTTCGAGGCGAGAAAGGACGTTGCGTGAAACTGGTAACCTACCTCGGCCGGTCAGGAAGTGCTCGGGCGGGGGTACTGCTGAACGAAGATCAGGTGCTCGATTTGCGCGGCGCGGCAATCGGGTTGGGATTCGATGCACCTGATACCGTGCTCGAATTACTTGATATGGGTTCCAATGGAATTGAACTCGCACGGTCAGTCGTCACGCGTGCGCTGGACGCACAGTTCCCGACGATGCAGCTTGCTGATGTGCGTCTGATGGCACCGCTGCCCCGACCCCGAAAGGTATTGGCCGTGGCCGGGAACTATGTCTCTCATATCGAAGAAGCCGGACAACGTGCGCTGGAAAAATCGCGAACGACTGTGCGGCCGTTCATCAAACCCTCCAGTGCAGTCATCGGTCCGGACGCTCCCATCCGGTTTCCAAAGTGGAGCGTCAAACTGGATTATGAAGCGGAACTCGCGATTGTTATCGGACGTCGTGCGTCGGAAGTCTCACCGGACGAGGCGAAAGCGTGCATTGCCGGATATAGCGTTTTCAATGACATTTCCGGCCGTGAACTGACGATTGCCGGAGAACGAGCCGAACGTGACGGAGACTGGTTCTTCGATTGGCTTGCCGGTAAGTGGTTTGACACCTTCGCGTCATTCGGCCCATCAATCACCACCGCTGATGAGGTGGATGATCCGCATAACTTGACCCTGTCTTTGAGTCTGAACGGAGAACGGCGTCAGCACGCGCATACCGGGCAGATGATCTTCAACTGTTTTGAGCTGGTATCGTTTTTCTCCCATCTCACGACGCTTGATCCTGGTGACATTATCGCGACGGGAACTCCAGCAGGGGTTGGTGTAACCACTGGTCGATTCCTTGAACCGGGAGACGTTCTTGAAGCATCGATCGAGGGATTAGGAACGTTGAGGAATCCTGTTGCCGGTCCGCACAGCTAATCCGCGACGACGCGGTTCGTTGAGCGTATTGCTCGCTTCTCGGTCTCGGCTGGCATACAACCGGCAGAGCGCGTATCTTGATGGGCAGTGGACGAATCTGTCCATGGATACGAATCGTCCGGCGGATGATTGGCGATGAAGAACGCAGGAGTAGGGCATGAGCGTGACGAACGATCCGACGAAGTTCCGCGTTGAGCGGGACAGTATGGGCGAGATGCAGGTGCCGGCGGATGCCCTGTATGGCGCGTCGACGGCGCGGGCGGTGGAAAATTTCCCAATCAGTTCCTTGCGCCTACCACGCTCGTTCATTCGTGCGCTCGGACTGATCAAGCTGGCTGCGGCGCGCGTCAATCAGGATCTTGGTTTGCTCAGCGCCGAGAAGTCGGAACTGATTCAGCGAGTGGCGCAGGAAGTGATCGACGGGCAGTGGGACGCTGATTTCCCGATCGATGTCTTCCAGACCGGCTCGGGCACGTCGACCAACATGAATGCCAACGAAGTCATCGCCAGCCGGGCGGCACAACTGACTGGTGGTCGACCGATCCACCCGAACGACGACGTCAATATGGGTCAGAGTAGCAACGACGTCATCCCCTCGACGATCAACGTCGCCGCCTATCTGGAAACGGTCGAACAGTTGCTGCCGGCGCTGGAGCATTTGCAGGCGACCTTCGAGCAACGTGCGAAGGACACCGACGATGTCGTCAAGATGGGACGCACGCACCTGATGGACGCGATGCCGGTGCGGCTCAGCCAGGAGCTGGGCGGCTGGGCGGCCCAGGTGGCGGCGGCGCGGCAGCGGATCGAGTCGACCCTGCCGCGTGTGGCGCAGCTGGCGATCGGTGGCACGGCCGTCGGCACCGGCATCAACGCGCATCCGGAGTTTGCCGGGCGCATGGCCGCGATGCTGGCCGAACTGACCGGCCAACCATTCGTCGAGACGAGCGATCATTTCATGGCGCAGGCGGCGCAGGACACCTCGGTCGAGCTGAGCGGCCAGCTGAAGGCGTATGCCGCCGGGCTGATGAAGATCGCCAACGACCTGCGCTGGATGAACAGCGGTCCGCAGGGTGGGCTCGGCGAGATCACGCTACCGGCCTTGCAGCCCGGCTCCTCGATCATGCCGGGCAAGATCAATCCAGTCATCAGTGAGGCGACAATGATGGTCTGCGCCCAGGTGATCGGCAACGATGCCACGATTACGCTCAGCGCCCAGATGGGCAACTTCGAGCTGAACGTCATGCTGCCGATCATCGCTTATGACCTGCTCGAGTCGATCGACTTGCTGGCGAGCACCTCGCGGGTGCTGGCCGATAAGGCGGTGGCCGGCTTCACGGTCAATCGTGAGTCGATCGCCGATGTCGTCGAGCGCAACCCGATCATGGTGACGGCGCTCAACCCGATCATCGGCTATGAGGCAGGCTCCAAGATCGCCAAGCGTGCCTATGCCGAAAACCGCCGCGTCAAGGATGTCGCGCTCGAAATGACTGATCTCTCGTCCGAGGATCTCGACCGCCTCCTCGACGCCGCCGACCTGACAAAAGGTGGCATCAAGGACGCGTAAGCGAACCAACCGTGTAGCGGCGCGATTGATCGCGCCCAGCTCGCCGTTCAGTCGGCGCCAGGGGAGACGGGCGCCGCATTCGGGGATCGGTGCCATGGTGACCTGTGCGCGTATCCATTACACCGACGATCGGAAAACACGCCTCGTGCGCTGCGCGTACATCGGTGCGGGCGCGATTGATCGCGCCCGTACATGGGTAATCCGTCTACCCGACGCGGCGGCCGTGGAACGGGATTTTGCCGTTGGCAGGCTGCACATCGACTTCGTCGACTCCCAGCGAGACGATGTAGGTGGGCGTGATGCGGATGATCTCTGGCGGGAAGTTGGGGCTGATCTCCTGACCACCCGTCGAAAGCGCCTCCACCGTGCCGCGCACCTCGACAAATCGTGGACCGCCCGAAGGCGGCGAATCGTCGATGACGATGGCGACCTGGCCATGGCGCAATGCGTCGCGATATTTCTTGCTGTGGGTGAAGTTGTGGCCGCCAATATCGATCGAGTCGTGTTCCGGATTGTACCGGTAGACCGTCGGCACGACGTGCGGCGCGCCCGAGGCCCCGACCGTGGCAACGCGTCCGATGCGCAGGCTCTGCAAATAGCCGATCTCTTCCGTCGTGAACTTGCTCAAGAGCGTTCCATTTCTTTGTGGACACCGGCCACATCGCTATCCGACCGGCTGTCCGCCGGTTCGGCCCGCTTCAAGTTGCGCTAAGGCGGTCTCGATCTCGGCACGCGGGAGGTTGCCGAGAATCAGATCAGCATCGTCTTGTTCGAGCAATCGATGATAGAAATCGATCGCCTGGTCGACGATACCGGCCGGCGCGTGTTCATCTTCCAACGCCTCGTACATCCAATTCTCGGCGCGTGCGAAATCGCCCATCTGCTCATAGTGCCGCCAAAGGAGCTGCTTGGTGCGCGGCGGTAATTCGTATTCGTCGAGCCGTTCGAGCAGCGTCGCGACCGAACTGGCGGCGCGTTCCGACGTCGGATCTTCGCCGGTCAGGATCGCCAATTGAATATCGAGCGCCTTCAAACGCCGCGTCGCGCTATTGTCCGCCTGTTCCAGGGTCTGATAGATATCGCCCTCGGCCTGCAGCAGGTTGGCGAGCACGGTCAGTCGCTCGGCGATGGCCCGTTCGCCCTGATAACCGGCGCCGGACGAGCGAATGAGCGCCAGCAAGGCGTCGGGCGGCAGGCTGGAGATCGTCGCGGCATCTAGCCCGAGCAGTTGCTGATACGTCTGATCGACCACGCGCAGCGCTTCATGCGGATCGCCGCCGCGTTCCAGCTTAAAGACGATGGCCAGTGCCTCCGTCATCTGCTTGATCAACCGAAGAATGTAATCGCGCTCAACCATGAAACGAGGAGCCTTTCAGCGGGCAGCCACGGACGAATCCACGCGGCAAGTGTAGCGCGTGGCGGGAACGAGTGGCTGGATGCTCGGTCCGGTCCATCAAGGACGTACGTTCCCGAGAGTGGCGTTGCTCGGCGGATCGCATTTCCCGCAATGTTTCGCGAGACTTTTAACTCCCTGTTCCAATCACTCTCCAACAGCAGACGTGTCGCTTTTGACATGATGTTTCGAGTGGCATCATCTTGTTTATTTCGACGCGGAGCACTAAGATAAGCAAACTGGCGACGCACGAAAAGGTTATGAGCTAGGCCTTGCCAGGGTATCAACACACTCGCGAGGGGTGTTTTGGCCCATGGATAGACCGTGGACGCAATCGGAACAGTACGTCTTCCTCAGCTATTCCAGCAGCGACCGCGACCGCGCGCTCCAAATCGCTGATTTGCTTGACGCAGACGGTATTACCGCTTGGATCGATCGGCGAGGCATAGCGGGCGGTACCAATTGGAGTCAGGAGATCGTCCATGCCATTGAGGGCTGCGCGGTCGTTTTGCTGCTCTGCTCAAAAATGAGCATGACATCCCGTAACGTGCGGCAAGAGGTTCAACTCGCCTGGGAGACGAACCGCCCGATCATGCCGCTACTCCTGGAACCGGTGCAGATTACCGAATCAATCCGCTACGCGGTTGCTGGTCGCCAGTGGTTGGAGTTATTCGGCCGCTCGCACGATGCTTGGATCGGAGATGCCCTACAGGCGCTCGCCCGGCTCGACGTCCGCCCGAATCGCGCGGCGACCGGAGTCCCGACGCCGGTTGACACGGCTCGTGATGCGCGTTGCCTGGCCTGTAACGCTCCCATCCAGCCCGGCCAACGATTTTGTCCGAACTGCGGAGCACCCATCAAAGCTGGGCAACGGGCCGGCGTGGGAACCGCGGAGCGGCGCACGCTTTCGATTCTCATCATTGACTTCCTGCCCACCGTCGAGCGTGACAAACCGCTGGAGCCAGAAGACTTCGCCGCGGCGATTGGCGACGCATGGCGATGTGCGCTGGACGAATTGCGTCCCTATGGCGTCACGCCAGCGGGAGGACCGGCCCAGAGATTGACCGCTTATTTCGGCTTGCCAACGACTCGCGAGGATGACACGTTCCGCTCGGTGAAGGCTGCGTTGGATATCGTCAAAGCCGTCGACCAGCTACCGCGACGGGTCGTTCAAGCGCGCGCGGCGATCCATACCGGTCCGGTGGTCGTCGAGTATGACGCGAACGCCTCCCTGGTCGTGAGTGGCGTCGTGCCTGCCGTGGCCACCACGATGCTTGAAATTGGCGAACCCGGCACCGTGGTCACCAGCCGAGAGACGTACCGGTTAGTCGAAGGCTATTTTCGTGTGAGTGATCTCGGACAGCCGCGTATCCATGGCCGGCCGCAGCCGCTCCAAATGTTTCAAATCATTGAAGAGAACACCGCACACAGTCGCCTCGAGGTCGCTGCCAGTCGCGGTCTGACACCGCTGGTTGGACGACGGGCGGAACTCGCACTCCTGCTCGAACGCTGGGAGCGAGCGTGCGATGGTGAAGGTCAGGTTGTCTTGCTGATCGGAGATCCGGGTATTGGCAAGTCTCGTCTGTCACGAGATTTCCGAGACGCGGTTAGCGGCGAATCGGCCGCCTGGATTATTCCGATTCAGTGTGCCGAAATCCATGAGCAGACGCCATTCCAACCGATTATCGAGCTGTTCGAGCGCGAGTTGCTGAATTTCTCCCCACGAATGACGATCGAAGACCGGCGTGAGGCCATTCAGGCGTATGTTGCCACCACCAATGTTGAGGCACCGAACGCGACACGCCTTCTCTCAAGTCTGCTGCATATCCCGATCGATACAGATGATGACACGCCGGTCGTTGCTCCCGACCGGCTTCGTCACGCAACAGTCGAATGGCTGATATCGCTGGTTCTGGCGCGTGCGGAGCAACAGCCCGTGTTGGTGCAATGCGAGGACTTGCAATGGGCGGACCCTTCAACGCTTGAGCTCCTCACCATGTTGGTCGATTACTGCCCATCGGTCGCGCTCATGGTGGTCGTGACGTCACGACCCGGACTGGTCACAAACTGGCTGAGCCGCCCACACGTCACGACGGTGAATCTCACGCGCCTCTCGATTCGGCAATCGGCTGAGCTTGTTCGCCAGATGACCGGCGCGCGGGTACTCCCCCCGACCGTCGTGGACCAGGTCGTGAGCAGGGCGGATGGAGTGCCACTCTTTCTCGAAGAGTTGACACGGTTGGTGCTCGATTCCGGGAACGCTTCCGAAACCGATGGGCAGTACACATTTGCCGATGATATCGCCACCGCCGGCATACCGGCGACGCTCTATGATCTGCTCCATGCCCGCCTGGACGAGCTTGGTGAGATACGCGAAGTTGCCCAGCTTGGCGCCACGATTGGCCGCGAGTTCAGCTTCGAGTTCCTGAATGCCGTTTCGAACTGGGATGAGTCATCGTTACGGCATGCCCTCGCTCGACTGAGCGATGCCAACTTCATTCAGCAGCGCGGGTTGCCATCGCAGGCGACCTATGTGTTCCGACACTCATTGGCTCGAGATGCCGCCTATGGCTCACTCGTGCGCGAGCGGCGGCAACAGTTCCATCGCCAAGCGGCGCAGGCATTAGTCGAACAATTTCCTGACACCGCTTCGAGTCGCCCCGAACTCGTTGCCCATCACTTTACCGAGGCGGGGGACGTTCAGCTGGCGATCCAGTGGTGGTTTCGTGCAGGCCAACGAGCGGTGCAGACCTCCGCCAACCTGGAAGCGATCGCGCACCTGACCCGTGGGCTGGCGTTGTTGGAATCGACCCCCGAGGGCGCCGAGCGTATCCAGGTCGAAATGGGCATGCAGATGACGCTCGGCGTGGCCCTGATGACGACGCAGGGATTTGCGGCCGCGGAGGTGCAGACGGCGTTTCAGCGGGCGTACGACCTGTGCCAGATATTTGGTGATGTTCCCGAAGTGATTCCCGCGCTCCACGGACTCTGGACGTTCTATATCGTGCGCGCGGAACTCGACACCGCGCACCAGATCGCGGAACAGTTGCTCCGTTTGAGTGAGCGGGCCGGAAACGACACCCTCGTGGTGCAATCGCTGCTTTCGTTGGGGACGACCGATTGCTTTATGGGCGAACTTGAAGCGGCTCGATCGAGTTTAGAGCGTGCGCTCGCGATCTATGATCCCGCGCTCCACGCTCAAAATGCCTACATCTTTGGCCACGAGCCAGGCACGAGTTCGATGAGTTATCTGTCGATTTGTCTCTGGTTGCTCGGGTATCCCGATCTCGCGTTCGCCCGCTCGCGCGAAGGAATCGAACTCGGTCGGTCGATCGATCACCCGTTAAGTTTCTCGCGCTCACTGAGTGAGGCCGCGGTCCTTCATAGTCTCGCACATAATGTCGACGGAACGGACAGCGCCGGCAGAGCCGCGATTGCCTACAGTGCGGAGCACGGAGTCGTGCTGTGGTCCGCCGTCGCGACCGCATTTCTTGGCTGGGCTGTGGCAGCCAGTGGTGATCCAGCGGCGGGTATCGAATTAATGCAACAGGGAATTGAGGGATACCAGGCGACCGGGGCGCTACTCAGCTTGCCCCACCAATTCATGTGTCTGGCAGAAGCGCACAGGTTCGCTGGCGATGACGACGCGGCATTATCCGTAATCGAACGCGCGATAGATCGCGCGACGGTGTCTGGCGAGCGCTACGTTCTGGCGGAATTGCAACGGGTCAAAGCGGATGTTCTGCTGCACCGGAGAGAGACCGAAGCAGGAGAGCGGTGCCTACAGGACGCGCTTGCGACCGCGCGCGCTCAACATGCGCGCTGGTTCGAGTTGCGTGTTTCGACCGACCTCGCGCGGTTGTTGCACGCGCGCGGGGAATCCGCTGCCGCGCGCAAACTCCTCAAGCCATTGCTTGAGTCGTTCGACGAGGGACACGATCTCGGGGACTATCGCAACGCGTTTGATCTTCTCGGCCAAATCACCAGCTAAGAAAGGACCTGGACCGATGACTGTGCCCAGGAAGGTTGTCATTCTCGGTGGCGGCGTCGCGGGGTTGAGTGCCGCCCATGAACTGGTCGAGCGGGGATTTCAGGTCGCGGTGTACGAGATGCAGGATGTTCCCGGAGGAAAGGCGCGCAGCCTCGCCGCGCCGGGCACGGGCATCGATGGGCGCAAGGGGCTGCCAGGCGAACACGGCTTTCGTTTCTTTCCTGGTTTCTATCGCCATATCGTCGATACAATGACTCGTATTCCCCTCCCGGATGGTCGCAACGTTGCCGGAAACCTGGAAGAAACGACGCGCATCGGCATCGCCAGGTATGACGAAGAACCGCTGATTGTCCTGGCGAGCTTTCCGCAAGGTTCCAGTGGACTGCATGTCCTCTTTCGTGATCTTGTCGATCGATCAACCAACGTCAGCGGGGAGGACAAACGTTTTTTCCTGGATCGCCTCTGGCAGATTCTGACGAGTTGTGAAGCGCGGCGGTTAGATGAATACGAAAAGCTTGGCTGGTGGCATTTTATTGGGGCCGCCACACGCTCACCGGACTATCAAAAATATCTCTGCTTTGGGCTAACCCGGACACTGGTAGCGGCGCAACCGCAGCGGGCCAGCACGAAAACCGGTGGGAATATTCTGCTTCAGCTCGTTTTGGGCCTCATTCAACCGGGAGCGCAGTGCGATCGTGTGCTAAATGGGCCGACGAATGAGGTCTGGATAGATCCCTGGCTCGAGTACCTGCGCCGGCTCGGTGTCGAGTACCACCTTGGCGCGACGGTGAGGGCGATCAACTGCTCCGCTGGAGTCATCACGAGCGCCACCATCGAGCAGAATGGTCAGACATTCGACGTCACGGGCGACTATTATATTGCGGCGCTCCCGGTCGAGCGCATGGCTCCGTTGGTGACGCCCGCCTTGATTGAAGCTGATCCTCGGCTTGGGAATATCGAGAAGATTCAGAAGCACGTTCAAATGATGAACGGCATTCAGTTCTTCCTTAGCCAGGATTTCCCGTTGGTCCACGGGCATTCGATCTATATCGATTCTCCCTGGGCATTAACCTCGATATCCCAAAAACAATTTTGGCCGAATGTCGATCTCTCCGGCTATGGCGAAGGGACGACGCGCGGCGTTATTTCGGTCGATATCTCGGAATGGCATCAAAAAGGTCGTGCCACCGGCAAACGAGCGATCGATTGTACACCGGATGAAATCGCCCACGAGATCTGGGAAGAGCTCAAGCACTCCTGGAACGCGCTTTCCGATGCGCATCTTCAATCATGGTATCTGGACTCGGACATTTCTCAAGAGCCAATGAAAGATCGCGACAAAGAGTTCTTGCTCGTCAATGAAATCAATACTTGGGGGCTTCGTCCGGATGCGTTCACGCGCATCCCGAACCTGTTTCTTGCCTCTGACTACGTGCGCACCAATACGGACCTGGCCACGATGGAAGGGGCGAACGAGGCGGCTCGTCGCGCAGTGAATTCGATCATCTACGCGGCCGATTCGGACGCGACGTATTGCCGTCTCTGGTCGTTGCATGAACCGGCTATCTTCGCTCCCTGGCGGGATGAAGACCAGCAGCGCTACGACCTCGGGCTCCCCTGGGATGGGAAGCCGGATTGGGAAGAGGCGCTTCGCCTTCACCGGCTGACCCGCCCGATCGATTCAATCGTCGAAAGGGTTATCCATGCCAATAATCGTGAACTCACCAAAATGTATGGCGCGGCCATGGCGACCGAACGGATGGTGTTGAAAGCATTCCATCGGTTTGCTGGGGCCGTTGAACATCGGCGAGGCGGGGCAGTCGTCGGTCGGGAGCCTGAATCGACCGTCCCCACGAAAGCTGACGAAAAATGATGGATGCGAAGCAGCGTGTCGAACCTCTGAATATCGCGGTCCTCGGCGGTGGGGCCAGTTCGCTTGCCGCTGTTTGGGCGTTGACCGACCCGAACAATCCGGCACACGACCGCATTGGAACGGTGACGGTCTATCAGCTCGGTTGGCGACTCGGCGGCAAGGGTGCCAGCGGTAGGGGCCTCTATGATCGTATTGAGGAACACGGTTTGCACATCTGGCTTGGGTTCTACGAGAACGCATTCCGCATGATGCGCGAGGTATACCAGGAACTCGGACGTACTGCCGATGCTCCGCTTTCAAGCTGGGATCAGGCGTTCGTAAAGCACGGACTGTGGGTCGTCGATGAACGGATCGACGACACCTGGAAACGCTGGCCGTTTCTTTTCCCGACCGATGATGAGGTTCCGGGGTCGGGTGGTGAGTTCCCCAGCCTGCATGGCTATTTGGAATTGATGCTGAACGCCCTTAAGGAGCTCTTCCAGGGCTCCCCGCATGCTTCTGCGGCACTCCCCCGACGCCTCAATACGTTACTCGAACTGATGCTGCGCGAAGTGCTGTCCGGTACGGAACGGTTGTTGGGCAACGAAGCGCACCGACTGTTGCATGTCGTGCATGCGTGCGCCAGTCGTGCTCACCCAGAATCTGGAACACCACCGGACACACGCTATCAGCGAATCGCCGATTCCCTTGACGAGTTTGGCGGATGGCTACGAGTCAAACGGGCTGAGAGCCAGGGAGAGAGTGACGACGTCCGCCGCCTGCACATCATGGTGGAACTGTTAACCGCCAGTACACGCGGTCTTATTCGTGATGTTCTGCTCACAGGTAACCACGATCTGAACGCGCTGGATGACGAGGATTTTCGCGATTGGCTGAAGCGGCATGGGGCGAGCGATGAGATCACGAACTCCGCTCCGGTGCAGGGGTTTCTTTACGATCTAGCGTTCGCCTATGAGGACGGGGACATCAGCCGACCTGCGTTCGCGACCGGCACCGCCCTGCGTTGCGCCCTCCGCCTGTTGTTCACCTACAAAGGCGCGATCTTCTGGAAAATGCAGGCAGGTATGGGCGATGCTGTTTTTGCACCCATCTACGAGGTGCTCCACAAACGAGGCGTGCGGTTCGAGTTCTTCCACGCGGTGCGCAATGTGGCGCTGAATGCGGATCATTCCGCGATCGCATCCATGCAAGTGGGTCGCCAGGTCACGCTCAAGAGCAACGAATACCAACCGTTGCGTGACGTGAAAGGCTTGCCCTGCTGGCCGAGCCTGCCCGACTTCGACCAGATCGTTGAAGGTGACGAGCTGCAGGCGGAGCGGATCGACCTTGAGTCGTTCTGGACCACCTGGCGGGATCGTGAAACGCTCACGCTTGAGGCCGGGCGTGATTTCGACATCGCGCTTCTCGGCATGTCGATCGCGAGCCTGCCCTACATCTGCCCGGAACTGATCGACGCATCCGCCGAATGGCGTGCGATGTTACAGCACGTCAAGACGACACGGACTCAAGCGTTCCAACTTTGGATGTATCCCTCGCTTGAGGAACTTGGCTGGGGGGGTGCAAGCCCGGTGTTGGACTCCTATCTTCAGCCACTGAATACCTGGGCGGATATGAGCCACTTGATCGGTCGCGAAAGCTGGCCGGAAGATCAACCTCCTGGTAGCATCCCGTACTTTTGCGGACCGATGACGGGCGGAATCCCTGACCAGGCCGACCACAACGCGCCCGAGGTCGAGACACAGCGCGTGAAAGATGCGACAAAGGCGATGCTGGCGAGCGAGATCGCGCCGCTCTGGCCACACGCCACATCCGGCGGCGAGGGCAACGGACTCGATTGGAACTTGCTGCTGGACCCGAGCGGTGCTAGCGGTCCAGCCCGGTTTGAGGCGCAGTTCTTCCGGGCGAACATTGACCCGTCAGAACGCTACGTTCTCTCCGTGCCTGGCAGTAGTCGCTACCGGCTCAGTCCCGAACAATCAGGCTTTGGCAGTCTG
>Ga0070681_10002569_pt1 | contig 16650 bp, 18 predicted proteins | sample KBSC83BmetaG_FD_65650 | JGI IMG/M metagenome (GOLD analysis project Ga0070681, IMG submission 65650) | Corn rhizosphere microbial communities from Kellogg Biological Station, Michigan, USA - KBS C8-3B metaG | ecosystem: Host-associated > Plants > Roots > Rhizosphere | place: USA: Michigan...
GAAGCGGCGCAGGCCGCCGTCGAGACCGGCGAGGGCAATGTCATGCATCGCGGCATCGGCGCGGCGGTGGGCTATGCCGGCGAGAAGCCGCTGATCGCGGACTGGCGCGTGGTCAAGCTGAGCGACGGCATCTTCACCGGCACCGGCCCGTTCTATGGCGGCGCGAAGTTCCAGATCGGCCCGATGGCGCTGGTCACCGACGAGGCGAGCGGCGCGTCCGCCGTGCTCGCCTGCAAGCGCGTGCAGGCCGCGGACCAGGAGATGTTCCGCGCCGTCGGCGTCGAGCCCTCCCAAGTCCCGATCCTCGGCCTGAAGTCGACCGTGCATTTCCGCGCCGACTTCCAGCCGATCGCCGAGACGATCCTGGTCGTGCAGTCGCCCGGCGCGCACATCACCGATCCGGTCGAGATGCCGTACAAACACCTGCGCAAGGGCATCCGGCTGAAGCCGATGGGCCCGGTATGGAACGGCGCATGACCGACCTCGTCCTCACCACCTTCGACTGGGTGCCCAAGATGGTGCGGGGCGTCGTGCGCGACCTTCGCCTCCGCTGGGCGCTGGAGGAGGCGGAATTGCCGTATCGCGTCGAGAGCGTGCCATTTCGCGATCGTGGCGCCGAGCACTTCGCCCACCAGCCATTCGGCCAGGTGCCATGGCTGACCGACGGCGACCTGTCGATCTTCGAGACCGGCGCGATCCTGCTGCATCTGGGCAGTCTGAGCGCAAAGCTGATGCCCACCGACGCGCGCCGCCGCAGCGAGTCCGTCGAGTGGATGTTCGCGGCGCTCAACTCGGTCGAGATGGCGAGCCTGCCGTGGACGATGTTCAAATTCATGCGGATGAAGGGCGACACGCCGGAAGGGAAGTGGTTCGACAGCTTCGTCACCCTCCGGCTGCAGCGTATGGAGCCGGTGCTGGCCAAGGGCGAATGGCTGGCCGGCACCTTCTCGGTCGCCGACATCCTGATGGCCGACGTGCTCCGGGTGGTTGATCGCTTCGAAGGGTTGGCGGACTATCCGGCCTGTCGCGCCTACGTCGCGCGCGCCACGGCCCGTCCGGCCTTCACCAAGGCACACGCCGACCAGATGATGCACTTCGCGCGAGGAGACGCGGCTAACCCGACTTGAAGGCCGGCCGCAGCGCCAGGACCATCGGCACGGTGATCAGCGCCACGCAGGCCACGACGCCCATCGTCGGCACGAGGCCGATGGCGTCGCCCAGCAGCCCGAACAGGAACGGGCCTGCCGCGCCTGCGATCGAGCCGCCGGTGTAGAACACGGCGAAGCCGTGCGTGCGCTTCTCCGGACTCACGAACTCGGGGATGGTGCCGTAGAGCACCGACGAGGTGCCGTTCAGCATCAACCCGACGAGCGGCAGCAGGGCGAGCGCCGGCGCCAGCGCCAGTGGCAGGAGGGCGAAGATCAGCAGTGTGGTCGCCGCCTCCGTCAGGACAACCGACAGGACGACGCCCAGGTGCGTGCCGATCCAGCCCATGACCAGCTTGCCGGCCGCGCCGCCGGCGAACAGGAGCGACAGGGCGAGGCCGATCGTCGGCAGGTCCGCGCCCTTGTTGCGCAGCAGGAAGGGCAGGAAGATCAGGAAGCCGGTGCGCACCAGGCTGTCGCTGATGTGGATGAAGAACAGCAGCCAGAAGGCCCATGGCCTGTCCTGTCCGGCGACGGCCTTGCCCGTTTCGGTCTTCTCGGACATCGCCGTCGACTGCAGGCTGGCCAGGATCACGCCCGCGCCTGCCACGGCGATGGCGGCGATGATCAGCAGGGTCTTCTCCCAGCCCAAGGCCGTGGCGATCAGGGCGAACAGCGCGGGCAGGGCCACCTTGCCGACGTCGCCGGTGAAGTTGTAGGTGCCGAGCGCCGCCCGCGACCTGAGGCCGGGGAACGCCGACGAGATCAGGCTCGAGGAGATCGGATGCTGGGTGCTGCCACCCAGTCCTGCGATCAGCAGGCCCGCGACGACGCCGTACATCGATCCGGTGAGTCCGGCCAGGCCGTAGCCGAGGCCGACCAGCAGCGTCCCCGCCACCAGCACCTTCACCCCGCCGATGCGCTTGGCGACGAAGCCCGAGGGAATCTGCCCGGCGGCCATGGCCGACGAATAGACCGCCTTCAGCGCGCCGATGGCGGCGTAGCTCAGGCCGAACTGGGCCTGCAGCAGCGGGTAGAGGACGTTGAGGAGATCGGTGAAACCGTCATGCAGCGCGTGTGCCCCACCGCAGACGACGAGGGTCTTTCGACCTGACGCGGGAGGGGCGGCAGCGACTGTCATGGGACCGTCACATTACTAGCGACCCGGCATCTGGTCGAACCAAAAAGCGAGCTGCTGCTGGAAGTCGCTCTCGGCGAAGGCGGTGTCGGTGATGAACACCGGCTTGCCGTTGCGCGGATAGCGCACACTGGAGAAGCGCGCGAACTTCGTGTCGCAGTGATGGAACGTGAGGATGTCGCCCTGCTTGCGGTGCAGCACGAACTCATGGACGCTGCGAAAGCCCACCAGGCTGATGACGTAGCGGCCGTCGCGCGCATCGAGGCCGATCTGCTTGACCGGGATGTCGCGGCCGCCGTTGACCAGACCCATCACGGCGAAGGCCTCGGGCGCCATCATGGCGTCGCGGCCCTCGTTCTGCAGCCAGCGGACCATGCGGTCGCCGCGTGGCGTCAGCGTGTACTTGCGGTGCGATCCGAACAGATCGGAGAGGCCGGAGCTGCCCGAACAGGCACCGACCGGGGCGGCGAGCAGGACGCCTAGGAACGCGCGTCGGGGAAAACCACGCTGGGTCAATACTCAGTCCTTTCCGGATTTTTCCATATCGGTCTCGCCCATGTCGATCTCGATGGGCGCGATCGTCTCGAGCGTGCCGTTGCGGATCGCACGAAAGAAGCAGTTGTGGCGGCCGGTGTGGCAGGCGACGCCGGTCTGGTCGACCAGCACGAGCAGGGTATCGCCGTCGCAATCGACGCGGAAATCGACCAGGCTCTGGATGTGGCCCGACGTGTCGCCCTTGCGCCACGGACCCTTGCGCGAGCGCGACCAGTAGCAGACGCGGCCCGTCTTCATGGTCTCGGCCACGGCGTTGCGGTCCATCCAGGCCATCATCAGCACTTCGCCCGAATCGTGCTGCTGGGCGATGGCGGGCACGAGGCCTTGCGGATCGAAGCGGATCTCGGCAAGCATGGCGTCGATCGCGGCGGCGGGATAAGTCGTGGCGGCGCGGGTGGGCATGGCTTGGCCTCGTTGCGGAACGGGGCGTATAATCGCCCGGTAACTGCTTGGCAAATCGGGAATTTCTGTGACAAAGCCGGCCAAGGCCGCCACCCACGCCAATGGCCCCGAGCACGCCCACGCCGGTGGCCCGGGCCATGCCCATGATCATGCGCACGATCACGATCACTGCGTTGAGGACGCCGTGGCCGCGGCCGAGAGGCTGTGCGAGGCCAGGGGGCTGCGCTTCACGCCGCTGCGTCGGCGGGTTCTCGAACTGGTGTGGTCGAGCCACAAGCCGGTTGGCGCCTACGCGCTGCTCGATCGCCTGCGCACCGAGGATCTCGGCTCGGCGCCACCCACCGTCTATCGCGCGCTGGACTTCCTGATCGAGAACGGCCTGATCCATCGCATCGAGCGCATGAACGCCTTCATCGGTTGCAGCCACCCCGGCGAGCAGCATCGCGGCTTCTTTCTCATCTGCGGCGAGTGCGGCAATGCCGAGGAGCTGGAGAGCGACAGCGTCGCCCAGTCGATCGCCGCCTCGGCCAGCCGCCGCGGCTTCGCCGCGCGCGACATGACCCTCGAAGTCACCGGGACCTGCGCGGAATGCCGGCGCGCGTGATCTCCCTCCTGAAGTCCCTGATCCGGGACCGGCTGGCCGAGCGCTTCGATCTTCCGACGATTCCCGCGGCGCTGCAGCGCCTGGCCCGCAATGGCCTGACGCCCGAGTCGATCTTCGATGTCGGCGCCTATCACGGCGACTTCGCTGCGATGGCGCTCGCGGTCTGGCCGGCGGCAAGGATCGCCTGCTTCGAGCCGCTACCGGCCGGCCGCGCGCGGATCGCGGAGCTCCAACGGCGCTTTCCGGCGATCGACATCCATCCGGCCCTGGTCGGCGCCACGGCAAAGGATCGTGTCGAACTGCACGTGGCGGAAACCTCGACCTCGCTCTTGCGCGACGCCCACAACGAGAGCTTTCCCGTCCAGGTATTCCCGCAAGTCACCCTCGATCATACGATCGAGGCGATCTACGCCGGCCGCGCACCCGATCTCCTGAAGATCGACGTGCAGGGCTTCGAGATGGAGGTGCTGAAGGGCACGGCGCGGTCGATCGGCAAGGTGCGCGCGGTACTGACGGAATTCAGCCTGCTCGACCTGCACGAGAACGTGCCGCTGATGCACGAGGTCGTCGCCTGGCTGGCCGAGCGTGGCTTCGTGGCCTACGACATCTGCGGCATCACCCGGCGTCCGATGGACGATGCGCTGTGGCAGGCCGACATGGTTTTCGTCCGCAAGGACGACGCGCTGCGGCGCGACAAGGGCTATTTTCCCGGCAAGAGCTGGTTCAGGGACTGACCGAGAGCGCCGCGAACAGGCCGATGAGATCGGCTCTGGTCTCGAAGCCGATACCGGGCGCGTCCGGCGGAGAAAGCCTGCCGCCGACCGGCTGCATGCCGTCTGCCAGGCCGCCGAACGGCGGGAAGCTCGACGGATTGACCTCGACGCCGCCCAATCCCAGGGCGCTGGCGACGTGCAGGCAGAAGAGGTGCCCGCCGTGCGGCCAGAAGGCGCTGCGCGGCCAGCCCCGTTCCTCGAGCGCGATCACGATCGCGATGTATCCCGGCAGGCCGTAGCTGTGCACCGGATCGAACAGCAGGATGTCGCGGTCGCGCCGTAGGCCGCCGTGGCGGTCGAGGAGCTTTGCCTCGGCACTCGAGAACAGCGCCTCTCCGGCGGCGATCGGGCCGTCGTAGATCGCCGCGATCCTCGACTGGCTCTCGAAGTCGAGCGGGTCGCAGACGTCCTCGAACCACATCAGGCCGTGCGCGGATAGCGCCTTCGCCGCGGTTAAGCCCTGGTCGCCGTCATAGGCGTTCATCGCATCGACAGCGAGCGTGCCGGCGCCGAAAACCTTTGCGGCGATATCAATCCGCGCCCGGTCGCGGTCCAGGGTCGTGGCGCCGATCTTGATCTTGGCGCGGCGATAGCCCGCGTCGGCGAACGCCTTCATCTCCTGCGCCAGGCGAGTCTCATCGTCCCGAGGGTAGAGATAGCCACCGCTGGCATAGGCCGGCACGTCGGCCACGGCATGCGCAGCCCCGAACTCCTGCGCGAGATAGGCGTGCAACGGCAGGCCTGCGATCTTGGCGGCGGCGTCCCACAGCGCCATGTCGAGCGTGCCGACGGCGACGCATCGTTCGCCGTGCCCACCGGGCTTCTCGCCGGCCATCATCGCCGTCCAGGCGTCGAGCGGACCGACATCGCCGGCGCGCGTTATGCGCGGAGCGAAGCGGTCGCGGATCAGGCCACTCTGGGCGAAGCGCCCCATCGAGGAGAAGCCATAGCCGACGACCGGCCTGCCGTGCCGCATGACGTCGGTGACGACGGCCACGATGCTGGTCGTCAGGCCGCCGGACGGGATCGAGGCATCGCCGTAGCGGGAGATGTCGACCGACTTCTCCCGGATATCGACGATGCGCATGCGGCTCAGGTGTTGTGCGCCCGGTTGAGGCGCTCGAAGCCCTCGGCGAGGTCGGTCTTGAGGTCCTCGACGTCCTCGAGGCCGATGTGGACGCGCAGGATCTGCTTGTCCTTCGGCCACGGCACGGCGGTGCGGTAGTTGTCGGGATGCGCGGGGATCATCAGGCTCTCGTAGCCACCCCACGATGCGCCCATGCCGAAGATGTCCATGCCGTCCAGCATCGCGCCCATCGCGTTCTTGCTGAAGCCGTCCTTCAGGGTGAAGGAGAACAGGCCGGAGGCGCCCTTGAACTGCTTCTTCCAGTTCTCGTGGCCGGGGCAGTCGGGCAGGGCGGGATGCAGCACCTTGTCGACCTCGGGCCGCGTCTTCAGCCAATTGGCGATGTGGATGCCGCTCTTCTCGTGGTGGCGCAGCCGCACGCCCATGGTGCGCAGGCCGCGCAGTGCCAGGTAGCAGTCGTCAGGTGCTGCATGGAAGCCGAAGCTCTGGCAGGCGGTCTTGGCGATCTCGAACATCGGACGGTCGACGCAGGAGATGAGGCCCATCATCGCGTCGGAGTGGCCGACGATGTACTTGGTGCCGGCGTGGATCGACAGGTCGCAGCCGTGCTCGAACGGCTTGAAGTAGAGCGGCGTGGCCCAGGTGTTGTCGATCAGCACGGCCGCGCCGTGCTTCTTGGCGACCTTGGAGATCGCGTCGACGTCCTGGACCTCGAAGGTCTGCGAGCCCGGCGCCTCGAGATAGACGACCTTGGTGTTGGGCTGGATCAGTTTCTCGATGCCCGCGCCGATCATCGGATCGAAGAAGGTCGTCTCGACGCCGAAACCCTTGAGCGTGGTGTTGGCGAAGCGGCGGGCGGGGCCGTAGGCGTTGTCGGTGATCAGCAGGTGGTCGCCGGTCTTGAGGAAGCCCACGATCGCGCCGGTGACGGCAGCGAGGCCGGACTGGACGGCGATGGAGCGATGCGCACCTTCGATGGCGGCGACGGCATCCTCGAGTGCCTTCTGTGTTGGCGTGCCGTTACGGCCGTAACCGTAGCCCTCGAAGGGGATGCGGTTCTCGAACTTCTCCATCGTCGGAGAGAGGATCGTGGACGCGTGATAGACGGGCGGATTGACGATGCCGAAGTTGTTGTCGGGATCGCGGCCGGCTACGGCCAAAATGGTGTCGGGCTTGGTATAAGTTTTCTTCGATGTCATGCCTGCCACTATGGCACAGGCGTCACGGCGCGGGCCAGCGATACACATCGGGCCAGAGCACCCGCGGGTCCGGCACATCCTTCGTCTCGCGCCGAAGGATACTGAATCCCGCCTTGCGGTACGTGTCCAGGGCGCGCGGATGGTCGAGGGTGTTGGTGTTGAGGGTGAGCCGGTCGTTGCCCATCGCCAGGCCGCGTTCGATCGCGCGGTCGAGCAGCCACGGGCCGATGCGGCGCCCGATGTAGTCGAGCGTCAGGCCGAAGAACATGATCTCGCCGGCCATGATCTCGAAGTAGCCGACCAGCGCGCCGTCATGGCGCGCGACGTGCAACTCGTGTCCCGGTGTCGCCAGCAGCATCGCCAACGCCGAGTCCGGAATCGCCCGGCGCTCGAACCACAGCCACGGCCGTCCGACCTTGTCGTAGAGATCGCGATAAGTGGCGACGGTGGGCGTGGGGTCGCGCACGATGGCGATGTCGATCGCCGGCGGCTTGCCGCGGCGGGTCCAGTCGGCCTCGGTGATCGCAAGATACGTGATCGCGATCGACAGCTTGCCGTCGCCGCGCGGCGCCGGATGGTGCGCGAGGAAGTCCTGACCCGACAGCTTACGGGCCGGTGACGATGGGCGTATCGGGGCGGCCGCCCCATTCGGTCCACGAGCCGTCGTAGATCGCGGCTTCCGGCGCGCCGGTAAGATAGAGGCCGAGCGCCACCACGCAGGCCGTTACGCCCGAGCCGCAGCTTGCCGTCACCTTCTTCGATGGATCGATGCCGGACGCCGAGATGCGCGCCTTGATCTCGGCCGCGGGTTTCATCGTGCCGGTCTTCGGGTCGATCAGCTCGTTGTAAGGCAGGTTGAGAGCGCCGGGCATGTGGCCGATGCGCAGGCCGGCGCGCGCCTCGGGCACCTCGCCACGGAAGCGGTTGGCGGCGCGGGCATCGACGACTTGTTCGCGCTTGCTGTCGAGCAGGCCTCTCACATCGTCGACGGAGCGCACCAGCGTATTGTCGAGCCGGGCTGTGAAGTGCTTTTCGCGCGCCACCGTGAGGTCGTCGGTGACCGGATGGCCCTCGGCCATCCACTTGGGCAGGCCGCCGTCGAGGATGGCGACGTCCTTGTGGCCCATGGCGCGGAACATCCACCACACGCGCGCGGCGCCGGTCATCGGCGTGGTGTCGTAGACGACGATCTTGTTGCCGTCGCCGAGGCCGAGCTTGCGCACGCGCGAGCTGAACTTCTCGGGCGAGGGCAGCATGTGCGGCAGCGGGTTTTCGGAATCGGCGATGTCGTCGATGTCGAAATAGACCGCGCCGGGAATGTGCTGGGCCGCGAACTCGGCCTTGGGATCGCGCTTCTGCGCCGGCAGGTAGAACGAGGCGTCGACGATGCGCACGTCGGGCGCGCTGAGGTGGCTGGCCAGCCACTCGGTGCTGACGAGGGCGTCGGGTCTTGCGTAGGTCATGGGGTTTCCTCTTACGCCAGCGCGATGATGAAGCGCCGGTTCATCTTTCCCTTGTTCTCGACCTTGGTGCACTCCACCCGGCCGATTTCGGCGGTACGCGCGACGTGGGTGCCGCCGCAGGCCTGCAGATCCACCCCTTCGATGGAAAGAAGCCGCACGCGGCCCGCGCCCATGGGCGGCCGCACGCTCATGGTCTTCACCAGCTCCGGCCGTGCGTTCATCTCCTCGTCGGTGATCCACTGCTGGACCACGGGATGATCGGTGCCGAGGATCTTGTTGATCTCGTCCGTCACCCATTCCTTGGTCGGCACGTCGCCTTCCAGATTGAAGTCGAGGCGGCTCTTGTCGGCGCCGACCTGGCCGCCGGTGACGCTGCCCTTGATGACGGCCGACATGACATGCAGCGCGGTGTGCATGCGCATGTGCCTGTAGCGCCGCTCCCAGTTCAGCTCGGCATGGACCCTGGTGCCGAGCGCGGGCCGGGCTGCGTCGGGGGCGAGCACGTGCAGCACGTCGCCGCCCTCGGCCTTGAGCGAATCGACGATCGCGGCTTGGCCGCCGTCCCAGCGCAGCACGCCGGTGTCGCCCGGCTGTCCGCCGCCGGTGGGATAGAAGATGGTGCGATCCAGTCGCACGCCGCGCTCCTCGAGCGCGGTCACGGTGGCATCGACCTGCTTGAGATAGGAATCCCGACGGAAGAGTTCTTCGACCATGACTTGGATTTAGGCCCTCGACAGGCGCGCCGCAACTTCCCTCGGTGTCGGCATCGACGGCGCCGCACCCAGCCGCTCGACGGAACAGGAGGCGGCGGCCGTGGCATAGCGGGCCGCGTCGACCAGCGCGGCGCCGGCAGCGAGGCGGGCGGCGAGCGCGCCCACGAAGCAGTCGCCGGCGCCGGTGGTGTCGACGACCCCGGTCCTGAAGGCGGGAAGAGCCGTGATTCCCTCCGGGCCCACCATCACCAATCCGCGGCTCCCCAAGGTGGCAATGACGATGCGCGCGCCCAGCGTGCGGCAGGCCGCGGCGATCGCGCGCGTGGAGCTGCGGGCGGTGATCCTGGCGCCGGTCGTCTGCGCGAGCTCGATCTCGTTCAGCACCGCGATGTCGACCAGCTTCAGTAGCCGCGCCCGATGGGGGACCATCGGCGCAAGATTGAGGATCGTCGTGGCGCCCGCGGCGCGGGCCTTGCGCAGCAGCACCTCGGTCGCCGACACAGGCGTTTCGAACTGCGCCACCCAGATCTCGCCGCGCCGCGGGACGCGCCGGACGGCCGATGCCGTGAAGGCGCCGTTGGCGCCCGACGCGCCGGTGATGGCATTGTCGCCGCCGGCGACCTGGATGAGCGCGACGCCGGTCGACATCTTTCGCACGACCTTCACGCCGGCGTTGTCGACGCCGTTGCGTCGCAGCACATCGCGCAGCTTGCCACCAAAGGCATCGTCGCCGACTGCGCCCAGCATCTCGGTTCTGGCACCGAGCCTCGCCGCGGCGATCGCCTGGTTGGAGCCCTTGCCGCCGGGCAGGAGCGTCACCGCCGCGCCCAGGATCGTCTCGCCGGCGGCTGGCCGCCGGTCGCTCTGGACGATCACGTCCATGTTGAGACTGCCGAAGACGACGACCTTGCCCATCACGTCACCGCCGCGCGAATGGCGAACCGCGGCTCGCGCCAGCTTCCGGTCCGCAGGATGTCGACCAGGGCCGCGGCCGCGTCGGCCACGTCGCGATAGCGCAGGTACAGAGGCGTGAAGCCGAAGCGCATGATGTCGGGCGCGCGGAAGTCGCCGATGATGCCGCGCGCGATCAGCGCCTGCACCACCTCATAGCCGTTGGTGAAGCCGATGGAGACATGGCTGCCACGCTCGCTGTCGACGCGCGGCGTGATGATGCGGGCGCCGAATTCGCGGCATGCCGGCTCGACCAGGTCCATGAACAGCGTCGTCATCGCCAGGCTCTTGGCCCGCACCGCGGCGAGGTCGACGCCGTCGAAGACGTCGAGGGCTGCCGTCACCGCACGCAGCGACAGGATCGGCTGGGTGCCGCACAACAGCCGACGAATGCCGGGCGCGGCGCGATAGGCGCTCTCCATCGTAAAGGGCTGGGCGTGCGCCCACCAACCCGAGAGCGGCTGCCGCAGGTCCTCGTGGTGGCGGCGCGCGGCGAAGACGAAGGAGGGCGCCCCCGGTCCGCCGTTCAGGTACTTGTAGGTGCAGCCCACGGCGAAATCGACGTCGTCGGCGTCCAGTGCGATCGGTAGCGCGCCGACGCTGTGGCAGAGATCCCAGATCACGAGTGCGCCGGCGTCGTGCACGCGGCGGGTGAGGGCGGCCATGTCGCGCAGGCGGCCGCTCCGATAGTCGACATGGTTGAGCAGCACCACCGCGGCGCGGCCGTCGATCAGGGCATCGAGCTCTGCGTCGGTCGTAGCCAGTCGCAGTGTAGCGCCAGGTCGCGAGGCGACCACGCCCTCGGCCATGTAGAGGTCGGTCGGAAAGCTGTCCGCTTCGGCCACGATCGCGCTGCGGCCGGGACGGAGCGCGAGAGCGGCATGCAGGGTCTTGAAGACATTGATCGAGGTGCTGTCGCTCACCACCGTCTGGCCGGCACCGGCGCCGATCAGCCCGCCGATGCGATCGCCCAGGGTGTCGGTCAGGGCGAACCAGCCGGCGTCGTTCCAGCTCCGGATCAGGCCTTCACCCCACTCCCGGCGCGCGGCCTGCTCGAGCTCCGCGAAGACGGCCTTGGGCGGCGGACCGAGCGAGTTGCCGTCGAGGTAAATCACCCCGGCCGGCAACTCGAACCGCTCACGGAGAGGACGCAGCGGATCGGCCGCGTCGAGGGCCGCCGCGTCGCTCACTTCATCCAATGCGGCAGCGGCAGGTTCTTCTCGCGCAGGAAGACCGGATTGAAGAGCTTCGACTGATAGCGGCTGCCGCCATCGGCGAGGATCGTCACCACCGTCTTGCCCGGCCCGAGGTCCCTGGCCAGCCGCATCGCGCCCACGATGTTGATGGCGCTCGAGCCGCCCAGCACCAGCCCCTCGTGCTCGATCAGGTCGAACAGGATCGGCAGGGCCTCCTCGTCGGTGATCTGGTAGGCGGTGTCGATCGGCGCGCCTTCGAGGTTCTTGGTGATCCGGCCCTGGGCGATGCCCTCGGTGACGGAGTTGCCTTCCGACTTCAGCTCGCCCTTGGTGTAGAAGTTGTAGAGCGCCGATCCCATCGGATCGCTGAGCGCGATCCTCACGTCCTTGTTGCGCTCCTTCAGCGCCATCGCGATGCCCGCCAGGGTGCCGCCGCTGCCGACCGAGCACGTGAAACCCGCGACCTTGCCGTTGGTCTGCTCGTAGATCTCGGGACCGGTCGTGCGGTAGTGGCCGTCCCGGTTGGCGACATTGTCGAATTGATTGGCCCAGACCGCGCCGTTCGGCTCCTGCGCCGCGATCTCCTTGGCCAGCGTCTCGGAGTAGCGCACGTAGTTGCCGGGATTGGAATACGGCAGGGCAGGCACGAGCCGAAGGTCGGCGCCGCACAGGCGCAGCATGTCTTTCTTTTCCTGGCTCTGCGTCTCGGGCATCACGATCACCGAGCGGTAGCCCAGCGCATTGGCGACCAGCGCGATGCCGATGCCGGTGTTGCCGGCCGTGCCCTCGACCACCACGCCACCCTTGCGCAACGTTCCACGCTTCTCCGCATCGGTGATCATCGCCAGCGCCGCGCGATCCTTCACCGACCCGCCCGGATTGAGGAATTCGGCCTTGCCGTAGATGTCGCAGCCCGTCGCGGCTGACGCCGCCCGCAGCTTGATCAGCGGCGTGTTGCCGATGCTATCGATGAAACCCGACCGGACGTTCATGACTCTGTCTGCCTTCTTGGACCCTGCGCGCTTCCCGGACGAAACGTAGTCAATGGAACCGTCTAACGCCAGCGCTGGCGCAGTTCCTCGCGGTGCAGCGCCAGCCACTGCAGGCCGATGACGCTGACGGCATTGTCGAGCTCGAAGCGCTCGACCATGGCGTAGGCCTCGGCGAAGGGGATGGCCTTCACCAGGATGTCCTCGCCCTCGGAAGCGAGCCCGAAGACACCGCCGGCCTTCGATGCATCGACGCGACCGGCGAATATCTGGCAGAATTCGGAGCAGGCGCCCGGCGTCAGCATGACCTTCTGGACGGGCATGAGCTCGCCCACCGTGAGGCCGGCTTCCTCCTGGACCTCGCGCCGGATCATGTCTTCGGCCGTCTCGCCGTCCTCGATGATCCCGGCGACGAATTCCCAGGTGAAGGGATGGCGGCCCGCCGCATAGGAGCCGGCGCGGAACTGGCGGATCATCACCACCTCGTCGCGCACCGGATCGTAGAGCAGCAGCGCGCCGGCCTGGCCGCGCTCGAAGACCTCGCGGCTGATGATGCCGCTGGTGCCGCCGTTGTGCAGGCTGTGGCGGAAGAAATAGCGGACAACCTTGAAGTAGCCCTGGAACGCGGTCTCCTTGCGCACCAGTTCGACGGTTTCGGCGCTCTGGCCGGATCGGGAAGTCGTTGTCATCCGTCCTCCTCTAACGACTACGGCGCGTCCCCGGGGAACGCGCCGTAGCGTAGATGGCTCCGAAGGCAGGGATCGAACCTGCGACCCGGCGATTAACAGTCGCCTGCTCTACCGCTGAGCTACTTCGGAATAGATTTCGTCGCGGCCGGCGGTATTCGGCCTGCAAGGGCGCGGAGTTTTGGCAGAGCGTGCCTTTGGAGGCAAGCGCCGTCATTCCACATCGAGGTCCGTGGAGGCCTGGGCCGGAATCGAACCGGCATTGACGGATTTGCAATCCGCTACATAGCCACTCTGCCACCAGGCCGGCCGCAGGAACGGCGGTGCTATACCCATGACGCCCGAGACCGGTCAAGCGAGGCCCCTCCGGGCGCGACGCCGGGTCCTTTGACGCTCTTGCCGCTCGCGCCCTATAAAAGGCACAACATTTTGGGGTCAGCTTATGACGGATTTCGCGCTCGCACGTCGCAACATGGTCGACGGCCAGCTCAGGCCCAACCGCGTCACCAACGCCCTTTTGCTGGCGGCGGTGGGCGAACTGCCGCGGGAGCGCTTCCTGCCGGAGGGCCTGAAATCGGTGGCCTATTCCGACGAGGACGTGCCGCTGGGCAACGGCCGCTTCCTGATGGAACCGATGGTGCTGGGCCGCCTGATCCAGACCCTGCAGCCCCTCGCTGCCGACAAGGCGCTCGTGGTCGCGTCGGGGCAGGGCTATGGCGCGGCACTGCTGGCCCGGCTGGTGCAGTCGGTCGTGGGCGTCGAAAACGACGCGACCATGGCCGGTTCGGCCGACCAGACCATCAAGGCGCTGGGCTTCGGCAATGTCAGCCTGAGGACCGGTCGGCCCGAGGCGGGCGCCCCCGAGTCCGGTCCCTACGACATCATCCTGATCGAGGGCGCGGTGCGGGAAATCCCCAGGGCGATCCTCGACCAGCTTGCCGAAGGCGGGCGCCTGGCGACCGTCCTGGCCGGCGCGCCCGGTGCGCTGGGCGTGGCGCAACTTGTCGTGAAAGAGGGCGGTGTCACCTCCGGCCGTCCGCTGTTCGATGCGGGAACGCCAGTATTGCCGGGCTTCGCGCCGCCGGCGCGCTTCACGTTCTGAGGCCGCGCTGATACTGTCCCGTCCCGAAATGAGGGTATTTACATGCGTATCCGGCCGGGTCTGAAGCGCGCCTGCGCGATGGCGGGGTGTGTGCTCGCCGCCGGGCTGGGCGCGACGCCCCAAGCGTGGTCCCAGAGCCTCGTCGAGGCCCTGTCGTCGACCTACAACAGCAATCCCGACCTGCTGGCCGGCCGGGCGCTGCTGCGCCAGACCGACGAGACGCTGGCCCAGGCGGTCGCCAACTGGCGCCCCAAGGTCACGCTGTCGGTCGAGTACAACAAGATCGAGGCCGATTCGATCCCGGTCACCAGGGCCTCGACCTATTACATCCTGAACGGCAAGACGACGCTCCTGGCGGTGACCCAGCCGCTGTTCCGCGGCGGCAAGACGGTGGCCGACACCAAGGCCGCGCAGGCCAACATCCAGGCCCAGCGTGCGTCGCTGGCCAACACCGAGCAGACGGTGCTGCTGTCGGCGGTCAGCGCCTATGCCACGCTGGTGCAGGATCTCGGCATCGTCGACGTCCGCCGCAACAACGTGCGCGTGCTGGTGCAGCAGCTCGAGGCCACGCGCGAGCGCTTCCGCGTGGGTGAACTCACGATCACTGATGTCTCGCAGGCCGAAGCCCGCCTCGAGCAGGCCAAGGCCGATCTCGTGCTGGCGGAGGCGCAGATCCGCATCGACGAGGCGGTCTATGTCCACATCGTCGGCCAGAAGCCCGGCAAGATGGGCGAGTTGCCGCTGTTCGGCGCGCTGCCGGCCAGCGAGGAAGAGGCGGTCGCGCTGGCGATGAACGGGGGGCCGCAGGCGGTGAGCGCGCAGTACAAGATTTCCGCTGCCAGCTACGGCGTCAATAGCGCCACCGCGGCGTTGCTGCCGCAGGTCAACCTGGTCGGCTTCGTCCAGCAGCAGTTCGACCTCTCGGCGCCGAGCGACAACTACAACCAGTACGGCGTCCGCCTGCAGGCGACGGTGCCGATCTACCAGAACGGCACGGAGTGGTCGCAGATCCGCCAGGCCAAGGAACTGGTCGGCCAGCGCCGCAACGAACTCGACAGCGCGCGGCGTACGGCGGCCGAGAACGTCATCCGCGCCTGGCGCAACCTCGACTCGGCACGCAGCCGCGTGACCTCGTTCGACGCCCAGGTGAAGGCCAACGACGTGGCACTGAACGGCGTGCGTCAGGAAGCGCTGGTCGGCTCGCGCACGACCCTGGACGTGCTGAACGCCGAGCAGGAACTGCTCAATTCGCAGGTCAGCCTGATCACCGCGCGGCATGACGTGCAGGTGGCTTTCTATTCGGTGCTGGCGGGCATCGGCCGCCTGACCGCGCGCAGCCTCGGATTGCCTGTCGAATATTACGACGAAGAGAAGTATTATAAGGACGTCGGTTCACGCTGGATCGGGGATTGGGGAGCAGACTCCGGGAGCAAGAAATGAGCACCGCGGACAACGACCCTTCGATGGACGATATCCTTGCGTCCATCCGCAAGATCATTTCCGACGACGAGGCGCGCGCGCAGGTCGGCGGCAATGCCATGCCTCCGCCGCAGGCGGCCAATACCGGTGACCGGCCGGCCACGAACACGCGGGCGGGCATGACCGGCAACCGCGACGACGTGCTGCTGCTCACCGATCTCATCGAGGAGCCCAAGGCCGCGGACGTGCCACCGCCGCAGCGCATCGATCCGGTGCGTGCCGGCGAGATGCCCCAGCCGGCCTTCGAGACGATGCCTTCTCCGCCGCCCGCATCGATGCCATCGGCCTTCGAGCCGTCGATCGTCGCTTCGAGCGTGGCGGGAGCGGCGTCGTCTGCCTTCGATCGCCTGAACCAGGTCGTCGAGGAGCGCCGTACGGCGCCCGCCGCGGCGCCGGCGCCCGTCACCATGCCCAGCCCCGCGATGGGCGCAGGCGGCAAGACCATCGAAGACCTCGTGAAGGAAATGCTGCGTCCGATGCTGAAGGACTGGATCGACCGCAGCCTGCCGCCGATGGTCGAGCGGCTTGTTGAACGCGAGATCGCGCGGCTGACCCGCCGCTGACCCCGAGGCACCATCCAGAGAGAACGCCACGGTGCCGTATCCGTGGCGTTTTTCGTTAGAGGCAAGAGATGCTCGACAAGACATACGACCCCAAGGAGATCGAGGCCCGCCGCTATCCGGAGTGGGAGAGTTCCGGCGCGTTCAAGGCCGATCCCGAGAGCCAGAAGCCGCCGTACTGCATCGTCATCCCGCCGCCGAATGTCACCGGCAGCCTGCACATGGGCCATGCGCTCGACAACACCCTGCAGGATGTCCTGATCCGCTGGCGCCGGATGAAGGGCGACGACGTGCTGTGGCAGCCCGGCACCGATCACGCGGGCATCGCCACGCAGATGGTCGTGGTGCGCAACCTCGAGCAGGAGAACATCGGCCTTGCCGTCGAGGGTATGGAAAAGAGGGGCGCCAAAGCCGAAGGGAATCGCAAGCTGCTCAGCCGTGAGGAGTTCCTGGCCAAGGTCTGGGAATGGAAGGCCTTCTCCGGCGGCACCATCACCGGCCAGTTGCGCCGCCTCGGCGCGTCCTGCGACTGGAGCCGCGAGCGCTTCACCATGGACGAGGGCCTGTCGAAGGCCGTGCTCAAGGTGTTCGTCGAACTCTACAGGGCC
>Ga0070681_10002573_pt1 | contig 16633 bp, 13 predicted proteins | sample KBSC83BmetaG_FD_65650 | JGI IMG/M metagenome (GOLD analysis project Ga0070681, IMG submission 65650) | Corn rhizosphere microbial communities from Kellogg Biological Station, Michigan, USA - KBS C8-3B metaG | ecosystem: Host-associated > Plants > Roots > Rhizosphere | place: USA: Michigan...
GCGAGCCCGATCCACACGCCGCTGCCGAGGATCGCGAACAGCATGACGATCAATAGCGCGGTGATCGCGCCGTCACTCATTGCGCAGCGCCTCTGCGGGAACCACGCTGACCCGCTCGCCCCTCAGTTGCAGCACGAATTCGTCGACCATCGCGATCGCGAACACGACGGCGCCGATCGCCATCGTCAGTTGCGGAATCCACAGCGGCGTCGCGTCGTTGCCGGTGGAGATGTCGTTGAAGTCCCAAGACTGGTACGACAGCCGCACGCTGTAGTACGCGAACGCGATGGCGAGCAGCATCGCGATGCCGATCGCCAGCGTCTCCAGCCGGCGGTGCATCGCCGGGCCGAGATGCTCGAGCACCAGCGTCACGCGGATGTGCTCGCCGCGCTTCAGCGTGTGCGCGAGTGCCAGGAAGCCGGTGGCCGCCATGCAGTAGCCGGCCCACGAATCGGTGCCGGGCACGTACTGGTCGACCAGCCGGCCGACGATGCCGATCAGCACGAACACCAGCGTGCCGATCAGGAACAGCGCCGCCAGCACGGCGGCCCCGATGTAGAGGCGGTCGAGCCAGCGGCGCATGCCGCCTACTGCATCGCCCGGTAGGCGTCGATCACCTTCTTGCCCTCGTCGCCGGCCTTCTTCTGCCAGTCGGCCAGCAGGTAGTTGCCGACCTTGCGCAGGTCAGCGGTAAGCTGCGGGCCGGGCTTGACGATTTCCATGCCCTTCGCCTTCAACTGGTCGAGGTACCAGCCGTTTTTTTCCTCGGCGATCTTCCAGCCGCGAGTCTCCGCTTCCGCGCCGGCTTTCAGCACCGCCGCCTGCGTCGGCTTGTCGAGCGCCTCGAAAGCCTTGCGATTGATCAAAAGCGCGTTCTTCGGCAGCCACGCCTGCGTGTCATAGAACTTCTTGATCGTCTCGTACGTCTTCGAGTCGTAGCCGGTGGCGCCGGACGACATGTACGAGTCGATGACGCCGGTGGCGAGCGCCTGCGATACCTCGGCCGCCTGCACGGTGACCGGTTGTGCGCCGACCAACTCGGCGATCCTCGACGTCGCCGGGCTGTATGCGCGCCACTTGAGCCCCTTCATGTCGGCGGCGCTGTTGAGCGTGCGGTTGGTGAAGATCCCCTGCGCCGGCCACGGCACCGTGTACAGCAGCATGATTCCCTGTTTCGCGAGCTTGGCCTCGAGCGCTTTCCTCGATGCCTTGTAGAGCTTCAGCGCTTCCGGATACGACGTCGCCAGGAACGGCACGCCGTCGAGGCCGTAGAGCGGATCCTCGTTCTCGTAGTTGACGAGCAGGATCTCGCCCATCTGCGCTTGCCCGCCCTGCACGGCGCGCTTGATTTCCGGCGCCTTGAACAGCGATGCGTTGGCGTGCACGGTGATCTTGAGCTTGCCACCGGTCGCCTTGTCGACGTCGTTGACGAATTGCTGGATGTTCTCCGTGTGGAAGTTGTTCGCCGGGTACGCGGTGGGCAGATCCCACTTGGTTTGCGCAATCGCGGTTCCGCAGGCGAATGCGGTGGCGCAGGCGAGCGCTGCGACGATGTTGGGCATGCGGGACATTGCGAACTCCTGTGTGGTCGTCGACGTAGGCGATGGGCATACGGGACCGGTCGGTCCCTGCGCTCAGGATATTAACCACAATTGCCCCGGGCGTGTATGCGATGGCGCAGCGCTGCGCTGTGATAGGCTCGCCGGAACCCACCTCCGCAGCGCAATGCACCCGTCATCGCACACGCCCGGCTGGCAGTTCTGGATCGACCGCGGCGGCACGTTCACCGACATCGTCGCGCGCAAGCCCGACGGCACGCTGGTCACGCACAAGCTGCTGTCGGAAAATCCCGAGCGCTACCGCGATGCGGCCGTGCAGGGCATTCGCGAGTTGCTGAAGCTCCCCGCCGGCGCGCCGATTCCGGCGACGGACATCGACGCGGTCAAGATGGGCACCACGGTCGCCACCAACGCGCTGCTCGAGCGACGCGGCGAACGCACGCTGCTGATGATCACGCGCGGTTTCGGCGACGCATTGCGCATCGCCTACCAGAACCGGCCGAAGCTTTTCGTCCGCAGGATCGAGCTGCCGTCGCTGGTCTACGAGCAGGTGGCCGAAGTGAACGAGCGCATCGGCGCGCATGGCGACGTGATCGAGTCCCTCGACGTCGCGGATGCCGGGCGGAAGCTGCGCGCCGCAAAGGCCGACGGCATCGGTGCGGTGGCGATCGTGTTGATGCACGGCTACCGCTACCCGCAGCATGAAGCGGCGCTCGCGGCGCTCGCACGCGAAATCGGCTTTCGCCAGGTGTCGGTGTCGCACGAAGTTTCGCCGCTGATGAAGCTCGTGTCGCGCGGCGACACGACCGTGGTCGACGCCTACCTGTCGCCGATCCTGCGCCGCTACGTCGACGAAGTCGAGCGCGACTTGGGAGGCGAGGGCGCGGGATTGCGCCTGCAGTTCATGCAAAGCTCGGGCGGCCTGACCGACGCGCACCGGTTCCAGGGCAAGGATGCGATCCTGTCGGGGCCGGCCGGCGGCATCGTCGGCGCGGTCGAGGTCTCGCGGCTCGCCGGTTTCGACAGGATCATCGGCTTCGACATGGGCGGCACGTCGACGGACGTCACGCACTGGGCCGGCGACTATGAGCGCGCGTACGAAACCGAAGTGGCCGGCGTGCGGCTGCGCGCGCCGATGATGAAAATCCACACGGTGGCCGCGGGCGGCGGCTCGATCTGCACGTTCGACGGCGCGCGCTTTCGCGTCGGTCCGCAGTCGGCCGGCGCCAATCCGGGTCCCGCGTCGTACCGGCGCGGCGGGCCGCTCACCGTCACCGACTGCAACGTGATGGTCGGCAAGCTCGATCCGGCGCTGTTTCCGCGCGTGTTCGGCCGCGACGGCAACGCGCCGCTCGACGCCGACGTCGTGCGCGCACGCTTCGGCGCGCTGGCGGCCGAGCTGCGCGACGCCGGCCACGCGCCGGCGTCCGTCGAGGCGATCGCCGACGGCTTCCTGCGGATCGCCGTCGAGAACATGGCGAACGCGATCAAGCACATCTCGGTCGCGCGCGGCTACGACGTCACCGGCTACACGCTGTGCTGCTTCGGCGGCGCCGGCGGCCAGCACGCCTGCGCCGTCGCCGACGCGCTCGGCATGACGCGCGTGTTCATCCACCCGCTCGCCGGCGTCCTGTCGGCCTACGGCATGGGGCTCGCCGACGTGCGCGCGCTGCGCCAGGCGGCGCGCGAGACAGCGCTGACGACGGCGTCGCTCGCCGACGCCGCCCATGCGCTCGACGACCTCGAGGGCGCGGCGCGCGCCGACGTGTCGGCGCAGGGCATCGACGCGCGCGACATCGAGTGCCTGCGCAGCCTGCACCTCAAGTACGAGGGCACCGACACCACGCTCGACATCGCGATGAGCGACGACGCCGCGGCGATCGTCGCGGAATTCGAGCGTCGGTACTTGTCACAGTACGGCTTCCGGATGCCGGGCCGCGCGCTGGTGATCGAGGCGGTCGCGGTCGAGGCGATCGGTCGCGCCGCCGCGGCGCTCGCGACCTCGCAGGCGTCCGCGCCGCGCGAGGGCGCGCTGCGGCCGATCAAGGTCAACCGCATCTACACCGGCGGCGCGTTCCACGATGCCGGGGTATTCGCGCGCGAGGACCTGCGCGCCGGCGACGCCATCGACGGCCCGGCGATCCTGCGCGAGGCCAATGCCACGACGGTGATCGAGCCGGGCTGGCGCGCGGTGCTGTCGGCGCGCGACGACCTCGTCCTCACGCGCATCGCGCCGCTCGCACGCTCGCATGCGATCGGCACCGACGCCGATCCGGTGCTGCTCGAGGTGTTCAACAACCTGTTCATGGCGATCGCCGAGCAGATGGGCGTCACGCTCGCCAACACCGCGTACTCGGTGAACATCAAGGAGCGCCTCGACTTTTCCTGCGCGATCTTCGACGCCGACGGCAACCTCGTGGCCAACGCGCCGCATATGCCGGTGCATCTCGGATCGATGGGCGAGAGCGTGGCGACGATCATCGCGCGCCGGCGCGGCACGATGCGCGCCGGCGACGTCTATGTGCTGAACGCGCCGTACAACGGCGGCACGCACCTGCCCGACGTGACGGTGATCGCGCCGGTGTTCCTGCCCTCAACCCGCGGCGAGGGCCCGGAATTCTTCGTCGCCGCGCGCGGCCACCACGCCGACATCGGCGGCATCACGCCGGGGTCGATGCCGCCGGACTCGCGCGTGGTCGAGGAGGAGGGCGTGCTGCTCGACAACGTCGAGCTCGTCCGCGAGGGTCGCTTCCTCGAGGACGAGCTGCGCGCGATCCTCACGTCGGGCCGCTGGCCGGTGCGCAACGTCGAGCAGAACCTCGCGGACTTGCGCGCGCAGGTCGCGAGCTGCGCGCGCGGCGCCGACGAGCTTCGCAAGATGGTCGCGCACTTCGGGCTGCCGGTCGTGCGCGCCTACATGCGCCACGTGCAGGACAACGCCGAGGAGGCGGTGCGCCGCGTGCTCGCGGTCCTGTCCGACGGCCAGTTCGCGTACGCGATGGACAACGGCGCCATCGTCAAGGTCGCGATCCGCGTCGACCGCGACGCGCGTCGTGCGACGATCGACTTCACCGGCACGAGCCCGCAGCTCGCCAGCAACTTCAACGCGCCGTCGGCCGTTTGCAAGGCGGCGGTCCTCTACGTGTTCCGCACGCTGGTCGACGACGAGATCCCGATGAACGCGGGGTGCCTCAAACCGCTGTCGATCGTCATTCCCGAAGGCTCGATGCTCGCGCCGCGCTACCCGGCGGCCGTCGTCGCCGGCAACGTCGAGACCTCGCAGGTGGTCACCGACACGCTGTACGGCGCGCTCGGCGTACTGGCAGCGTCGCAGGGCACGATGAACAACTTCACGTTCGGCAACGCGCGCTACCAGTATTACGAGACGATCGCCGGTGGCGCGGGCGCCGGTCCCGGCTTCGACGGCGCGAGCGTCGTGCAGACGCACATGACCAACTCGCGACTGACCGATCCCGAGGTGCTGGAGTGGCGCTTCCCGGTGCGGCTCGAGTCGTACCGGATCCTGCCCGGCACCGGTGGCGCCGGGCGCCACCGCGGCGGCGACGGCGGCGAGCGGCGCGTGCGCTTCCTCGAGCCGATGACGGCCGTGATGCTCGCCAACCATCGCGAGGTCGCGCCCTTCGGCGCGGCCGGCGGCGCGCCGGGCGCGGTCGGCGCGAACTGGGTCGAGCGCGCCGACGGCTCTCGCGAGACGTTCGGCGCGACCTTCAAGGTCGACATGCGGGCCGGCGACGTGTTCGTCGTGCGCACGCCGGGGGGCGGGGGCTTCGGCAGCGGTTAAGATTGCGCGATCGCAACGACCTTTGACGAGGCATCCGATGGCCGGCGTCCACGATTTTCAAGTCAACGACATTCGCGGCAAGCCCGTCAAGCTCGACCGCTACAACGGCGAGGTCCTGCTGATCGTCAATGTCGCCAGCGAATGCGGCTTCACGCCGCAATACGCGGGGCTGCAGGCGCTGCAGGAGAAATTCCACTCGCGCGGCTTCGAGGTGCTGGGCTTCCCGTGCAACCAGTTCGGCAAGCAGGAGCCCGGCGGCGAGGACGAGATCGCGGCGTTCTGCGACACCACGTACCACGTGACGTTCCCGATGTTCGCCAAGATCGACGTCAACGGTGACGCCGCGGCGCCGCTCTACCGCTACCTCAAGGCGGAAAAGCGCGGCCTCCTCGGCAGCGAGGCGATCAAGTGGAACTTCACCAAGTTCCTGGTCGATCGCGGCGGCCAGGTGCTGAAGCGCTTCGCGCCCAACGACACGCCCGAATCCATCGCGCCGGACATCGAGAAGGCGCTGTGACCGGGCATCGCCGTACGCTGGCCGCGCTCGCGTGCGCGGCCGCACTCGCCCTCGTGGCGGCGCCGGCGCGCGCCGCGAGCTTCGCGGATCCCGCCAAGACGCTGCACGTCGCGTTCCCGATCGCCGAGACCGGCTTCGATCCGGCCGCGGCGCAGGATTACTACTCGGCGAACGTGATGCGCGCGATCTTCGAGCCGCTCTACGTGCCCGACTACCTGCCGCGCCCGTACAAGGTGGCGCCGAACACCGCGGAGGCGCTGCCGGAGATCTCGGCCGACGGCAAGGTCTGGACGATCCACCTCAAGAAGGGCATTTACTTCGCCGACGACCCGGCGTTCAAGGGCAAGCCGCGCGAGCTCACCGCAGAGGACTACGTCTATTCGTGGAAGCGGATCGTCGATCCTAAGGTGCGCTCGCCCAACGCCTACTACCTCAACGGCAAGCTCGTCGGCCTCGACGAGGCGGTGGCCAAGGCGAAGGCGACCGGCAAGTTCGACTACGACGCCGACATCCCCGGCCTGCGCGCGATCGACCGCTACACGCTCAAGCTGACGCTCGTCGACACCGATTACACGCTGATGAACTACCTGCAGCAGATCTCACTCGGCGCGGTCGCGCGCGAGGTCGTCGAGGCGTACGGCGACGCGAGCACGTGGGTGATGGATCATCCGGTCGGCACGGGCGCGTACCGGCTCAAGACCTGGCGCCGCGGGCAGAAGATCGTGCTCGAGGCGAACCCGCGCTACCGCGAGGAGCACTTCCCCGATGCGCCGCCGGACGCCGACGCGGCCACGCGCGCGCTCGCCGCGTCGATGAAGGGCAAGCGCCTGCCGCAGATCGGCACGATCGACATCTCGATCATCGAGGAGGCGAATCCGACGCTGCTGGCGTTCGACGCGGGCTCGCTCGACTACGTCAACGTGCCGGCCGACCTCGTCGAGCGCGTCATCGGTCCCGGGCGCAAGCTGCTGCCCGGCTATGCGGACCGCGACGTCACGCTGCACAGCATCGTGCAGAACGCGCTCTCCTACACCTACTTCAACATGGACGACCCGGTGGTCGGCGGCTACACGCCGGACCGGATCGCGTTGCGCCGCGCGATCGTCATGGCGTTCGACCGCGTGAGCCTCGTCAACGTGGTGTGGAAGGGCCAGGCGCGCGCGGCGACGCAGATCGTGCCACCGGAGGCGCTCGGCCACATCAAGGGCCTCGACGTGCACCCGCCGTACGATCCGGCGACGGCGCGCGCGCTGCTCGACCATTTCGGCTACAAAGACCGCAATGGCGACGGCTTCCGCGAGCTGCCCGACGGCAAGCCGTTCACGCTGATGATCGGCGCGACGCCGAGCGCGCGCGACCGCGAGAACAACGAGCTGTGGAAGCGCAGCCTCACCGCGATCGGCGTGCGCGTCGACTTCGTCATCCAGAAATGGCCGGATCTCCTCAGGATGGGCCGCGACGGCAACCAACTGCAGATGTGGGGCGTCGGCTGGATCAACAACACCCCGGACGGCGACGCCTTCGTGCAGCTCCTGTACGGACCCAACTCGGGCCAGTCGAACATCGGCCGCTTCCGCAACGCCGACTACGACAAGGCGTACGCCGCGAGCAAGAAGCTGCCGCCCGGTCCCGAGCGCGACAAGCTCTACGTGACGATGGAAAAGATCATCCACGCCTACACGCCGGTCGACCTCGACGTCTACCGGATCGAGAACACGCTCGTGCGGCCGTGGGTGCTGGGGTACAAGAAGAGCGTGCTGAACGAGCATCCCTGGAAGTACCTCGACATCGACCTCGCCCGCGAGCGCGCCGGCAAGTGAGGCGCCTCGGGATCCTCGCGCGCCGGTCACTGCGAGGCCTGTGGCGCTCCGCCGATTTCCGGCGGCTCTTCGCGTCGTCGACGATCACCGCGTTCGGCGCGCAGGTAACCAACCTCGCGCTGCCGCTCACCGCGGCACTGCTGCTGTCGGCGACGCCGTTCGAGATGGGCGTGCTGGTGGCGCTCGAGACGCTGCCGTTCGCGCTGGTGTCGCTGCACGCCGGTGTGCTGATCGACCGCGTGCGCAAGCTGCCGGTGCTGATCGCCTGCGGCGCCGGCCGCGGCATCGCGCTGCTGTCGATCCCGATCGCCGCGTGGACCGGCGTGCTGACCGTCCACCATCTTTTCGTCGTGGGGTTCGTCTGCGGCGTGCAGAACGTCATCGGCGGCGCCGCCTACCAGGTGCTGCTCGCGCAGCTTGCCGGCCGCCGCCGCCTCGTCGAGGCCAATGCCAAGATCGCGCTCGGCGAGACGTCGGCGGCGCTGGTCGGGCCGGGCCTCGCCGGCGCCCTCATCCATTTCCTCACCGCGCCGTTCGCGATCGCGCTCGACGCGCTGACGTTCATCGCGTCGGCGTGGATGCTGAAGGGCGTGCGCGCGCCTCGGGACATTCCGCCGACGGCGCCGTCGCCGGGCATCGGCCACGAGATCCTCGAGGGCCTGCGCCTCGTCTGGCACAACCGCACGCTTCGCTCGCTCGCGATCCTCGCGGGCACGTGGCAGTTCCTGCAGAACATGCAGGTCGCGGTGCTGATCCTGTTTGCGACGCGAGACCTCGGCCTCGGCGCAGGGGCCATCGGCCTCGTGTACATGGCAGGCGGCGCAGGCTGCGTGATCGCCGCGGCGAGCGCCGAGCGGCTCACCGCGCGCTTCGGCGTCGGGCCGGTCATCGTCGGCGCGCTGGCGCTGTCGGCCGCAGGCTGGCAGGCGTACGCGGTCGTGCGCGGCACGCCGGGAATCGCGATGCTGTCGCTCGGCACCGCGATGCTGGTGTTCGACTTCGGCGCGGTGCTCTACGGCATCACCTACCTGTCGCTGCGGCAGGCGATCACGCCCGACCGGCTGCTCGGCCGGATGACGGCGACGATGCGCTTCCTCACCGTCGCGCCGGCACCGTTCGGCGCGCTGACCGGCGGCGCGATCGCCACGGCGATCGGCTTGCGCGCGACGCTGCTGTGCGTCGGCGTGATGGGGCTCGCGCTCGCCGCTTCGGCGATGTGGCTCTCGCCGGTGCGCCGCTATCGCGAGCTGCCGGCGGCCTCCGAATCGGCCTGATCACCGCGCAAGAAAAAGGCGACTCATCTGCGAGCCGCCTTGCGGATTCCTGTCCGGTGATTCGCGGGGCCGGTCAACCGGGTCCCCTGCGCTTTGACGCGGTGTGATGCGGCGATGATCGCGCGGCAGGCGGGCGATACCGTCGCTGTCGTGTTGTGGTCGAAGAGACCGTGAATGACGATGAACGAAAGCATAGACCTCAATGTGGCGCGCGTCAAAGCCCTATGGATGAACGGCACGACGCGCGTGTTCGTCATCCCCGCGAATGCGGGGATCCAGCATTGGCGTCACACCGGATGCGTGCGGCCCGCAAACGCGGCGTCACGACTGGATCGCCGCATTCGCGGGGATGACGATACGCCGTGGAAATGACGTGGCGTCACCGCTGAAATTCGTAGAGCGCCGGCAGTCCGAGCAGCGATGTCAGCTCGTCGAGCGCGCGCCGCGATTCGTCGAGCAGCGCGGGATCGGCGAGGTCGGCTGGCACGAGCCGGTCTCGGTAGCGGCGCACGACGATCGCCTCGAGCGCGTCGGCGAGCGCGTCGTCGACGAACACCCGGCCGGCGACGCGCGCGCGCTCGGCGTCGGTCAGCGCGACGCGCAGCCGCAGGCATGCCGGCCCGCCGCCGTTGCGCATGCTCTGCCGCAGGTCGAATGCCAGCACCTCGGCGATCGGCCCGCCCGCCGCGACGAGCCGGGCAAGGTACGCGTCGGTGCGCGGGTTCTCGCGGCACTCGGCGGGGATGACGAGCAGGTAGCGTCCGTCGCGGCGGCGCAAAAGCTGGCTGTTGAAAAGGTACGTCGCCACCGCCTCGTCGACGCCGACGTCCGCGTCGTCGACGACGATCGGCGCGAAGCCGGCGACGCGCTCACCAAGCCGCGCGAGCACGTCAGCCTGGTCCACATAGGCGCGCGCGTGGCAGAACAGCACATCGCCGGCGCCCACCGCAATCACGTCGTTGTGGAAGACGCCGCGGTCGACCACCTCCGGCGACTGCTGCGCGAACACGGTGCGCGAAGGATCGAGGCCGTGGCGCCGCGCGATCGCCTCGCTCGCCTCGCGCGTCTGCCGCGCCGGGTAGCGGGAGGGCGCGGCGGTCGCGCCGTCGTCGAGCGCGACGCGGCCGTAGACGAAGAGCTCGACGCCCGGGCCGGCGTCGCCGAAGCGCGTGTGGTTGGCGGCGCCCTCGTCGCCGAGCTGCGGCGCCGCCGGCAGCGGATCGTGCACGGCGAACCGCGCCTCGTCGGCGAAGATCGCGCGCAGGATCCGCGTCGTCACCGGCGCCTCGAGCGCGCGGTGGAAATGCGACACGAGGTTCGCCGGCGTGAGATGCACGCGGCCGTCGGTCGTGTCCGCCGACGGGCTCACGGTCGCCGCGTTGGCGGTCCACATCGCCGACGCCGACGACACCGCCGCGAGGAGCCGCGGCGCCTCGCGCGCCGCACGCGCGAGCACTCCGGCATCGTCGCCGGCGAAGCCGAGCGCGCGCAGCGCCGGCACGAACGGCCGCTCGTGCGGCGGCAGCACCGCCTGCGCGAAGCCGCGCTGCGCGAGCGCGCGCATCTTGGCGATGCCCTGCAACGCGGCGGCGCGCGGATTGGCGACGAGCTCGGCGTTGCGTGCCGACGCGAGGTTGCCGCGCGCGAGTCCCGCGTAGCTGTGCGTCGGCCCGGGCAGGCCGTCGAAGTTGATCTCGGTCACCGGTCGGCGGGCGCGAGCGCGACCGCGCGCACCGTGTCGCCCTCGCCGACGCCAAGCGCCTGCGCGACGTGCGGCAACAGCGGGAAGCGGTCGATCCGCCGCGGCGCCATCGCCACGATCGCGCGAAAGTCGCCGAAGCGGCGGTTGGTGACGAGCCAGTGCACGTCGTCGGGAAGCGTGTCGGTCAGCGGATTGCCCTCGCCGATCGTCACGATCGGCGTCTGCGAGCGGCGCACGGCGTCGATGTTGTCGCGGAAGCATTCGAGCGTCGGTCCGGCATCGAAGATGTCGACGTAGCCCTCGTAGCGGAAGCCTTCCTGCTCCAGCATCGCGCGCGCGGGCTTCGTGTCGTCGTGCACGGCGCCGATCGCCTCGCGCGCGTCGGCCGGCAAGAGGTTGACGTACACCGGGTGGCGCGGCATCAGCTCGGCGATGAACGACTTCTGGCCGATGCCGGTCAGGTAGTCCGCCGTCGAGTACTCCATCGCAAAGAAGTGCCGGCCGAGGCCCTCCCAGAACGGCGAGCGGCCTCCGGCGTCGAGCTGGCCGCGCAGCTCGGCGATCACCTTGGGCGCGAAGCGCGCGGCGAACTCGGCGATGAACAGGAGCCGGCTCTTGGCGATCAGCGGGCCGTTCTTGGCCTGGCGGAACGCCTGGTCGAGGAACAGCGAGCAGAGCTCGGTCTGCCCGGTGTGGTCGTTGGCGAGAAACAGCGTCGGCACCGCCGTGTAGACGCCGAGCGTGCGCGACGCGTGTACCAGCGTGTTGACGTAATAGTTGTACCAGGGCTCGTCGACGCCGACCGCGGCCTCGATCGCGCTGATGCCGACGACGCGCTCGGCGTGGCGCGTATCGGCGAGCACGAACATGTAGCACTCGTCGGCGCGTGACGCGGTGCCGGCGAAGGAGGCGATCGAGCGCTCGATCCGCGAGGCAAGGCGCTCGCGGTTGGCGGGCAGCGTGGTGAGGCCGCTGCCGGTGCGCTCGGAGAGCGCGAGGACCGCGGTCAGGTCGTCGCGGCCGACCGGGCGGACGACGAACATCGCCGCGCGGTCAGGCGAGCGCGCGGTCGAGCGCGCTTTCGAGCCGCGACAAACCTTCGAGGATCTCGTCGAGGGAGATGACGAGCGACGGCGCGATGCGCACCACGTCGGGACCGGCCATCAGCACGAGGAGTCCCGCGCGCCCGGCGGCCTCGACGACCTTCGCCGCCTTGCCGCGCAACGGCCCGGCGAGCTCGCAACCGATCCAGACGCCTTCGCCGCGCAGCGCCGTGAACGCGCTGCGGCGCGCGTTGATGGCCTTGAGGCCCTCGATGAAGAGGGCGTGCCGCGCCTTGACGCCGTCGAGCACCTCGGTGGTATTGATGACGTCGAACACCGCGCCGGCCACCGCGCAGGCGAGCGGGTTGCCGCCGTAGGTGGTGCCGTGCACGCCGACGGTGAACACCGACGCGACTTCGCTCGTCGTGATCATCGCGCCGATCGGGAAGCCGCCGCCCAAGCCCTTGGCGCTCGTCAGGATGTCCGGGACGATCCCCTTCTGCATGTACGAAAAGAGCGCGCCGGTGCGGCCCATGCCGCTCTGGATCTCGTCGAGGATCAGCAGCGCGCCGTGCGCGGTGCAAAGGCGCCGCGCCGCCTGCAGGAATTCGGGCGTGCCGGGCGTCATGCCGCCTTCGCCCTGCATCGGCTCCATCATCACCGCGCAGATGTCGTTGCCGCGCGCGAACTCGGCCTCGAGCGCCGCGACGTCGTTGTACGGGATGTGCGTGAAGCCGGCCGGGTTCGGGCCGAAGCCCGCCGAGTACTTGGCCTGGCCGCCGGCGGTGACCGTCATCAGCGTACGGCCGTGGAACGCGTTGATCGCCGAGATCACGCGAATGCGCGACTCGCCGTGGCGGTCGCGCGCGTAGCGGCGCGCGAGCTTGAGCGCCGCCTCGTTGGCCTCGGCGCCGGAGTTGCAGAAGAACACGCGCTCGGCGAACGTGTGGTCGACGAGTCGCTGCGCGAGCCTCAGCGCGGGCTCGCTGGTGAACCAGTTGGAGACGTGCCAGAGCCTTTTCGCCTGCTCGTCGAGCGCGCGCAGCATCGCCGGGTGGCAGTGGCCGAGCGACGACACCGCCACGCCGGCGGCGAAGTCGATGTACATCCGGCCATCCTGGTCCCAGACGCGCGAGCCTTCGCCGCGCACGGGGATGAACGGCGCAGGCGCGTAGCACGGCACCATCAGCGCGTCGAACATCGCGCGCGTCACCGGCATCTTCGCCTCGCTGCTCGTCGGCGCCAGGTCGCGCCGCGACGACGCGGCGATGACCGCCGCCGCCACGGGATCGGTGGTCTCCATCAGAGCGAGGCGACGATCGAGATCTCGATCCGGTAGTCGGGGCCGGCGAGCTTCGCCTGCACGGTCGCGCGCGCCGGCGCGTCGCCGGGCGCGACCCACCCTTCCCATACCGCGTTCATCGCCGCGAATTCGGACATGTCGGGCAGGTAGATCGTCGCCGACAGGATCTTGCGCTTGTCGCTGCCGGCCTCGGCGAGCAGCCGGTCGATGTTCGCGAGCACCTGCTGCGTCTGCCCGGTGATGCTGGCGTGGCCGTCGTCGGCGACCTGGCCCGCGAGATAGATGAGCCCCGAGCCGCGGTGGATCACGAGCTCGGACAGGCGCTTGCCGGTGTGGCGGCGTTCGATGGTCATGGCGGTGGCTCGCGGTAGTATCGTGCGCTTCGCCCGCATGCTCGCGCGGGCTGTGGGTCCTACGAATTCTAGACGAAATCGCAGCCGCTCCATGGACGCGCGCGCCACGTTGATCGCCGGCGCGATCGCGATGCTCGTCGCGGTCGCCGCCGGCGCGTTCGGCGCCCATGCGCTCGCCGACAGCGTGCCGCCGGCGCGGCTCGACGCCTGGCAGACCGGCGCGCGCTATGCCGCCTGGCATGCGCTGGCGCTGATCGCCACGGGCATCCTGATGCGCACGGCGCCGGCATCGCGTGCGCTGCGCGTTGCCGCCGCGCTGTTCGCCGCCGGCATCGTGCTGTTCAGCGGGAGCCTCTTCGCGCTCGTCCTTGTCGACGTGCGCGCGATCGGCTTCGTCACGCCGCTCGGCGGCATCGCGTTCCTCGCCGGCTGGGTCGCGTTCCTGGCCGGCGTCAGTCGACTTTCGCGCCCGACTCCTTGACCACCTTCGCCCACTTCGCCGTCTCGAGGTTGATGTGGTGGGCGAATTCGGCGGGCGTGCCGCCGGCGGCGTTGGCGCCTTGCGCCTGAAGCTTCTGCTGGGCCTCGGGCGAGGCGAGCCAGCGGTTGCCCTCGCCGTTGAGCTTCGCGATCACCGCCGCGGGCGTGCCGGCCGGCGCGAGAAGCCCAAACCAGCTCGACGCCTCGAATCCGGGGTAGCCCGACTCGGCGATCGTCGGCACATCGGGGAGCGCGGCGGCGCGCGTCGCGCTCGTCACCGCGATCGCGCGGAGCTTGCCCGCCTTGATGAGCGGCAGCGACGACGGCAGGTTGTCGAACATGAGCTGCACCTGGCCGCCGACAAGGTCCTGCAGCGCCGGCGCGCTGCCCTTGTACGGGACGTGCTGCATCGACACGCCGGCCATCGTCTTGAAGAGCTCGGCGGCGAGATGGATCGACGTGCCCGATCCCGACGACGCGAAGTTGAGCTCGCCCGGATGCGCCTTCGCGTACGACACGAACTGCGCGAGCGTGTGCACCGGCAGGTTGGGGTTGACCTCGAGCACGTTGGGGACGCCGGCGACGAGCAGCACGGGCGCAAAGTCCTTGACGTGGTCGTACGGCATCTTCGCGTAGAGGCTCGGGTTGATCGCGTGCGTGCCGACCGTGCCCATCACCAGCGTGTAGCCGTCGGGCGCGCTCTTGGCGACGAGCTCGGCGCCGAGGTTGCCGCCGGCGCCCGGCCGGTTGTCGACGACGAACGGCTGCCCGAACGCCTCGCTGTAGCGCTGCGCGATCGCGCGCGCCAGGATGTCGGTCGTGCCGCCGGCCGGAAACGGCACGACGACGCGCACCGGATGGCTCGGGTAGGGTGCCGGCGACTGCGCCAGCGCGAACGGCGCTGCGGCGAAAAGTGCCGCAAGCGATGCCACGAAGCGTGCGAATCTCATCTCACGGTCTCCCCGTTGCTGCCGCTCAATCGACTTTCGCGCCCGACGCCTTGACGATCGCCGCGTACTTCGTCACCTCGGCGGCGATGAACGCGGCGAACGCCGCCGGCGTCGTCGGTGCGGCTTCGGCGCCCTGCGCGGCGAGCCGCGCCTTCATCTCGGGCGCGTCGAGGATTTGCACGACGGCGGCATTCCACTTCGCGATGACGTCGGGCGGCGTGCCGGCCGGCGCGAGGAGGCCGAACCACGTCGAGATGTCGAACCCCGGCACGCCGGCCTCGGCCATCGTCGGCACGTCGGGCGCGAGCGGCGAGCGCTTCGCCGTCGTCACCGCCAGCGCGCGCTCCTTGCCGGCCTTGACCTGCGCCATCGCGCTCGCCAGGTTGTCGAACACGAACGCGACATCGCCGGCCAAAAGCGCCTGCGTCGCCGCCGCCGCGCCTTTATAGGGAACGTGCGTGATGTCGGTGCCGGTCTTGATCTTGAAGAGCTCGCCGGCGAGGTGGCCGGCGCTGCCGATGCTGCCCGACGCGAACGCGAGCTTCCCGGGATTGGCCCTGGCGGCGGCGGCGAGGTCCTTCGCCGAGTGGTAAGGCGAGCCCGCGGCGACCACGAGCACGTTGGGCGTGATTGCCACCAGCGAGATGGGCGCGAAGTCCTTGACCGCGTCGTACGGCATCTTCGGGTACAGCGTGGGGTTGACGGCATGCGTCGACAGCGCGCCCATCACCACCGTGTAGCCGTCGGGCGCGGACTTGGCGACGAGGTCGGCGCCGATGTTGCCGCCGGCGCCCGGCTTGTTCTCGACAACCACGCTCTGGCCCCACGCCTCGCCGAGCTTCTGGGCGATCTCGCGGCCGACGACGTCGAGCGGCCCGCCTGGCGGGAAAGGCACGACCAGCCTGACGGCGTGCGACGGAAAGACGTCGGCGGCGGCGCTTGGAATGGGCAGCGCGGACAGCGCAGCCGCGGCGGCGGCGAGCGCAACGGTGGACGACAAAAGCCTGGCCAAGCGGTTCTCCTCGGACGGCGACGGGGGCTCGCGCATTCTAGCAACCGGCCCTCCCGTTTGCGGCGGCGCAAGGCGGGCCGCATATAATCGGCCGTTTGCCATGACTTCGACGACGCAGCAATGATGAAAGTGGTGGCCGGCGCGATCGCCGGCGCGATCCTCGCCGCCGGGATCGGCTATTGGATCGGGCAGCGGCAGGCGCCGTCCGCCACTGACGCGACACCGGCCACCCGTGCGGTCGCGCCGCGCGCGGCGGCGACCGCCATCAGCGTCGACACGACCAAGGTCGCGCGAATGTCGATGCCGCAGACGATCACCACGGTCGGCAGCCTGCGCTCGGACGAGTCGGTGATGCTGCGCCCGGAAGTCGCCGGCCGGATCAGCGCGATCTCGTTCCGCGAGGGCGAGCCGGTGCAGCGCGGCAAGGTACTGGTGCGCCTCGACCCCGTCGTCAACGAGGCCGAGGTGCGGCAGGCCCGCGCCAATCTCACGCTCGCGAAATCCAAGTACGACCGCGCGGTCGATCTCGCGCACCGGAACTTCATCTCCGGCCAGGCCAAGGACGAGGCCGAGAACAACCTCAAGGTCGCCGAGGCGGCGCTGTCGCTCGCCGAGGCGCATCTCGCCAAGACCGAGATCCGCGCGCCGTTCTCGGGCGTGCTCGGCCTTCGCGTCGTGTCGGTCGGCGACTACGTCAAGGAAGGCGCCGACCTCGTCAACGTCGAGTCGATCGATCCGCTCAAGGTCGACTTCCGCGTGCCGGAGACGTACTTCCGGCAGGTGAGCGAAGGCCAGCTGCTGTCGATCGCGCTCGACGC
>Ga0070681_10002575_pt1 | contig 16626 bp, 13 predicted proteins | sample KBSC83BmetaG_FD_65650 | JGI IMG/M metagenome (GOLD analysis project Ga0070681, IMG submission 65650) | Corn rhizosphere microbial communities from Kellogg Biological Station, Michigan, USA - KBS C8-3B metaG | ecosystem: Host-associated > Plants > Roots > Rhizosphere | place: USA: Michigan...
CGAGTGATCGTCAGCGGCGCGCTCGACGCGTGGCGCTTTCGCGATCGGTCGGTCTCGTCGTTCGATCGATTCTGGCAGACGCTCATCGCGGGCGCGGCGACGACAGCAATCGCGCCGATCACGGTTACAGCAGCGAAGGGCGTCGTACATCCTCGAGAGCGCCTCGGCGTGTCGGCTCTGGTTCGAGACGCGGCGCTGGCGACGATGCTCCCTGTCAAAGCGAGTGCGAACGCCGCCTTCATCTCGAATCTGCGGCTGTGGCCTTCCGAACGGGTCGGGCTGTTTCGAGGTGACCTGAGAGCGCCCGCGCAGCCGGGCACGTATCGATTGACGTTGGCCGCGAACGGAGCACGGATGGATGTGCCGATCGTCGTCGCGGCCGTTGTCGCTCGAGCGACGCCGGAAGCGCCCGATCTTCTGCGAGCATGGGCCGAGTCGCGCGGCGGCGCCGCGATCAGCGCGGCGGACCTCAATTCGCTCGCTCCGCGTCTTGTGGCGGCAATAAAACCAGCGGACCGCCGGATGACCTGGCATCCGATGCGGTCCGCGTGGTGGATTCTGCCGTTCGCGCTATTGCTCTCTGCCGAGTGGTGGATGCGGCGTAGAAGGGGACTTCAATAGCGGGAAGCGGAAGCGGTTACAGGGAAGCTCTTCCCGCTTGCCTCTAAATCCCGAGCTGTTTCTTGAGAAACGCGACCGTCCTCGGCCAACCATCCTTCGTCGCGGCCATGTTCGCTTGCTCCTGCGCCGGATTGCGCGGGTTCTTCGGATCATCCTGCGCTCGCAGGAACCCGTGCTCGGCGCCCTGATAGTTGATGCCGACATAGCTCTTGCCGAGCGCTTTCATCGCTGAGTCGACGGCGGGCATGCCGGCGGTGATGCGCGGATCGCCTGATCCGCTGAGCAACATCACAGGCTTGTTGATCTTCCGAAGCGAGTCGACGGCCGGGCCCACGGGCCCCGTCTGTCCCTCCACGCGGGGCTGCAAATACGGCAAACCGTAGAATGCGACGCCGCCGGAGAATCCGGGGAGGCCGCCGTTGATCGCGTATCCCCACGTGGTGCTGCCGCCCCAGCAGTAGCCGATCACGGCATATTTGTTGTCCGAGGACGGCACCGACATCGCGTAGCGCGCCGCCGCGGTGATCCCGAGATTGCGGTCCGCGACGTTCACGCCTTGGATCATCGCGCGCGCCGAGTCGCCCGGCATCTCGTGCGTCGTCGGACCACCACGGACGCGCGACAGCAGGTCCGGTGCGATGGCAATGAAGCCCGCAGCGGCCACCTGGTCGGCAACCCCGCGCACCCACGTCTGCAATCCAAAGATCTCATGAACGACGACGACGACGGGCGACTTCGTGCGGTTGGTGGACGGATACACGACCCACGCCATCAGTGAATCCTTCGAGCCCGGCTCCCACGCGATCTTCACCCACTCGGCGTGGCGGTTGCTCGCCTTCAGTCGCGCCGGCGCGTTGTTCGCGCTGGCCGGAAGGTTCATGTCCTCCTGCGCCGAGGCGCTGGGCGCGCCAACGGTTGGCGACGACATCGCGGCGGCGGACATGTGGGCCATGTGTTCGTCCATCGGCGGTCGATGGCACGCGGCAAGACCGGCGAGAACGCAGACGCCGGCCAGAAGGCGGTGAGAGCGCATGGAGAATCCGAGGTCAGAGTAGGAACGCAAAAAAAGTGAACGTCGTAACACGAGGTGTGGTTCGTCCTGTAGAATACGGTGGGAGACCAACTCGCGGAACGACCGGGCCTCTTCGATCGACCTTCCCATTTGCGACCGAATAATCATGCGCCACACGCTTCCGTTCGCTCGTCGCGCCGCCGCGGCGCTCCTGCTGCTCGAAGTCGGGTGTCTCAACGGTACCGAGCCCGGGACACCCTCGAATCCCGCGACCGAGACGTTTGCCGCGTCGCTCGGCGTCGATATCTCGCAGATGACGAAGGTGTCGGACGACCTTTACTACCAGGACATCGTCGTCGGCACTGGGACGACGGTCACCGTCGGGAAGACGGTGAATATCACCTACACGGGTTGGCTGGCGAACGGCACGCAGTTCGATGCGAACACGTTTTCATTTCCGATCGGCGTCGGCTTTGTCATCACGGGTTGGGACGTCGGCATCCCGGGCATGAGGGCGGGCGGGAAGCGACGGCTCGTGATTGGTTCGAATCTGGGTTACGGGTCTAGCGGGCACCCTGCCGGGCCAGGTGGGATTCCGCCCGCTATCCCTGGGAACGCGACGCTAGTCTTCGACGTCCAGGTCAACAGCACGCAGTAGGACTTTCGTATCCCGAGACCGTTTGTCATCTCGGCGTTACTCGCACGAGATATCGCGAGTCGACTTCGGCATCACAACGGCGCAGTTATTTCCGGGATGAACTCCGATGGGATCGACGCATGGCGCCGGCAAATCCGCGTGATCTTGAGCTTTTCCAAAGTACGTCGTGCGCCAGCGCCGTTCCACGCATCCACAGTCGCCGTCGATCACGGCAGGACGGTCACACTCTGCGTCGCAGACACTAAGCGTCCGCCGCGGTCTTCGGGAATCTCGCCTCGAACGTGGTAGACGCCCGGCCTGACAGCCTTCCCAGCGTCATCTCGCAAATCCCAAACCATCCACCAGTCGATATGGGCGCCCGGCCGCAGTTCGACCGTCTTGTTCGCTCCCAACACTACCTCGTGATAGCCGGGGATCGGCGATTGCCGCGGCTTAAGCCGATGCCAAACGGCGCCGCCTGCCGCATCAGTTATGAACACGTCGAAACTTGGACGATGCCGCTCTGAGATCGTACTCATCAGGCCTAGCGCGACGGTCGCTTGAGACTCGTTGGTCGCCCTCAAATGGATCGGCAGCGGCTCACCGATTGAGATTGTATCGGGCAACTCGATGGAGAGGAGGGACTGCGGTTGTGATGCGCGGGCCACGTGCCAGCTCATGGCGGAGAACGCCGCCATGAGCGTGATAACGAGGCTCGGAGTGCGCGCGAATCGAAATGCGTGATTCTGCATAGCCCTCTTATCCCTTAGTGATCGAGCGGACGAGGCGTCCGCCGAGCAGCTAGTTGTGAAGCGTCGTGACGAAAATGTCGCTCGTGTTCGTCTGCCCGTACCCTCCCTGCGACCCCGTTGCCGTAACGCGCACGTAGAACGGCTGGAAGATCCCGGGAAGGGTTTTGAACTCGATCGTCAGCGATGACGAGTTGAACCCAGCATTCTGCCAATTCACGGCATCATAGCTGACCTGCCACTGATAGGAATAGCCGGAGCTCCCCAATGCAGTTGCATTCCAAGTGTAGAACCCGGGTTGATTGATGAATGTCGGACCCGAAATACTTACGGTAGTTCCGAAGACCGTGATGTAGCCGAGGTCGGCATAGATCTGGTCGAGAGGGCTGTAGAAGAACACCTGATAATTCGGATCGGCTGCGAATTCGATCCCAGCGATGTAGGCAATCCCCTGCACCAAGGGAGGATTGTCCATGTATACAGGGCCACCACTGTCGCCCGGACGCGCCCCGACTTGCACCTCATTGGCGCCCTCTATCACCACCAACGCTGGTGAGTACGTGACCCCAGTCCCGACGGCGATGACCTGTCCGATCGCCTTGCCGGAGGTCATGCCGATCCGGTAGACCCACTCGCCCCAAAGCTGCTGATCCTCTTTACCGATGATGGGCTGATTGGCGATTGTGGAGTTGCCAGAACTCGTGTTGGCAAGATAGCTCCAGCGGCCACTTTGGCCTGGCTCGTAGGCGATCGTCGCTGCGTCGCTGTAGCGGCAATGCCAGCCATTCATGCAACCGTTCGTGCCGTCGCCCAGCAATCCCGGCGGGTCTAGGATCTCGTGTCCAAGGGCACGGCCCGATCCCATCGGCTGGTAGAAGGTGACGCCATCCGGCCCGGCGTACGTCGTCGTGCAATGCGACGCCGTGATGAAGGCCGGCACGCCCTGCGGATCGTATGCATTGAAGCCGAGGGAACAGGCGTCGCCAGTTACTGGGTTGAAGATTTGGACGCCGCCCACCGGATACTGGTAGAGATCAACGAGCGAACCAGTGAATACCGCTGGCCCGCGAACGTCAACCGTGAATGCGTCGCCCGGAATACCTAGCGCGCGGAGCTTCTCAGTCATGCTGGCGACCGCCGCTTGGCTCCGCACATGAACTCGCAAACGATTGTGCGGCTCGTCAATGCCCCACGATGTGAGATCTGCGTCGCCGACGCTGGCGACCATATCGCGCCACTCGCCAAGATCGACGAAATCGTAACGAACGCTTTGCACCGTCACGTCGGGCATCGAGCCGTGAAAACGGTGCGGATTCGCGCCCAGGAATTCGCGGAGCATGGCCTCGACGGCCGCGCGCGCCCGTCCCTCGCTTGCTGGCTGACTGAGATAGAGTGTCAGGTTCCGATTCGAGGAGTCAAGCGCAACTCCAGCGAAGCCCGGCACCTGCTGCGCCATCCTGTAAAACCGCGCATCGAGACCGCTGAGTGACGGCGGCGCCTGGCCCATGAGCCGAGTCCGCGCGACGGGTTTCGCTGCCCCTGGCCGGTTCGGGGCAGATGGAACATCGCTCCGCGTACACGCTGAGACTAGCAACGACACCAGCGCAACGCCAAACCACGCCGTGCGACGTCGTTCCAAAGCCGTGGGATTATTCATGATTACTCCCGAATGCGGGTCGAGTACAGGATGGCGAAGATCACGGAAGTGGGTTGCGCACCTACTCCCAGCCCGCGCAACGCTCGATTGGCGACGCAATACTACGGCAGTGCGTGATTTGTGATAGGATGCACATCACAGATCAGTAGTTGATGAGTACGCTTTAACAATCGTCAGGCACGCGCCCGACTGGCTAGTCTGATACGGCGCCGGTCGGACGCATCCATTAGTGGGGGATCCTTCTCGGCCTGCAATGCGACTCGATCGGCTGCGATGATCGCCGGCTCACGCTCGAGACTCCGAGAACGAGGGTCTCATTCCGGAATTCTGGCTGCCTTGCAGTCCGGCACCGGCCAGCCCCGATACTCAGGAAACTGCTTCGGGAGGCCGGCGCAATCGACATGCTCAAGTGATCGCGACGCGCTCCGCAAGGCGCCCCGCACCCCGATGAGATCCGCGAGTTCGCGGACATCGACAACGAATAAGTCCAACGCCTGATCGGTAGAGCGACGTCGTCTGCCCCGATCCAGCGCCGCAGTGAGTGCGACGAGCCTTTGACCCGGCCAGCAACGGTCGATGCGCACCCCTACCAGCGACCGCAAGCCCCCAGACGGAGTCTCCAAATCGTGTATTTGGTCCGCAGGTCTGGAGGTCGCTCACGTGCGCCGCTCTCGCTCAGCAACGCGCGCCGCCGCTCGGGATGATCGGCGTTACTCGCCTGGGTGGTACGTCCTCTCCGTGTGCCCCTTCAGCTGCGAGGGATAGAAGTAGACTTCGCGCAGATTCCCCGTCGCGTACCGCTCGGCCTGATCGTTGAAGTGCTTCGACTTGATGTCGCCGCTTTCACCGCCGGCGGTCACCGCGCGAGCACGCACGCTGTCCTTCCCAAACTCGACGACCGCCACGAAGCTGTTGCCGCTCGTGCCGTACCACTTCTTCGTGTTGGGATAGCGACGCGCACCGAACGAGGCGAGCGAGCCCCACGTCGCGGAGGCGAAGCCGACCGGAATGCTCGCGCCCGCATCGTCGAATTTCGAGTTGATGTCATCGTTGAGACGCTGGAAGCGATTGATGTCGCCCCACGGCGTCTGCCATTTGCCGAAGTCCGACGCGAGCGTGTCGCTCGCCGCGGCCAGCGCTTCGACCTGATCGTGCTCGGTCGGCGCGGCACGTCCGGCGCCGCGACCACGGCCGCCACGTCCACCGCGGCGCTGCAGCTCCGTCGCATAGAAGACGGCGAGCGACGTCGGCACCGACGACACGCCCCAGCGGAAATCCCAAGCGCGGAGCAGCTTCACCTGCTCGGCAAGCTTCGCCTTGAGCGGATCGCTCGACGCGAGCGCGTCGTACGCCTTCACGAGCGTCGGAATCGACTCGGCGAACGAAGGCATGTAGCTGTCGTATGCCGCCGCACGCAGGCCTTCGGGCGTGAAGTCCTTCTTGTCCGAGAGCAAACGAATCGCGTGCACACCGCGCGGCGACTCGGCGCGTCCGGTTTCGACGTAGGCCGGGAAGTCTTCACGCTTGCGGCTCGACGGCCCCGCCGCCGACCACGGCCAGTTGTTCGAGTTGTAGATCCAGCCGCTCGCCGGGTTGAAGAGGTTCGGGCTCTCGTCGACGCCGAGCGGGCCGTGCCAGTCCGTCGCCGGATCGCTGCCGTTTACCGGCTGCGTCCAATCGAACTTCGTGTCGCGCTTCGGGATGAAGTTCGAGTGGAAATAGGCGATGTCGCCGTCCGCGTCCGCGAAGATGGTGTTGTTCGAGGAGTTGGTGTGGAGCTCCATCGTCTCCCTGAACGACTTGTAGTCGTGCGCCTTCGTGCGCGTGTACGACTGCGTGAGCGCCTTCACCGGCTCCTGCATGATGCGGATCGCGATCCACTTGCCGTCGGCGCTCTTCCGGACGATCGGGCCGAAGGACGTGTAGTAGACCGTGATCTCCTTCTGCGACATGCCGGTCGCGGTCTTGTACGGAATGACGATCTTCTTCGCGATCAGCGGCCGCTCTTCGTTGCCGTATTTATAGAAATACTTATCGCCCTTCTTCGTGACGGTCTCGAGATACTCGTCCCAATCGTCGACACCGCTCGTCGTGTGCATCCACCCGATGCGCGGGTTGAAGCCCTGATAGATGAAAAACTGTCCCCACGTCGCCGCGCCGTACGCATTGAGGCCTTCGTCGCTCGTCATCTGCAGCTCGGAGCGGAAGAAGAACGAGGTGTGCGGATTGATGAGCAACAGCGCGCGGTGGTTCACGGTGTTGTTCGCGGAGATCGCGATGCCGTTCGAGCCGCGCGGCTCGCGGTCGAGGTTCTCGTAGCCATCGGGCGTCATCGGCTCGGCTCTGTTGCCGTAGAACGCCTCGAGCTGGTTGAGATTGACCTTTTCGATATCGCCGCCGATCGAGCCTTCACTGAACGACAGCGCCATCCACGGCTCGAAGTGCTTGATGACGCGCGGCGTGACGGTCGGATGCTTCGCGAGATAAAAGTTGAGTCCGTCGGCCCACGCGTCCATCAGCTTCTTGAGGAATGCCGGGCTCGACGCGTACTTGGCCTTCATCGAATCCGGATCGATGAAGAGCTTCATCCGGAGATCGCGCCAGACTTCGGCCTCACCCTCGGCCTCGGCGAGGCGCCCCTGCGAGTTGATGAAGTTCGTTTCGACGCGATTGAAGTCGTCTTCGGCCTGGGCGTAAATCATTCCGAAGACGGCGTCCGCATCGGTTTTCCCGTGGACATGCGCGATGCCCCAGTCGTCGCGGACGATCGTGATTCCCTGCGCCTGGCGCGTCCAGCGCGCCATGTCGGCGGACGGGGTCTGGGCAGAGAGGCTAGCCGCACACAGGGCGAGGACAGCGATGGATTTCATCGGGGGACGGAGTGGAGGACCCTGAATAATGCGTAGGCGTGAGGGAACCCAACAGGGCGGGCGGAGCGTGTGCGGGGTTGGCGTGCGGCGTGACGGCGCGCGAACGGCGTGCGGGGCCCGTCGTTCCCCTCACGCCCTGCGCCGTACCCGTACCGATCGCCGCACGCCAACGCCGCTCCCGCTCCGTCACGCCGCTTCCCTCTCGTCAACACATGGTTGAACCGGTACGTTCTTTGGTCGAACCCCGAGGTACCTTCCATGATTCGACTTACATATCGCCCGCTCTTCATCCTCGTCGCGGCGGCCGCTTGTGCCAGCACGGCGGGTTCAGGCTCCGCGACGCCACAGGGCGCTCCAACTCCCGCCCCGGCACCGCCGGGCGCGGCGACCAACGTGCTCAATCCCGCCGACATTCAGTTCATGTCCGGCATGATTCCACATCACGCACAGGCAGTGCTCATCGCCGGATGGGCGCCGTCGCACGGCGCATCGCCGGAAGTGCAGCGGCTCTGCGAAAGAATTGTCGTCGCACAGCGCGACGAGATCGCGCTCATGCAAGCGTGGCTCAAGCAGCGCGCGCTCGAGGTGCCGCCGGCCAATGCAACGCACATGACGATGATGATGAACGGCATGAAGCACGACATGCTCATGCCCGGCATGCTGAACGACGAAGAGCTCAAGCAGCTGGATGGGTCGCGCGGCGTGGACTTCGACAAGCTGTTCCTCCAAGCGATGATCCGCCATCACCAGGGCGCGATCAGCATGGTCGATGAGCTCGAGGCCGCGGCGGGCTCGCGACAGGACGAGACCGTGTTCCGCTTCTCATCCGACGTCTATGCGGATCAGACCACGGAAATCGATCGCATGCAGAAGATGCTCGCCGCACGGAAATAGATCCCAAGGCGCCGCCCTTCGTCTTTTCTTTCGTTTCCCTTCCCCGCCCCCTCACCGGAATTGCATATGCGCTTCACAGCACGAGCTCGGATCGCCGTTCCGATCGTCGCCATCACAGCGGCGTCGGTCTTCGCGGCGTGCATCTCGTCATCGTCGTCGGCCCCGTCTCCATCGGTGACGCAGGCCTCGTCGTCGATGCTTCCACCAAGCCCGGATCCGCGCGTCGGATTGATGCCGGGATCGACAGACTCGGTCGTCATCGATGGCCAGTCTCGTCGCGTGATCCACAACAAGGCCGCTGAAGCCGCGTGGAACCTGAAGCTGATCTCGAACAGTCCCGCGTCGGCGAAATTCCAGGGCGTCACCAACTCCGATCTGGCATTCCTGGGCAACGACGTCATTCAGGGCAACTACAACGGCTACCAGATCTGGGACATCTCCAATCCGGCAAAGCCGGCGCTCAAGACCGCGTTCTATTGCCCGGCATCGCAGAGCGACGTCTCCGTCTATAAGAATTTGCTCTTCGTTTCCGCCGAAGCGCCGACCGCACGCCATGACTGCGCCGGCGGCGGCATCGCCGACGTCGTGAGCAAGGAGCGCGTCCGCGGCATTCGTATTTTCGACATCACGGACATCACCAAGCCGCGTTACATCAAGGACGTCCAGACCTGCCGTGGCTCGCACACACACACGGTGCTCGTACCGCCGGGCGATCCGAACGACGTCTACGTCTACATCTCGGGCTCGCAGGGTGTTCGTCCCGAAGGAGAGCTCGAAGGCTGCGCCGACCTCGCCACTGACGCGAATCCGAATTCGGCCGCGTTCCGCATCGAAGTCATCAAGGTGCCCGTCGCGCATCCCGAGCAGGCCGAGCGTGTGAGCCAGCCGCACATCTTCCAGGATCTCGTCGCGCCGCCGCGCAACAACGCGCGCTCGGCCCAGGACAGCATCGAGAACGCGAATCGTCCGCCGCGCGGCGGCGCCGGTCGTGGCGGTGCTCCGGGCGCAGCCGGTGGGCGCGCGGGTGGCCGTGGTGGTCCGCAGGTTCGTCAGGGCCCGACGCAGTGCCACGACATCACGGTGTATCCGGCGATTGGCTTCGCCGGCGGCGCGTGCGGCGGCTACGGACTCCTGCTCGACATCCACGATCCGGCGAACCCGAAGCGCGTCTCGTTCGTCGCCGACTCGAACTTCTCCTTCTGGCACTCGGCCACGTTCAGCAACGACGGCTCGAAGGTGCTCTTCACCGACGAGTGGGGCGGTGGTTCTGCGCCGCGCTGCCGGTCGACGGACAAGATGGAGTGGGGCGCCGACGCGATCTTCACGATCAGCGGCACCAACATGAACATGAAGGGCTACTACAAGATGCCCGCCGCGCAGACCTCGAACGAGAACTGCGTCGCGCACAACGGCTCGCTGATCCCGATTCCGGGACGCGAAGTCATGGTGCAGGGCTGGTATCAGGGCGGCATCTCCGTGTTCGACTGGACGGATCCCGCGCACGCGCGCGAGATCGCGTTCTTCGATCGCGGTCCGCTCGACGGCAGCCGCTTGGTGAGCGCGGGCTCGTGGTCCGTGTACTGGTACAACGGCGTGCTCGTGAGCTCCGAGATTGCGCGCGGCCTCGACATCTTCGAGCTGCAGCCGAGTGCGTTCCTGTCGCAGAACGAGCTGGACGCGGCGAAGACGGTGCACTTCGACTACTTGAATGCGCAGGGCCAGCCGAAGCTCGTGTGGCCGGCGTCGTTCTCGCTCTCGGGCGCGTACCTCGATCAGCTTGCTCGGTCGAACGGCCTGCCGGGCGACAAGATCACGACGACGCGTGCGGCGCTGGCGGCTGCTCAGAAGGCGTCGGGTGCGGCGCGCCGCGACGCGCTCACGGTGCTTGCGACTCAACTCAGCAACGATGCGTCGAGCGCTGGTGATGCGGCGAAGGTTCGCCTGCTGGCGTCGTCGGTGCGCGATCTGGCTGGAGCGACTCGGTAAGGTCAAACGACAAAGACGGCGGAGTCACTGCCTGGCCGATCTCCGCGAAACGGCCAGCATCAACAATTTCGATTCATCAAGCCGTTGATTCTTTGCCGAGTCGATGGGCACGCGTTGGACGAACGACACGATGCTTTTGTGCCTTTTGCTGTGTTCTTTTCCGTTGTTGACGTTTTCGTGTCCAGGCAGTTCAAACGAAAAGCGCCCGGGACGCTGAGCGTCCCGGGCGCGATTCGCATCGCAAGCCTATTGAGCGACGTGCATCGGAATCGAATTGTCGAGATTGATCGTCGTCGTCTGGTTGGAGCCCTCGACGCGCGAGAACCACGCGGCATCGCGAGCTTCGCCGCCATGCTCCATCAGATATCGCGCGAGGCTCGCCGCATCGTCGGGCGCCATGCGAAGGCAGCCGTGTGAGACCGCTCCGCCCAGCGTCGAAACGCTGCCGGTGCCGTGGATGTAATAGTCCGGTTCGTTGAAGTAGATCTTGACCGTCTTCATCGGATTCTCGCGCGCACCGGGCGGCTGAGGCTCCTTGTCCGCGGCCCACGCCGCGTCCGGCGGCGTCCACGGCGGATTCCACACGATGCGTCGAACCGAGTAGTTGCCTTCCGGCGTCGGATACGCCGGCTGGCCGACGCCGATCTCGTACGCGCGCACGACCTGGTCACCATTCTTGAGATAGAGCTTGCGCTCGCTCAGATCGACATTGATGTGAACGCCTGAGGGTTCGCCGACCCACGATGCACCGCTACCAACGGCGACGTTGCTCACCGGCGGCACGTACACACCGGACGCCGACGTGCCGCTGCTGGCGCAGGCGGCGCCCGCCAGCACAGCGAATGCGAGCGCCGTTCGTCCGAGATTCGAATTGTTGAGTTGCATCACGTCTCACTTCTGTCTGCTTGGCCCGTCGTGCCTGGCGTGTTCGCACGCCCGTTCTGCTCCTCTTCCAACGGAAGCAAAAAAGCAAAGCGTGTTCCATGCGACGATGTCGTGACGCAATCGGCGACTCGGTCCGACGTAAAACTTTCGCGCCGTCTATTTGAGCTCTTTGACGAATCGGACGGCGGCGTCGCGCTGCGTCGCGACCGCCGCGGAAGGACCAAAGAGCTGGACGAAGAGCGTTCCCTTCGGCGTCTCGACGATCGCGGCGACGAGCGTCTGATTCGGCTTCGCCTGACTTGCATCGCCCGCGCCGATGCCTCTCGCGTATGTACCGGTGTACTCGGCGATCGTGACCGGGAATGCGCCGGTCGAATCCCGCGTCACCTTCTCACGCACAGGCGATCCGTCGCTCGATGAAAACTGCCCGCGCCATCGCGCGAGATTCGGCTCGACGGCGCCGCCCTGGCCTGTACCAAAAAAGTAGACGACGACTTCAGCGCCGGGCGTGCCCGGCGTGGTGTACTCGGCGAGGCGCATGTTCGACGACGGCGCGCGCGAGGTCCACCCCGCGGGAACGGCAGTCTTGTATCCGAGCAGCGTCACGGCAGTGTTCTGCGCGTGAGATGCGCGTGCACTGAACGCAAGGATCGCCACGCACACGGCGCGCGAGAACATCGAGAGTGATTTCATTCGGTGGGCGGGATTGAGGCGTCGACCGCGAGCCTCTATGTCTACAGACACGCACTCACGAACGCCAGCATTTCCGCTCCCACGAAAGCCGGCGTGAGCTTCGGCTCAGCGCTCGCGATAACAATTTCGTGGAGTGTCCATCACCCGCTGCTGTGGGCGATCGTGCACGGCTTTTTCTCGTGGTTCTACGTGATCTACTACGCGTTGACGCGATAGCGAGAAGCGAACAGAGGTAGCGAACGTTCTCGACCGCGGGCGCTCAGGGTGGTACGCCTGCTGCGTCACTGCGCGGCCGCATCACGCCAATGGGGCGGTAACCGCATGACCTGCCACGTGCGCGGGAAGGCCACGCTCGTCACGTTCGTCGCGGGCCTCTTGGCCTGCCGACAGCCCGTTGTTTCGGCCTCGGCCGCTGGAACGGTGTTCGCCGACACGACGAATCTGGTAGCGCGCGGCGAATACATCGTCCGCAATGCTGCCACGTGCGGCGGCTGTCACGCCGCCAACGAGCGAAATCCTGACGGGCCGCTCAGCGGTGGAACGGAGTTCAAGGATTGGCGCCTGGGAACGATCCGAGCAGCGAATCTTACGCCGGATTCAGCGACAGGCCTTGGGACGTGGAGCGAAGCCGACATCGTCCGCGCGCTACGGAGTGGCCAGCGGAAAGACGGACGGGTGCTCGCGCCCGTCATGCCATACTACTGGCTGAATCGGATGTCCGACGTCGACGCGTTCGCCGTCGCGCAATATCTGAAATCGTTGCCGCCCGTTCACAACGAGGTTCGTCAGAGCCCCAATCTGCTGTTCAAAGTTGCTCGGTCATTCGAACGCCCGATGGATCCGGTGGTTGTGCGGCCGCCGCCGCGCGGTCCGACCGCGGAGTACGGCAACTATCTGGCGGATCACGTCGCGCTCTGCGCGCACTGCCACACGCCGCGTTCCGGCATTCGAGACGCGTATGACAACAAACGCGCCTACGCCGGCGATGCGACGCCGCCGAAGGGTTTTCCTGTGAACCCGTCGAACATCACGCCGGACAGCGCCACTGGCATCGGGCGTTGGACGGAAGAGGACTTCGTACGAACGATGCGCACGGGCGTGAATCCGTCGGGCGATTCACTGAATCCAGTCATGCCGTGGCCGACGATCCGCCGCATGACCGACGACGATCTGCGCGCGATATATCTGTACCTGCGAACCGTGCCGGCTATTCACAACGACGTGAAGAAGCGCTGAGGAACTAGCGAATCAGCTCCTCGAGACCGGCGACCGCCTTCGCGGATGCCCACTCGCTCATGCCGCGCTTCCACACGAGTGTGTTCGGCCCGAACGTCCCGGTCGTTTTCGCTTGGCGCAGTCCGGCGAGATCAGTGGGTCCGCGCCGCTCGCCCGACACCACGTAGTACCACGCATCCTGCGGCACCGGCGGCGGCTCGTCGTTCGATGATGCAGCTTTTCCCGGCGCAGCGGCGGGTGTCATTGCTTGCTGCGCCATTGCCGCGCCCATCCCGATTCCGACGCCAGCGCCCGCGCCGCCGCTTGGATTTCGCGCCGCATCGCGGAGCGCATCGGCACTCTGGAGCTTCATGTACTGATCGAGATTGCCGATGACGGAGAGCTTCGCCCGCTGATCGATCGCCTGCTCCACCTCGGACGGAAGCGAGACGTTCTCCACGACGAGCTGTGAGATCTCGAGGCCATACTGCGTGAACTGCGGCGCGACGTGCGCGAGCACACGGTTGCCGAGCTCCGCGTATTGGGCCGCGAGATCGAGCACCGAGATGTTGTCGCTCGCGAGCGTCTCGCTGACTTTCGCGACGACGAGATCGCGCAGCTGATCCGAGATCTCGTCGATGATGAAAACCGAGTTCGTTCCCACCAGCTCTCGAACGAGCTTCTGCGGATCCTGCACGCGCACGGCGAAGGTGCCGAACGCGCGCAGACGCACGGGCCCGAGCGCCGGATCGCGCACGATCACGGGATTCGACGTTCCCCATTTTCGGTTCGTGAACTGTTTCGTGTTCACGAAGACGATGTCGGCCTTGAAGGGGCTTTCGAAGCCGTACTTCCATCCACGCAGCGTGGAGAGGAGCGGCAGGTTCGACGTGACGAGCTCGTGCCGCCCGGTCAGGAACAGATCCGCGACCTCGCCTTGATCAACGAACAGCGCGCACTGACCGGGACGAACGATCAGCTGCGCTCCATTCTTGATCTCGTTTTTCGGCCGCGAGAAGCGCGACACGATGATGTCGTTCGACTCATCGATCCACTCGATGATGTCGATCAGCTCGCCGGCAACGAATTCACGAAACGACACGGCAGCCTCCGTAGGCGTTAGGCGCGGTCATGAGAACAACGCTCTCAGGGCATCCATCAACAACCCGTCAGACACATAGCGCGGCGCAAAGCTCCCGCCGTTCGCACGCGCACCGTCGATCATCGCATCCGCCAGCGCGCGGTCGAGCTGCCGCTGCTCCTCGTGCTGCTTCTCCTGTTCCGCATGCCGCGCCTGCTCCAAGCCGCCGGCATCGACGAACGCGAGCACCGATTGCAACTCTCGCGCATCGAACCACACGCCGTGCCCTTTGCAGATATCGATGATCACACCGGAGCGCCGGCCGAAGTTCTGCCGGTTCATCGTCTTCTTGCACACAGGGCACTGCACGTAGCGAACGGCTGAACCGACGGATCGGATACTGCCGCCCGGCGTCGCTCCGACGATCGACGCTAACGAGCCACGCTCCTCGCGATTCGTGCAGAGCTGCGTGAATGCGTCCGCAACGAGCCATGTGCCCGCACACGACGGACACTCGTGAAACGACGTCGAGCCGACTTTCACGGAGTGCATCTCGGCCTTGCATCCGGGACACGCGATCGTCGGCGCGTTCTCGTCGAGAACGCGCGACCCCTTGGCACCGCAATGCGGACAGAACTGCATGCCGGCGAACATCGGTCCAAAGCAGGACGGACACGCCGTGACCGTCAGCGCCGAGCCGCAATAGTCGCAGCGAGCGGCAGTGGCGTTGGGAGCCGGTGCGCCGCAGGACGGACAGTTCAGCGACGAGACCATTCGAGCTCCGACCGCTGCGAGAAGGACGTATCAAGGACGCCTGCTGTCGGAGAGCGGTCACGGACCCTGCGGGTTTGGAGTCGACGGTGAGCGTTATGGGGTTTGGAGCCCCGAACTCCTAACCCGAACCGTGAACTCCTCACTCAAACAAGTTGCTTGATCCAACCCGCCCGATCGCAGAATCCGACGCTTACTACGGTGGCGTTGACGCTCCGGGCAGCCGATGACCTCATCGGGCAGTCGCGAAAGGGGTGAGTTTTTTGAAGGGTTTGGAGTTCACAGTTCGGGATTTGGAGTCGGGAGTCGGTGGCTCCAAACACAAAACCGCTCACTGTCAACTCCTCACCCTTTCGTCGGGACTTCAACGATTCGACGGGGACGCACGAATATTCCTTGATCCCCTTCAGCGCGATTCGTAGCTTCCGCCCCACTTATGTATACACGCGAAGAAGCCAAAGCTATCGTCGACAAGGTCTTGAACGCGGCCAAAGCCGACGCCGTCGAGGTCAACCTCACCGGCGGCGAGCGCTCCGGCACCCGATGGGCCAATTCGACCATCACGACGAACCTCGTTCAGTACGATCGCCAGCTCACGGCGACCCTCCACGTCGGACAGAAGTCCGGCTCCGCCAACACGCGCGACTTCAGCGACGCCGGCATTCAGAAGATGCTGGCAGAAGCCCTCGAAGCAGCGAACAAGGCGAACGACAACCCGAACGCTCCACAGCTGCTTGGACCGCAGGAGTACATCCCGGTCGACGGCGCGCTGCCGAGCGTCATCTCGTATGGCCCGGCCCAGCGCGGTCAGATGGTGAAGGACTCGATCGACCTCGCCGAGAAGATGGGCGTGTTGGGCGCTGGGTTCATTCCGAAGAACGACGTCACCACCTGCAACGCGAACTCGAAGGGCCTGTTCGCCTATTATCGGGCGGCCGACACCGGCTTCTCGCTGACGTGTCGCACGCCTGACGGCACCGGCTCTGGCTGGGCCGGAACGACCGGCGTGAAAGACATCGCGAATATGGACGCGAAGGCCTTGACCGCGGTCGCAGGAAACAAGGCGCTGAAGAGCCGCAAAGCAAAAGCGATCGAGCCGGGGCGCTACACGGTCATCCTCGAGCCGCGCGCGAACGCTCGCTTTCTCTCGCTCCTCCTCGGCATCTTCAACCCGAACGGTGGTGGCTTCGGCGGCGGCGGTGGTGGCGGCGGCTTCCTTCCCAACGCTGGCGGACCACCGGCCGGCGGCGCGCCTGACGGTCCGCCCGGAGGTGGCGGAGGTGGCGGAGGCGGCGGCGGTGGTGGAGGTGGCGGCGGCCTGTTCGCCGGTCAACCTGGCGGACCTCAAGCGTTCATGGCGAACAAGAAGGTCGGCGACAAACTCTTCAGCGATCTCTTTTCTCTGAAGAGCGACATCGGCAATCAGACCCTTCGGCAGACGACGATCGGCCCGAACAACATCGCGGCCAAGCCGGTGACGTGGGTCGAGAAGGGCGTGCTGAAAGCATTCGGGCCCAACCAGGGCGCGAACACGAATCAAACGCTCGTCATGGAA
>Ga0070681_10002579_pt1 | contig 16616 bp, 13 predicted proteins | sample KBSC83BmetaG_FD_65650 | JGI IMG/M metagenome (GOLD analysis project Ga0070681, IMG submission 65650) | Corn rhizosphere microbial communities from Kellogg Biological Station, Michigan, USA - KBS C8-3B metaG | ecosystem: Host-associated > Plants > Roots > Rhizosphere | place: USA: Michigan...
GGAGGAGCACCCCATCACGAAGGCCGGTGTCGGCCTGGGACGGTTGGGCTCATCGCTTGCGATGCTAGCCGACCGGGTCCCGCAATGCGCGTGGCGTGTCGGCGGGCTGCTGCTTCCAACGGCGGTGGTGCCAGAAGTACTGCTCGGGCGCAAGGCGAATGTGCCGCTCGAGAATTTCGGTGTACGCGGCAACGACCGCATCTACGTCGTGCTCGAGGTTTCCGGTTTTCGCGACGGGAATGTCCTCGACCAGCAAGTGATAACGGCCGTTCGGCTGGCGGAGCGCGGTGCCGAACACGAGCGGCGCGTCGAAGCGGAGCGCGAACACCGCCGCACCGCGCGGTGTCTTCGCTGGACGTCCGAAGAAATTCACGTATGTCGACGCGATGTTGAGACCGGCCTGATCGACGAGGATGCCGACCATGCCGTTGTCGCGCAGCGTGCGCGGTGTGCGGCGCACCGATTCGCGATCCCGTACTACGGTTAGGCCGAGTCGCGAACGCACGCGGCTGATGTACGCGTCGAAGAGCGGATTGCCCATGCGGCGAATCACCGCGTCGACGTGGATCCCGTGCGCGGCCACGTAGGCCGCGCACAGCTCCCAGTTGCCCAGGTGGCCCGAGGCCGCAATGAGTCCTCGGCCCAGAGCGAGCTTGCGCTCCACCAGGTCCCAGTTGTCGACGCGCTCGAAGAGGTCGAGCACCTGCTCGGGACCCATGCGCGAGAGGAGCGCCGTTTCGACGGCCACGGTGCCCAGGTGGCGGTACGCGCGCGCGGCGATGTCGTGCACGGCCGACGCGTCGAGCTCGGGGAACGCGGCCGCGATCTGGCGCTCGACCACGCGGCGTCGGATGCCTAACGGGCGCCAGCCGAGCGACGCGAGCGATGCGCCGGCGTGGAGCGCGCGCTCGCGGCCCAACAAGCCCAAGGCGCCGATGAAGGAGCGGAGCGCGCCGTATTCGACGCGGTGCGCGAGCGATGGCGTGCGCGCCGGCGGCGCCGCGGTCACCACGAGCTCCGGTCGCTGGCGGCGAGCGCCGCGCGCTCGAACGCGTCGACCATGAGCGTCTCGGTGAAGTCGCGCGCCACGCGCACGCGGCCGGCGCCGCCCATCGCGGCGCGTTGGTCCTCGTGCGCCAGCAGCCGCGCAATGGACGCGGCGGCATCGTGCGCATCGCCGGCCGGCAGCACGATGCCGGTGATCCCGTCCGGCACGTACAGCGCCGCCACCGTGCCGCGCTCGGCGATCACGGGGACGCGCGAGGCAAGCAGGTCGAGCACCGCGAACGCGCCGTCGTCGCCGCCGGCGACCACCCATCCGAGATCGGCGAGCGCGAGGACGGCGAGGTCGTCGTGGCGCTCGTCGAGGAAGATCACGTTGCGCGAGATGCGGAGCGCAGCCGCGTGCATGCGGAGATCATCATTGGGTGCGCCGGCGCCGAGCATGACGAGGCGCAGCTCGGGGTGCCTGGGGCTGAGGAGGGCGATCACGCGGAGCACGTTGCTCGCTCGGGCGCGCGACCGCGCGTCGTAGCGGCACACGAGCACGCGGTGCGCCCCGTCCGTTAGGCCGAGCGATGCGGGCGAGGCCGGACGGACGGTTTCATAAAGGTGCGGGCGGACGCCTAACGGGACGACCGCCGGCCCGAGGCGCGCGTGCGCGATGGGCGGCGCGCGTTGGGCATCCTCGTCGGCGGCATAGACGAGCCCCACGGCCGCCGCGCGGAGCGCCAGGCGCGCCATCGCCGACAGCCGGAGCGGCTCGCCCGCCGCCGCGCGCCGCAGCACCGCCGCGCGCTCGGCCATGCGCGCCGCGCCGGCCGCCACCGTTTGTTCGCGGTCGGTGTGCACGCACACCACCTGGATGAAGCGCTCCTGCAATGCGCGGCGCAGGCGGCGCACGGCAGTGAGCAGCGGCAGGTCCACCGCCGTGGGCAAGACCTCGTACGAGCCGAACTCGAGGCGCTGTTCCACGGCGCTCTCGGGCGGACACGCGACCGTCACCGCATGACCGCGGTCGCTCAAGCCGCGCGCGAGCGCGGCGGCGGCGCGGGCGCTCCCCGTCCAGGCGGGCGCCGAGAGATAGAATAGGATGCGCACGTCAGGTGGCCGGCAGTTCCTCGCCCCGATTCCCGAACTGGAGGGAATGCAAGCGCCAGTAGGCGCCGCGCAGGGCGAGCAACTCGTCGTGCGTGCCGCGCTCGACGACGCGGCCCTCGTCGAGCACGAGGATCTCGGTGGCGTGCTGGATCGTGGACAACCGGTGCGCGATCACGAACACGGTGCGTCCGGCGAGCAGGCGGTCGATGGCCTCCTGCACGAGGCGCTCGGACTCGGTGTCGAGCGCGGACGTGGCCTCATCGAGGATGAGGATGGGCGGGTCGACGAGCAGCGCGCGGGCGATGGCGATGCGCTGTCGCTGGCCGCCGGAGAGCCGCGTGCCGCGCTCGCCTAACGGGGTGTCGTAGCCGCGCGGGAGCTCGGCGATGAACTCGTGGGCGTTGGCGGCGCGCGCCGCGGCCTCGATCTGCGCGTCGGTGTACTCGCTCGAGCGGCCGTACGCGATGTTGCTGCGCACGGTGTCGTTGAAGATCACGGTCTCCTGGCTCACGATGCCGGTGAGCGCGCGCAGCGACTCGAGCGTGATCTGGCGCGTGTCCACGCCGTCGAGCTCAATGCGACCGTCGGTCGGCTCGTAGAACCGCGGGATGAGGTCGACGAGCGTCGTCTTGCCGGCGCCGCTCGCGCCGACGATGGCGAGCACGTCGCCCTTGTTGGCCGTGAACGAGATGTCGGAGAGCACGGGCCGCTGGCCGCTCTCGTACGCGAAGCTCACGTCGTCGAAGGCCAACGCATCCTGGAAGTCGCGCACCACGCGTGTGCCGCGGTCGAGCGCCTTTTCCGTTGGGCGGTCGATGACATCGAACAATCGTTCGGATGCCGCGAACGCGTTCTGCGCGACGGCCGGGATCTGCGACAACTGCTTGAGCGGCTGGAGGAGCCGCATCACGAACGTCAGAAAGACGAGAAACTGCGACGCCTGCAGCGAGCGGTCCACGAGCACGTATCGCGCGCCGATCCAGAGCAAGAGCACCGTGATGCCGGCGCCTAACGTCTCGGTGATCGGTTGCGCGATGAGCGCCACGCGCGCCATGCGCACGAGACCGGACGAATAGGTGTGGCTCGCGCCAATGAACCGTTTCTCCTCGTACGGCTCGGCGCCGAACGCCTTGACCAACCGGATGCCGCTCACGCTTTCCTGCAGCACGCTCATCATCTCGCCGTGGTCGTTGCGCAGCCGGCGGTACCCGCGACGGAGCCGGCGCAGCAACGGCTGGAGCGCGAACGTGAGCAGCGGCGCGACGACGAGCGCGATGAGCGTGAGCCGCCACGAAATCCCGAACAGATACGCCACGTAAATGATGACTAACGCCGAGGCCGAGAGCGCCTGGGTGACGATCTGCGTGACGAGGGTGCGCGTCTGTTCGGTGTCGGCGAGGACGCGCGACAGGATCTGGCCGGTCTTGGTCGTGGTGAAATACCCGATGGGCAGGCGCTGCAGGTGGCGGTACACCGCGTCGCGCAGGTCGCGCGTGACGTACTCCTGCAGCTCGGCGCCCAACGTGCCGGCGATCCAGATGAAGAGGTTCTTGAGGGCGACGGTGGCCAGAATGACGAGGATGACGTTGCGCAGCGACTGCATCGGCTGCGCCGGGTCGAGCAGCCACCCGATCGTAGCGTGCAGGAAGCTGTTGACCCACCCCTTGCCTAACGGAATGGGCGGCTGCTTGAACAGCTCGTCGAGGAACGGAATGAGGAGCGCGAACGAATAGCCATCCAGCGCCGCCCCGATGAAGTTGGCGACGATGTTCCCGGCCATCCGCCACGCATGCGGCCGGAGGAACCGGAAGAGCCGGCGGTACAGACCCACGTGCCTAACGCCGCGGCGTGAGCAGCGCCACCGGCAGGATGACTTCTTCGGGGGTCACGCCGCCGTGCAGAAACGAGCCGCGGTAGCGCGTCTGGTACTCGCGCAGCTTGGTCGGATACACGAAGAACGTGTCGCCCACGGCCAACAGCGTATTGCCGCCGAGGCCGCGGCGCGGGAGCCGCAGGTCGTCGAAGTTCGAGAACAACAACGCGTGCTCGGCGCGCTCGGCGCGCAGGTCTTCGCCGAACTTGTAGCGCAGGTTGGCCGTCGCGTCGCGCTTCGCGAAGACGGTGGCCGGCGTCTGGCAGTGGATGGATCCGTGATCGCTCGTCACGAGCGCCGGAATGCCGCGCCGCGCCGCTTCCTTGAGCAACGCGAACAGCGTCGACCGCTCGAACCACTGCCGCGTGATCAGCCGCAAGGCGATTTCGTCTTTCGCCACCTCGTACAGAATCGCGGACTCGCTCCGTCCGTGCGTCAGCAGGTCCACGAAGTTGAAGACGAACGCGCTCACACCCTCGGACGCGATCGCGCTCGTTAGGCGCCGCTCGAGCTCCGCCGAGTCGCCCGACGTGGAGATCTTGTCGTAGCGAACGGGGACGTTGGTCTTGAGCTCCTCCAGGTGCGCCTCGAGCAGCTCGTGCTCGTGCGCGTTGAGCGATTCGTCCTCGCGCTCGCCCCACCAATCCGGGAATCGCGCCGCGATCTCGCCCGGAAACAGGCCGCTGAAGAGCGCGTTGCGCGAGTACGGCGTCGCGGTGGGCACGATCGAGAAGTAGTGCGTCGTCTCGACGTCGAAGAACGGCGCGAGCAACGGCTGTAAGATGCGCCATTGATCGAGACGCAGACAATCGATGACGACGAACAGCGTCGCGCGCGACCGGTCGAGGATCGGCAGCAGAAACTCGGTCACGATGTCGATCGACAGCGGCGGACGGTCGCCCTCGAGGTCGCGCAGCCACTTCGGGTACGCGTCGCGAAAGTACGCGGCGAACTCGCGACGCAAATCGGGATACAGCGCCTGCAACGATTCGTAGAGACTTTGCTCGCGCGCCTGGGCGAGCTCGATGTCCCATTCCACGAATTCCGCGTAGCGTGCCATCCAGTCGCGCCAGCTCAGGTTGCGCTGGCGCTCCATTTCCATGGCGCGGAACCGCTCGACGAACGAGCGCGCGATGGCCTGCTGGCGAATGCGCGGTCCCTCGAGGACGCGCGTGATCACGCTCAGGACCTGTCGCGGATTGATCGGCTTGACGAGGTAGTCGCGCACGTCGACGCCGATCGCTTCGCGCAGCGTCGCGTCCTCCTCGCTCTTCGTGACCATCACGATCGGGAGGAACGGGTCCAGCTCGCGAATTTCACGGTACGCATCCAGGCCGCGCTTGCCCGGCATCTGCTCGTCCAACAACACGATGCCGTATTGCCGGCGCCGCAGCATCTCGACCGCGTCGTCGGCGTTGGACGCTGCGTCGACCTCGAACCCCTTCTCTCGCAAAAAGATGCGGTGCGACTCGAGAAGGTCGGCCTCGTCGTCTATCCACAGCACCGACTTGGGGGGTTGCGCCATGCTGGCGCAATGTAGTATTGCCGGCAGGTGCCTGGTAGCTACCAATCCATGCCCAACCACTTCCCATTTCCTGCGCTTGCCGCGCAGGCGGGACGGGCACCGATAGGAGGCACGCGGGAAGTGGCGCTGGCGTGTCTCATGGCGGCGCGACTGGCGATGAATGCGCGATGCGCGTCGGCCGAGCTCAATCGACGCGCACACGCACACCGCACGAACAGCGCGCGAGGTTGGTTCGCATCGCTCGCCATTCCGCCGGCGGTCCGCGCGGCGTGCGTGCGACTTACCGACGCGACCGTTCGCGCCGACCCGCTCGAGATCGGCGCTGCGCTCACGAGCGTGCTCGGGGCGGCGCGTCGTCATCTGGATAGCGCGGGCGCCGAAGAGCTGGATCGCGCGATCGCGTCGCTGTGCGGGGGGTAGACGTCCCTACCCGCTCCCGAGCCGTCTCGATATCGTAGACGTTATGCCGCCGTCCGCCCACACCGACATCTCACCGCTGTCGCAGCTCATGATGCATGTGGACGCGGTGGCCGACGGGACCGCGTCTGCCGACAGCATCCCGACCGGTTTTCCGAGTCTCGACAAGTTGTTGGGCGGCGGGCTGCGTCGCGGCGACCTGGTCGTGTTGGGCGGCGACGTTGGCGTCGGCAAGTCGGCGCTTGCGCTCGCGATTGCACTGCGAGCGCGAAGTGCCGGGACGGCAGTCGAGTTCATGTCCGGCGAGATGGATCTGACACGCGTACTCGAGCGCGTGTTGGCGATCGAGGGTAAGGCATCGGTCGACCAGATCCGGCAAGGCACTCTCGACGAAGCGACACGCGCCGCGCTCGGCGCCGCCGCGTTCCGGTTGCGCGAGACGATGCCGGGCATTACCCGGCTTCCTGCCCGGGGCGCGGCGGAGCTGGTGGCGGGCGGGCACGAATCAACCACGCTGCTCGTGGTCGATTCGCTGCAAGCGTTGGCCGGCACCGCAACCGGCGCGTTGGACGACGAGCTCGCGCTCGCCGTGCGCGCTCTCAAATCGCACGCGTTGGATGCGCAGATCGCTGTGCTGCTCACTGCGCACCTGCCGGCGTTGGACCGCGCGCGTCCGGACCTGCGCCCCGCGCTCGACGATTTCGGCGCGCGTGGCGCCGTGAAGCAGCTGTCCGACATCGTGCTCGGCTTGTTCCGCGAAGAGTTGTACGCGCCATCGCCGGGGCACGAGGGAGCAACGGAGCTGTCGATCCTCAAGAACCGAAGCGGCCCAACGAGCTACGTGGATCTGTTTTTCTACAAGCAGTGGCTGCGATTCGAGGACATGGTCGAGTAGCGAGGGAAGCGCGCGCTTCCCTCATCGCTTACTTTTCTCCCAGTTACGTCGCGAGATTTTTTATGGCCGGTCACAGCAAATGGAAGCAGATCAAGCACTACAAGGCAGCAGCCGACGCGAAGCGCGGCGCTGTCTTTACCAAGCTCATTCGCGAAATCACGGTCGCGGCGCGGACCGGCGGCGGCGACCCTGGGGGTAATCCGCGATTGCGCACCGCCATCGAGGCGGCGCGCGCGGCGTCCATGCCGAAGGACAACATCGAGCGCGCGATCAAGAAGGGGACAGGCGAGCTCGAGGGTGTGGAGTATCAGGAGATCACGTACGAGGCGTTCGGACCCGGCGGTGTCGCGCTCCTGATTCATACGCTCACCGACAACGCGACGCGCACGGTGGCCGACATCCGGCACAAGTTGTCGCGCGGCGGCGGGAATCTGGGCGCGACAAACTCGGTGGCGTGGATGTTCGAGCGCAAGGGACAGATTTTCGTTCCTGCGCAAAGTGTGGACGAAGAAACGGCGTTGGAAGCCGCGCTCGAAGCGGGCGCCGAGGATCTCACCCGCGAAGACGATCGCTACGTGATCTCGACCGATCCGTCGGCGTTGCACGCCGTGAAGGCGGCGCTCGACGCGAAGCAGATCGCGACCGAAGGCGCCGAGATCGCGATGATTCCGAAGACGACGGTGCACGTCGAGGGCAAGACGGCAGAGACGCTGCTCAAGTTGATGGAAGAGCTGGACGATCTGGACGACGTGCAGAAGGTCGAAGCGAACTTCGACATCGACCTCGCCGAAATGGCGAAGGCGTGAGCGCGGCGGCGTGATTGTTTTAGGCATCGATCCCGGCACGGCCGCCACCGGATACGGCGTGGTGTCGGACCATTCGGGGGAGTCGCGCGGCGGCTCCCTTTCGCTTGTCGAATGCGGCGTGATTCGCACGGCGCCGCGCGACGCGCTCAGCGTGCGCCTGTGCGGGTTGTACGACGAAGTGCGCGCGATCATCGTGCGTCACCGGCCGGACGCGCTGGCCATCGAAGACGTGTTCTACGCCAAGAACGTGCGCACCACGGTGGTGCTCGGACACGCGCGCGGCGTGGTGCTGCTGGCGGCGCAGCAGAGCGGCATGAGCATCTTCGAGTATCCGCCGGCCACGATCAAGAAGACCGTCGTCGGCGCGGGCGCGGCGACCAAGGAACAGGTGCAGTTCATGGTCGCGCGGCTCCTGCGACTCAAGAGCGCGCCGCAGCCTAACGACGCCGCCGACGGCGTGGCCGCCGCACTGGCGCACCTGTTGACGGCGCGCGTCCCGCGGCTGGAGCGCGTGCGATGATCGCGCAGGTGAGCGGCACGCTGGTGGCCAAGGACCTGGACCGCGTGGAAGTGATGACCGCCGGCGGCGTGGCCTACGAGCTCACCATTCCGTTAGGCGCGTACGAGCAGCTCCCGCGGTTGGGCGACGCGGTGACGCTGCAGACGCATGTGGTGGTGCGCGACGATGCGTGGATGCTGTTCGGGTTCACCAACGTGCACGAGAAGCGCGTGTTCCAGCGGCTGCTCACGGCCAACGGCGTGGGACCCGCATTGGCCATCGGTATGCTCTCGGCGCTGTCCGCCGAACGGCTGGTTCGCGCGATCCAGGAGAAGGACCTCGCGACGCTGCAGGGAGTGCCGCGTGTGGGCCGGAAGAAAGCGGAGCGTCTGGTGCTCGACCTGGCCGACAAGCTGGACGACGTGATGCTGGCCGGCGACGGTGCGGCGCGTCCCGCGAGCGCGGCGGTGGACGACGCGATGCGCGCGCTCGTCTCGCTCGGCTACAACAGCGGTGAAGCCGACAAGGCCGTTCGTCGTGTGGTCGAGGCCGACGGTCGCGGGCTCTCGGCGCCCGAGATCATTCGTGCGGCGTTGGCGCGAATGTCGGGCTGACGGCGGACATTAAGGCGGACAAGACAGGGCACGGCCGGGCCAAACCGGACACCGTCCGCCCAACAACACCGGTCCGGTTTTGTCCGGCCCTGTCCTGCCTTGTCCGCCCTTCTGGCTTGTCTGTCTTCCTCTAGCCGGACCCGCGAATCGGCTCTAAGATCACCGGACTAATCCTCTGGAGTTCGGGATCGCATGATCGCTCAACGGGCCACGGCGTTCACGGAGTCGGTGATTCGCGAGATGACGCGGATCGCGCAGCAGCACGGCGCGATCAATCTCGCGCAAGGCTTCCCCGATTTTCCCATGCCCGCGCCAATGAAAGATGCGGCGTGCGCGGCCGTGCAGGGCGACATCAATCAATACGCCATCACGTGGGGCGCGCCCGCGCTGCGCCTCGCGATCGCCGAGAAGTACCGCCGCTGGTACGGGATGGAGGTCGATCCCGATCGCGACATCACCGTGACCTGCGGTGCGACCGAGGCCATGGCGGCGACGTTCCTTGCGTTGGTCAATCCGGGCGACGAAGTGATCGTGCTCGAGCCGTTCTACGAGAACTACGGCCCGGACGCGATTCTCGCCGACGCGAGACCGGTGTTCGTGCCGCTCGAGGCGCCCAAGTGGTCGCTCGATCCCGACCGGTTGCGCCGCGCGTTCGGCCCGCGCACCAAAGCGATCATCGTCAACACGCCGCACAATCCATCCGGTCGGGTGCTGTCGCGCGACGAGTTGTCGCTCATCGCCGAGTTGTGTCAGGCGCACGATGCGTGGGCGTTCACGGACGAGATCTACGAGCACATTCGATACGCCGGCGCGCACCACGCGTTGGCGACGTGGCCGGGGATGCGCGAGCGCACGGTGACCATTTCCGGGCTGTCGAAGACGTTCAGCTGCACGGGGTGGCGGTTGGGCTACGCGATCGCGCCACCCGCGGCGTCGACCGCGATCCGCAAGGTGCACGACTTCCTAACGGTGGGCGCGCCGGCGCCGCTGCAGGCGGCGGCCGCCGTGGGCATGGCGTTCGACGCCGACTACTACAATCACCTGGCGCGCGACTACCGCGAGCGGCGCGACCTCCTCTGCACGGCGCTCGGCGAGGCGGGATTTACACACACGGCGCCCGAGGGCGCGTACTACGTGCTCGCCGATTTCTCCGCGTTGAGCGACCAGGACGACGACGCGTTCGCCAAATGGATGACGCGCGAGGTTGGCGTCGCGACGGTGCCGGGGTCGAGCTTCTACCACGAGCCAGCGTTAGGCCGCTCGCTCGTCCGCTTCGCGTTCTGCAAGAAGCGTCAGACGCTCGAGGCCGCGGCGGAGCGGTTGGCGCAGCTTGCGGCACGCGTCTAACGCGGCGCTCAGCCGTCAGCCCGCGCGCAGCGCTTCCACGGGGTCGACGCGTGCCGCTCGCCGCGCCGGCACCCATGCGGCTGCGACCGCGATCGCCAGCAGCAGCATGGCCACCGCGCCTAACGTCAGCGGATCGGTTGGGCTCACGTCGAAGAGCAGCGTCCGCATGACGCGCGTCACGGCGGCCGCGCCGGCGAGTCCGATGACCACGCCCGTCGCCGCGAGCTTTGCCGACTCGCCCACCACGAGACGCGTGACCCGGCGACCGTCGGCGCCGAGGGCGAGTCGGATCCCCATCTCGCCGCGACGTTGCCCCACCAGGTACGCGATCACACCGTACATCCCCACGGCGCTCAGCGCGAGGGCCATGGCCGCGGCCACGCCTAACAGCAGCATCGTGAACGTCGTACGCGCCATCGAGTGCGCCACGACGTCTTCCATCGTGCGCACGTTTGCCACCGGTGCTTCGGGATCGAGATCCTTGAGCGCGCGGCGAATGGCGGGCACCAGCGCCGCCGGTGATCCTGATCGCGCCCGCGCAACGACCGTGAGCCCACGCGCGGGTCCCCACAATCCGCTGCCCGTGATGGGCACGAGCGGATAGTACACCACCTCGGTCGGCGGATGGTCGAGTCCCGCCGCGCGGACGCCGCCGGTCACGCCGACCACACGGAAAAAGGGCGGCTGCCCTCCGGCGTTCAGTCCCTGCCCCATCGGATCAGCGTTAGGCCACATGCGACCGGCGAGCGCGCCGCTCACGACGACACCCGCCGAATGACTCTCGACCTCGTCCCACGTTGGAGCGCGGCCGCGCACCGCGATGCGCATCGCTTGGAAGTAGCCAGGCGTGACGATCGGCCGGGCGACGCACGGCGGCTGCTCGCCGCGCGCGAGCGGATGCGACTCGATGTTGAGGATCGCGCACGTGCCCGGCCCGTCGACCGGCAGCGACGAGATGGCTCCGGCACCGTCGACGCCGGGAATCGCGCGCACGCGATCCACGAGCGCGTGCCAGAATGCCGCAGCCTGCTCATACGTCGCGTTGTGCGATGCGCTCGTGCCCACGTCCAGAGCGATCACGCCGTGCGGATCGAACCCCGGCCGCACGTCCCGAAGGTGCAGCAGGCTGCGCACCATGAGACCGGACGCCGCGAGCAACACGAGGGCGAGCGCCGTCTGCGTCACCACGAGCGCGCCGCGCGCGGCGTGACGGACGCGCGAGGCGGTCAATCCGCGCGAACCGTCGCGCAGCGTATCGACGTCCACCCGCAGCCTAACGAGCGGCAGTGCGCCGAACACCGCACCCGCGGCGACCGCCAGGCCTAACGCGCAGGCGGCGCTGGCCCAGCCGAGGTGCACCTCCGCCAGCCGCGGCAAGGTCGACGGCGCCATCGCGAGCAGCACGCGGATGGCGCCAGAGGCCAGGCCCAGTCCCGCCACGCCGGCCGCGAGACACAGGACCAGACTCTCCGTGAGATAGTGCCACGCCAAGTGTGCGTTTTCGGCGCCGATGGCCAGACGAATGGCGACCTCTCGCCGCCGCGCCTCGAGCCGGACGAGGAAGAGGTTCGCCACGTTGGCGCACGCGACCACAAGCAGCAGCGCCGCCGCGGCAAGCACGATCCAGATCCCGCGCGCCGCGTCGCCGATTACCGCCGCGCGCAGCGACAGGACGTCCGGAGCGAAATGGTACTGCCGCATGAAGTCGACCGAATAGGCACCCGGGAGGTCCCGCGGGAAGCGTTGCGTCAGGCTAGCAAGGTCCCGTTGGGCAGCGGTGATCTCGGCACCCGGCGCAAGCCGCCCGACGGCGGTGAGATAGTGCGAGTTCACCGGCGGACTCGCCGGATCGAGATTGAGCGTGAGCCAGAGGTCCACCGACTGCCGCGGCGGTTCCTCACCCGGCGCCAACACACCCACCACCGTCCGGGACTCGTCGCCTAACCGAATCGTCTTGCCCACGATGCCGGGGTCGCCCTGGAACTCGCGCATCCAGAAGCGGTGGCTCAGCACCACCACGCTGCCCTTCCCCGGCCGGTCGTCGTCTGACTGGATCGGCCGCCCGAGTACGGTGCGCAAACCCAGGACGTTGAACACGCTCGCCGTGGTGAAGGCCGCCGGCACGGACTCGGCTCCCTCGCGGGTAGCGATCGGCGCATCGCCGATGGCGAACGCGCCTACTGCGTCCAGCGTGCGATTGTGCGCACGATAGTAGAAGTAGCCGGCCTCCGACACGCCCCATGGCCCCGACGACGCGCCTGATACGTCGCTCTCGATCCACACCAGCCGCGTCTCGTTCGGATACGGCAACGGCCGCAGCACGACAGCATCGAGCAGCGTAAAGATCGCCGTCGCCGCGCCAATGCCGAGTGCCAGCGTCGCGAACACCACGAGCGAGAAGCCCGGCGACCGGCGCAACCCGCGCACCGCGAGCCGCACCTCGCGGCCTAACGCATCGCGAACGTCGATCCGGTGCCGCCCGCGCGCGGCCATCGCGTCGATCGTGCGAACCTCGCGCCCGTAGGCGTCCACGTCGCCTAACCGCGCCAGCGCCTCGGCCTGCGCCGCCTCGGGCGACATCCCGCGCGCCACGGTCTCAGCGACCCGCATCGCCAGGTGGTGCGCGAGCTCGTCCGACACGTCGCGCTCCGGCTTCACGCCCCCCACCATCGCGAGCAAATCGCGGTATCGATCCGGAATCCACGACATGGAGTGATTGCCTCCGTCTCGGGCGCCGTCAGGCCGGCCGCGCCTCGAGCACCTTGGCCACCGCCGCGATGAACGCGCCCCACGTCTCGGTCTCCTGACGCAGCTGCCGCCGTCCCGCCGACGTGATCGTGTAGTACTTCGCCTGCCGGTTGTTCTCGGACACGCCCCACTGCGCCGTGACCCAGCCGCGCGCCGCCAACCGGTGCAGCGCCGGATAGAGCGAGCCTTCCTCCACGCGCAGCGCGTCGTCGCTCACACGCTCGAGCCACCGCGCGATGTCGTACCCGTGCATGGCGTTCCACGAGAGGGCGCGAAGTACCATCATGTCCAGCGTACCGCGCACGAGATCGAGCTGGGTGGCCACGACGTGTCTCCCAAAGGAATTCTATGGGAGCGAAAGTACGAGCTTCGGTGGCGCAGCGCAACCACACGACCGCACCCGCAGTGCGTACCCCTTCCCCCTTCGCCTTCACCTCGCTCTTTTTCTCGTATGGCGCGCGCCGAAATCACCACGCCCGAAATCATCGCCGATGACTCAGTCGTGGAGTTGTCCCTCCGACCACAACGCCTCGCCGAGTTCATCGGACAGAGCAAAGCGAAAAACAACCTGCGCCTCGCGATCGACGCCGCACTCGGCCGCCGCGAGACGCTGGACCACATCCTGTTTTCCGGCCCGCCCGGACTCGGCAAGACCACACTCGCCGAGCTCGTCGCGCGCGAGTTGGGCGTCAACATTCGCACGACGTCCGGTCCGGCGCTCGAAAAACCCGGCGATCTCGTCGGTCCCCTCACCAACTTGCGCCAGGGCGACATCCTCTTCATCGACGAGATCCACCGGCTGCGCGCCGTGATCGAGGAGTTTCTCTACCCGGCCATGGAGGACTACCGCATCGACATCCGGTTAGCCGAGGGTCCAAAGGCCCAAACGATCACCATGCCGATCGAGCCGTTCACCCTGATCGGGGCCACCACTCGCGCCGGACTCTTGACTCCGCCAATGCGGGCGCGCTTTGGTATTACCGAACGGCTGGACTTTTACCCGGTGGACGATCTCGAGGAGATCGTGATCCGATCGGCGTCGGTGCTCAAGGTTCCGATCGACCGTGCCGGTGCGGTCGAGTTGGCACGCCGCTCGCGCGGCACGCCGCGTGTGGCGAATCGGTTGCTCAGGCGGGTGCGTGATTACGCGCAAGTGAAGGCAGACGGGCGGATCACGAGCGCGGTGGCCGCCTTGGCCCTCGAGATGTTGGATGTCGATGCGTTCGGGCTGGACGACATGGACAGCCGGATCCTCAAGACGATCATCGAAAAGTGGAACGGTGGTCCGGCGGGGTTGGGCGCGATTGCGGCTGCAATCGGCGAAGACGAAGTGACGATCGAGGAAGTGTATGAGCCGTTTCTGGTGCAGAACGGTTTTCTCCAGCGGACAGCGCGAGGCCGCGTCGCCACGCCGCACGCGTACCGCCATCTTGGGCTTACCGTGCCCCAGTCCGGAGGGCCCCAGGCATCGTTGTTCTAGTCGCACGCACACCCGGCGCTTGACTTTGGAGCACGGCGCTAGGTATTGCTTGCGCATGCGCCGGTTTCTCGTCCTCAGCCTTTGCGTCGGCGCTGCATCCATCACCGCCCGGGCCTCGGGCGCGCAGGAAGCAGTCGCGTCGTCGGCGCACGCACACCCAACGATGTCAACGCACGCCGACTCGCTCTCGGCGCTGCATGCGATGGACGATGTGCTCCGCACCAATCACACCGATGGTGCGACGTGGCACGAGCGCGGTGTGCTCGCGTGGCGGCTGTCGAACGCGGAGAAGCGCACCGGCTACATGAAGCGCGCGGCCAACGACTCGCTCCTCACGCTGGCCGATTCGTCGCTTCGCCTGGCCACCAAGTACAACACCGCGTCGCCCGAGTATCTCGTCGACCTCGGCAAGTTTTATCTGACGTCGAACTCGGCATCGGTTCGGTCGCACGCGTCATCGCTGTTCGAGAAGGCGCTCGACCTCGCGCGGAAAGCGCACGATTCGTTAGGCGTGTCGCGCGCGGCGGACCAGGTCGGGATGACGAATTGGCGCCAGTATCTCGACCGCGCCAACGGCCACATCTACAGCGTGGTGCTCAAGAACATCAAAGACCGCACGGTGCTGCGCGATCCGCGCACCATCGGCTACTTCATCGATAATCAGACCATTCGCACCGCGGCGCAGGATTGGTCGGGCCAGGTCGAGTACTTCAAGGCGTGGGAGTCGTTCTCCGAGGCGCTCGCCTTCAATCGGTCCAACGAGAGCGCGCTGCGCCACGCGTACATGGCGCTCGCCGACCGCAAGCGCTGGGTCGAGATGCAGCACATGGCGCGTGTTCGCCTAAACGAGGATTCGACCGACGGGTGGGCGTGGCTGGCGGATGGACTGGCCGCCCACCGCTTGGACGATGACATGGCATCGTCGCAGGCATTCCGCAGGGGACTCGCGTTGCTGCCCGAGGTCGAGCGCGCGCGCTACGATCGGCTGTCGCGCATTTTCACGACGAAAGATTCAGTGGAGACCGCGGACTTGCCGCCCGCCGAGCTGCAGAACCTGCAGCGCATGTACTGGCTGATGGCGGACCCGCTCTGGTCGCAGGCCGACAACGCCCACCGTCTCGAATTTCTGAGTCGCGTGGTATACGCGGAGCTGTGCTTTGGCGTGGAGGAGTTCGACATCCACGGCGCGGACACGGACGAAGGCGAAGTGTACGTCCGGTATGGACCGCCACCGGCGGTGATCTCGATTCCGCCCGATCCTTTCGTCACACACCGGCAGGACATCCGCGTGCTCTGGTGGTACGCGGCCGACGAGGCGTTCCTGTTCGACCAGCTACCCACGTACGGCGTGGTGACGCTCGAGCCCTTCGACAAGGGCGAAGTTAGGCGCTTGCGCGACACGATCCCCGTGGTGTGGCGCAATGCGGGGGAGGGACATCTGGTCGACTCGATCGACGTCAACGCGGTCCGATTCCGCGCGCCCGGCGATTCGGGCGACGTGTTCGTGGCGGCCGACGTGCCGGTGGGTCGCATGCTCAGCGGAATCGATCTCGTGCGCGGCATGCTCGAGGTGGTGTTCGAGGGCTTCACGTGGCGCGCCGACTCGGTGTTCCGCCGTTCCGACCAGCACGTGGTGAATTTCGCGCACGATGATTCGGACCAGGTGCGCACGTGGCGTGAGCGGATCGCGCCGGGCACGTTCCTGTACCGCGTGGAAGCGCTGCAGCCGGATGCGATGCGCGGCGCGCGCGGCGCGAGCCGGCTCGAGCTGCTCAACGAACACGGGTTTGGCCTCAGCGACCTGTTGGTCGCCGCCAAGGTGGCGCCTCGCGCCGGCGGAGAACCCGAGCGGTGGAGCGACTTCGACATCACGCCTAACTTCGGCCGCGTGGAGCGCGGCAAGCCGTTCTCGCTGCTCTGGGAGACGTATGGTCTCGCACCGGAAAATGGATCGGACGCGTACAACGTGTCCATCGTCGTCTCCCGCGCGAAGAGTACGGGATTCGGCGCGCTCGTCGCGCGCATCGTGGGTGGCGTGGCCGGCGCCGTCGGCCTCTCCCGCAGCGGGGCCGATTCGGTGTCGCTCTCGTTCCCGCGGCAGATTCCCGCGCGCGACGCGGCCGTCGATTACGTGACGCTCGACATGGCCAACGCACCGGCTGGCTCGTATCACCTCGATGTGACCGTCTCCGATGATCACACCGGACGTCGCGTCACGCGCCGGAGTACGATCACGGTCTCGGAGTGACACACGGTGCGCGCACCGCGGATTACGATTTCGAGCTGAATCCGTCGCGCATTGCGCAGGAGCC
>Ga0070681_10002580_pt1 | contig 16614 bp, 10 predicted proteins | sample KBSC83BmetaG_FD_65650 | JGI IMG/M metagenome (GOLD analysis project Ga0070681, IMG submission 65650) | Corn rhizosphere microbial communities from Kellogg Biological Station, Michigan, USA - KBS C8-3B metaG | ecosystem: Host-associated > Plants > Roots > Rhizosphere | place: USA: Michigan...
CTCTTTCAGAGCCATGCGAGCGGCGCCTTCGTTCGTCAGTGCGAGGTCGATCAGCTTTCCAAAATTTGTAGTTGCCGCGCCGTTTCGACCGTCGGAAAGACTCTTGTAACGCGCAAGCGCCGAGCGTTCTGAAGCAAACGCCTCCCAGCATTCACGACTACCCGACGCGCAAGCGACCGGCGCACCTTGCCCGATCGTCATGTGTCCGAATTCACCGGCAGCCCCGTTCTCTCCGCGGTAAACCTGGCCATCGAAAACGATTCCCGTACCGACACCACCTTCGACGAGGACGAGAATGAAGTCGCGTACTTCGCGAATCTCCGGCCGGCCAAACCACAGCTCAGCCTGAGCGGCGGCATTCGCGTCGTTATCCATGGTCACCGGCAGACCAGTCGCTGTGCTGATCTGTTGGGCAAGAGGAAGATCGCGCCAGTTGAAGCCGGGGATGAATAGCTCCTTGCCTTCGGGATCGACAAGCCCCGGAAGACTGACGCCTATGCCTTCGATCGTGCCGTTGTTATCTCGAATAAACTTGCGGGCGCGATCGATGATCTCTTTCGTAGTCTTCTCGGCATCCGGATGTGTTTCAAAGTGTTCCTGCTCCAACACGCGCCCGGCGAGGTCGCTGGTCGCGACAATAGTTCGGGTCGTGCCCAAATCCACGCCGATGGCGACGGCGTCGGCAGTTCGAAGCGACAACAGGATCGGCGGACGGCCGCCGGTGGATTCACCGCTGACCTCCTCGATCAGCCCTTCGATTCGTAACTCTTCGACAATCAGCGACACAGTCGAGCGCTGCAACGCGGTTTCGTGGGCGATCTCCGCCCGCGAGATGGGTCCTCTTTCGCGGACATAGTTGAGGACGATCTGTCGATTGATATCGCGGATCGTATTCGAACGAGCCACGTTTGCTTTCTTTAGGTCGATTCGTCGCATACCGCAAACGGCGCCTTACGCCGGTGGAAGGAAGTTGGTAGCAGCGGGGCCAGAATTCACACAGGTAATCAATAAGAATAATTAGTACATAGCTCACAATCCGTCAACTGCTTTTGTGGGACAACGACATTAAATGAGTCCGATACGTCCTATTGGACCTATATTTATCCTCGCACCAGCGTTATACTGGCTTCAAAAAACCGGGAGGTCTGCTATGGACGCAGGTAAACCCCTATTAATCGCACTTCCCCTCATCATCTTTTGTGTTTCCCCGGTTTTTGCTCAGAACTCATCGCCCGTCGGAACGCCGGCCGATCGCGTAAACACCGAACGAATTCGCCAGCAGGAGATGAGCAGTCGCGAGTGGCAACTGCGAAACTTCGGCACCGAACCCAACGCTCCGAAAGATAAACGCCAGGTCGAAGCCTTGATGGCTCAGACTGAAGAAGACTTCAATCGCATCCTGACCCTGCACAACGAGATCGCGCGCGTACTCACGTCAAACAACGAACTCAACTACCGCTTCATCTCGGATGCCACTGCTGAGATCAAGAAACGCGCGAGCCGCGTGCAATCGTCGCTGGCGCTGCGGTTGTCTCCTGAAGAAGCGGTCGATCTGGAAAAGACGCCCGCGCCGAAAGATCTGCCGGTCAAGGACGAGTTGATAAAACTTTGTCATCAGATCAGAAGCTTCGTCACCAATCCGTCGATCGAAAATCCGAACACGATCAATGTGGAACAGATGACGAAGGCGCGCAAGGATCTCGAGACTGTGATTCAACTCAGCGGGCAGATCAAGAAGGATGCGGACAAATTAAACCACAGGTGACGCGGATTATTTTGCGGGAGATGGTGACGGCGCGGCTGGAGTGCGCACGAACACGATCGGCTCCTGTAAAGTTATTCCTTTTCCTTCGAGCACAACGAGCGACTGGTTCGGCTTGATGTTGGGGATCGTTTCTTTCTGACCTCCCGGCCAGGTAATCTCGAGTGTGAGAGTAGTTCCCTCCTCCGGCTTGCCCAGGCCGAACGTCAACGGCAACTCAGACTGCGAGCAGTAACTCGAGCCTGTGCGAACCATGCCGAATATCGATCTGCCTTTTGACGTCTTAACGACAACCTTCGCGCCGATGCCGTCGCGATTCGCTTTGGAACCGATCGTCTTCACGCGTAGCAAATCATTCTGATTCGCGTTGTCGTTGCGCAGCAGGCGTGCTGGCCCGTTGTTGGTCGTGATCAGAAGATCCAGGTCACCGTCGTTGTCGAAGTCGCCGTAAGCGGCGCCGCGCCCGACGATCGCACGATTCAATGCGCGACCGAGTTTCGCCGTTACTTCTTCAAACTTTTTCTTGCCTTTGTTGTGGAAGAGATGCGGCGGCTGCGCGTACTTCACTGTCGGTTGGACCACGCTGATGTCGTCAGAGACGTGACCATTCGCGGCGAAGATGTCGAGCAGCCCGTCGAGATCGTAGTCGAAGAAGAAACATGCGAAGGTCAACGACTGCGCCGACATCTTGCCGATGCCCGACGCCGGCGCTTCGTCTGTGAACAGACCCGAGCCGTCGTTGTGATACAGCGCGATGCTTTCGTTCGTGAAGTTCCCGATCACGACACTCTGCTTGCCTGAACCATCGTAGTCCGCCGCGTCGACACCCATTCCCGCACGCGCAGTGCCGGCTTCGCTGAACGCGACACCCGCGATGATCGCGTTGTCAGTAAACGTGCCGTTGTGATTGTTGCGATAGAGCTTGTTGGGTTCCGTGTCGTTGGCGACGAAGAGATCGAGCCAGCCGTCGTCGTCGTAATCGAGCACTGCGACGCCGAGAGTTTTGCCTGCGGGATCGTTGAGACCGGCCTTCGCGGTGACGTTTTCGAAGGTGCCGTTGCCGCGATTGTGGTACAGCGTGGGGCTCTGGCCCTGGTAAGTTTGCGGCGTGCAATACGATTTATTCTTGTTGTCGAGAGTACAGTACTTATCGCTTTGCACTGACCATTCGACGTAGTTGGCGACAAATAGATCGAGCTTGCCATCGTTATCGAAGTCGAACCATGCGGCACTGGTTGAGAAACCCGGGTCGCCGACGCCTGCCTTCGCGGTCACGTCGACGAACTTTCCGCCGCCGAGATTACGAAAGAGGTGATTTGGGCCAAGGCAGGTGATGTAGATGTCCTCGTTGCCGTCGTTGTCGTAATCGGCGACGGCGACGCCGATACCGTACATCTCAACTGCGAGACCTGCCTGTTGCGTCACGTCTGTGAAGGTGCCGTCTTTGTTGTTGTGATAGAGCGCGGGAAACGATTTGTGTTTCTTGTTCTCGGGCCAATCCATCGAGTTGACGAGCAGAATGTCCTGCCAGCCGTCGTTATCGTAGTCGAGAAAAGCGGCGCCGGCTCCGATCGTTTCCGGGAGATACTTCTTTCCGAAGGCGCCGCTGTTGTGTTTGAAGTGGATCCCTGCTTCGGCGGTGACGTCGGTGAATTCGATGGGCCCGGAAGGACGCGGCGGTGTCGGGCTCGGGGATGGCGAAGCGGCGGCAGTCTGTTCAGCGGGTGTATTGGTTGTTGGACCAGTAGAAGCCGGCTGCTTACAGGAAACAAGAAGGAGAACCAGAAATAATAAAAGATAACGAGGGGTCATATGTTCCAGGAAAGGTTTCACACAAAGGCACAAAGCAAAAACGCAAAGGCGCAAAGAAGACTCAGGCAGCACTTGGTGCCTTCGTGTCTTTGCTTTGTGCCTTTGCGTGAAACATCTCGATCAACATCGCCACTGGTCCAACGAGGAACAGCGCATAAAGCGGCGCGTACACAACATGGTTGAGTCGCAGCAGCATCTCAACGAACGCCACCAGAAATACAACAACGCACTGCCACTTCTTCGACCGCACCGTTGTCTTCGGATCCGTGATCATGAAGAACACGAAGAGCTGGTACATCGGCCCCGTGATCGGAGAGATCTCCGAGCGCCAGGGGTCTCCGGTGATCCAACTCCGCAGGAATGCAAAAGCAAGAAACGACAGCACGTACGTCACGCTGATGTGAATTCGCTTCGCGCGCCAGATAATCACTGACCCGAGAATCCAGATGACGATCAGCGGCCAGAGGAAGTTGCCCCACTGGATCGTCAGCGCCGCGACCGTCTCGGGCGCAAGAAACAGCAACACGCAAATCCCGAAGTTCGATGGATTCCAAAGATGGCGGCCTTTCACACGCAAAACGTATTTCGACATGATCGAGAGCACGCTGCACAGGCCGTACGGCCAGAACGCCGGCGAGCGAATCAGGATGCCAACGCTGAGGCCAGTGATATACGCGCTCGATAAGTTGATCCACTTGCCGAAGAAGATCCGGCCCAGCACGAACTCTGCAACAAGTGCGGCAGCGATCGCGAGGGCCGTGCGTTCGTAACTTTCAAGGATGCCGTAGGCGAAGTGGCCCACCACCAAAATGGTGGTAATGAAAAGCGGTGCGAGATAACGATTATCGAGACGAATCCTTCTCCGGGCAGGAATCTCAGCCGCAGATGAACGCGGATGAACGCGGATCTCTGAACTCAAAAGTTAAGCGCTCTCCTTGATCTTATAAACTTGACCAACCACAGGCTTCTCGATCGTCTCAATCTTTCCTGACGGCCAGCGAATCTCGGCCTTCTCGATGTGCGGGTTTTTGCCGACGCCGAAATGCAGACGTCGCTGGTTCTGCGCACAAAAACCGCTGCCTCCCGAAACCTGTTGCACCTGCTCGCGTCCATCCCAAAACAAACGCACCTCAGCGCCGATCGCGCTGCGATTACTCGCAGAGCCCTCGAGCTCGAAGTCGATCCACTTGTTCTCGGGAGTCACGTTGTTTTTGTAAACAAGCACCGGCCCTCTCTGATTCGCAACGACGACGTCGAGTACGCCGCGATTCCACAAATCAACGAGCGCCACTGAGCGCCCGTCAAAAACGTCGCTCGCCCCGACCGCCTGCGCCACATTCACAAACTTGCCCGCGCCGTCGTTAATCCAAACTCGCTTCTGCTGGTATCCGGATAAGCTACGGCCATCCATCGCCGGCCACTGCGCAGCGTCGGAGATGATCGTCGAGTTGCCACCTGCGATCTTCGAGAAGTCGTACCAGTAATTCTGATTTCGATCCAAAGATACATACCCATTCACGAGATAAAGATCGAGCGTACCGTCGTTGTTCAGGTCCCCAAACTGCGCGCCAAAACTCCAGCCACCTATCTCGACATCCATCGCGCGGGCGAGATTGTCGTACTGGATCCCGTTGCCGCTCGTTCCGTCGCGCGGCATCCAGAGATTGTTTCCCTGGATCAGAATTCCCTCTTCAGAAATATTCGAAACGTAGATCGAATAACGCCCCTGGTTAAGAATGTCGCCCACCGATGCACTCATGCCGCTCTTAGGCGAGAAACCAACGCCAGTCTGCTTCCCGACCTCGTGAAACTGCTTGCCGTCGTTGAAATACAACTCCGAGATCCCGTAATCGTTGGCAATGAAAAGATCCGGATGGCCGTCTCCACGCAGGTCCGCGACCGTCGCTGCGAGCGCCCAGCGACGCGAGTCGATGCCGAGCTTTTGACTGACTTCCTCAAACGTTCCGTCACCGAGATTATGAAAGAGATACTTGCGTCCGCCGTTCTTCGCGTACTCAAAACTCTCCGGCATCATTCGCGTGTTTTTCAGGTGCCAGAGATCGACGTCTTCCGCGTAGTATCCACCAAGAAACAGATCGAGCTTTCCATCGCCATCGTAGTCAAACCAGACTGCGGTGTTCGCGTTGACCCACGACGGCAAGCCTGCTTTCTCGGTCACACGCGTGAACTTCTGACCGGCGTCGTTGTGGAAGAGTTCGGGTTTGCCCCACTTGTAAACGAAGAGGTCTTCGTAACCGTCGTTATCGTAATCGCCCCAAACGGATCCCATCGAAACACCGGTGCCGGCCTGATTGAGATCCGAGATGCCTAGCTGCTCAGCGACATCTGTGAACGTACCATCGTGGTTATTTTTGAAGAGTGCGTTCTTACTTCCCTCACCGCTGTTGGTCACGTAAAGATCCGCCCAGCCATCGCGATTGAAGTCGACCACTGACACGGCCGCGCCCATCGATGCCACTTGCGGCATGATGTGATCGAGACGGTGGTCGAGCGTGGGCGCCTGGTGCGTGAAGTTGATGCCCGAGGTCTTTGCCACTTCTTCGAAATGAAAACCATAACGGCTCAACGCTGCGCTTGCACCAAGAGAGTTGTTTACGCGCTCTCGCCGTGCGGCGATGCGGCGCATGACCAGCGGAACTGCGAGTAAACAGACAAAGACAATGACGAGAATGATCCTCGCCACTCTGCTACCACTCATCTACCTGTGCAACCTCATTGCGTTTTGAAAGACGTCCGGAGTCACGTAGCGCGTGTGGTAGTTCTGCCAATCTTCAGGATGCTGGCGATAGACCCATTCATCCTCAAGTCTTCCCGGCGCTGTGATGTATTCGTCTTTGGCGTGATAAGGCAAAGGCAAAACGGTTTTGGAGAAGGTGGAATTGTAGTCTCCGTCCTTGATCCAGCCGTCGCCGACTATCACATAGTCGCGCACCCAGCCTGGGACTGGTGGCGGTTGCGCCGCGAAGCGACACGACATCTCGTCGCCCGCGTTCATGATTACGTATCGATCATCTACCTGCTTCAACAGCTCGCGAACGTCGCCGAAGCGCGTATAGTAGCCGATCAGATCCCGCCAGATCTGTTTTGAACTCGAAAGGTGATTATAGTCGGGCACTTCCGGCGACGAATCATCCTTTTGGTTGATAACGGAGTAACCACGGTAATGCAAATTCGCCACATCCGGATCGAGTCGCGTGACCTTGAGCTGAGCGTCTGGAATTCCGGCTGCCCACTCGAGCGAGTCCCAGTAAACCTCCAGATTCGTCCGCAATCGCAGCCGGTGCGGCATGCCGGGCTTGAACAAGTCCTTTAAATCAAACAGGCAGATTTTCTTGCGACCAGCCGGAAAACCCATGTTCGGCCGCACGACTTGCCAGCCGCCTTTTCCATCTGCAATTTCCAGACTGAGAGGTTTCGCCTGCTCCTGTTGCCCCTGGCTGATAGCGACGTTGATCGAAGAGTCGGTGGGATGCATCCAGCCGTTCGCGATTAGCCAAAGCGGCCCGCTCGACGGCACATCGTCACCGAGATCGAGTTCAACATAATGATCGCGTGTGACGCCCTGGTACTTACCGCGCCCGAACGTGTCCAGGTATTTCCCGTCTACATTATTAATGATGGCAGTGACGTCCTGTCCCTGGTCATCAACTGCGCGTGCCACCTTGTGAGGCGTTGATACAGTCGTGATTTCCAACTTGGCCGCGGGTATCACAAAGCGTTCGTCGACAAAGATGTTTGTGCCCTCGGGATGATCGACGACCATGAGTCGGAGGTGATCGTAATAATACGTTTCCCAAAGTTCGGCCGTTATCCGTAAGTCGTAGTAACCGTCGTGAGGTACGAGCTGATCGCGACCGATCTTGTACCACTCTTCCGTTGCCTCGACTCGTGCTGTTCCGAGCGTGTTGATGCGAAGGCCGATGGCGGAGCTCCAAGGCACCGCGTCCTTGACGAATTCCATCTGCTTGCCGTTGAAAGCAAAAAGAAACGGACAGGAACCTTTCAACCGTTGCTCGGTAACGACTTCCTGATCGGCCCTGATTTCGAAGTCAGCGCGTACGGTGCCGTTGGGCCAAACAACGCGAATCACGTCGGTGCTTGCTTGTTCGCCAAGACCGAAGTGAAGCAGCGGACCCGTGATGGGTTGTTTCTGGACCAGTAGTCCGGAACGAACTTCCATCTCGCCGCCGACGCCGAATGAGTTGATGCGCTGATCTCCAGCGGCTTGAACGGCGCGCGGACGAACAATTTGCCAGTGATAATTTTTCGAGCTCTGATTGATTGCTTTAACTGGACGGCCATTGAGATCGATCCCGAGAAGGTCCAATTTGCCGTCCCCGTTTACATCCGCAACGTCAAACACTCGCGTGAAGTCGAGTGGCGGCGCCGGAACCACGTTCTTTTCGTCGCGCATCGTAATGCCGGATCCACACACGAAATCCACTGCGCCGTTGTTGTCCAAGTCTGCGACCACCAGCTTGCCTGCATCCGGGAGCGAATGAACTAGGATTTGTTCGTCCCATGACGCTCCATGATCTTTGTCGGAGAGGCGAACGAGAACTCCATCGTTTCTCACAACAGCAAGATCCAGCACGCTGTCGTCATTGAGTTCTGCCAGACTGATCGCGCGTACGGCCGGCAGATCTGCGGGCACGGCGCGCTCGCTGAACTGTCCCTGGCGTTCGTTACTGAAGACGTGCAGCGTGCCAGCGCTGTCGATCAACGCGGCGTCGGGATCGCCGTCGGCGTCGAGGTCGCCCCAGACGAAATCCTTGATTCCCTGAATGGACGAGAAGACATCCATCTGTTGGAACGTGCCGTCGCCGTTGTTTCGCAGAACGGTGGGCTTGAGTTGCTTCGATCCGAGAATGATGTCGAGGTCGCCGTCGGCTTCGATGTCCGCGGCCCACGCGCCGGAGTAGTTTCCGTTGACGATCGCGGACGGCAACTTGGTCGCGGCTGTCACATCCGTGAAAGTCGTGGGATTCTCCTGCTTGAACAAACGCACACCGCCTGCACCTGCGAGTACGAGATCTGTCTTGAAGTCAGAATTAAAATCGATCGGTAGAATTGCGGATGGTCCTGGCGGAGTGTCCTTTCCCGGAAAAGGAAGACTTGGACCATTCGCGAACTTCATCTCACGTGCAGTCGCAGTAACAATCACGGGTGCGCCTGCGCCACTCAGTGAGATCGCGCCAATCCAATCTGCTTTATCCGCGCCCAAAGGCTCCGTCGTGAAGCGGATCTGAGCCTCAGGCACTGCTGCTTTGAATTCAGGTGATTCCAACCGCAGGAAGTGACGTAACGGAACAGCCTCTTCACCGGGTTGCGGCTTGATCGCCGCGAGGTCACGCCGGTACTCGGGAACGCGAACCAGCACGTTTCGAAGAAAACTGGTGCGCGTCGCGGCCGTAGTCATATCGCCGGCTTGCGTCGCTGCGTCGAGCGCGGTCACCTGGGCGCGTACTTCTTCAGGCCACGCTGACGAGCGACCGACGATCTTCGCAACTGATGATTTCAGCGTTTCTGCATCGCCACGCTTCGCTGAAATACGACTCAGTTCTACTAATGCCGCGAGATTGTTCGGCTGTGCAGCGAGTATTTTTTGAATCAGCGTTTGAAACTCATCCGCGCCTTTTTGATCACCCTGGCGTTCGACTTCCTCCGCGAGTTTATAGATTGCGATGAGGTTGTTTTGATCCAGCTCTACTGCTTTGCGCAGCTCTTCGACCGCGGCCGGCGTGTTGCCGCGACTACTTTCGAGCAGTCCGAGAAGATAATGAATGTCGCTGTTATCCGGCGCGAGATCGCGCGCCTTGTGAAGTCGCTCGGCGGCAGTGTCGTAGTTTCGTTGGCGGAGTGCGAGCAGTCCCCAGTTGGCCCAACCGGCAGGTTCAGCCGCCGCGAGTTGAGTAAACTGCGCGAGCTTCGCGTCGGCTTGAACATCATGGCCCACCTCGAGCGCGGCGAGTCCGATGTAGAACGTTCGCACCAGCTCGTTGTACTCGGGAGAAGACTTGCTTGGGAGCTTTGCGGTTGGGCGACAGCCGCTGAGCAAAGCTGTTAACAGCAATGCGATTACGAGGGGATTTTTCCGCATAAGCAGGTTTCTTCCGCAAAGGCGCAAAGACGCAAAGAAGATTCGTGGTTTGTCTTTGCGGCTTTGCGCCTTTGTGGGAAACTCCGCACAATGTAACACAATGAGACTATATCTAAGTTGTGCGCTGGCAGCAGCACTATCGATCTTCATTCTGACACAATCAAAACCTGACAATCGCGAAGAAGCGTACCGCGTAAACAACATCGGCGTCGCGCTGCTCGAACAGTTCAAGCCGAAAGACGCTGCCGACTCATTTCGACGTGCGCTGCAACTCGAACCCGGCCTCGCGATCGCGCGCATCAATCTCGGCATCGCACTCTTCAACATGCCTGACCTGCCTGCCGCGCAGAAAGAGTTGCAGGCAGCGATTGCCGCCGCTCCCAACGCACCGCAGCCACACTACGTTCTCGGTCTCGCTGCCAAGTCGCAAAACAAAGCCGACGAAGCGATCGCGGCATTTCAGAAAGTCTTGCAGCTGGATGCAAACGACGTCGGCGCAAACGTAAACCTGGGCCAACTCTACGCACAGCAACGTAAGTATCCGGAAGCGATCGCGGTCCTGCGCACCGCTGTGTCAATGGAACCTTACAACGCGACCGCGCTCTACAATCTCGGCACCTCGTTGATTCGCGCCGGCCAGCGCGAGGAAGGTCAGAAAGTCATCGCGCAGTTTCAGGAGTTGCGCCAACGCGGCACCGGCACGACGCTCGGCGCAAACTATCTCGAGCAGGGTCGCTACGCCGAGGCGATTGCCTCGACCGGGGCCGAGCCCGATCTGGTCGATAAACAAACTCCGAACGTTGTCTTTACTGACGCGACCGACCAGGTGCTGCCCCCGGCCGGGGACTGGGCAAAGGAGGTAGGCGAAGCAGGTACCGGCGCTGCGCTTTTATTCGATTACGACGGCGACGGCGATCTCGATTTGCTCGAAGTTGCGGGAACACGCCAGCGTCTGCTGCGAAATGACGGCGGCAAATTCACTGATGTCACCGCGCAATCAGGCGCACTCGCTAAAGCCGCCGCCGCTCCAGGAACAGCCGCGGTCGCAGGCGATTACGACAACGATGGCCATCCCGACATCTTCATACTGCGCAAGGGCGCGAGCACGCTCTATCACAATGACGGCAAAGGAAGTTTCGCCGACGCGACCGCTACCGCGAAGATCTCAACGCCCGCGAATCTCGCTACGACCGCCGCATTCGTCGATGTCGATCATGACGGGGATCTCGATCTCGTCCTCGGCGGTGAAGGAGATTTGCTGCTGCGAAATAACGGCGACGGCACGTTCACCGATCAAACCGCAGCCGCAAAACTCACGGACAAAGTCTCGGCTCACTCGATCGTTGCGACTGACTTCGACAACCGTCGCGACATCGATCTGCTGATCGCTTCAACTGAAAAGATCGCCCTGTGGCGCAACATGCGTGACGGTACGTTTCGCGACGTCGCGAGCGAGGTCGGCCTCACGGTTAAAGGCGCGGCGAGTGTCGCAGTCGGCGATGTTAATAAGGACGGCTTCACCGATTTCTACTTTGCTTCGCCCGGTGACGCGGCCGGGTACTTCGCGCTGAGCAACGGCAAGGAACGCTTTGAGATCAAGCAAGCCGAAGGCGGCAGCAGTGCTTCCCAGTTCATCGATTACGACAACGACGGGTTACTCGATCTCGTTTCGATCGTTCAGAACGGACTGCGTGTGTTGCGTAACACGGGCGACAGCTGGACCGACGTCAGCAGCAAAGCCACGCATGGCCTCGCAGTTTCGGGCGCGAATCGCGTGCTGCTCTCCGGTGACATCGACGGCGATGGCGACACTGACATCATCTTCGGCACGCCGGGCGGTGGGTTGAAGTTCGCACGCAACGACGGCGGCAACGCGAATCGTTCGCTGCGCGTGAATCTTGCGGGAAGAGTCAGCAACCGGAGTGGTGTCGGTGCGAAGATCGAAATGCGCGCCGGGAGTCTTGCGCAAAAACTCGAGACTTACTCTGCTTATCCTGCTCCCGCGCCTGCCGATGTGGTCTTCGGTCTCGGCAAACGCACGAGTGTGGACGCCGTGCGCGTTTTGTGGCCGGCAGGGATCGTTCAGTCGGAAACGGAAATTGCCAACAAGTCGCTGACACTCACAGAGCTGGACCGCAAGCCGTCATCGTGTCCTTATCTATACGTCTGGAATGGTGAACGGTTTGAGTTCGTTACTGACTTCATGGGCGGCGGCGAGATGGGCCATCTCGATGCGCCCGGAACTTTCAACATGCCTGACCCTGATGAGTACGTGCGAATTCGTCCGAATCTCCTGCGCGAACGCAACGGGCGCTACGAGGTGCGCATAACCAACGAGCTCGAGGAAGCACTCTTTGTCGATCATGTTCAACTGGTCGCGGTCACACATCCTGAGGGGACGGAGATCTACCCGAACGAGGGACTTACGGAGCCGCCTCAGCCTTTCAAAATCTACTCGACACGCGATGCTCGTCCGCCTCTGGCTGCCGTCGACGAGCATGGGCACGACGTGCTTTCGCGCATCACGCGTCTGGATCGTGAGTATCCTGATGATTTCCAACTGCTGCCGATTCGCGGTTACGCAAAAGATCATGAACTGACGTTGCAGCTTGGTCCAAGTAACTTGCCGCACACACGTCTGTTGCTGACTGGTTGGACTGACTATGCATGGTCCAGCGATAACCTCGCGGCGTCGCAAAGCGGAAAAAGCCTGACCTTGCCGGCGGTTCAAGTGAAAGACAAGCAGGGACAGTGGCGCACAGTTATCGAAAACGTCGGCATCCCGGTCGGACGTCCGCAAACTGTCATCGCGGATCTGACAGGAAAGTTTTTGAGCGCGAGCCGCAAGGTGCGCATCGTTACGAACATGCGCATCTACTGGGACCAGATACTCGTCGATACATCCCCCGGAAATTTTCCGTTGCGAATGACAAGACTCGATCCGGTTGTAGCTAATTTGCGGTGGCGTGGTTTTTCACTCGAACACTCGCCCGATGGTCGACAACCTCTGGGTTACGATTACAACAAGGTTTCCTTTACGTCACCGTGGAAAGTGATGACTGGTCGTTACACGCGCGAGGGAGACGTGCGCGAGTTGCTGCTCGCCTCGGATGACATGTTTGTGATCTCGAGGCCGGGTGATGAGTTGTCGCTGTCGTTTGCAGCGAATCAGTTGCCGCCGTTGCCGAAAGGCTGGACAAGGACGTTTCTGCTTTACGCGGATGGTTTCAGTAAAGAGATGGACATCAACTCGGCGAGTCCCGACCAGGTTGGACCACTTCCTTTCCACGGAATGAGCAAGTATCCATACTCATGGCCCGAGCATTATCCGCTGACTGGAAAGCGGAGAAGATACTTGGAAACGTACAACACGCGGATCGTTACGTCACCCATAGACAGGATTGCAGGATTATCAGGATTAGCAAGATAAATCCTGTAAACCCTGTCTAAGGATTAATACACATCATGGACCATATCAGATACTCAGTCGCTGCCTGTCAAACTGATTCACCGAACCCACTCGATCGTCGCGGGATGCGCGCCAACACGGAGCGGATGCTCTCGATGATCGATTCCGCAGTTGCGGGCGCGGCGCCGTTCCTGCCCGTGCGGGTCGTTGTCTTTCCGGAGTTCGCACACTCCGCTCCGGTCTTCGTTACCGCCGCGGAGTTGATCGAGAAACTCGCGATTCCGATTCCGAACGAACACACCGAGCGGCTGCAACAGAAAGCGAAGGAACACGATCTCTACATCCAGAGCGGCTCGATGCTCGAAGTAGATCCGAAATGGCCGGAGCACGTTTTCAACACTACCTGCCTGATTGGTCCGCAAGGCATGCTCTACAAGTATCGCAAGGTGAACACGTGGATCCCGTACGAAGTCCACACCAGTCCACACGATCTGCCCGATTATGATGAGCCAATGTTTCCGGTCGCTAATACTTCGATCGGCCGGATCGGTTGCGCGATCTGTTACGACTGGCTGTTTCCCGAAGCGATGAGACAGTTGGCCGCGAACGGCGCGGAGCTGTTGTTGCGCGTCTCGGCTTACATGGATCCGTGGGGCGCAACTGAGCCGATGGCGTGGTGGACGATTGTGAACCGTTGTCGCGCGCTCGAGAATATCGCCTACGTTGTCGCCGCGAATCAAGGCGCGAGTCTCAAGCATTACCCGCCGTACTCATGGCCCGGCGGCAGTCAGGTCGTCGATTTCGACGGGCGCCTGCTGGCCGAAGCTTCACCGGGACCGGGCGAACGCATCGTCGTCGCGCCCGTTGATATTTCCGCGTTGCGACACGAGCGCGCGTCGCGTCGCGGTCATCACATGCTCGCGCACCTGCGCACGGAAGCGTATCCCGTTTATCAGCGACACCAGTATCCGCCTCCAAGCAAAAAGCCGTTGAGTTACGAGAACAACAACGTGTTGATTGACGAAGCGAAGCGAAATCTCGAACGTTAGACTTTGAGAAAGATCCTGCGCCGGTAAAGGATCCACATCAAGCCCAGGCAAACGAGGACGAAGCAGATTGCAAATGCGAGTGAAGCATTGATGGGCGACGCCCACGACGAAAAGATGTGCGTGTAGATCCAGCCTCCGAGCGAGTCTCCGCCGACATTGAGAAACCCCAAGAGTTCAGCAAGCAGGTCCGCAACCACGTACAACGCGATCGCATTCAGTCCGAAAACTTCAAACGGCTTGGCCCAGCGGCGACAACCCTTGATATCGATCAGCCAGTAGCAGAGCGCCAGGAACTGCAACCCCAGCCCGCCGGTGAAAAGCACGTAAGAACTGGTCCATAGCGCCTTGTTGATCGGGAAGAACGGGTTCCACGCCCAACCGATCGCGACGCAGATCGCGCCCACGACGAACATGCCCGCTGCTTTCTCGTAGCGCGTTTTTTCTGTACGCAGCCAATGACCGGTCAACACGCCGATCAAGGTGGTGGCGATCGCCGGGATCGTGCTGAGAATGCCTTCGGGATCGTAGACCTTCGCCTGTGCCCAGACGTGTGTTCCGAAAACCGTTCGGTCGATAAACGACGGCAGGCTGCCGTCTTTGGTCAGATCGCCCGCGGCATATCCCGGGGCCGGCACGAGCCGCACGAGCACCCAGTAAAACACCAGCAGCCCGATGGCGATCGCGATCTGCGTTCTGACTTTCGTGTTCAGAAAAATGATCGACGCGAAGAAGTAGCAGACAGCGATGCGCTGCAACACGCCGGGGATGCGCAACTGGGCGAGGCTAAACTCCGGGATCGCGTTGAGAAACAGGCCGATTGCGAAGATGATCAAGGTGCGCTTGACGATCTTGAGGTAGATGTCGCGAGTGGCGCCGCCGCGCTCGAGACGATTGCCGAGCGCGAGTGTTATCGAGACGCCGACGATGAAAAGGAAAAACGGAAAGACGAGATCGGTCGGCGTCCAACCGCTCCATGCTGCATGTTCGAGCGGCCAGTAGATGTGTTCCCACGAGCCCGGATTGTTCACGAGGATCATTCCGGCAATCGTGATCCCGCGAAACACATCGAGCGAAACGAGGCGCTGGCTTTCTGTAGGAGTCATCGGCGGCGAATTCTACCACAGGAGTGTTTCACACAAAGGCGCAAAGTTAAAAAACAAAAGGCGCAAAGAGGAGTTTCTTTGCGGTCTTAGCTTTTAAACTTTGCGGCTTTGCGCGACACTATCCTCACGCAAAGGAGGCCGCGAAATGTCCAAAACACTCGTCCCAATGATCCACGTGCCTGACGTGCGTGCGACTGTCGAGTGGTATCAGAGTATTGGTTTTGACACGCTCAACACTTACGAAAACGGAACTCCTGACGGATTGAGCTTTGCGATCATGTCGTTTGGAAATGGGCAGGTGATGTTCAACCAGGGTGGCCAGGCCAGCGATAAACGGCGGCGCGAAGTCGATCTGTATGTTTATACCGATGACGTCGATCAGATTTACGAGCGTCTAAAAGGTCGTGTCGATATTATTGAACCTCCACATGACACCTTCTACGGCATGCGTGAAGTCATCCTTCGCGATGTCAACCGCTTCTGGATCACGTTTGCCCAGGAGCTTACTTCGACTTAATCGAGATCAGCACGAGGCCGTAATCACGCACGCGCGCGAGCAGACCGTGCAGCGCGGCCTGGTCGGCTACCATGCCGGAAATGGTCGTGACGTTGTTCTTCCACGCGATCATCATTCCTTCAAACAACTCATTCCATCTCGCGTCGAGGTAGCCTTTCACCTGGATCTCGTAAAACGTTCGGTCTAATTCTTTCTCTTTAATCATGACTCGCAAACTTTCTGAAATAATCCTCAACCTTCTCCGGCGTCATCTCGGACGCGATGAACGCGATGTGATTATCAGGCCGTAACAAGATGCCGAAATCATGCTCCGTTCTGAAGATCTCGCTGATACGCTCGTCGATCGAAATGTGATGGCAGTCAACCAGGTCCTCTAAATTCTGACACTCACCGTTTCCAAACAGCAGCACGTGAAACTTTGGCGCCTTTAACCTGTCGAAAATGCTTTTGCCGTCAACTAAGAAATACGGAAGTCGATCGCCGGCTTTGACATCTTCAAATTCTTCGTCAGTGTGTTCGCTCAACAAATCATCGTCGCGATAGTTGATTCCGATCTGCGAGATCAGCGGAAACACCCGTTTGCTCACCGCTTCCAAACTCGCCATAAAACCGGCGACTGGCGGAAAGATAGTCGTGCGAATAAAACTCATGAGCCAGCTCGACCCCGCAGCAAGCTCAAACATTCGATCGGTGGTGTCGAGCAGTCGCTTCGCATTCGCGAGTCGCTCTTCGTTGTAGGTGTCGAGCAGTGATTCGGCGGCAGCGCCTTTGACCACGAACGCGAGCTTCCACGCGAGGTTGTACGCGTCCTGGATGCCGGTGTTCATGCCCTGCGCGCCCG
>Ga0070681_10002582_pt1 | contig 16612 bp, 23 predicted proteins | sample KBSC83BmetaG_FD_65650 | JGI IMG/M metagenome (GOLD analysis project Ga0070681, IMG submission 65650) | Corn rhizosphere microbial communities from Kellogg Biological Station, Michigan, USA - KBS C8-3B metaG | ecosystem: Host-associated > Plants > Roots > Rhizosphere | place: USA: Michigan...
GCCGCCCGGCCGGTGCGCGTGGACGCGCGCATCGACGCCTACGTGCCGGCGGCGTACATCGCGGCCGAGGCGCTCAAGATCGACCTGCACCGTCGCCTCGCGTTGACCGAGACCGAGGACGAGCTCCATGAGCTTCGCGTCGCGACGGAGGATCGGTACGGGCCGCTGCCGGAGCCGGTCGAGAACCTGTTCGCGATCCAGGAGGCGAAGCTGAAGCTCGCAGTCCTCGGCGCCGACTACCTGGTGTTCCGCGGCGGGAAGGCGTCCGTGGGGCCGGTCGTCCTCGGCTCCGGCGAGCTCCGCGATCTGCGGTCGCAGGTGGAGACCGCCGTCTATTCGACCGGCACCCGTGAAGTGACCCTAAGAAACAGTGAATTTCAGGGAGCGCTCGATTTGGTCGCTGCTATGCTGGCCGCGCGCCAGGCGGCCTAGCCGGCGCTTTCTCACATGCGGAAGTCGTTCGTTCTCATCATCCTGGTCGCGGGCGTGCTCGCAGGCTGTGGCAGCGGCGGTGGCAGCAGCTCCAAGCTGTCGTCGGACGACGTCGCCGTGGTCGGCTCGGAGCACGTGACGCTCGCCGCCCTGAACAACACCCTCAACCGGGCGAAGCTCGCGTACAAGCAGCAGGGGCAGGCGTTCCCGAAGCAGGGAACGACGAACTATCAGGCGGTCCGTGACAACGTGATCACCCTCCTCGTCGAGCAGGCCGAGCTCGATCAGAAGGCCGCTGCGATGGGGATCAAGGTCACCGAGGCAGACATCGACGCGCGCATCGCACTCGTGAAGAAGCAGTACTTCGGCGGCAGCCAGAAGAAGTACCTCGCCGAGATCAAGAAGCAGGGTTTCACCGAGTCGCAGGTGCGCACCGACGTCATTCGCCCGCAGCTCATCTCCGAGCGCGTGCAGAAGCAGATCGTCAAGGACGTCAAGGTCTCCGACGCCGACGTCCAGAAGTACTACAACGACAACAAGGCGCAGTACCAGCAGCCCGAGTCGCGCGACGTCCGTTACATCCTCGTGGGGAAGAGCAAGGCGACCGCGCAGTCGGTGTACCAGCAGCTCGTCAAGGGCGGCGACAAGGCGTGGTGCACGCTCGCGAAGAAGTACGCGAAGGACGCGAGCGGCCAGAACTGCGGCAAGGCGACCTTCTCCAAGGGTCAGACGGTCGCGATCTTCGACACGACCGCCTTCACCACGCCGGCCAACAAGGTCGCGAAGCCGTTCTACGACCCGACGCAGTACAAGGCGTGGTTCGTGGTCGAGCCGCTCGGGCCGGTGAAGCCGAAGTCGACGACGCCGGAGAAGCAGGTGGCGTCGCAGATCAGGACGACGCTGCTCGGCACCAAGCAGAAGGCCGCGGTGGCGGCGTTCTCGTCGACCCTGACGAAGAGCTACTGCCACGGTTCGAAGATCAAGTATCAGGTCGGGTACACGCCGCAGCAGGACGCCTGCACGGCGACCACGACCAACACCACGACGACGCAGTAGCCGCCGTGTCGCTCGCGGAGGCGCTCGTCGAGCTGCAGGCGCTGACGGAGCGCCTCCGGCGCGACTGCCCGTGGGACCGTGAGCAGACGACGCGCACGATCGTGCCGTTCACGGTCGAGGAGGCGTACGAGGTGGCGGACGCGGCGTTCGCCGGCGACGACGCGAAGCTGCTCGACGAGGTGGGAGACCTCTTGTACCAATGCGTTTTCCTGTCGCTATTGCTCCAGGAACACGCTAGTGGCGACCTTGAATCTGCTGCTCGCGGCGTCACTGCAAAGTTGATCGCACGCCACCCGCATGTGTTCGGCGACGTGGAAGCCACTAGCGCTCGCGCCGTGCGCGAGCGCTGGGAAGCCCACAAACGCGACGTCGAAGGCCGCGCAGGGATCTTCCACGACGTCCCCGAGGGGCTCCCGGCGCTGTCCTATGCGCAGAAGATCCAGGTGCGGGCGCGCGCGGTCGGCTTCGAGTACCCGGATCTCGCGGGGGCGGTCGCCGACCTCGACGACGAGATCCGCGAGCTGAAGGAGGACTACTCCGGGCACGAGCTCGGTGATGTGTTCTTCGCGGCGGTCAACGTTGCGCGCAAGCTCGACATCGACCCCGAGCTCGAGCTGCGCGCTGCGGCAAAGCGCTTTCGCGCGCGCGTGGAAACTGCGGAGGCGCTCGCGGCCGCGGACGGCAAGGATTGGACGACGCTCTCGCTCGACGAGCAGGACGCGTACTACGACCGCGCAAAGGAGCAGGCATGACGATCAGCGACGTTCGGGGCAGGCAGGTCCTCGATTCCCGCGGCAACCCGACCGTCGAGGTCGAAGTGCACCTCCAGTCGGGCGCATACGGCAGGGCGATCGTCCCGTCCGGCGCGTCGACGGGCGTGCACGAGGCGGTCGAGCTGCGCGACGGCGGCGGCGCGTGGACCGGTAAGGGCGTGTCGCAGGCGGTCGCGAACGTGAACGGCGAGCTCGGCGACCTCGCCCGCGGCCGGGACGCCGCCGACCAGGAAGGACTCGACCGCGCGATGATCGACCTCGACGGGTCGCCCAACAAGGGGCGGCTCGGTGCGAACGCGATCCTCGGCGTCTCACTCGCGGCGGCCAAGGCAATGGCAGCAGAGGCTCACGTCCCTCTCTACAGATACATCGGGGGCGAGGGAGCCTCGACCTTGCCGGTGCCGATGATGAACGTGATCAACGGCGGCGCGCACGCGTCGAACTCGATCGACCTGCAGGAGTTCATGGTCGTCCCCGTCGGCGCCGACTCGTTCTCCGAGGGCCTGCGCGTCGGGGTGGAGGTCTACCACTCGCTGAAGAACGTCCTGAGCGAGCGGGGCCTCTCCACGCTCGTCGGCGACGAGGGCGGCTTCGCGCCCGATCTCGACACGAGCGAGGACGCGATCGACCTGATCCTCGAGGGCGCGGAGCGCGCCGGCCACCGCGATCGCGTCGCGATCGCACTCGACCCGGCGACGAGCGAGGTGTTCAAGGACGGCGCCTACCGCTTCGAGGGCAGGGAGAAGTCGAGCGCCGAGATGCCGGGGTTCTGGGCGGAGCTCGTCGACCGCTATCCGATCGTCTCGATCGAGGACGGTGCGGCGGAGGACGACTGGGACTCGTGGAGCGCGCTGACGCAGCGGCTCGGCGACCGCGTGCAACTCGTCGGCGACGACCTCTTCGTCACGAATCCAGCCCGCCTGCAGGAGGGAATCGACCGCGGCGTCGGCAACTCGATCCTCGTCAAGGTCAACCAGATCGGGACGCTGACCGAGACGATCGAGGCCGTGCGCCTCGCGCAGCGGCACGGCTACACCGCGGTGATGTCGCACCGCTCGGGCGAGACGGAAGACGCGACGATCGCCGACCTCGCGGTCGCGCTCGGCACCGGCCAGATCAAGACGGGCGCCCCCGCACGCTCGGACCGCGTCGCGAAGTACAACCAGCTGCTCCGGATCGAGGAGGAGCTCGGTTCGGGCGCGGTCTACCCCGGGTGGGACGCCTTCCCGCGCACTACGCGGCGATAGCGACGGCAGGAGCAGGGCTTGGGGGTACGCTGCGGGGGCATGGCAACTGTCCGCCGAAGGACGAAGATCGTCGCGACGATCGGGCCCGTGTCGTCGAACCACGACACGATGCGCGCCCTCGTCGACGCGGGTGTCGACGCCGTCCGGCTGAACCTCTCTCACGGGACGCACAACGACCACGCCGCCGCCGCGGCGATGGTGCGCGAGGTGCAGGACGAGACCGGTAAGCCGCTCGCGCTGATCGCCGACCTGCAAGGCCCGAAGCTCCGCATCGGCGACCTGCTGGCGCCGCGCGTGCTGCTCAAGGACGAGGAGATCCTCGTGGTCGGCGAGCAGGTGGCCGTCAACGGCGAGCTGCCGGTCGCTCCGGCCGTGATCGGCGAGGTCCTGCGCCCCGGACACGACGTGCTGATCGACGACGGGCTCGTCCGGCTGACGGTGGAGAGCGTCGACCAGGGGCGTGCGCTCTGCCGCGTCGTCGTCGGCGGGGAGGTCAAGTCCCACAAGGGAGTCAACCTGCCCGGCGTCCCGATCCCGATCCCGTCGCTGACGAAGAAGGATCTCGACGACCTCGCGTTCGCGCTCAACCTCGGTGTCGACTTCGTCGCGCTGTCGTTCGTGCGCGCGGCGGCGGACGTCCGCGACCTGCAGGCGATCATCCGCCAGCACGGCTCGCCCGCGCGCGTGATCGCGAAGATCGAGAAGGCGGAGGCCGTTGCAGTGCTCGACGAGGTGCTGCAGGAGACGGACGCGGTGATGGTGGCCCGCGGCGATCTCGGCGTCGAGATCGGCGCCGCGACGGTCCCGCTCCTGCAAAAGCGCATCATCCTGCGCTGCCTCGAGGCCGGGAAGCCCGTCATCACGGCGACGCAGATGCTCGAGTCGATGATCGAGCACGCCGAGCCGACGCGGGCAGAGGCGAGCGACGTCGCGAACGCCATCCTCGACGGGACGTCGGCGGTGATGCTCTCCGCGGAGACCGCGACCGGCAACTATCCCGTCGAGGCCGTGCGCACCATGGACTCGATCGCACGCGCGGTCGAGCCGTCGATGGGCTACCGGCACCAGCTGCCGGAGCCGGGTGAGGAGACGACGGTCGGCCGCGCCATGTCGAACGGCGCGTGCGACCTCGCCGAGACGCTCGGCGCGAGCGCGATCCTGGTCCCGACGTTCACCGGACGCACCGCATCCGCCGTCGCGCGCCTCCGGCCGCGGCGCCCGATCGTCGGGCTGTCGCACCACCAGACGGCGGTGCAGCAGATGGCGCTCGAGTGGGGCGTCACACCGGTGCTGATGCCGCAGACCGAGAACGTCGAAGACCTGTGGACGAGATCGCTCGATGTCGCGCTCAAATGCGGCGTGATCGAGAGCGGCGATCGCGTCGTCACCACCGCGGGCACGGCCGTGAACCTGCCGGGGTCGACGAACGTGATCAAGGTCGACATCGCCTGAGGCGTCAAAAGGAGGCGGTGCGCCGCTGCCGAAACGGGAGGCGTGATCCGCGTGCGCCCGACCCGGCTGCTCGCGATCGGCGCGCTGGCGCTGGTCGCGTATCTCTACTGGCGGCCGATCCACACCTACCTGAGCACGAAGCGAGCGCTGCAGGCGCGGCACGCGCAGGTGCAGGCGCTGTCGACGGAGAAGGCGTCGCTCGAGAAGAAGATCGCGCTCGGCAACACCGGCCCGGAGCTGATCCGCCAGGGACGTATGCTCGGGCTCGTGCGCCCGAACGAGCAGTTGTTCCTGGTGCGCGGTGTGTCCGCGTGGCGTCACCGGGATCGTTGACCGACGAGGAGATCGTGGAGCGTCAGCTCGGGCGCCGGCCGCGGGCGTTTCGCGGTGTCGCCGTGCGCTGCCCGTTCGGCCGTCCGGCGGTGACCGACCAAGCGCCCTTCGACGACTCGGGCCGGCCGTTCCCGACGCAGTTCTGGGTGACGTGCCCGCACCTCGTCGCAGCGATCTCGCGGCTCGAGGCGGCGGGCGGTGTCGAGCGGTGGTCGCGCGCGGCGGAAGGCGATCCCGAGCTCTCGGCGAGCCTCGCCGCCGCACAGGCGGAGCAGCGGCACGAACGGCCCGAGCTCGCCGCCGGCATCGGCGGCTCGACCCGCGCAGGAAGCCTGAAATGCCTGCACGCGCATGCCGCGTTCGCGCTCGCGCGGCCCGGCTACGAGCTCGGCGACCGCATCCTCGCCGAGCTGCCGTCGTTGTGGCCGTCGTCCTGCTGTACTGCCGTCGATGGCGACTGACCTCGAGCTCGCACGCCAGCAGTGGCGCGACGGGAACCGCCGCCTCGAGGAGGCGCGCGGCGACGGGCAGCGCTACCACCGGCTCGTCGAGGGCACGAACCAGGTCGTCGACGCGCTGCGGCGCCGCCTCGGCCAGTCGTTCACGCTCGACGAGCTCGCGACCGCCTACGGCGGCGCCGACGACTGGGTGCTCGAGCTCCTCGAGGAGACGGATCCCGACGGCGCCGTCCCGCTCGAGCCCGGGACCGTCGCGGACGCCGCGTTCCACGCCTACGCGCGCGGCGCCGTGGACTACCGCCCGTGAGGAGGCTCGCCGCCGCGGTGGTGGTGGTCGTGATCTTCGCGGTCGGCGTGGCCGTCGGCGAGTCGCTGCACGACAACCCGAAGCCCGGCGGGCGGCAGACCCTCGTGCGCACGCTGAAGCCGCTGCCGCTCGCGCCGGCCGCGCGGGAAACCGTGACGGTTACCGTCCAAAACCCATAAAACCCCGTCCGCGGGTTTAGATAGCGAAAGCTTTGGCTACTTTTTCGGCGTGACCTATCCGAGCAGGCGGGCGCCGACGACCGAGCCGGACTGGCTGACGCTGGGCCAGGCGGCGAAGTTCCTGGGCGTCGCCCAGTCGACGATCCGCAAGTGGTCGGATCAGGGCCGCGTGCCCGCCTTCTACACGCCGGGCGGCCACCGGCGCTACCGGCGGCGCGACCTCGAGGCGTTCCTCGAGCGGTCCGGGCCCGGCGGCTCCACCGCAGGCCCGCTCGTGCTCGTGGTGGACGACGACGCCCGGCTCCGCGAGTACATGCGGATCAATCTCGAGATGGAGGGCTACACGGTCCGCGAGGCGGCGAGCGCCGACGAGGCACTCGACGCGATCGAGGGCGGCGCTCCCGACCTCGTGCTGCTCGACGTCGTGATGCCGGGCATCGACGGGTGGCAGATGCTGCAGCGGATGCAGGAACGCCACGGCTCGATCCCGGTGATCATGTTCAGCGGCCAGGTCGACGAGCGGTCGGCGACGGATGCCGAGCAGCGCGGCGCGCGCGGCTTTGTCGGCAAGCCGTTCGACCCGCAGCAGCTGATCGAGCGCGCCAAGCAGCTCGTTCCCGTCTGATCGCGTCGGGGCTACAACTCTTCCGCTGCTCGCAGCAAGCCGCCGGCGATCACGGCGAGGCTCGCGAGCAGGCTGATCCAGATGCCGATCCCGCGTCCGTCGGCGGGTAGCACCGCGTCCGGGATCGAGATGATCCGGATCAGCACGAAGATCGCGGCGAGCGCACCGAGCGCGAGCACGAGCAGGCTCTCGGGAACCGACGGCGGCAGCTCGAACCCCATCTCGCGCAGCGCGACGATCACGACCACGGCGAGCCCGACGAAGAAGACGAGCTTGCCGAGGACGCCGCTCTGCCAGCCGATAACCGACAGTTTCACGCCGACGCCCGATCCCGCGTACCAGTCCATGAACGAAGACAGCGCAAGGACGAGACCGGCCACCCAGGTGATGCGTTCGCCGGCCGCCCACAGGCCGCTCGCGACCGGACGGGTGTAGCCGCCCGCCGGGTCTCCCGGGGCGGGGCTTTCGAGGTCGAAGAAGTCTGGCGTTTCCACGGGCGTAAGTATGGGCAAGAGTTCGGTCGGAGGATGGTCGAACGGTCACCTGAGGGGGTCGAGGTGCTGGATGAGACGGAGAAGGTCGCCCTGGAGCGGGCGGAGTACGTCGAGTTCGTGGTGACGGGCGCTCCGGCGACCGGTGCGTTCCACTGCTCTGCGTGCGGCTACGGCGTGACGGTGCAGTCGACGCTTCCGCAGTGCCCGATGTGCAACGGGACGACGTGGGAGCGCGAGCGCGAGACGCCGCCTCACGAGTGATGCGACCGTCAACGTTCGCGTGCTCGCGACCCAGGTAGCGCGCAACGTCACCGGCCACATCACTAGACGCCGAAAAGCGTCTGCACCTCGTGCCACGCCGCGAGGATCACGAACGCGGTCACGAACGCGAGGACGAGCAGCGTGACGTAGAAGCGGACGTCCGACCGGCGGGCTCTGCTCTTGTGCTCGATCCGGGCGCGCCGCCGCGCGCGCTCGCGGCGGTAGTTCCGCTCGATCGCGAGGGGATCGAGCGACGGGGCGTCGTCGAGCTCGGGTGGGCTCTGGCGGGCTGGCTCGGCCATCGGCGGGATTGTAAGGGGTCCTCACAAGGTGTGGCTTCGTCGATCGGCGTGATCGGCGAGTGCGATGCAAGGACGGGAGGGCCGCTTGGGGGTAACGTCTCCCGGATGGCCGTCGGAGCCCAGCGGCCGCGGATCGAGGCGCTTGCCGACGCGGCCACCCGGGTCGCAGCGGGGAGCGAGCTGCGGCCGGCGCTCGCCGTGATCGCCGCCGGCGCAGCCGAGGCGCTCGCCGCCGAGCTCGTTGCCGTCAGGGTCGTCGGCGACGACGGCGACCTCGTCGCCCGGTCGGTGGCTCCCGAGACGTCCGCGCTCGCAGCCGAGGTCGTGGGGACCCGCGCCGGACCGGACCGGCTCGCCGCCGGCCTCGCGTCCGGGGCCGTGCTACGGGTCGCCGAGCAGGCCGGCGCGTCGGTGCTCGCCGTTCCGGCGTTCGCCGGCGAGCGGCTCGTCGGCTCGGTCGAGGTTGTCCGGCGAACGCCGTTCGACGAGAGCGATGCATCGCTCGCCGCGATCGCAGCCGCGCAGGTCGGGCTCGCGGTGCGCACGCTCGCACCCGGCTCGCACTCCGTCGCCGACTTCCGGCGGCTCGCCTGGCTCGAGCTGGCGGGCGAAGCGCTCGCCGCAGGTTGGGACGCCCATCGCACCGCCGAGCAGGCGCTTCGCGTTGCCGCGGCCGCGACCGGTGCGCGTGCCGGGATCCTCTGGCGGCTCGAGACGGAGGGGCCGCCGACCCAGCTCGCGACGCTCGGCGACGTGGCGGACGCGCTGCCGCGGGCGGCGGAGCTCGTCGTCGAAGCGGTCGAGGACGGGCCGAGGGAGGCGGTCGCGGTCGGCGTCGACGCAATGCTTCCCGTGACGCTGTCGAGCGTTGCGACCGCGGCGCTCGGCCGGCCGGCGTTCGCCGTCCTCCAGCTGTTCTACTCGCCCGACGCGTCGCCCACCGAGTCCGAGCTCCAGCCCCTGTCGGCGTTCGCGGCCCGCGCGGCGCACGCTCTCCGGTCGGGCGACCACGCCCGGGAGGTCGAGCAGGAGCTCGGCCGGACACGCTCGCTGTTCGAGGTCGTGAGCGAGGCGGTCTCCCGCCTGTCGCTCGGCCACACGCTCGAGACAGCGGTCGAGCGGACGGCGGAGCTGCTGCAGGTCGACGCGATCGGCATCTACCTGAACGACAACGAGCAGCTGCTGCCGGCTGCGGGCCGTGGCGTGGCCGGCGGTCACGCGGAGGTCGCACAACGTGCTTCCGAGGCGTTCCTCGGTCCGCTCCGCGCCCGATCGTCGCTGCAGGCGAACCAGGGTGGACGCGACGCGATGCTTGCGCGTCTTCGCGCTGCGCTGCGCAACGTGGGGGAGGAGTCGGTCGTCGCTGTGCCGCTGCGGGTGCAGGAAGAGTCGATCGGGCTGCTCGTCGCCTACCCGGGCGACCGCGAGCTCGCGGAGAACGACCTCGCGTTGCTCACGGCGCTCGCCGGGCAGCTCGCGGTCGCCGTGCAGAACGCGCGCCTGCACGAGCGCGCGACGGATCTCGGCAACCGGCTCTACGACGTGCTCGAGCTGGAGCGCGAAGCGTCGCGGCGCGTGACGGCGTTCTACGAGATCTCACGCTCGTTCACGCAGACGCTCTCGCTCGATACGACGCTGGACGCGGTGACGACGACGCTCGTCGAGCAGCTCGGCGTCGACGCCGCGGTGATCCGGGTGCCCGACGACCGCGGCGCCCAGCTCGTGGCACACAAGGTGCACGTGACGAAGTCGCAGCTGGACGCGGCGGTGTCGACCGTCCTCGGACGGCCGCAACCGCTGCGGCCGGGGCGTCGCGAGCCGCTGCTGCTCGACCCGGCCGCGGTGGGTCGCCTCGGCGGCGCGCACGCGTTGCTGCTCCCGTTCCTGCAGGCGGGGTCGACCGCGGCGCTCCTGCCGATCGTGAGCGCCACCGAGCTGCTCGCCGAGCTGACGATCGTGTCGCTCGACCCCGCTGATCCGATCACCGAGGAGACGCTCGCGTCGGCGCTGCCGGTGCTTCGCCAGGCCGCGCTCGCGATCGACAACGCGCGCCTCTATCAGCAGCAGAAGGAGTTCACCGAGACGATGCAGCGCTCTCTGCTGCCGCGCGAGCTCCCTGCGGTTCCCGGCCTCGAGGTGGGGAGCGTGTACGAGTCCGCCGCCCGCGTGGATGTCGGCGGAGACGTCTATGACTTCCTCGAACTGGCCGACGGCCGTCTTGCGGTCGTGCTCGGTGATGTGACCGGGCATGGGATCGAGGCGACCGCCGACATGGCGATGGCGAAGTTCGTGTTCCGGTCGCTCGCGCGCGAGCATTCGGATCCGGGTGAGTTCCTGGCGCGCGCCAACGACGTGGTCGTCGACGAGATCGCGCTCGGCAAGTTCATCACCATGACGTACCTCACGGTGGACGCCGCCGGGAATGTGCTGTGCGCGAGCGCCGGGCATCCACCGCCCCGGCTGCTCGAGCCGAACGGCGCGGTGCGTGCCGTCGAGTGCGGCGGTCTCGCGCTCGGTATCGCGTCGCCGCAGGAGTACGAGCAGGTGTCGGCGTCTCTGCAGCCGGACGCGGCGGTCGTCCTCTACACCGACGGCGTCATCGAGTCCCGGCGGGGGCGTGAGCTGTTCGGCGTCGAGCGTCTCGACGAGGTGCTCGCGCAGACCGCCGGCAGGCCTGCACAGGAGGTGGCGAACGCCGTGCTCGCCGCGTGCCGCGGCTTTGCGGGCGGCGACCTCGCCGACGACTGCGCGATCGTCGTGCTGCGCCGCTCCGCGTGAACCTCCGTCGCCACGACGGCAGGCCGCTCGTCGTCGCGCATCGCGGTGCGAGCGCCGACGCGCTGGAGAACTCGCGTGAGGCGTTCGAGGCCGCCGTGGCGGTCGGCGCCGACCTCGTCGAGCTCGACGTGACGCACGGGCTCGTCGTCGCGCACGACCCGGGCGTGCCGGGCCTGCACCTCTTCCAGGTGCTCGAGTTGCTCGCGCCGCACTCGATCGGCGTCCATGTCGATCTCAAGCAGCCCGGAGACGAGCCTGCGGTGCTCGATGCGCTCGACCGCTACGGGCTCCGGGAGCGGGCGCTCCTCTCGACAGCGTTCCCGCACGTCGCCCGCACGCTCAGCTCGCTCGCGCCGGACGTGCCCCGCGCGATCGGCTATCCGCGGGACCGGGTCGGGGTCGCCCGGTTCAGCTGGCCGGCTGCGCTGACCCGTCCGGGCGCGGCTGCGCTTCGCGCCGTCATGCCCGCGCGAATCCCGCTGCTCCTCGCGCGAACGCGCGCAACGGTGCTGGCGCTGCACCACACGCTCTGCTCCCCGGCCTGCGTCGCCGCCGCCCACCGGCGCGACGTGACCGTCTTCGCCTGGACGGTGAACGACCCGGAGCTCGTCCTGCGGCTCGCCTCGTGGGGCGTCGACGCGATCGTCTCGGACGACCCGAAACGCGCCCTGGCTACACTAAACAAGTGATGCGCCCGGCAGCGCCAGCGGGCTTCCTGACCCGCGAGCACACGGCGCGTCGCCGCGTCCTCAGTCGCGCCGATAGTTCCACTATCGGCGCTCCCTGCGTCCTTGCGTCGCTTGGTGCTCGCGACCCAGGAAGCGCGCAACGCTACCGGGCACATCACTCGTGAAACCGCTGCACGCAGTGCCTCTCTTCGTGCTCGGGCTTGCGGTCGCCGGTGCGCTCTCGGGGACCGTGATCGCCGACGTCACCACGTCGACGGCAACGTCGACGACCGTGGCGACCACCACGACCGTCGCCACGACCACGACGGCACCGACGACGACGTCCGCGCCGCCGGCGACGAACATTGTCCCGTCGGGCGTCCGCGTTGCGGGAGTGCGGGTCGGGACGCTGACGCCGGCCGACGCCGTCGCCGCCGTCCAGACGGCGTTCGCGCGGCCGCTGCCCGTCGTGATCGACAAGCGCACGCTCCTGCTCGACCCGACGAAGGTCGCAACCGCGTACCCGGCGACCGCGGTCGCGAAGGCTCGTGTCGCGGCAGCGGGCACGAATGTCCCGCTGGTCGTCTCGGTGCACGGGCCGCAGCTCCGGGCGTGGATCAACGCAGTCCAGAAGCGGTTCGACCGCACGTCGTCGGACGCGTCGCTCACGTTCCGGAACGCGAAGCCGGTCATCCATCACGAGAAGGTCGGCCGTAACCTCGACGCCAAGCTCGTGATGGCGCGCGTGCTCAAGGCGCTGCGCGCGAACACGCGGCTCCCGGTCCGCATCCACACGCGCACGGTCGCCCCTGAGGTCGACTCGAAGTCGTTCGCCGACGTGATCGTGATCAACCGCGCGGTCAACCGGCTGTACCTCTACGACGGAACGAAGCTCTTCCGGACCTTCTCGGTTGCGACCGGGCAGTCGATCTACCCGACGCCGCGCGGCCGCTGGCACATCGTCGTCAAGTGGAAGAACCCCTGGTGGTACCCGCCGGTCCAGGACGACTGGGCCAAGGGCCTGAAGCCCGTCCCACCGGGTCCGTCGAACCCGCTCGGCACGAGGTGGATGGGCCTGAACGCCCCCGGTGTCGGCATCCATGGAACCGACGAGCCGTCGTCGATCGGCTACAGCGCGTCGCACGGCTGCATCCGCATGCAGGTGCCCGACGCAGAATGGCTCTTCGACCACGTCGACGTGGGCACGACCGTCTACATCGTCTGATGCGCGTCGTTCGCGCAGCCGCAGCCCTCACCGTGCTCGCGCTGCTCGGCCTGCTCGTGTGGGACGTCGCCCACGCCGGTCACGGCGGGGTGGCCGCCAAGGTCGACAAGGGTCACATCGTCTCCGCTCCGGAGACGACGATGCCGTTCTTCGGCAGCCGCAACGGCACCTTCGACCTGGCCGCGTACCGCGGGAAGGTCGTCGTCCTCAACTTCTGGGCGTCCTGGTGCGTCGACTGCAAGCTCGAGGCGAAGACGCTCCACGACGCGGCCGCGAAGTGGGGCTCGAACGTCGTCTTCGTAGGCGTCGACGGCAGCGACCTGACCGGTGCCGCGGCCAAGTACATGAAGCACTACGACGTGAACTACTCCGTCGTGCGCGACATCGGCGCGCACGTGCAGAGCACGTGGGGGGTCACCGGCTTCCCGGAGACGTTCTTCGTCGATCCGCAGGGCCGGGTGATCCCGCCGCACGTCGTCGGACCGATCGGCGCCGGCGATCTGAAGGCCGCGATCCAGCGAGCGCTCGCTGCATGAGGTTGCTGCGCGTCGCGGCGGTTGCGGGAGTCGTCGCGCTCGGGGCCGTGCTCGTGTGGCGCCTCGCGCACCAGAACACCAAGGTCGCGAAAGCGGTCGCAAAGGGCAAGATCGTGCCCGCCCCGGCGTTCAACCTCTCCGCCCTCAGCGGCGGTGGGCGAGTGACCCTGGCGGCCCTTCGCGGCAAGGCCGTCGTCGTGAACTTCTGGGCGTCCGACTGCGGGCCGTGCAAGAAAGAGATGCCGCAGCTGCAGGCGGCAGCCGACCGCTACGCGGGCAAGGGCGTGCGCTTCGTCGGGATCGACGTCCTCGACTTCCGCGGGCCTGCCCGCAGCTTCGTGCGCAAGCACAACATCTCGTACGCGATCGGCTTCGACGGGGTCGGCGACACCACGATCGACTACGGCGTCGCGAACACGCCGACGACGTTCTTCATCGACCGCCGCGGACGGATCGTGGCGCAGGTGGTCGGCCCGATGAGCGACTCGGATCTCGCCGCACACGTCCGCCGCGCGCTGACGACGTGAAGGCACTCTCGCTCGTGGTCGTCGCGCTCGTGCTCGCCGCACCGGCGTTCGCCGGCAGCCGCCCGAGCGCCGCCGCGATCGAGACGAAGCTCGTCTGCCCGGTCTGCCACGAGACGCTCGACCAGTCCACTGCGCCGATCGCGCAGGAGATGAAGGCCCACATCCGGAAGCGGATCTCAGAGGGTTGGACTGAAAAGCAAATCATGGCCGAGATGGTCGCGAACTTCGGGTCGGGCGTCCTCTCGACGCCGTCGAAGCACGGCTTCGACCTGCTCGCCTGGGTCCTGCCGCTCGGCGGTGCGATGGCCGGCGTCGTCGTCCTCGGTCTCGGAGCCCGCTACTGGGTGCGGTCGCCGGCGGGGCCGTCGCCGCCCGCGCTCGATGCGGAGACCGAGCGCCGGATCGACGAGGAGCTCGAGCGTTTCGATGGTTGAGAAGCTTCCGGTCGCGTTCCTGGCCGGCCTCTTCTCGGTCGTGACGCCGTGCGTGCTGCCGCTCGTCCCGGGCTACCTGTCGGCGGTGTCCGCAGTCGAGGTCGACCGCTTCGGAGAACGCGGCATCTCGAGGCGCGTCCTGCTCGCGAGCGTCCCGTTCGTGATCGGCTTCACGGCCGTGTTCGTGCTGCTCGGCGCCGCTGCCGCCGCCGTGGGAAGCACGGTCGACAAGCGGACGCAGCTCGAGATCGCCGGCTTCGTCCTCGTCGTGCTCGGTCTGGCCTTCCTGCGCGTCCTGCCGTGGCCGGAACGGGCGGTTGCGCCCGGGCTGCTCCAGCGCGCACAGGGAACCGGCTCGCGCGCGCTCCTCGGCGGTGCGTTCGCCGTGTGCGCCGCGCCGTGCATCGGGACCGTGCTGGCCTCGATCCTCGTTCTCGCGTCGTCGAGCGGGACGCTGCTGCGGGGCGTCGTGCTGCTGGTCGCGTACTCGCTCGGGCTTGCGGCGGCGTTCGTCGCCGCAGGCATCGCGTTCGCGCACGCGATGCGCGCGTTCCGCTGGGTGCGCGACCACTATGTAGTCGTCCGCGGCGTCTCAGGCGCGGTGCTCGTCACGCTCGGCTTGCTCCTCTTCTTCGACCGTGACTGGTGGCTGCGCGTCGCGCTCGACCAGGTGTTCACGCGGATCGGCCTCGGCACGCTGTAACGCGGCAAGGAGGAGCTCGACGTCGAGCCCGCGGTGGGCGGGCGTGTACGCGGCGAGGCGGGTGAGCGCCTTCACGCGCTGCCGCTCACGCGCGACCGGGCGGCCGCGCGTCTCCTGGTAGGCGGACACGACCACGTGGACGAGCCCCTGGAAGAAGTCGCGCTCCGGCTCGGTGCAGGCGCGCCACGCCTCCTCGAACGCCTCGTGCGCCTCGAAGAACGCGCCGGCGCGCGCCAGGGAGAGCCCCCGTTTGTATGACGCCGCGACGGTGCTAGGGTCGGCTTCAGGCATGGCGACGATCCTGTTGTGTGGGGTCGACCTCTACATCCGCGGCAAGCTGGAGGCGGTGCTTCCCGAGCATCGCTTCATGACGTCGGACGCGGTCGATCCGCCCGACCTCGTGATCGCCGACATTGCGCGGATCGACGCGAACGACGTTGCGGACAATTACCCAGACGTCCCGATCCTCGGCTACACGAATCACACCGATACCGCCGGGCTGCGCCGGGCGCACGCGGCCGGTTTCGACCAGGTGATCGTCAAGTCGGCGCTCTTCGAGCGCGCCCGGGAAGTGATCGAAGCGCTGATCGCGTCTGGCGAGTAGCCGGCTGGGTAGAGTTGTCGTCGTGACGTACATCATCGCCGAGCCCTGTATCGACATCAAAGACCGCTCCTGTGTGGACGTCTGCCCGGTCGACTGCATCCACGAGGCGAACCGCATCCTCGTCATCGATCCCGAGGAGTGCATCGACTGCGGTGCGTGCGAACCGGAGTGCCCGGTCGAGGCGATCTTCCCTGAGGACGCGCTCCCGGAGAAGTGGCAGCCGTTCGTCAAGATCAACTACGCCTTCAACGAGGGCCTGGCCGCGGTCGACCCGCTCGTCGACGCCTACGCGACCGAGCACAACGTCCAGAACGAGCCGCTGGGCTGAGGACCCGAACCGCACGCGACCCGCGTGCGAATACGGCTTTGGAGAACTATGGCCGACGAACTGCACACCCTTTCGGCGCCCTACGCACTCGATGCGCTGACGCCGGACGAGCGGGCGCAGTTCGAAGAGCACCTGCGCACGTGCGACCGGTGCCGGGAGCAACTCGCCGGGCTCCAGGACGCCGCCGCCTCGCTCGCATTCACGGTCGAAGGTCCTGCTCCGCCCGCGGCGCTGCGCGCAGCGATCCTCGACGCAGCCAAGTCGGAGCGCCCCAACGTCGTCCCGCTCCGTTCTCGCCGGGCGTTTAGCTCTGTCGCCGCCGCGCTCGCTGTTGCGGCGTCGGCCGCGGCCGTCGGCTTCGGCGTATGGGCCGTCTCGCTGCACAACTCGCTCTCGGACTCGCGCGCCGCGGTCCGCGTGCTCGGCGACCCGGCGTCGCGTCGCGTTCCGCTCGGCGGTTCACGCGGCGAGCTCGTCGTTGCTCCGTCGGGTCAGGCGGTGCTCGCGGTGCAACTTCCGAACCTACCGAGCGGCAAGACGTACGAGGCGTGGATCGCCGATCCGGGGGTGAAGCGCGCGGGTCAGTTCGACGGTTCGACGTTCACGTTGCCGCGTCGTGTGAGTCGCGGCGCGCAGGTGATGGTGACCGTCGAACGTTCCGGCGGTGTCGACGCGCCGACGTCGAAGCCGTTGCTCGCAGTGCGCGTTTGACGCGACGCGAAGTGCGCAGCGTTCGCGATGCGCGCGTGTTTTCCTTTCTTGCAACGTGCGGCAGAAGTCATGCCGTCCGCATTGCACGTTAAAAACCCACGTGGTAGGGAACGTGCACGCGCAATCCGACTCAGGAGGTCATACATGACCCAAGAGGATTGGAGCGGGACCGGCGAGGC
>Ga0070681_10002584_pt1 | contig 16600 bp, 17 predicted proteins | sample KBSC83BmetaG_FD_65650 | JGI IMG/M metagenome (GOLD analysis project Ga0070681, IMG submission 65650) | Corn rhizosphere microbial communities from Kellogg Biological Station, Michigan, USA - KBS C8-3B metaG | ecosystem: Host-associated > Plants > Roots > Rhizosphere | place: USA: Michigan...
GAATCGACGGCGATGATCGCCGAGGAAGTGTGGGGCCGCGACCGGATCTATTCGGGCGCCACGTGGAAGGGCAACATGCTCTATGGCGCGACGCTGTTCTGCGATGTCAGGCCGACCAGCCCGGCCTGCAACACCCCGCCATTGGTGATGTTCGATCACTTCGGTTCGCTTTATTCGGTGCTCAGGCAGCCCGAGGGGACATCGCTGTTCGGCCGCGTCTCGTCCAACGATTTCACTTTCTACTATGCGGCATGGTCGTTCATTCGCCACACCATCGACCGCTACGCCGGCTCCGAGGTGGATTTTCTGCGCGGACTCACCCAGTCGACCAGTACGACCGGCATCGCCAACCTCGAGCGGCAGGCCGGCGCGGGGCGCACTTCGATGATGGGGAACTGGTCGCTGGCTCTGTATCTGGACGAGAATGCCGCGATGAGCGGCAACGGCGACGTAGCTTTTCCGTCGTGGCACCTGCGGGATATCTATCGCGGAATCAACAGCGACTTCCCTTCCCAGTTTCCCCAGGCGTTCCCACTCATCCCGGTCCAGATTACCAGCGGCGATTTCAGCATCGACAATCAGGGACTCCACGGCGGATCGTTTTCGTCCTACGAGCTGACGGGGGTGTCTGCCAACGCGCGCACGATTGGCCTCACCGGCGCGCCACCTCTGACGATTGCGATTGCGAGAATAGAATAGAGCGCCGATCAGCCTCGAGTCTGCACCAGATTGCCCTTTTCCAATAATCCGCGCAGAGTGATCGCGAATTCGCTGGAGGTTGGACGCTGCTCGGCCTCTTTCGCCATCGCAGCGGCCACGGCCTTCTCCACCTCTACCGAGATGAGCGGAGCGAATTCGCTGAGACGGGGCGGCTGCTTCAGCATCTGCATTCGAACTGCCTGCAATGGACCCTTCGACTCGAACGGCAGCCTGCCGGCGATCATCTCGAAGATCATCACGCCAAGCGCAAAGACATCGGCGCGCCCATCATAGGTCTGATTGAACAGCCGCTCCGGCGCCATGTAGGCGGGAGTGCCGAGAAAAGTGCCGGCGGTGGTCTCGTTCTGCAGCTCCGGCGTCTCCGACTTGTCGGTGAGCTTGGCGATGCCGAAGTCGATTACCTTCACCCGCTCTTCTCCCCGCACGGCGTGAAGGAAAACATTGCTCGGCTTGATGTCGCGGTGGACGATGCCGAGCCCATGGGCTTCGGCGAGCGCAGCACAGACGGCGTGGCCGATCCTGAGCGCGCGGGCCGGCTCCAGTTTGCCCGTCGCCCGCATCTCGTCGAGCAACGAATGGCCGTGCAACAGCTCCATCACCAGATAGGCGAGACTCCCAGCCGAGACGTCGAAGTCGAGCACCGTCACCGCGTTAGGATGATTGATCCGGCAGGCAGAGATTCCCTCGACGCGGAATCGGTCGAGGCTTTCGAGTGCGTCACGGCCGATCGCCGGACGGAACACCTTGATTGCAACCGGGTGGTGGAGAAAGATGTGCTCGCCGCGATACACCGTTCCGAATCCGCCCGAGCCGATCTTCTCCTGTACCCGGTATTTCTCGTCGAGCACGGTTCCGGGCAGCCGCTCGGACAACGCCGAGAAAATGAGATCGGTGCGCTTCGCAGAGCGGATCGTCGCCGCCCGCTGCTCGGCGAGCATTCGATTCTTCGCTACCAGCTCTTCATTTTTTCGCTCGAGCTCCGCGGTGCGACGCGCAATCAGCCGGCGCTGCAAAAAGTTGCTGCGCGCGTAGCGCTCCATCGAATAGTTGGACGAGAACCCGATGATGAAGGTCGAGCCAAGGAAGAACAGGTTGTTGACCACTACTGCGCTGGGGGTATGGTTGATCCCCATCGCGACGGCGAGGTAAGCGCCGATAGTGATCGCCGAAACCGCCGTCGCGTACGGCAGCGTCAGCCTCACCAGAGTGAACGCGAACATGATGGCGAGGAGCAAGCCGGCGTAGTACAGATAGCTGCCCGGTGGCGGGATGACCGCCGTCATCACCACGATGCCGAGCGACGCAAAGAGAGTGACCATGCTGGTGGTCTCGTCGCGGAAACGCAGGAACCGTGGATGATAGGTGAAGACGATGGCGCCGAGCAGAATTGGCGCGATCACCACATAGCGAATGAACCACAGCTTGTTTCGCTCGACAGGCGCGGTCCAGGTATCGAGCACGCCGAAGACAGTGTACAACGCGAGCGCCAGCAGAAATGCGAGCCGCACCTGAACGAGGGTACGCGCGAAATATTCGGTGATGAATTCCGATTCACGCCCGCCGTCGAAGCGCAGGGTGACCGGGTGCATCCGCACTGCCGCGGCCGTCTCGGGCCGGTTGTCGCCTTCATCCCAGAGCTCGGGCTTCGGGAAAACCGGAAGGGGAATGACGTCTCGGGCAGTGGCTGACACGGAGACCTACGGCGCGGGAAGGCCTTTCAGACCGTTCGAGATCCTCGTCTCCAGCTCGCCCCTCGTGCCACAGTGATTGTACTCGCCCGTGAATAGGACGGGCCGCGCCACAGCATCGACGGTGGTGATGACTGTCGTGGTCAACGAGTCCTGCGGCTGGAGCTGAGTGGTGACGGAGAGGTTCACATCGTAGAAATCGGCGCTCGGCCGGCCCTGCGCGTAACCGCAGTCGATGTATTTACTCAGCATCACCCCGTGGAGCTGGCGACGAACCTGAAGACCGCGGTTTCCGAGTAAATATCCGCTGCGATCGACGACGGTGAGCGGAATTCCCACCGAGTCGTAGACCCCTGGCAAGAGGCCCCACAGCCGGTCGATGGGCGCGTAAATGGTGGAGCTCCCGGCAATCGGCACGGCGCCGGTAGAGATTGACTCTGTTCCTCCGGAGCTGGAGACGCGGGCCACCCCGGAGTTGGTGGCACCCGGAGCAGTTCGGGAACTGGCGGACGACGCGCATGCCGCAATCAGGACGACGCCCAGCAGTGAGAACCTGCGCATGTTGCCTCCTTTGCAATCGAAACCATACGCGCGACAGTGTACACTGTCCAGAACCGGGATTACCGACTCTGCCCCTTCGGGAGCGGTCGGAAGATTGCCAGGATGACGCTCCGCCAATCGGGGAGAGCTGCTACGTCATATGGCGTATGTGCCGGTCGGGCCACCAGGACCAGATTTGGCGCCGATCCACTGGCAGTCCGACCTTCGTCCAATCGCGGAGATAACATGCGTAAGATCCTGATGCTGGCCCTTGGCTCACTGCTCGCGCCATCCCTCGCCAACGCCCAGACCACCCGAGCCAGGGAATGGCCGATCGCCGCCGGCGCGCGAGTTCGAGTTGTATCGTCAGCGGTCGGCAGCGTTCCCCAGACCGGGAGAGTCATCGCGGCAGGCGATGACACCCTCACCTTCCGACCCGCCGCCGAGGACATCGCCGTGACGATCCCGACCTCCAGCATTCTGAAGCTGCAGGTCTCCGAGGGAACGCACACTAGGAAGGCACAGGGATCGCTGTACGGATTTCTGATCGGCGCGGGTACCGGCGCCATACTTGGCGCGGCGAGCTACAAGAAAAGCGACTGTTCGGAGCTGTGCATTTTTCCGGATTCCCGGGCTTTCGACGCCACCCTCGGTGGTGCCCTCCTCGGGATCGCGGGCGCCATCGTCGGGACCATCGTCGGCGCACACGCGGTGGATACCTGGGTGCCCGTGGCGCTGCCCGGACGCTAAGTTCTGGCAGTATGAGAGTTGTGTGGATCACCTTCGGTGCGACAGCGCTCGCCGCGACCTCTGCCGCGCAGGGTGTGAAGCTCGAGCCCAAGGGACCGCTCGCCCACTACGCCGTGTGCAAGTTCTCGGACAGTCTTTCGGCGGACAGCACCACCAGGCTGTCCGGGAACGGCATCCGATTTCGATCCGTCATGACGCCAAAGGGCGAGAAGCGGATCTCCGCGGTCGACGGCTACCGCTTCTTGCTCACTCAGGGGCACCCGAGCTACTTCGCCGACGTACGCGTCGAGACCTCGGATCCCATGCATTACGCGGACGACAGGGAGGCAGCCATCGACAACCTGCGCTACCTGCTGCAGTCATCGGTTGGCAAGCCGTACTGGGAGCATGATTCGCGCGATGACTTCGAGATCTATGGCGAGACCGACGCGTCGTTCGACCAGCGCGGGCCAACCGGGAATTATGTGATCGCCAAGGATGCAACTCAGACGATCATCAGCATCAGTTTTCTCGAGCAGGCCCCACAGGATCGTCGATTCATGAACATCGACGAGCATGACGAGATTCGGGATCACGTCATCGACGCGCTGATCAAATGCGGCCGTTCCTGACCTCGACGGCGTAGATCGGACCCGGCGCCCGAGCCGGAGTCACTACCTTATAGTATGGGCGCTCAGGATCGCGCCGGCTCCGGTACCGAGCGCGTCCCAGGTCAGGTCGCGTACGCTGAAGATGTTCCCTGGCATCCGCCGGTCGTGGAGCTCCCGCGCCAGGCCGAAGCCCAGAGTGACGCCGATCGCACCTCCCATCGCGGAGCGATGTTTGGCTCCCATCACCTGCAGCGCGCTGTAAGAGACGCTCTCGATGAACGCCGACATGAAGAAGTGCTTCAGCTTGTCGATCCCGAACCACGAATCGGTGTGCGCGACGGCAGCCTGACCGTAGATCAGATTCACCGCCAGGCAAATGCTTACGAAGCCGTTCACTTCGTCCGCCGTGGTGACTTCTTCTTCGCTGGTCTCGAAGCGCGTGGAGACTTCGCTGCCTTCTTCTTCCGGCGCGCTGCCGGCGCAGAGTTGCCGGTGTCGCGTGCCCAGCCGAGCGATGCCCGCACGGCGCGCTCCCAACCCGCCACCAGATCGCGCGCCATATCCTGCGCGGTTGACGGCGTGAAGCGCTCGAAGGAGCGAGTGCCAATGAACTCCGTTGCATCGCGCCAGACACCGCCCGCGATGCCCGCCAGTCCCGCCGCGCCGAGCGCCGTCGTCTCGATCATGTCGGGCCGCTCGACGGGGATGCCGAGCACGTCCGCCTGGAACTGCATCAGCCAGTTGTTGGCGGACGCTCCGCCGTCCACGCGCAGCGACGCGAACTTGACCCGCGCGCGCTTCGCCATCACCTGAAGCATCTCGGCGGTACCGTACGCCATCGCCTCCAGCGCGGCGCGCGTCAGATGCGCGCGAGTCGACCCGCGCGTCAGCCCAACGATCGTCCCCCGCGCCCTCGGCTCCCAGTTGGGCGCGCCGAGTCCCACCAGCGCCGGGACGAAATAGACGCCGTCGTTGGACTGCAGCGACATCGCGAGCCGCTCGCTCTCCGCGGCGTTGAAGAGAATGCCGAGCCCATCGCGCAGCCACTGGATCGCCGCGCCGGCGATGAAGATCGACGCCTCGAGCGCGTATGCGACACCACCCGTCTCGTCACAGGCGACGGTGGCGAGCAAACCGTCGCCGGCGCGCGGAATCTTCTTGCCGGTGTTGAGGAGCAGGAACGCTCCGGTGCCGTAGGTGTTCTTCGCCTGGCCGGCAGCGAAACAACCCTGGCCGAAGAGCGCTGCCTGCTGATCACCCGCGACGCCGGTGATCGGGATCGCCTTGCCGAAAAACGAAGTGACGGTTCTGCCGAAATCGCCGGCCGATGGACGCACCTCGGGCAGGATTTCGATGGGCACGCCAAACAGATCGCAGAGCTCCTTGCTCCAGCGCCGTCGGTTGATGTCGTACAGCAATGTCCGGGACGCGTTGGTTGGATCGGTCGCGTGGACCCTGCCGCCGGTGAGCTTCCAGATCAGCCAGGTGTCGATGGTGCCAGCCAGCAACCGGCCATTCCTCGCGACGAAGGCGATCTCCGGGCGCTTGAGCAGCCATTCGATCTTGGTCGCCGAGAAGTACGGATCGGGCCGGAGTCCGGTATGCTCGGCGATCCACTTTGATTTGTTTCTGAGCTGCGCGCATCGGTCGGTCGTCCGACGGTCCTGCCACACGATCGCACGGGCCAGCGGCTTGCCGGTGTCGCGGTGCCAGACCACCACCGTCTCCCGCTGGTTGGTGATGCCAATGGCGTCGGGCTTCACTCCGCTCACCGCGATCGCCTCGCGCGCGGCGGTGAGGGTGCGCTCGAGAATTTCGTCGGCGTCGTGCTCGACCCAACCAGGCGCCGGATAGTGCTGGGTGATCTCCTGGTATCCCCGCCCCGCGATACGTCCATCGGCGCCGATCATCAGCGCGGTAGTGCCCGTTGTTCCCTGGTCGATGGCGAGGACGTGCTTCATCGATGGATCGCCGCGCCGCATCGGGATGATCGGGCGGCTGTCCTCGGAGAGGAGCGCCTCACTCATTCGGAGCGCTAGTCGAGAAGGTTTTCACTCCACCCTCGGCGTCTTTCTGCGTTCCGGGAAATACTCGTCGAGAAAATCGATCAGCGCGCTCTCCTCCGGTGCGTGGCCGGTGCCGTTGCCCGAGTGGTTCGCCTGCTTCGGCAGCGAGATGGTGGTGCCGCTGCGCAGATACTTCATCACCACCACCGGATGCACGTACGACTTCCGGCAGATCGTCGGAGTATTTCCCAGCTCCGCCGCCACCAGTCGCACGGCGGTGACGACGTTCTTCTTGCGCTCGGTCTGGCTCTTTCCCTTCCCCAGCTCGGCGAGCACCGTCGCCGCGCGCAGCGTACCGCCCCAGGTGCGGAAGTCCTTGGCCGTGTACGGGAACTGCGCGATGTGCTCGATGTAGTCGTTCACGTCGCGCGAATCGACATTCTGCCATTTCCCGTCCTCGAGATAGCGGAACAGCCGCGGACCCGGAGTATCGAGGAGCTCGCGGACGAATCGGGCGAGGTCTTTAGCCACCACGACGTTGCGCTGCGTGATCGATCGCTTGCCCCTGTACTCGAAGACTACCGTCTCGCCATAGACGGTCACGTGGGACTTCCGCATCGTCGTGATGCCGAAGGTGTTGTTTTCCTTCTCGTAGCGCTCGCTGCCGACCCGAAAGAAGCCGTGGGAGATGAGGCGCACGATGCCGGCGCAGACTTTCTGCTTGGTGAGCCCGCGACGGCGGAAATCGCGCTGGATCCGCCCGCGCAGGGTCGGGAGATCGCGCGCCATCTGCCGAACTCTGTAATACTTTCGCAGCTCGCCCTTTTCGACGGCGCGCGGATGATACTTGTACTGCTTGCGGCCGCGCGCATCGAAGCCCCACACCTGGATCGCGGCCCGCGGGTTGGTCGAGACGTGCACGTCGCGCCACGCCGGCGGAATCCGCAGCCCGTCGATGCGCTCGAGCTGGGCCTTGTCCTTTACCGCGCCACCGGCCGGCAAGCGGTAGCGGAATCCCTTCGCCTTCGAGCCTTCACGAACTATCCACTTCTGCGCCATTTATCCGATCGCCCAGTAGCAATATTTCTGGATAGATTTTGAGCTGCCGCCGCGCTCGACGAATTCGGCAATCTACCAACAAATACATCTCCATGCCCTTCAAATTCCTGACGCTGGAGGTGGCTGACCGCGTCGCCACGCTCACCGTCAATCGGCCCGACAAGCTCAACGCGCTGAACGACGCGACCATCGCCGAGCTGGGCCACGCGATCGACGAGATCCGGGTCGACGACGCGGTCGGCGGCGTGATCCTCACCGGGGCCGGCCGCGCCTTCGTGGCCGGCGCCGACATCGCCGAGCTGTCGTCGCAGAGTCCGGTGCTGGCAAAAGCACGGGCACGCGCAGGGCAGGATGTGTTCCGCCGATTCGAGACCTGCCCAAAGCCCGTGATCGCCGCCGTCAACGGCTTCGCCCTCGGCGGCGGGTGCGAGCTGGCGATGGCTTGCCACATCCGCATCGCGTCGGACGCGGCGAAGTTCGGCCAGCCGGAGAGCAAGCTCGGGATCCTGCCCGGCTACGGCGGGAGTCAGCGTCTGCCGCGCCTGATCGGCAAGGGCCGCGCGATGCAGCTCCTCATGACCGGCGAGATGATCGATGCGGCCGAAGCTTATCGGATCGGGCTGGTCAACAAGATCGTGCCCGCAGATCGGCTCGCCGCTGAAGCACGTGAGTTGATGAAAACGATCCTCGCCAACGGCCCGCTCGCGGTAGCGCTTTGCATCGAAGCGATCGATCGCGGCCTGCAGATGTCGCTCGAGGAGGGAATGATCCTCGAGGCCAACCATTTCGGTCTGCTCGCCGCCACCGACGACATGCGCGAAGGAATGCGCGCTTTTCTCGAGAAACGCGCGCCCGCATTCAAGGGGAAGTGACGAGTCCGACCGTCACCGCCACGGCAGACCCCGGCCGCGCAAACGAAGATCGCATCAGGCTCGACTCCATCTCGATTCGCGACTTTCGGAATCTGGAGCGCGTCGATCTCGAGCTGCCGCGCGAAGGAGCCGTCGTCGTCGGCGACAACGGACATGGCAAAACGAACCTTCTCGAGGCGATCTACTACCTCCAGATCCTGCGCTCCATCCGAGATGCGCGCGATCAAGACCTGACCCGCTTCGACGCTACCGGCTTCCACATCTCGGCGAACGCGCACACGCCGGATGCACATGACCTCTCGGTCGGCTTCGATCGGAACGCGAAACGCAAGAAAGTCAGCATCGACGGCAGCGAGATCAAACGTCTGAGCGACGCACTCGGCGCACTGCCGTCAGTGATGTTCTCACCGCGCGATCTGGAGCTGGTGAGCGGACCTCCGACCGAGCGGCGTCGATTCCTCGATCTGGTGCTCGCGCTCACCGACAGGAAATACCTCCACGCGCTGCAGCACTACCGCGCCAACCTGTCGCGGCGGAACGCCGCGCTGCGACACGCCGCTCGCCGCGGCTCTGCGTCCAACGAGCAGCAGGTGGCGGTCTGGGAGCCGGCGCTCGCGGAGCACGGGTCGCTGCTTATCGAGGCCCGCGCGCGCTGGGTCCGAGAATCGTCGGGGGAATTTTCACACCTCACCGAAAGAATCGGTGAGAGCGGCAAGGCTGAGATGCGCTATGTCAGCCCGTTCGCGGAATCCGAGGCGCGGCACGACGTGCTGCTGGCGGCATTCGAGGAGAAACGGTCGCTCGACCTCCGGCGCGGCATCACCCACGTCGGCCCCCATCGTGATGAGCTCGATCTCACCCTCGACGGCAAGGACATCCGGCTGTTCGGTTCTGCGGGCCAGCAGCGCTCGGCGGCCATCGCTCTCAGAATGCTGGAGGCGGGAACGCTACGCCGGCACGCCGGCGCCGAGCCGCTGCTGCTGCTCGACGACCCATTCGCCGAGCTCGACATCAGAAGGGCGGCGAGGATTCTGGTGATGCTCGAGGAGCGCGGCCTCGGGCAGACGATCCTCGTCGTGCCGCGCGAGGCAGACGTGCCACCCGGACTGATGCAGCTCGACCGTCTGCAGATCAACAACGGAGTCGTCGCGCGCCAGCTTCCACCGGGAATCGCGTCAATCGCTGCAGCGGACGAGCGCTCGGAGCGGTAAAATATCGGAGCATTCACTTTCAACCGCGGAGGTCAGGAAATGTCCACGCCCGGCGGCAATAAGAACACCCACGACTACAAGGCTCGCCTCATTTGGGACGGCAACCTCGGCACCGGTACGACCACGTACCAGGGATATGGCAGGAAGTATCGCCTGCAGATCGACGGCAAGCCCGACATCGTCGGCAGCGCCGACCCGATGTTCCGCGGTGACGCCAACGCTTACAACCCGGAAGATCTCTTCGTTGCCGCGCTGTCGTCGTGTCATTTGCTCAGCTACCTCGCGCTTTGTGCGCGCAGCAAGATCAACGTCGTCGCCTACGAGGATCACGCAGTTGGAACGTTGGTGCTCCGTCCCGACGGCGGCGGCATCTTCGAGAGCGTGACGCTCCAACCGGTCGTGACTCTCGCGGCCGGCAGCGACGAGAAACGCGCGATGGAGCTGCACGAGACGGCGCACGATCTCTGCTTCGTCGCGGCGTCGGTGAAGATCCCGGTGCTGCACGAGCCGCAGATCAAAGTCGAGGGCGCAGAAGCCGGTCGCGCGGCGCAGCGTTCGACGGAGATCGAGTCCAGGCCTTAGGTCGTCGGCGAGGTTCGCCGAGGTTGATGAAAAAGGAATACGTGCTACCGGCCGCGTTGGCGGTGGTGGTCGCGGCGTGTCACGTCAGGGACGACCGAACCGCCGGCGGAAATACGGCTTCCTCGACGGTGACCGTTGCATCGGGCAGCCCGACCTCGGTCGCTGCGTCGTCGACGGCCGCTTCGACAACCCCTGAGCTGGTCGTTGATTCATCGGCGCTCGTTACTGCGCCGTGGACAGACACGAAACAAGTGATGGATACTACGCTGGACGCGCCGAACTTTCAGTGCGCACCAAAGGTTGTCACTCGCAATGACACCATCACTTTGCGCGCGGAAGTTCCGCACGGTGGTTGGCTCGCCGTGCAGGACCCGAGCGACGTTTTCTACTATTTCACGACGCCTTTGTCCCGCGAAACCGGTTACAGCGTGGTCGTCGATCCTGAAGCGTTCAAGAACATGTTGGTCCTCCGGTTCCGCGCCGACATCAAGCTGCGGCCGTACGTCCATGGTCACGACACGACTGAAACGGTTTTCCGAAAGCCGGGCAAGTACACCTTTACGATTGGAGAAAACCTCGCCACCGAATACGACGAGGAGGATCCCAACTGGCACTGCACCGTTGAAGTTCGCGGCTCACCCTAGGGTGGACCGCGACCAAGTCGCGAGTAAGCCGTGATTTTCCTGCTCGGCCTGGTCGCCCTGCCGCTCGCATACTTCGCGGTGCTCGTGATGATGCTGTTCAAGCGCGAGCCGCGCGCGGTTGCGACGAGTTTGCTCTTCTTCGCGGGCGCAGCGGTTTCCGGCAGCTGGGCGATCATGCAGTCGCGCTCGTCCACCGCCGGCATTGGATTCCTCGGCATTCCGCTCATCGGCGCGATGGCGGGATTCCTCGGCCTCGCCTTTGATCTGTTCAGGGATGATGCGAGACTGGAGCGCAGAGCTTTTGCCTGGGTGGGTCTCACGGCGACGCTGGTGCTGGTGGGCTTCAACATCCGCCAGGGCCTCGACACCAAGGACAAGAATCGGGACCGCGACGAGATGCAGGCCGCGCATTCTGCCGAAATCGCCCGAGACCGCGATCAAATCGCGGCGGCGCTGAAGGAGAATCCGCAGCATCAACGCCTTTGGCTGGACAGTGCGATTCGCGCACACCGCGACGACCGCGCATTCCTCCTCGCTGCACTCCCCAACGATTCGATCTCGCCGGGTCTCCTCGACACGCTCGCGAATTCCGCGGACATGGGCATCGCACTCGAAGCGGTTCGGAATCCAAACACCACCGCCCAGACTCTCGACCGGGTGTACAGAACCAAGACGTACCCGGACTATTTCTTCCAGGCGCTCGCCGCACACCGTCACACTCCACCCGGCATTCTCACTGAGATGTACAAGCGCCCGCGCACCATCGGCGGGCTCGCGATCTGGTTCGCCGGAAATCCTGCCACGCCCCATGAGATCCTCGACGACATCGCCCGCACCAACAACGATCGCAGCGTCATCTCGTCGCTGCTCGAGAATCCCGCCACCGACTGCCGCATCATCACCCGGCTGGCGGTGAATCTCATGAAAGGCCAGAACCGCGACGCCGAGGACTCCAACGTCGCGCGCCTCAACGAGCTGTTGCCCCTCAAGTGCCCGAACACCACCTGAGAGCGCGCACCGCTTAGTCTTCAGGATGGTGTTCGACCTGTTCAAATCACGCCGCCGCGCGAAGCTCCGTTCGCAGCCCGCCCCGGCGGAGTGGCGACGGATCCTCGAGCGAAATCTGCCCGTCTTTAGCCGCCTCTCGGTCGCCGATCAATCGGAGCTGCTCGGCCACACCCAGGTTTTCCTCGCCGAAAAACATTTCGAGGGCGCCGGCGGGCTCGAGCTTACCGACGAGATCCGCGTCACCATTGCCGGCCAGGCGTGCCTGCTGCTCCTGCACCGCGACACCGATTACTACCCCGAGCTGATCACCGTCATCGTCTATCCGTCGGGCTATACCGCGCATGAGGATCGCCACATCGGCGGCGGGATCTGGGAAGAAGGCGGGGAAGACAGGCTGGGCCACACCGGTCAGCGACTCAGCGCGCTGGTACTGGCGTGGGATGCAGTGCGCCACGGCGCCGCCGAGCCCGACGACGGACAGAATCTCGTCCTCCACGAATTCGCGCATCAGCTGGATTTCGAGAACCAGAGCAGCGACGGCACGCCGGCGCTGGCGACGACCGGTGACTACCGCGCCTGGGCACGGGTGATGAGCGCCGAGTTCAACGCGCTGCGCCGGGCATCGTACGCGGGCGAGCCGACCCTGCTCGACGAATATGGCGCGACCAATCCAGCGGAATTCTTCGCCGTCATCACCGAGGCATTCTTCGAGCGGCCGCGCGCGCTGCAGCGCAGGCACCCGCAGCTCTACGCCCAGCTGCAGCGATTTTACCGGCAGGATCCAACCACTTACTCGGTCGAGCCCGCGCTTGCGGAGTGATTCGACCGGAGGTCTGCGAGCTTGAATCTCGAAATGTTCACTCAGGCCGCGACGTGGCTGAGTCTCATCACGCTGACGGCGATGGAGATCGTGCTCGGCATCGACAACGTCGTGTTCATCTCGATCCTCGTCGACAAGCTGCCCGCCAATCAGCAGGGACGCGCCCGCAAGCTCGGACTCGGGCTCGCGCTTTTTCTGCGACTGGGTCTGTTGTTCGCGATCACCTGGGTGATGGGACTCACCGATCCGCTCGTCTCCGCGATCGGCCGCGAGTTCTCGGGCCGCGATCTGATCCTGCTCGGCGGCGGACTATTTCTGATCGCGAAGGCGACGCGCGAGATCCACGAGAATCTCGAGGTAGAGCACCCTCGGCGCCAGGCTCCGGGCGGCAGGGGCGCGTTTGGAATCATTCTCATCCAGATTCTCGCCCTCGACGTGGTGTTCTCTCTGGACTCGGTAATCACCGCCGTGGGGATGGCGCAGCACATCGCGGTGATGGTCATCGCGATGGTGGCGGCGGTCGGCGTGATGCTCGCGTTCTCGGGAAGCATCGCGTCATTCGTAAATCGTCATCCGAGCATGAAGATGCTCGCGCTCAGCTTCCTGCTTTTGATCGGGGTGGTGCTGGTCGCCGACGGCATGGGGCAGCACGTCGGCAAGGGTTACATCTACTTCGCGATGGCGTTCTCGTTCGGGGTCGAGCTCCTCAACATGCGCGTGAGGGGAAAGAAAGCGCCCGTCCACATGCACAATCGCTACGGGCCACAAAGTGTGGAGTAGCGACAGCGGCTAAGGCACTGCGGATTACGGACTAACGGCTGCGGAATGCCGGACCAACTGCCATTGCGAGTAGCTGACTGATTGCGGGTTGGGACACTAAGTGCGGGCTGCGGACCGGTGGCTGGCAGGGATTTGAGCGTACCCACGCGAATCCGATTGCAGCTTTGGCAACGCTTAGCCTTTCTTGAAAGCATGCCGCCCCACTCACTGCCGCGAGAGCCAACGCGCGTCGATGCTAATGATCCACTTTGGCGCATGCGCGCTTACCGCCTTGCAGTCGAGTTGGTCGAGGAATCGTGGAACGACGCGGAAAAGTTGAGTCACCATCAGGCGACTGAGAAGATCTCCGGCCAGCTCTATGCCGCTATTGGCTCGATCGCCGCCAATTTGGGCGAGGGATATTCTCACAGTTCCGGAAGAGATCGCGCTCGCATTTTCGAATATGCGCTCGGCTCTACCCGGGAAAGTATGATTTGGTTTCGGACCGCCGAGCCCGTACTCGGTCGCAACGTCGTCAGCGAGCGTCTGGCGAAACTGGAGGAAATCCGCCGCCTTCTTCTCGCTACGATTCCGCGTGAGCGCGGCCGCCTAATCAGACCGGAGCATTCACCGCGGAAGTGATCCAAGCTCCCAAGCTGCAGTTTCCGTAGCCCGCACTTAGTGTCCCAACCCGCAGTCAGTCAGCTACTCGCAATGGCAGTTGGTCCGTGATTCCGCAGCCGTTAGTCCGCAACTCGTAATCCCGAACGCGAGTAAACCTCACCGCGTGACTACTGGCTCTAGGAAACGCCTGCGTTTAAGGCTCTGACTGCGATGTACTCGGCCTGATCCAGAAACCGCCCAATCACGGCGATGCCGTCTTCGACCGGAAGCGGATCGCCGAACTCCGACGCTTTTCTCACCGCGAGCTCGATCTCCTCGCGCACGATCATGAACTCGCGGCGCAGCGCCGACTCGCTCCATCCAAGTCGCTGGCGCTGCGCGCCGTGACGCTCGGAGATCAGCCGCTGAATCTCCACCGCGTCGGCGAGTGTCGCCGACCCGACCCCCTTGGTCTCCTCCATCACCACCAGCGCGCCCGCCACGTCTGCGAGCAGCGAGGACAGATGGTCCGCCAGCTGTGAGAACTTGAGTCCCGCCGCGACGTTGAGGTTCGGATCCCTCGCGATGCGGTCGACGATCCTGGCGGTCGTTCCGCCCATCGACTGAAGCAGCGCGCGCCCGACATTGCCGAGTCCCTCGACATCGCGCTGGGGCGCAACGGCCTGGCCGGCGATGGTCGGCGCTTTCTCGACGTCCGGCGCGACAACATCCGCGGGAAGCCAGAGCGCGAACGTCGAGCCCTTCCCCACTTCGCTCTTCACCGTCAGATCGCCGCCCATCAGTCGTGAAAGCCGGCGGCTGATGGTGAGACCAAGCCCGCTTCCCTCGCGGGTACGCGAATGCCCGCTCTCCGCCTGGACGAATGGATCGAAGATCGATAGCAGCTTGTCCGGTGGAATCCCCGCGCCGGTGTCCGTTACCCGGAAGCTGACATACGACCGGCTCGGCGGAAGCTTGGTATCGGGATCCGGGGATTTCGAGCGCGCGATCTCGACGCTGATCTTTCCCCCGGGCGCGGTGAATTTGACCGCGTTGGAAAGAAGATTCACCAGAATCTGTCGGACCCGCTCATCGTCGCCACGAAAGAGTACTTCCTCGCCATCACCCAGCACCGTGAGCTCGAGGCCGCGCGCCGCCGCTTGCGGCTGGATCAACGCCATCGCCGCCGCCAGCGTTCCCGTCGCCGAGCACGGTCCGGAAGTGACCTGCAGACGTCCGGCTTCGACCTTCGCGAGATCGAGAATGTCGTTCACCAAACCGAGCAGGTGCACGGCGCTCATCCGAATGCGACCGATCTGCTCGCGCATAGTGTCCGTGATCGGACCGGAGATCCCGAGCTCCATCAGCTCCGAGTAGCCGAGTACTGCGTTGAGCGGAGTGCGGAGCTCGTGTGACATGATGGCGAGGAATTCGGATTTCGCCTTGCTCGCTGCTTCGGCCTCGAGTCTCGCTTCGCGCTCGTAAGCGAGCTGCTGCGCGCGCTCCTGGGCCTGCTTGCGATCGGTGATGTCTCGCAGCGAGACGATCTGGACCTGCTCGTCCTCCCACTCGGTCTCGACCACCCGCAGCTCGGCGTAGACCACGCCTCCGCCGCCCCGCTGCACGATGTCGATCTCCGTAGTTTCGCCGACCACCACCGGAAAGCCGAATGCCGTGCCGATGAGGTCGTCCGCGGGCCGATCGAACAATCGCTGCGCGGCCGGATTGGCGAACCGGATCACCCCGTGGCTATCGACGACGACGATGCCATCCGGCAAACGCTCGATGATGGCGCGCAGGCTCGACGCCTGACTCGTTCGCGATTCGGATTCGGTGATCATTCAGTCGGAGCGTCCCTCTGGCGGCCTCATTGGTTATAGTACAGCTGGGCAATATCGATGCGCGGTTACCGCTCTGTTAATGCAACCGCTGGGCCCGCCTGAGCCGTTCAAGTGGCACGAATGCGCGTGTCCGCCGCAACGCCTTGAATCGAGGTGGAGGTAGCTCTGTCCAAATACGTTTTGACGCTCTACGTCACCGGCACTAGTCCGCGCACCAAGATCGCGATCGACAACCTGAACCGGATCTGCAGCCAGGAATTGGCCGGTCGCTACGAGCTGGAAATCGTGGACGTCCTCGAGCACCCGCAGCGCGCCGAGGATGAGAGAATTCTGGCCACACCGACGCTGATCAAGCAGCTTCCGCCGCCGCTGCGAAGGGTTATCGGCGATCTGTCCGACAAGGACAAAGTGCTGCTCGGTCTGGAGGTCAGGCCCACCGCAACGTCATCATCACAGGCTCCGCGCAACGAGGCGACATGACAAACATCACGGATCGCGGCGTCGAGAAGCTCCGCACCGGCATCTCCAGTCTCGACATCATCGCCAAGGGCGGACTTCCCAAGAATCGAACGACTCTGATCTCGGGCACCGCCGGCAGCGGCAAGACCGTCTTCGCGATCCACTTTCTCGCCGCCGGCATCCTCCAGGGCGAGCCCGGTGTTTTCGTCACCTTCGAGGAGTCGGCTGACGACGTCAAGAAGAACATGCGCAGCTTCGGCTGGGATCTGGACAAGTGGGAGAAGGAAGGCAAGCTCACCTTCGTCGATGCGTCTCCCGATCCGGAGATCGAGACCGTCGAGGCGGGCGGCTTCGACCTCGGCGCGCTCCTGGCGCGAGTGGACAACGCCGTCAAGAAAGTGAAGGCGAAGCGCGTTTCAGTCGATTCGCTCGGCGCGGTGTTCTCGCA
>Ga0070681_10002585_pt1 | contig 16598 bp, 10 predicted proteins | sample KBSC83BmetaG_FD_65650 | JGI IMG/M metagenome (GOLD analysis project Ga0070681, IMG submission 65650) | Corn rhizosphere microbial communities from Kellogg Biological Station, Michigan, USA - KBS C8-3B metaG | ecosystem: Host-associated > Plants > Roots > Rhizosphere | place: USA: Michigan...
ACCTGGACAACCGCCGGCGCCGAGAGCGCGCTGCCCACTTTTGCGATTTGACCGCCGCCGCTCACCAGCACGATGCCCGATGCGCCGAGGCTGACGCGCACCGTCGCGTTGTCGGTCGCCGCCGTCGGAGTCGTTGCGGTGACGGTCACGGTGCCGCGCTTGCCCGCCGGCGTGAGGACACCCGCGCTCGAGATTGTTGCAACTGTGGGATCCGACGACGTCCAGCCCACCGGAATGACGCCTGTCACCGGCGCATTATTGGCGTCGAATCCTGAAACAGTGAAGTTCACCGTCGACGGTGCGACGACCGCGGACGTCTTGGGCGAGATCGTGATGCGGGTAACCGACGCGCCAGGGCCGACGTACTGAACGCCGATGTCCTGTGGCGGCGCGGCGGCATCTGCCGGGTGGGATTGGACGGTCCCTTGTCCGTGAAAGACGATGCCCTGCGGATTGGTATAGTCGATCGATGCGTTGAAGATCTCGCCGTCGGCGTGGACGGCGACGGTCAGATCGAGCGTCGCATCCTGTTGGTTCGGCCCAAACGCGATGGTCGTGTCGGCGACGACTTCGGACGGCGGCCGCACGATGACGACATGCACGTGGTCGAACGAGATGCCGAAATCGGCGAGATGCGCGGCCGCGTTGCGTGCGCTGACGGAGAAAACGGGTTGGAACCCGATTCGCGCCAGCCCTCGGTTACCGTTCGTCCGGCTCGGGGTGGCGCTTGGAGCGTCTGCACAGGAGGCAACGCTGACGGCGAGGAGGACGGTCGCCAGCGGGCGAATCGACGCACGAAACACGCCGCATTCTCGCCGCGGTCGCACGCTGTGTCAAGCGTGAAGAGGTAACAACCCAACGGTCATCCCGAGCGAAGCGAGGGATCTGCACTTTTACAACAGCGGACGTGCAGATCCCTCGCCTTGCCCGGGATGACATGGTGTTCGACCGGACGGCGAGCTAATCTCGTTTGGCCACCCCACTCGTCGAAAACACGTGCGGTTCTCGCCGCCGATGTTCTCGCCAGGAGCTTCGAAATGCGTCGTCTTCTTTCCCTCGTTTGTCTCTCGCTGGTCGCGGTCGCCGCTCGCGCACAGTCGTCGCACACGCCTCGCCAACAAGCCGCGCGCGAGATCTACGCGGAGCTCGTCTCGATCAATTCCGCCGACTCCGTCGGCTCAGTGACACGCGCTGCCGAGGCGATGGCGAAGCGCTTCCGTGCGGCAGGATTTCCCGCGTCCGATGTCCAAGTGCTGATTCCGCCCGGCAAGCCCACGAAAGGCAATCTCGTCGTGCAGTACCGCGGCAGCCGAGGTGCGAGCGCCGGCAAGCCGATTCTTCTGCTCGCGCACATCGACGTCGTTGCGGCGCGCCGCGAAGAATGGCCGCGCGATCCTTTCACCATGGTCGAGGAGAACGGCTACTTCCTCGGCCGCGGGACGGCGGACGACAAGGCGATGGCGGCGATCTTCGTCGCGAACGTGCTGCAATACAAGAAGGAAGGCTGGCGTCCCGAGCGCGACCTCATTCTGGCGCTCACGGCGGATGAAGAAGGCGGTGATGCGAACGGCGTGCAGTTCCTGCTCGCGCAGCACCGCAACCTCATTGACGCGGCGTACGCGCTGAACGAGGGCGGGGGAGGGACGCTCGACGGCGGCGGAATGAATGCGAAGCCGCTCTTTCATTCGATTCAGGCGGCCGAGAAGGTCTACACCGACTTCACGCTCACGGCGACGAACACCGGCGGCCACTCGAGCGTGCCGCGTCCAGACAATGCGATCTACGAACTGTCGGACGCACTGTCGAGACTGGCGCGATTTTCGTTTCCGGTGGAGCTGAACCCGACCACACAAGCGTTCTTCACCGAAACGGCAAAGGTCGAAAAGCCCGAGATCGCGGCCGCGATGCGCGCCATCGTCGCGAACCCGAAGGATTCCGCGGCATCGGCGACGCTGTCGCGCGATCCGCGCTACAACTCGATGCTGCGCACGACCTGCGTTGCAACGCGCCTCGCGGGCGGACACGCCTACAACGCGCTGCCGCAGACGGCGAGCGCCAACGTCAACTGCCGCATGGCGCCGACGTCGAATGTCGATTACGTGCGATCGACGATTGCGCGCGTGCTCGCGGATACCGGCATCAAGATCACGTTCACCGGCGAAGGGCGTCCGCAGTTTCCGACGTCGGTGCCGCCGATCGAGCCGGCGCTGCTCGCGGCCGCGACCGATCTGACGCATTCGATGTGGGGCAACATCCCCGTGATCCCGACGATGTCGACCGGCGCCACAGATGGACATTGGCTTCGCGCCGCCGGCATTCCGACATACGGCGTGAGCGGGATCTTCTCGTCGCCGGGAGAGACGAACGCGCACGGCCGCGAAGAGAAGCTTCGGGTGAAGTCGTTCTATGAGGGACTCGACTTCCTGGACAAGCTGGTGCGGAGGCTCGGATCGCCGGCGCAGCCATAGGTGGCGAGCGAAAGCGGCAAGTGCAGATCCCTCGCTGCGCTCGGGATGACCAAATGGCCGAGGGATCCGCGGAGCGTCCCGCAGTTCCCTCGACTTTCAGCGCTTCGCTCGAGATACCGCTTCGCTCTAAAGACTTCCCTCGCTGAACGCGCTACGTACCAGTTCGCCCAATGGGCTGCTGGCCAGTTGGTGATCCAATCACTCTGAGCTTGTGGGCCTGTCCGAGGGCAGGACCGATTGCGCCGGACGGAACGGAGAGCCCGGTCGACGGTTTGACTGGAAGGCCGACGGCAGCCCAGGCGTTGCCGACTTCCTGCTGCTGCCGGCTGTTTGCGCCGAAGCGGCGTCCGGCCATGTAGTAGGTCATCGAAGCGCACGACCTGAAGTCGGCGTTCGGTTGCAAGGACAACAGCGTATCGTACCAGATCTGGCCCGCCTCCTCCCACGCATAGCCGCCAAGCCGCGTGGCAAGGAGGTAGAACGCGTGATTGGGAATACCCGAGTTCCGGTGCACACCGCCCCAGTCTCCCTCATCCGTATCCGGCGTCTCGATGAATCCCAGCATGGTCGACGGCTGATCGTCTCCCAGGTACGCGGTTCCGGGCGCTTTCAAAGACCTGAGCGCGACGCCGGGAACGACCGGGCCAAGCAGCCCCGAGCCGATCAGCCAGTCGGCATCCGTGGCTCGCTGATTCAACGCGTATTGCTTCACCAGGCTGCCGAACACGTCGGACATCGACTCGTTGAGCGCGCCCGATTGGCCGCGATACTCCAGATTGCACGTGAACTCGGTCACGCCGTGCGTCAGCTCGTGAGCGATGACGTCGACCGACTTGGTGAAGCCCAGGAGCGCCTGGCCGTCGCCGTCGCCGAACACCATGTGGGAGCCGTTCCAGAACGCGTTGTTGAACCGCTGCCCGTAGTGAACGACGGCGTCGAGACGAAAGCCGCGTCCGTCGATCGAGTCGCGCTGAAAGACCGTCCGGAAGAAGTCGTACGTCGCGCCGAACGCGTCGTAAACATCGTTCACAGCCGTGTCGGCCGCGGCGGCGTCCCCTTCGCACCGCACCAGCTTCCGGAGCCGCGTCGAGCCTTCAGCCGCCGTGTGAATGGCTCGATGCAGTCCCCTGGCCGTCGCGGGCGCGAACCGCTGCGACGGCAGCTCGCGTTGGCCTCGTAAACGGGCGGTCGCCAGCAGTGTGGACAGCGCGGCTTCACGGATCTCCGCGTCGTCGTGCGCCAGCAAGCGCCGGAGCAATCGAGGCGGAACGATTCCATGTAGCCGATCGCGGTGGGACATGTCTCAGACTCCTCCATTCGTTTGCCCTCTCCGTCTTAGTTGGAGGACCCGGACTCGCGTTTTCCCACCTGTGGATGCGTTCGGGAAAACGAAATGGCGCGACCGTCCAATTCGTGCAGAAGCGAGAGGTCGCGCTCCGAATTGTGACGCCTCTCACACGATGGATTCTTCAGAGAGGTCGCCACGCCAAGCGCCGTCTCCGTTGCTCGACCACGAGTCGCCGAGCTGCCACAGTCCGGGCGTGCAATGACACCGGCCCCGGACCGTGCACAGGTATTGCTGCCGCTCGGCCCTCGCATAGCTTTCCGCCACGTGTCGAGTGACAGCCTCCCGCCCGCAGCCAAAATTGTAGATAGATCGGCTTCGGAAGCTCTGTTTCTCGAGCACCTGCCCCGCATCGAGAAAACCATCGGCGCGTTGTCTCGCCGGAACGGGTTTCGAGATGCCGATGCCGCCGATCTCGGATCCTGGATCAAGCTCCGCTTGATCGAGGACGACTATGCCGTGTTCCGAAAATTCCGCGGCGAAAGCGCGATCACGACCTATTTGACGGTCGTCATTGCGACACTCATACAAGACTATAAGGTGCAGCGCTGGGGCCGGTGGCGACCGTCCGCGGCCGCGCAACGCAAGGGCAAAGTCGGCGTCAAGCTCGAAGCGCTCGTCTACCGCCACGGCTATCAGCTCTCGCACGCCGCGGAGCTGATGCGCTCGTCCGGCGAAACCGATCTCGGCGACCGCGAGCTGGCGACGATGCTCGGCGAGATGCCGCGGCGCGCTCCCACGCGCCCGCGCGAAGTTGGTGACGAAAGCCTGAACTTCCAGCCCGGCCAAACCAGCGCCGAGGATGTCGTCGAAGAGGAGGCGGCGACCGAGGAGCGGAATGCGGTCGAGTCCGCACTGCGCGCCGCCATGAGCCGACTGTCGCCCGAGGATCAGTGTATTCTAACGATGAGATTCTGGCAGGACATGAGCGTCGCGGATGTCGCCCGCACGCTGAACGTCCCGCAAAAGCCGCTCTATCGGCGGCTCGATCGCGCGTTCACGGAGCTGCGTCGCGAGCTGCTCAGGCATGGCATCTCCCCGGACCGGGCTCAGTCATTGGTCAGCGAGATGGCGTCATGAGCGAATCCTCAGGGGAGAAACGCGAATCGCGCCCGTCTAACACCGACATGAAATCCGAACGCATGCAGTCCCCTGTCGCCGAGCGGCTCGAGCGCACCACGCTTGCGTCGCTGATCGACGGCCGTCTCCAGGGCGCCGACCGCGACGCGGCGCTCTCGAAGCTCGCTGCCTCGCCGGAGGATCTCGAGATTCTCGCGGACGTGGCCGCTGTCTCGCGCGAGCTCGACGGTGACGTCACCAACATTCAGAGCTTCGCCGACCAGCGGCGTCGCAGGCCTCACTTTGTGAAGTGGGCCTCGGCAGCCGCGGCGGCGATCATCGCGGCCGCGAGCGTGCCGATGCTTCGTCACGAGGGCGCGCCGGCGCCGAACGGGTTCGCCAGCTTGGTGTCGCTCCGGGGAACGCTCGGTCCAGGTTGGGACGGGCATTCCTGGGCGGCGACGCGCGGTGCGGACAGTTATCTCGGCGAACGCGCTCGCGGCATTCGCGTCGGCGTGCTCACGAGCACGTTCGACTTCGCTGCCGCGCGGGGTGACAGCACGGTCGCGGATCTCGCGACGAAGATCGTCGCGTTGCTCGTGGACGTGCCGGGTGCGGGCGATGTCGTGTCGCAGTATCGCGCGTTCGCGGCGATGCATGGCGCGATTCCCGTGGAGGCGGTGCGCAAGGCGCGCGGCGCGGCGCGGGAAATGGTGGCGAAGACGGCGTTCGATGAAGGCGCGTGGTTGGAAGCGGCGCGCGTCGCTGCCATGGTGGGTGACTCGGCGTTCTTCACGACGAAGGAATCGCGCCGGCAGTTGAATGAGCTCGAAAGTGCAACGTCCGCGGATACGCGGATCCCGCGCGACGAGGTGGTCGCCATCGGTCAGCTCGTCGGGAAGAGCGACTGGAATGGAGTGGCTGTGGCAACCACGAATCTGATGGCGCTGCTCGCCGCTCCCTGATCCCGTGGGATCGGCGCGTTGAGGACCGATCGCCGCGCGCGGCGTCTCGCGAGAGACGGTGTTCGGCTGGCGATCGGTCTTTTTTTGCCGCTCCTGGCAGGATGCCGTGCGGAGTCGGCGAACGGGGCGACGAGGTCATCTCGGGTCGTTCGAGAAATCCTCGCGGATCGCTTTTCCCTCGGTCGTCTGGCGGGCCAGACCGCATGGCGCGCCTGTACCCGCGCCGACTCACTGACGGGATTCGCGTGCGCACCCCCGCAGGGGTCGAGCGACACGTTCAGGCGCCTCGCTTCGGCATCGCGGCAAGCCAAACAGCGTCTCGATTCGGATTCGACGATTGATGCGCTTCGCGAAGCGGCGCTGCTGTCGCTACGTCTTCGAGACTCGGTAAAGACTGGCTTGGATGACGCCGCGCGACTTCTCGCGCGCGCGCGCCGTTCATCGCCAAAGAATCCAACACTGCTCAACGATTTCGCCGTCGTTCAGCTCGAGCTGGGCGAGCGAGATCAAACGGTGAAGCCCTACCTGGCTGCGCTGGACGCGATCGAGCGAGCGCTCGCCATCGATTCTTCGTCGACGGTGACGTTGTTCAACCGGGCCGTGGTGCTCGAACGTCTGCATTTGCTTGCGACTGCACAAAAGGCGTGGACGCGGTATCTGCGGGTCGAGCAGGATCCAGAGTGGAAGCACGAAGCAGAAGTCCATGCTGCGCTTCTCACGCGCGAGTTGAAATCGGCTATGCGGCTACAAGGCGGCCGCAATGACGTGTTCGCCCTCCTCGGTGACTGGGGGCATGCGGTCATCAGCTACGACGACGCACGCGCGTCGGCAGCGCTCGCGAGCGTTCATTCGATTGTCGCAAGACTTGATACCGTTCACGGCGATCAGAGCTTGCGATTCGCAGTCGCGCTTGTGGATTCGGAAGTTCGCGGCGCCAGTCGCTCGGAAAGCGCCCGCAAAACGCTCGCGCGGTTGGCCCGAGCACACGCTGATCTTGGAGATGGCTCGGCTCCGTACCTCGTCGGTAAGTATGACCAAGCGTTTGCTCCGCTCGAACGCGCCGAACGTGAACTGCACGCCCTCGGATCCGCCGCCGGTGGTTGGGCATCGCTTTATCTCGCATCGACGGAGCTCAACCAGAGTCGATTCGACGTGGCGGACGAGCGGCTACAACGGATCATTGCCGAAACGACTCCGTTGCAACCCGCTCTCACCGGCAAGGCGATTTGGTCGCGCGGCCTAATAGAATTGCGCCGCGGACACTTCGAGGCTGCCAACCAGTACTATGTTGCCGCGGCGCCGTACATGGCCCGTGTCAACGAGCCCGAAAATCAAGGAGCCATTTCACACCTGATCTCGGAGGGCCTGGGCTTGGCCGGGCAATATGCGGCGGGCCAGTCTGAGGCGTTCCGTGGTTTGAGCTTGCTTGCTCCGTATCGTAAGTCGCCCTTCCTCAACAACCAGCTCTGGACAGTCGCGTCTTACGCGCGCGCAGACAGCATGCCCTATGCTGCGCTCGCGGTGATGGATGAGGTGCTGAGCGTGGCCGCCGAACTGGGGAGTCTGGCGCCTCTCGCGCTCACCCATCGGGCCCGCGCGCGAGATCTTGCCGCGGTGGGCTACCGCGATTCGGCAATGGCGGAGCTAACGACGGCGCTTCGCACGATCGAGCCGCTGACGGGCGCCGCAAAGGACGGATATCGGGCCGACATTCAGATGGCGCAAGGACAGTTGCTTCGCACAGACGATCCCGGCGGCGCTTTGCGACTACTCGACCATGTCGCGAGCGAGTATCACCGGCTCGGCACCGGACTGAAGGCGTCTGCCGCGTTCTACGAGAACGCGATGGCGGCGCGCGACGCGGGCGACACCATTCGCGCACGAGGGCTCCTTGGCGAATCGATTACGCAGATTGAGCGACAGCAAGCAACCCAGGAAACGTTAGAAGGCCGGGCTGCCCTGTTCGAGACGGCTGACAACGCGTTCGATGCGATGATCAGTCTCCAGTTCGCGTCCGGCAACGCGGACTCCGCATTCATCTATCTGGAACGTGAGCGCGCTGCGGCCAAGCTCAACGCGATCGCCGTCAAGTCGAGTGGGGCGTCAAGTGACACACCATCTCTCGAGTCTATTCGTAGCCACCTGCCTGGCGACATGTTGTTCATCGAATACGCGCTTCTGAAAGATCGCGCGATTGCATGGACCGTGTCGCGTGCCGGAATTCGCCCTTACGTCATTGATGCACCGCGCGACACCATTGCCGAACTAGTCGCCAGGTTTCTGCAAGAGACCTCAAGCCCGAGATCACGTGCCGGCGATGCGCGGTCGAAGCTGTTCGATCTACTGCTGCGGCCTCTTCTCGCCAACCGTAACGGAATTGAACAGCTCTCGATCGTCTGCGACCGAGAGCTCTCTCGGCTTCCGTTTGCGGCATTGTGGGACGGCGAAGCTCAGCGATACGTCGTCGAACGCTATCGCGTCAAGACCGAGCCGAGCGCAGCATTTTTCCTTGCCGCGCAGACTGCTGCGCGCACGAAGAACGATCGTCGCACGGCGCTCGTCGTCGGCAATCCTGCGCTCGATTCGGCCGCCTCTCGCCTCGAACCCCTTCCCGGCGCCGAGCGCGAGGCGCAAAGCGTTGCACACATCTACAAGAACGCGACTCTGTTGATCGGCAACGCCGCCCGTCGCGATACGGTCCTCGCACTCCTGCGAACGGCCAATGTTTTTCACTTTGCTGGCCACGCGGTTTTTACGGGGGACCGCCCCGAACTGTCGTTTTTAGCGCTCACGTCTGCCCCCGCCACGGGCGCACCGGGTGCGCTCACCGCGCGAGAAATCAGTCAGCTCCGACTTTCCAATTTAGAGCTGGTCGTTCTGTCGGCGTGCCAGACGCTCAGCGCCAGAACTAGTCGAACAGGAGGGGTTGCTGGTCTTGCCGCCAGCTTCCTTCGCGCCGGAGCGCCGGCCATCGTCAGCACCCTGTGGGACGTAAGCGATGATGTGACCGGACCGCTTCTGACAGCATTTCACCAACGTCTCGCTGCTGGAATTCCGCCCGCTGACGCGCTTCGTGAGGCACAGTTGGAGTCGTTGAAATCACAGGCCGGGCAACGCGCGGCTCCGGCGATATGGGCAGCATTCATCTACGCCGGTCCTTGATGTCGGTCTAATGGGTAGCATCTTCTGATACGTACCCGGGATCATCCCACCAGAGGAGTACATCGTGTCATTCGAGCTGCGGATAGAGTTTTCGGGATTGTGCCTTTTCGTCGTGAGCGACGACCGCAAGCGCGTCGGCGTGGCGATGCCAGATGCGCGCGAGCAGCCCAACCTTGCGACCATGCGTCACGTAGACAACACCGTCGCGGTGCCGCACGTCGGCTATCTCCGATTCGATCTCGGAGACCTCCAGCCTTCCGTTCCTGGCATTTCCAGCGGGAACGGAAACAACGGCCCACGTTACGAGGTGGTCCATCGATTCAGCGGCGAGTCTCTCGATCTCGGGCTAGGGCGCGAACAGTCGGCGGTGGGTGTCGACGAGTTGGTGTTCCCCAACTTCAAGTCGATCGATGGTCGACTCACGGCTCTTCCCGGCCTGTTTGGCGACGCACCACCCGAGCAGCTGTTGATGCGGACCGTGCTCAGTGGCGGAAACTTCACGTCACATTCGGGAGGCAGCAACTGGACCTTCCCGACGATCGACACGCCGGCCGGAAGCCCCTATCAGGGCCAGTTCGCCAACTTTGCAGTTTGGACGCGAACGATCAGCGAAGAGTCGCTGACGCTGACCATCGCGCCCTTCAAGAAAGGGGAGCCAACATCTCTGCACTTCAAGCCACGGAATGGAGTTCTTCAGTTAAAGATTGCGAATCTCTGTTCCGAGAACCCGCTCGAGTGGCGCGAGCTGAAGCTGCGGACGGTCGGCGGCGACGAGGATCTGGATTTCAAATGGCTATATCGCTTAATGAAGAACCCGGAGATGGTTGCGCCCGGACTCAACGATGAACTGCCGGTTCCCGTCCTCGATCGCACAAGCGGTGTTGCGAGCGCGGATTGGGACTGCACTGGAGGAACGATCGATGGCGGCATCTGATCCCATTCTGAGCGAGCGCGTTCTCGTCTTCACTGTCGTCCCCGTTGCAGGCGGACCGACTGGCGCTCTGGAGAAATTGGTTGACTACATCTCAGGAGCCGGCGTGCACGCGTCTCTCTCGTCGCTCGATGCCGGCGACGACGAGCCGGCCGCCGGTCGCACGACGAGCGCGGCGGAGATGTCAGGAGACTACCTCTTTCGGGCTCACTCAAAGGCCGATTCGCACCGGCTCGAGGAATTGCTCCGGCAAGATCCGCGCGTTCGCGATGTCTATCGCCCTCCAGCGTATCGTGCTCATCGCGCCGACCGGGCGACCGCGATGGCCCCGCGAGCGATTGCCCCGCCGTGGTCGCCGACCATCGCGCAGAAGTTTGCCGAAGCAGCGGCTGTCACCCAATGGGGCTTCGAACGATGCGGGTTCTCAAAGGTTCAGCGCAACCTCGATCTCAGGGGTGAATTTCCGCCCGTCGTGATGATCGACAACGGCAACCATTTGCGACATCCACAACTCGCTGGAGTTGTCACCAAGAACGTGCTCCCCGGCCCGCCACACCAAGCTTCGATTGCCGATCACTCGAGCTCCGTCGCCGCGATCATCGGCGCGCGCGATGTCAAAGGGGCGGGAAGCGGCGCGATGCAAGGATGTTGCCCCGGACAAATCGAGATGTTCAACGCGTGGACGACGTCCGATGGGCTCGACCAGCACGTGTTGTATCGGGGTCTCATTCACGCCATCAAGCATCGGCGTCCGGTCGTGAACATGAGCATCTGGCTGGACGACGACCGCCTCGACACGAAGGTGGCTTCGCTCCTGGAGCAGTGTGAGCAGAACAACGTCGTCGTCGTCGCGGCCATTGGAAATGCGGGCACGAATGCTGTGACGTTTTTCCCTGCGAACCATTCGACCGTGATCGCGGTCGCTGCGACGGATCCGGGCGATCAGCGGCAGGTCAACTCGAGCGTGGGGCGCCACGCGTTCATCGGGGCGCCGGGCGAGAACATCTACACGGTTGTGGGCGACAGTGACTACGATCGCATGACGGGGACATCGTTCGCTGCTCCATTCGTCACGGCCGCCGTTTGGCTTGCCCGACGTAGACGACCAGATCTGATTCCGGTGCAGGTTCGCTGGCTCATCGCGCATTCTGTGGCGAACCCCGGCGTACCACGAAATCCAGAGCTCGGATTCGGGCGGCTCGATATGCCGCAGTTGGTCAAATACATCGACCAGGTTCCACCGGCGGAGGAATGTACGCGTTTCCTCGAGGAGAGTCTCGGGGTCGCAGCGGTATGATACGCTTCGCGGTTGATGATTCCCTAAACGAAAACGTCCGGCCTTTCGGCCGGACGTTTTCTTTCCGGGTACGCCGTTGATTGTTCATCGCTCCGGCGTCTTCACGCTGTCTGGCTTCACGACGCCCTTCGCCACGAGACGCGACTTCCGCGACTCCTGCAACTCCTGGTTGAACGTCTGCGCCAGCGTCGTCACATCCACCGTCGTCGTGTCCGACTTCGCCTTCTCCTCGACACGCGCGAGGCTCACGGTCGCCTTGCTATACGTGCTGTCCGCCTTCAGCGCCGCGCGGAACGCTTCGGCCGCGGCGGCCGGGTGACCCGTACGTTCGAGCGCAACACCAAGGTTGTTCGCGAACGCCGGAGCTTCAGGACGGATCTCGACTGCGCGTGCCAGCGGCGGCAGCGCTTCCTCATACCGACCCTGCTCGATCAGCAGCAGCCCCATGTTGTTCATCGACCAACTATCCGACGGGTCGATCGACAGCGCCACACGGTACGACGCGATCGCCGAATCACGCTGGCCACGCGCGCTCTCTACGCGGCCCATCATCCGGCGAACCTCCGCCGAGCTCGTGTCGAGCTGCACCGCGGTGCTGATGCGGGCAAACGCATCGTCCGGCTTGCCCTGGTCGAGCAACACGCGGCCGAGGTTGAGCAGCGTCTTCACATTCGTCGAGTCGAGCGCTATGGACTCCTCGAACGCCATGTGCGCGCGATCGAGATCACCGGACTTCCACGCCGACAGGCCGAGCATGTAGTAGCCGAACGCGTTCTTCGGGTGCACCTGGACGTAATCCTCGAACGACGCCGTCGCCTCACGATACTGATGCTTGTTGTACGCGTCCTGCGCGGAGGCGAACGTCACGACCTGCTTCGGCTGGCTCGTCTGCCCCACCTCGCCACCGCTGCTCGGCTGCGTGGTCGGCGTCTGCGTAAGCACTGGAGTGGTCTTCTTTTCATCGCGGTCGGTCGCGCAGGCGAGCGCGAAGGCGGCGACGACGATCAGGATGGCGGCGGTCACCACAACGGGGCCGCGGTTCGAATGCTCGATACGGGTAAAGCGGTCGGCGCGATACATACAACTTCCTCCTTGAAAGGCGCCCGAAGGCGCGGGATTGGTGACATCGACGGGCCCTGATAGGGCAAGCGGATGCCCAGTCCCCAGGAGGATCTGGCGCGCGTTCTAACTAGTTGTCATTCAACGAGATCGGACGAGTGACCGGAATGTGCGCACGGACGATTGTGTTCGCGCGGACACGCTTTTTCGGTCGCGGTGTGTCCATGTGGACACGGTGTGATGCCGAGCCTAGTTGTCATCCCGAGCGCAGCGAGGGATCTGCACTTACGTCGTCGCGGGACAACGGAAGTGCAGATCCCTCGCTTCGCTCGGGATGACAAAATTGGAGCGCTCGGGATGACAAATTACCGGCTCGACAGACCGTGCCTGCGCATGATCTTCAGCAAGCTCGCATGATCGGCGAGACCAAGATCCTGCGCGGTTTTCGTGATGTGCCACTCGTTCCGCTCGAGCGCCGCCACGACGATCTGCCGTTCCGCCTCGGCTTTGCGCTCGAGGAACGTACGCGCCTCGCCAGTGCGTGGCGCGGCCGCGGCGCCGTCCACAATCTCAGCGGGAACCTGATCTGCGCCGATCGCGTCACCCTCGGCGGCAATGAGCATTCGCTCAATGACGTTCCGAAGCTCGCGCACGTTGTTCCGCTTCCAATCGTACGCGGCGAGCAGCTCCAGCGCCTCGGCGGAGATGGACTTCCGCTTCATGCCGAAGCGCTCGCAGGTCGCGACGAGCATGTGGTCGACCAGCTCAGGGAGATCCGAGAGACGGTCGCGAAGCGGCGGCACATGCAGCACGTGCACGGCCAGCCGGAAGAGAAGATCCTGGCGGAAGCGTCCCGCGGCGACGTCCTGCTCGAGATTGCGATGCGTCGCGGCGATCACGCGCGCTGGCACCGGTAGCAGCTGCGTCGATCCCACGCGCACGACTTTCCGCTCTTCCAACACCCGGAGCAGCTTCGCCTGCGCCGCGGCCGGCAGCTCGCCGATCTCATCGAGGAACAGCGTGCCCTTGCCGGCGGCCTCGAACGCGCCCTTCCGCGTGGCATTCGCGCCGGTGAACGCGCCGCGCTCGTGGCCGAACAGCTCGCTCTCGATCAATCCCTCCGCGAGCGCGCCGCAGTTGACCGCAACGAACGGCTCACGCGCGCGCGCGTCGCCGCTCAAGCGATGCACGTCGCGCGCGACGAGCTCCTTGCCCGAGCCACTCTCACCGATGATGAGCACCGTGCTCGGAATCGGCGCGACGCGCGCGATTGCGTCCTTGAGCTTCTTCATCGCCGGGCTCGTGCCGCGGAGCGCGGAGTCTTCTGCCGAATATCGGCGCAGCTCGGTGACTTCGGTCAGCAACAACTTGCGTTCGACCGCGTTCTGCACCTCGCGAGCGACACGCTGGACCGCGTCCGACTTGTCGACGAACGAATAGGCGCCCAGTCGAATTGCTTGAGCGCAGCGGTCGAAGTTGCCGGTGCCGGTGTACACGACGACCGGCGTCTCGAGACCTCGCTCCTTCATCGCGCGCAGCACGGCGAAGCCGTCCTTGCCCGGCATCTCGAGATCGAGAATGACACAATCGATCGATTCGCGCGCGAGCGTGGCGAGCGCGTCGTCGCCGTCGAACGACACGAGCGTCTCGAAGCCGCCGATTCGCGAAAGATCATACGCGTACTGCTCGGCCATCGCGCGCACGTCGTCGACGATCAGAACTGTTGTCATGCGTTGCCTCGCGACGAGGGCAGGTCGATCGTGAACGTCGTGCCGCGGCCGGGCGCACTCTCAACCTTGAGGTCGCCTTGCAGATCTGCGGGGAGGCGCCGTCCGACGGAAAGTACGAGGCCAGTGCCGCCAGACTTCGTCGTATGAAAACCGTCGAACGCGCGCGCGAGCTCGTCGTTCGACATGCCGCGTCCTGTGTCCGCGACGATGATGCGCACGCCGCCGGCCGGCGATCTGAGCGTCTCGAGTGTCACCTCGCCGTTCGCCGTCGCGAGACTTTCGATCGCGTTGCGCAGCAGGTTGTCGAGAATGCGTCGCAGCACGACCGGATCGCCCACCACAGCCGGCAGTGGATCAGCAATTCGCGACTCGACCGCGAAGCCACCGGCGCTCGCGGACCGAACCGCATCGCGCGCGACGGTGCTGACGTCGAACGTGCGTCGGTCCGTTTTCGGCGTGAGGCGCGCGTAGTTGCGCGCGAGCGTATCGAGATAGCCGATGCTCGATTCGAGCGTCGCCTTCCGCTCGGCGAAAACGGCAGGCAACCGCTCGGGCTCGCGCTGCTCGACTTCGGCGAAATGCTGGACGACGTTCCGGATGGGAATGAGACCGTTCTTGATGTCGTGATTGACCTGCCGCGCCATGTCGCCGACGGTTGCGCGCCGCTCCGCGTCACGAAGCTGCACCGCGCTCGCGCGAAGTCGACGGCCCATGACACCGAACCGCCGGGCGAGTGTGCCGATCTCGTCGTCGCGGGCGGTCGGAAGCTCCGCCTCCGGACCGTCGAGCGCAATCGTTTGCGTCGCAGTCGCCAGCTCGGCGAGCGGTTTGCTGAGCGACGCGGACATCCAGCCCGCGAGGCCAAGTCCCAGCAGCGCCGCGGCGGCGATGGCGACGGCAAACCAGCGGTTCACGTCGCGACGAAGCGCGTCGAGCTCCGCGCTCGAGTGCGTGACGATGAGGCGAGCGGGCGCCAAGCGCATCGAGTCAGTCGTCGTGCCGCGTGCGTCGATGTAGCCGAGCGTGTCCTCGGCGGTCACACTTCGCGCGTCGGGCGGCGGCACGCTGTCGGAGGAGACCGAGCCCTCGGGCGTCGTGAGCGAAACCGTCACCTCGCTGTCGCGAGCGAATCGACTCAGGAATGCGCGATCGATGGCGATGCCGCCGACGAGAGTGAGATGCCGCTCACCAATGCTGAGAGAATCCTCACGTACGAGCGCGAGGAAAGCTCCTTCTGGTGCGCGCACCGAGACAACGGTCAACTGAGTCGGCGATGCCGAGAGAAGTCGTGGTAGCGCAGGCTCGAGACGATCGAACTCGTTGCGGAAGTGACCCGAGCTCAGGATCCGTCCGTCCTCGTCCTGCAATTGCAGCATCGAGAGGCCCGTCGTTCGCATCGCGGAACCGGCCCAATCGAGGAGGACCGCGCGATCGGCGCCGCCTCCACGCAGCGCGAGTCGGATAGCATTGTCGTTCGCGAGCGAGCGGGAGAGGCTCTCGAGGCGCGCGGAGACGGCTGTGTCCTCGCGCGCGAGATCTTGAACGGCGACGTGCGCCAGCGTGTTGACGCGTCGCTGATGTTGCGCGACCAGCCGTGATGTGACCTCGCTGCGAATTCCGACGGCGAGCACCGACAACGAGACGAGCGTCGCGACCGCAAACGCAAGCAGCAGCTTGGCGCGAAAGCTCATGGACGGGCGTTCATTCGCAATGTGCCGTCCCAATCGACCGACGCGGAGACACGATCGTGCTTCACGACCGCTTTGTCTCGTGTTTCGACGAGCGGAACGAGCGCGTCGGCGATCGGTCCCGCGCCGAGCCACGGCGCAGACGAATGGAGCGCAGCGAGATCGAAACACGGCGCGATCGACGTTCTGGACAATGCGATCACGTACGCGAGCTCATTGCCCGCGCGCAGCACGCGGTTGAATTCGGCCGCGCCGAGCGGCGCCGCAGTCGCGCGCCGGCCGACGGCGACGATACGTTCGGCAATGCCACGCGCGATCGGATCGTCCGAGCGATACACGATGAGCCGGCGACCGGGGACCGGCGGTGCGGCGGCCAACGGTTGAGTGGCGTCACACTCCCTGGTCCACCACACCAGTGACTCGGCCGCGCGCGCGTCGGCACGGACGGCGTCGCGAGCCAATGACGAGCGGAAGGCGACCGAGTCGGCCGACGATAGCGCTTCCGCGACCGCACCCACGGAACGACCGGGAACGGCAAGCACGTACGTTCGATTCCACGGCAGCGGCGTGACATCGTAGTTCGGGCGCGCACTCGCGTAGCTCAGCGCGACCGGATCGGACGTGAGAAGCAGATCAACGCCCGAGTCGATCGCGTCGCGCGCGTCCGGGCCCGAGCGAATGAAGAGCCGCGGTGCCTTGCCATCGACGGGCGTGAGCGCGAGACCGGGTGCGACATCTCTGGCTGGCTCGCCAGCGCGATACGGACCCGTTCCTTCGGGCCACGCCACTCCGGTCCGCCGACGATAGATGGCGAGTGTCGGCTCGGCGAGCACGAGGGAATCCGTATTCGGCAGCGAGACGGTCAGCGTGTGGTCGTCGACGATGGTCGTTCCG
>Ga0070681_10002587_pt1 | contig 16594 bp, 11 predicted proteins | sample KBSC83BmetaG_FD_65650 | JGI IMG/M metagenome (GOLD analysis project Ga0070681, IMG submission 65650) | Corn rhizosphere microbial communities from Kellogg Biological Station, Michigan, USA - KBS C8-3B metaG | ecosystem: Host-associated > Plants > Roots > Rhizosphere | place: USA: Michigan...
TGCCCCTGGTCGCCAACGCCCAGGATCTCTCACCTGAGCTGCGTGGCAAGATCGATAAACTTGCTACCGATGCGTTGGCGCGCTCAGGCGTGCCTAGCGCTTCGATCGCGGTCGTGAGAGATGGAAAGATCCTCTACTTGAATGCGTATGGTTCGGCGCGACTCGATCCAAAAACGCCCGCAACTTCCGCGATGCGATACAGCATCGGTTCCATTAGCAAACAATTTACTGCCGCAGCGATGTTGCTCTTGCAGGAGCAAGGAAAACTTTCGCTTGATGACAAAGTCGGGAAGTTTATTCCCGATCTGACACGAGCGAATGAAGTGACGATCAGGGAGTTGTTGTCGCACACCTCCGGCTACCAGGATTACTGGCCACAGGACTACGTGATGCCGATGATGATGCAGCCTGTGACCGCCGCGAAGATTCTCGATATGTGGGCGCGAAAACCTTTGGATTTCGACCCCGGGTCAAAGTGGCAGTACAGCAATACAAACTATGTCATCGCCGGCGTGATAATTGAAAAGGTCAGTGGCAAACCGCTCCTGCAATTCCTACAAGAAAAAGTTTTCTCGCCACTCGGCATGGCAAGCGTTGCTAATACCGATCAAAAGAAGTTAGGCGATACTGATCCGACGGGGTACATGCGTTATGCGCTTGGACCATTGCGCGCGGCGCCGAAGGAGGGAGCCGGCTGGCTCTTCGCGGCCGGCGAGCTGGCGATGACGGCTGAGGATCTCGCGAAGTGGAACATTTCCATCATGGACCAGAAACTCCTGCGACCAGCTTCGTATCGAGAGTTGGAACGTGAAGCGCAACTCAACAACGGTCTCGGAACTCGCTATGGACTCGGCGTCAGCCTTGCGATGGAAGCCGGACACCGCGCGGTCTCACACGGTGGTGAAGTGTCGGGCTTTGTCTCGGAGAGCATCGTGTTTCCGGACGAAAAAGTTTCGGTGGTGGCTTTAACAAATCAGGATGCCTCTTCCGCAGCCGACGACATCGCCCACGGCATTGTTCCGTTGCTCTTCGAACAGAACGATCCGGCAACACCCGAAAAATTAGAGCAGGCGAAGAAGATCTTTGAAGGACTTCAGCACGGTACGATCGACCGTTCGCTATTCAGCGACAACGCGAACGCGTATTTCAGCGAGCAGGCATTGCAGGACTTTGCGACTGGTTTGTCGCCGCTCGGCACACCCAAATCGTTCATGCAGGTGCGACAAGGATTGCGCGGTGGAATGACGTTGCGCGTGTACTTAATACGTTTCGATAAACAGACTCTACGCGCGTGGACTTACGAACTGCCCAACGGTAAATTGGAGCAGTACCAGATCGCCGTGCAGGATTAGCAACGAACAAAAGAAAGGCAGGGAACTGTGATGGTCCATGAAATGATCGACGGCACGTATCGTCAAACGAATCTACCGAATGAGTCCGACGAATACCTGGCGAAGCGGGAGGAGTTGCGCCACGCGGAAATTGAGTTGATGCGACAGCGTGAGCGCGTGGCTGAGTTGCGGCGCCAGCTTCCGAAGGGTGCGACAGTTCCGGATTATGAGTTTCTTGAAGGTCCTTCTTCGCTCGACGATGGCGACGAGCCGATCACGAGAGTTCGCATGAGCGAATTGTTTACTGCGCCCGATCGTTCGCTGGTGATTTATCACTTGATGTTCGGGAAGAAACAGACGAAGCCCTGTCCGATGTGCACTGCATGGATTGACGCCTTCAACGGGGTTGCTCATCATCTGGCTCAAAATGTCGACGTAGCGATCGTTGCTGCCGCCGACGTGCCCACGTTGCGAGCGCACGCGCGAAATCGCGGTTGGGACAGATTGCGTCTGCTGAGCGCCGGCGAAAGCACTTTCAAGTACGACCTCGGCAGCGAGGATCGCGAAGGAGGTCAGGACTCGACGATCTCCGTTTTTACTCGCGACAGCGACGGCACGTTGCGCCACTTCTACAGCGGGCATCCGTGGTTGGCCGGCGATGTTAAAGAGCGTGGCATCGATGAGTTGAATCCGATTTGGAACGTTCTGGATCTGACGCCGCAGGGCAGAGGAACGTTTTATGCGTCGTTAGATTACGGCACGAAGGTTCACGCGGCGAGGCGGTAGTCGAATTCGTATCGCGCCAAAGGCGCGGCACATGATAGCCAGCGGCAAGCGTGAAGCGTAGCGGAACGCGTCGCCCCTGGTTACAAAGAAATAATTTGAATAGTGCACTGAAGGTGCGAAATACCAACGTCAGTTATTTCGCTCTTTCAGAGCTCTACTGCTTTTTTGCGCTCTTAACCAGGGGCGACGCGCCTCACGTTGTTCGGCGCTTGCCCCTGGCTATCATATTCCGCGCCTTTGGCGCTGACATTTTTCCAGCTTATTCCGCGCCTTTGGCGCTGACATCTTTCCACTCTATTCAGCGCCGCGGCGCTGACATCTTTCCAGGTTTGAGGCAGGCTTTTATCCCTTGTACTTAACTTCATCGTTCACGTAATATGCCGACGTGAGGTGAGTGTCTAGTCAGGCGATCCCCGGTTTGTGTCCTTTCACTGCGATAGCGAAATCCTTCCTTAGGGTTCACCTTAACCTGAATCGTTGGTCAATAACGTATGCTAACTAATCAACCTGTACTCGAAGCATCAGCGTCACTTCGCAAAGTCATCTCCGCTACGACAAAAGGTCTGGTGGAACGCGAGGCGCTCGTCGAAATGGTTGCCCTTTCCGCCGTCGCCGAGGAGCACGTACTCGTCATCGGCCCGCCAGGAACCGCGAAGAGTGAAGCAGTGCGACGCATTGCACGCGCGACCGGCGGCCAGTACTTCGAGTATCTTCTCGGTCGCTTCACTGAGCCCAGCGAGATCTTCGGCCCAGTCGATCTTCACAAACTCAAAGACGGCCTCGTTGAAACAGACACACTCGGCATGTTGCCCGAAGCTGATATCGCTTTTCTTGACGAGATCTTTCAGGGCTCGACAGCGATTCTGAACACACTGCTCGGCATTCTTAACGAGCGCGTGTTTCGCCGCGGACACACAAACGTGAGATGTCCATTGCGTGTTTGTGTGGGTGCGTCAAACAGTTTGCCCGAGGACACGGCACTCGCAGCTTTTGCCGATCGATTTCTGGTGCGTTGTTATGTCGATCCGATTCCGGATCCGATGTTGGAACAACTGCTCGAGAGTGGTTGGTCACTCAACCAGTTGCCAGGACTCGTGACTGCCGGTTTGAACGACATCGAAGTATTGACTGTCGCAGCGCGCAAGGCTGACATGTCAGGTGTACGACAGCGCATCGCTCAGGCTCTTCGTACTCTCCGTGGCGCCGGAATCACTCTCACGGATCGTCGTGCGGTGAGGGCTCAGAAACTGATTGCCGCAGCGGCGCTCATGGCCGGACGCGACAAACCAACCGAGGCGGATCTCTGGCCGCTCATCTTTGTTCTGCCGACACGTGAACAGCAGAGTCTCGGTCGCGATAGTTTGCGTGATCTGCTATCCGCCACTGAGAACGCGACTCTGCCGGTGGCAGCAGAAGAAGCATCACTTGGTCCAATTGCGCGCGCGACCAGAGTAGCCCAGGCTGCACGGCAAGTCCTTGGCGCTCGGCCCAGTGATTCTGATGCAGAACAAAATCGTGCGTGGCGATTGCAGCTCGAAGGAATCGCAAGGGAAATCGACGCCGGTTTCACGCCCGAGCACATGCCTGCCGAATTGATCGAGTTGCGCGTTCGAATTATCGAGGTGCTGGGACAATCAAGCTAGAAACACCAAACGCCCTGATCGAAGTGACATGGCGGCCGCGATTTGCTCCACTCGTACCAGTCGGAGTAGCTGCGCGTGGCACGGCTGCGACCAGTCTGGCCCATCGTCTCTTGCGCGATTCCGATTCGCTTTCACACTACAAAGCGGTGGGTGCACCAGGACTCCTCGTTGTTCTGGGAGAAGAGAAGTGGTTGCCGTGGATTGACGGTGTGATCTACCTCGGACACGACTCTCAAGCGCCTTCATTATTGTTCCCCACAAATCTTGAGCCGTCCGTACCGGCGGCACTCCTCGAACGTTCGCTGGCAGTTGTTCACAAACTGCGTGGTCCATGTGCGTTGTTGCTCGATCCCGATTCGATTGTTCCGCTGTCAGAAGCCCGAACCATCGCCCGAGCTTCACTAGTCAAATGGCTGGAGGCTGATCTATGAACCTTCCGCCATCGCTCGCACCATGGGCAGGTTATCTACAGATTTTTCCCGAGGAAGTAAGCCTTGCGCTTGGTCCAATCATCCAGCGCGTCTCGATGCTCATCGGTTCGCCACAACCGCGGCTCAACGAGAAAGAAGGGGAACCCGACGGTTTTGACGGACTAAACCGGCGCGGAACTTACGAACGACTCTTGTTATCCGAGTGGATGCTCGCTGATGAACTTGAAGACGAGTTTATGCGACGCGCCGTGATGGGTGAACACCTGTTTCTGAATCGCGCCCGCTCATCACCGGTCGGAACAAGAGCGTCGCTGGCACTATTCGACGCGGGTCCAAGTCAGCTCGGGTCACCTCGCATCGCTCACATCGCGGCGCTGATTGTACTAGCCAACCGCGCTGATACGGCACGTTCGACTTTTTCCTGGGGAGTGTTGCAGCAACCAGAAACGCCGGCCTTTCAAGATGTAAATGCCGGCAACATCATGACTCTCCTCGAAGCGCGAAGTCACTGCGAGGTTGGTGAGATTGAAGTAGCAGTGTGGGAAGAGCAGCTCGCGACCTGGAGCGGACTCGACGACGTTTGGCTAATCGGCGGACAACGACTGTCGCGATTCCAAACTGAGAAGCGATCGTCACGGCTATACGTTGAGGACATACTTGAACCTGGTAAACGTGAACTTAAACTGTCGTGCAATAGCGCCTCCGGATCTTCGTCGGAAGTAACTCTGGAACTTCCCACGAACAACATCAGCACGCGTCTCCTGCGCGACCCGTTTGCGGTGGCAGTTCCCGAGATCCAGAAGACAGCAGATTCAACTTACACCGGTTCCAGTCTTCTCTTCGACATGACCGGAACGAAGCTCTTCACACGCACTGCGAAATGGGGCGTGACTGCGTTCAACGTTCCGAACTCACCGCGGGCAGGCACCGGACCACCAAAGAGCTATCACACGCGTGCGTGGCGATCGGTGTGCGCTGTAGGCAGAGTCGGCCGGGCTATCGCTTTGATCTCGCCTGAGGATCGTTTCGTACACCTTGAGTATTGCAGGCAGGGCCCTGTCAACCTTCCGCCTGGCAATTACACGGGCTATAACAGCAATGTGTTCTTCACACCCTCCGCGGATGATGGTCCACTCATGCCGTGCTTTTCCCTGCCATGGGGAGAGATAGTTGCGGTGGACGGGGCGGGCTCATTGTTTCGGTTTACGCGACTAATCGGTGAACCCAAGTCCCTCGGGTCAACGCGATTGTCAGGCTCGGTGCACCTGGTTGCGACTGATGTCCTGGCTGTTAACTTTTCGAATAACCGTCTTGTCTACGTCGGTCGTGAATGGCCTGACAACGAGTTTCGCATCGTTTCTATTGGGCAAGGGATCGCAAGGACAACAACAGTAGAACCAACAGCGCTCCGTGCCTTCTTTGGACCAGCCTCGAGATACGCGGACCCCGAGTTTGGACTACTCGCGCTGGAAAAAACTGACTTTCAATGGGCTGTAGTTAGTCGTAAAGAAATCAAGGTGCTGGCGAAACCTGTCGGCGCAAAAGTATTCGGGGTTTTGATGGATGACGATCGTGGCGATCATGACGCCGGCTTGCTCACACTCGAAGACGATCGGCAGACCGTGACTCTGAATGGACGAAATTGGCGAAAAGAAATTTTTCGCGCCCACGCAGCGGTTGAGCACATTGCGCTATGCCAAAGAGAGCCCTATATCGCCTACTCAACCGTCCATGGTGAAATCGTAATCTATTCAGTGCAGCATCGTTCGGATCTTTGTCGCTATTTTTCGGAGGGCGAGAAATGACAAACTTACGCCCACGCAAGATTGCGCACAAAGGTCGCGTTGAGGCTGTGGGTTTTCTGTTCAATGCCGATCTGATCGGAGTTGCAGAAACTCGACGGCGAATTCTCGATCTCTGGGAATCAGGAGTTCAGGTCTTTAAGGACGGACCGAATTATTTTGTTCGTTTACCGTCAACCATCAGAGTCGACTGTGCCCACTCCGTTGCGACGCCTCTGGTCCAAATCGGAGGCGTGTTGTCTGCACTGCCGTTGTTGCCGGATGAACTCGAGACGTTGCAGGCGCCGTCTCATTCAGTTGTTTTCGCTCAAGGTGGCGTTGCGCACTTGAAGCTCCTCAGTTCAACCGCAGCGGAGTCTCCTGAGAACTGGCTCGATGTTTCAGCATTCAAAGTTGCGGAAGTTAAGTCGTTGGGTGCAGCGTTTGCGGAGCCAAAGGTAGTCGCCGAACCGCAGCCATTCGACGCTCGGGCAAAACTCGACGGTGTACCCGCGGAAGCAGCAGGGCTCCGCGAAATAATTGCGGCGATTAAATCGGCGGCGTCTGGAAACGGTAAACAGCCCGGCGATCGGGGTGCCGCACAAGAACTGCGCGGGTGGCTAGAAGGATTGATTGGCTCGATCTCAGCGGGCATTGCAAGGTTTGCGCGATCACAAACTTCCGCGAGTCCTCGGTACACAACTCAACCACAGAGTAAAGGAAACGGATGGCTCGCTCGCCTCGGCATGCGGCTGTTACACACCTCACGTCTTGCACGACTACTCGGTCGCCGGCAAGCTGCGTATCTTGGCAAGATGATGGACATGTTTGAGCGTGGCGATCTCGATGAAGCACTCAGACATGCGATCCCTCTCAGTGATCTTTCATTGCTGAGTCAGCAGCCTGCTCTCGGAGTGCCATCGCCACGAAACGATCTTTTGATTCTTCCATGGCAAGGACTGAGTTCACGAAGCATCGGCCTGGAAGGCGAGTTTATGGCTCACCTCGTTCAGCTCTATCGTTCGACCTTTAACAGGCTGGTGGCCCAAAACCGGATCGAAGAAGCCGCATTTGTTCTCGCTGAACTGCTGCGAGCCAATCAGGAGGCAGTCGCCTTTCTCGAAAGACATGGCAAACTCAGGCTTGCGGCGGAGCTGGCGGAGGCGCGTGAGTTGCCGCCCGGTTTGGTAGTGCGTCAATGGTTTATTGCCGGCGATATTAAGCGAGCGATCGGAATCGCGCGACGAACGCAGGCGTTTGCTGATGCCGTCTTACGACTTGAAAGGAAAGACAAGAAACAGGCCGAGCAATTGCGATTGCTGTGGGCTGCGTCCCTCGCGGCGGGAGGCAACTACGCGGGAGCAGTTGATGTCATTTAGCCCATTAAGGCTCATCGATTGACGGCTCGCACGTGGATGGAAAAGGCGATCGAAGGTGGTGGTTCAGTGGCTGCGCGGATGCTCGCTCGCAAGTTGACGATTGTTCCTGAGGATTTCGACGACATACGTCGTCGTGTTCTGACGTTTTTGGAAGATGAAAGTTTCGAGCAACAGGAAACGCGAGCATCATTCGTCGAAGCACTCTGTTTCGCAGAAAGCACGAGTGAAACACAAACGTTGGCTCGCGTCGCAGCGCGTGCGATTTTGCGCGATGCAGGGCAAAACATCAGTACAGTGACCCTGAGGCGGTTTACTCGACTCATCAAGCTAACGGGCGATGGTCCACTACGAACAGACGTGCCGCCCTTTCCGGTCTACCGCGACCGGCCGGTCAGCTCGCTGCTGTCACTCGAATTCGCCGCCGCAGATTGCGGCACTATGCCGGTCCATGATGCTGTGCTTCTGCCGAACGGCCGGATGCTCGTCGCACTCGGAGAAGTTGGCGTCAGACTCTTAACGCGTGACGGTCGCACAGTCACACACTTCGATCAGCCTGCGGAAAAGCTGGTGATTGCGGATAATGGCGCACGTGCCATCGCACTCGCGCGCCGTGGAGAAGTGTGGCGACTGTCGCGTCTCGATCTGATCGAGTGGCGAAGTGAAGACTGGTGCGACGCGCACATCGATGCCTTTGCTCCGAACTACGACGGCAGTCTCTGGTTTCTCGGAGCTAAACGTGACTTTTATGCTATCGACGCTCAGTCAAAAAGTTTTGAGGCGCTCTGGCGAGTGCCGGAGGCCGGCGACAAAGTCCTCAGTGTCGCCCGTTCTGAATCGTCGTGCAGTTTTCTTACCGAGTCGAGTGATGGATCAGAGTTAGAGCAGTGGATCTACCGGTTGCCATTGTTGACTTTGCGGAGTCGTACATCGCCGCCGACGCAACCGGATCACGTGATTTGTTTGAATCGGTGCGCTGCACTTTCTCCAGACGGCGTTTGTGCGGACCAATCGTTTTACGTTGTGGTGGACTCTATTCAAACCGAATCGGCGACGTTGACGCGCGTACCGTCTGACTTGCGTGTGTTTGAAGGTGAATTGCAAAAGCTTGAAATAGACATCGGCAACCAGTCGTCAGAAGCGTTGGTACCCGAAATCTTCGGCGGCAGGGTTGTTTCTTCAGTGCGGGCGAAAGACGCAATCACAGTCCGCGTTATAAACCTTCAGTCGAAAGACATAACGGCTCAAATGTCTCTCGTGGGTGCAAATCAAGTCTCAACCAGGCTGACGGAGAACACCCTCACAGTCGCAGACAATCTCGGTCGCGTGGTCGTGATTGACCTGCGTCGCAACTGCACGATTCGCAACTTTCGAGTGTAAAGATTTTGCGGAAGAAGTCATCTACGTCGCCGCAGTGGCTTTACTTGATGTGAGGCAGGGCTATGCCCTGCCGTTTACTTTTGCCGATTTAATCCTGAAGAATTTGTTCCTGCCAAACTATTGCAACAGTTCCGCAATATCCGGTAGAATCCCGCCGCTCAAGTTAGTCTGCTTTTTCCACCGTTCACTCAAGCGTCACACAAAGCTCGAAGGAGACACTCAATGTCCACTCAAATGATTGAGATAGAACCCAATCCGACACCAACACCCACTCAGCCGGCCGTGTTTGTTCCCCAAGCCGCGACGACTGCCGCGTATGACACTCTCAGTTGGCACAACGCTGATTCAGTTGCGCACTGGCCAACGCCGAATGCGTCGAATCCGACAGCCTGGTTTCCATATCAGATTCCACCCGGAGCGACTTCAGATACGCTCGCTCCAGGACCTAGCAACCCGCCCGGTACCCCGTATACGCTGAACTACGTATGCGCAATCAAAAATCACGAGGGTGAAAAGGGCACCATTACCGTAAACCCGCAACCGTAAGGCTGAGACGCTGATTTTGGTGTAGCACCACCCACTCACCTATGAAGGAGACACCATGCCGGAAAACGAAATCGTCAAGAATCAAGCAGGGCTCGAGGATGGAAACGATGCAGGCGATCGTCAGAAGAAGTCAGACGTGAGTCGTCGAGAGTTTCTCCAAAAAAGCATGATGGTGACATCTAGTCTCGCACTGACCGCGATGCTGCCGAGCTTCACGAGGGAAGAATGGGCAGCAGTAGCGCAGACTGTGACCTGTAAAACTGGCGCGGCGCTTCCGACCATAATGGAAATCACTGCGAAACGCCCGGACGCCACGTCTCCCGGCACACTTCAGGCCGTGCTTAGGATTATCAATGAAAAGAAGCAGTATTTGGCAGCTTCAGCGACAGCAGGTCAGACAGTGTGCAACAGCGGACAGATGCGTTACTTCTCGGGCTACGATAAGACGGACCCCACTAAGGTGTGGCCAGACTCTTTTCCTGAAATGAAGGGCGGTCCATCTCCTGCGCCAACGCTCCGTTGCAAGGTGGGAGACACGGTTCAGATCACTCTCCTGAACCACGTGAGAGTCAGTGACTTTGCAAATTCCATAGACGTTGCCGAAACTGGCGGGACTTGCGATAGCTCCACGTCGGTCGGCCCTGGCGGGGTCGCAGTGAACACCTATCCGGGTAAGCCATCCTTTGAAACGCCACCCGATTGTTTCCATGGTTCGAGCTCAACCAATTTGCATTATCACGGCACTCACGTCAGTCCCAATTCCATTGAGGATTATGTTCTCGCGAATACTCGGCCCTCTCCGAGAGAGGCCAACGGCAACCCGACGGTGGATGAGAAGTATGTCGAGGCTGACTTCGCCGAAATCTTCAAGATGTGTGCAGAAGGACACACACCTCAGTTGTGGGGGCAATTACCTAAGACATGGCAGGAGAAACAAAAAGAACTGCTACTGAAGTACGATCAGACCGCGCCATGGCAGGGTGGTACCGGGCTGCCACCTGATCAACAGTTGTGGCCGAAAAACCAGGCTGCGATCGACAGTTGCACCTGGCCGCAATACTACATCGGCGCCTACCCCTCTTGCTTCACTCTTCCGGTTTGGAAAGAAAATGATCCAAAGAGTCCGGTGATGGGCCAGGCGCCCGGGACTCATTGGTATCACTCTCACAAGCATGGCTCGACCGCACTGAACCTCGCCAACGGCATGGCCGGCGCTCTGATTATCGAAGGCGAGTACGACGAGAAGCTGAGACCATACTTTGTCAGGGAACGGGTGTTGGTGCTTCAGCAGTATGGAGCGCAAATCAACCTGCTGAAAAACGGGATCAATGATCAGGGTCAGGCGAATTCGAACATCAAGGGCGACCTGGTTTTTGTGAACGGTCAATACACGCCAGTCGTGAAGATGAATCCTAACGAGATGCAGTTGTGGCGGATTGTGAACGCTTGCCATCGGGCCCAGATTGCACTTTCCGCACCGCCCACCGGCATCCAGTGGGTTCAAACTGCTCAGGACGGAGTGCAATATCATGAGGATAACTACAACCCTGCGGTTACTAACGCCTCGATCGGTATTCCAGCAGCCGTGGCTTCAGGAGGAAAACGGCTAGGCGGTACCCTGGCAGCCGGTAATCGAATAGACTTGCTCGTCCTGGCACCCAGTTCGCCCGGAACGTATCCCATTACCTATCCCAACAACAAACTGCTTTTTACGGTTGTCGTGGAGCAGGATCCCGCCATGCCAGTGATCAAGAGTCCAATGCGTTTTCCGACCGGGGGACCCGACGGAGAGTTTCCGAAAATGCCGAAATTCCTCTATGACATAGATCCCAAGAAGGTAACAGTGAGACGCGAACTTCGTTTCGCTTCGGTCGCGGATCCATCATTGGCGACGCCGACTAACCCTCACCCGGCGGCAAACCGGGGAAAGAACGGACCATCGTATCCGCCCCCCAGGCACACCATTGATGGCAAGGTGTTCAATAACCAAATCGATCAGTCGATGGTGCTGGGCGCTACTGAAGAGTGGACGATTTATAACGACAGCACGGGCGCCGCCCATCCGTTTCATATCCATATTAATCCGTTCCAGGTTACAGAGATCTTTAACCCAGCCGGCGGTAATACGACGCCGGTTAAGTTCGATAAGAACCGGGTGTGGTTCGATGATTTCGCGATTCCGGCGGCTTATCAGCCGCCCACTCCAACGGGAGGTACTGCGCCTCCGCCCGTGCCGGGTTACTTCAAGATGATCACGCGGTTCGTCGATTTCTCCGGCGTGTACGTTCTGCACTGCCACATCCTTGGACACGAGGATCGCGGCATGATGCAGTTGGTCCAGGTCGTTTCAAATACCACTCACATGGAGCACAACTAAGCAGTTCGCGCTGCTTGCAGATCCACAAATTCTCAAGGGGGCTGTCCGATCCTACAGGTTCGGACGCCCCCGTCGTCTTAGCCCTCACTTTGAAGAGGAACATCATGATTAAACTCACACGCGTTCTCATTTGCGGCACGGGCAGCGGTGCCCACGCTCTGGCGGCAGTCGCTTCAAGAAACGGCTTCGATGTGTGCGTCCTGAGCCAAAATGCCGGCAAGGCTCAGCGCTGGAACGAGTCACTCGAACGTCAGCCACTGGCGGTCATCGGACGCAATGGAGACGGTGCGTGGATGGCAAATTCTTTTAGCGTCACGGATGATCCGGCGGTGGCGGCTCGCGGGTGCGATCTCATCATCTTTGCGGTGCCCACGTTTTCGCACGAGCGATACCTGGAATTATTGAAACCGGAAATTAGGGACGGCTGCGTCATTGTTGGGCTACCTGGGCAAAACGGTTTTGAATTCGAAGTGCGCAATACGCTTGGACCAAGACTCAGAAATTGCGCGGTCATAAATTTCGAGTCGTTACCGTGGAGTTGTCGCGTAGTTGACTTTGGCGCGACGGTCAGAATCAACGGTACAAAGAAGACGTTGGTTGGGGCCATCCAGGGCGATTTGCCGAAGTTCAAAGTCAATCAGGTACTCGAAACTCTCCAGGGAGTTTTGGGAGAGTTCCCAAAGCTGATTCTCTCGGGGCATTTGCTCGGAATTAATCTCATGTCCCTGAATGCTTACAGCCACCCGCCAATCATGTACGGGCGCTGGAAAGACTGGGACGGCAAGCCGCTCGATCATGAGCCACTGTTTTTCCAGGGAGTTGATGAAAACACCGCGGGCTTGCTGGAAAAAATTAGTGACGAGGTTGTCGCCATCAGCCGCCGCATCATGGCGGAGTATCCGATCGATCTCTCGCAAGTCGTCAGGATGTACGACTGGGACATCGCTCACTATTCAGATCAGATCGCTGACAAGACAAACTTGATGACCGCGCTGCGGACGAACGCTCTATACCAGGGCAGGGCGCATCCGATGGTCCAGACCAGCAACGGTCAATACATTCCTGACTTCAACCATCGCTTTTTGCTGGAAGACATTCCGTGCCTGGCAGTCATTCGAGGCATTGCTGAGATCGCGGGTGTCGAGACTCCGAACCTCGACATGGTCCTGTTGTGGGGCCAGGGAAAGTTAGACAAAGAGTATCTGGTGGGCTCGAAATTGATTGGCAAGGATCTCGCGACGACTCGTTGTCCGCAGAGGTACGGCATCACGACGATCGAAGAACTGTTGGGTTACAAGAATCATGCACCACGCGTGATTGCAATGAGCGCTGCGATCTCGAATGCAAGCGTGGCTGCGAGAAGTGAAGTGATGTCAGAGCTGTCGTAAGCTGGCGCAACTTCGACCACGTCGCCACCGATGAAGTTGAAACCTCTGAATGAGCGCATAAGGTCCAGTGCTTCAAAGCTGGTGAGGCCGCCGACGACCGGCGTACCTGTTCCCGGAGCGAAAGCCGGGTCGATGCCATCGATATCGAACGTGAGATAACACGGATCCGAACCGGCCACGTCGCGCAGGGTTTGTAAGAACGCAGAGCGAAGATTCGAGTCATGAAAGTCGTGCATGTTGAGAACGTGAATTCCCGCTTCGTTCGCGAAGTCGTTATACCGGGCACTACCAATCGATCCGCGAATTCCGATCTGAAATATTCGATTGCCCGGCACGAGACCCTCTTCGATGGCCCTTCGGACCGGAGTGCCGTGATGGAATCTTTGTCCCCATCCTTCGTCGGACGTGTCTGAGTGAGCATCGAACTGGATGAGCGTGAGCTTCGGGTATTTCTTGTTCGTCGCACGGAGGATTGGCAGCAGCACCGAATGATCGCCGCCGAGTGACACGACCGCCGCGCCTCGTTGCTGTAGCTCGCTGACACGCGACTCGATCTGACGAAATGTCTCGGCGTAGTCAAAAGGGTTGACCTGTACATCGCCGGCATCGACGCAACGCAGGCGCTCGTACACGCCAACTTCCATTTGTTGGCTGTAGTTTCGACCGCGGATCGACGCTTGACGAATGCCGTTCGGACCAAACCGTGCGCCAGGCCGGTTGGTCACCATTCCATCGTACGGAATGCCCAGCACAGCGAGATCGAACTCCTGGTCGGCAGTGTTGGCAATGAACGGCAGACGACCGAACGTTGTGATACCACTGAAAGCAGGCTGACGAGTTTCTGGTTGATTCTTCAACTTGGTCAGTCTCACGATTTTGTTCACGGATGTCAACGTACTTGGGCGGAAGTTTCTCGCGCAAAGACGCAAAGACGCAAAGAAAATCTTCAGACGCGCGGTAGCGCTTTGCGCCTTTGCGTCTCTGCGTGAGAAATTCTTCTCCCGCATAAAGCAAGACTGAGTAAATTCGGGTGACTGCGCAACTTCATTCAATAGCGATCGTGGGGCTCGGCCCGAAAGGTCTCTACTGTCTGGAACGGCTCCTCGCAGAAATCAACGCACGCCCGCTGCTTTGCGGACTCGAGATTCACCTCTTCAATCGATCGTCTTATTTCGGCGCGAGTCCGGTCTACGATCCCGAACAGCCTGAATACATCCTCGTCAACGTCAGTGTTGGTGAGGTCGATCTGTGGTCGGCGACTGATCCACCTGTGGCAGCGGGAAGAGGACCGAGTTTTGTCGAATGGTACAACGAGAAATTCCAGCCGGATTCACCACTGACAGGCGACGAATACTTGTCACGAGCAGTTGTAGGGCGCTACTTGGCGGACGGATTCCGCCGCCTGCTTGATCACCTTCCGCCGCGTGTTTCGGTGTCGTGTCACGTCGGTGAAGTGTTGGACGTTCGGCGAAACGGGCGAGGATACGAGTTGGAGTTTGCAGACAACGATGGATACAAAGAGGAAATTCGGACAGACAAGATTCTGCTCGCCACCGGTCACTCGCGGCCCGTACTCGGTGACAAAGAGAAACGCTATGCGACGTTCGCCGCTCAGCATCCCGGGTTAGCGTTCATCCCGTTCGTTTATCCAGTCAAGAAGTCAATGGCGCCGATCCCTGCCCGCGCGAGGGTGGCGATGAACGGCATCGGTCTGACTTTCATCGATGCGGTTCTTGAGCTCACGGAAGGTCGCGGCGGACGGTTTGTTCGCTCAGGCTCATCGCTCTGTTACGAGCCGAGTGGTAGCGAGCCTTTAATCATTCCGTTCTGTCGCAGCGGACTGCCGATGACGCCGAAGGCTCATGACCTGCCGCCGTTCATGCGTCCGCTTACATTTCTTACGCCAACAGCCGTCGCTGAACTCAGGGCCAGAACGCCCGGCGGAAAACTGGATATCGAGCGAGACCTGTGGCCCCTCGTCGAACTCGAAATGGAGCTTCATTACTACCGCGTGGCGATGGGTGACGAGAGTTCAAAACTGGAAGCATGTGGGACCGATGGAGCGGCGATGCGGAAGGTCATCGATTCCTATTTGCAGCACCATCCTTCGCAAGTGCGTTTCGATTATCGTCAAGCATTGGATCCGGTCGGCGCGCGTCGCTTCAATGAGGGAAGGAAATTCACCGCTTTCGTCGCAGAATACATGGACCAGGAGATCGCTCGCGCAAAGTTGGGCCAGTCTGGTTGCGGGGTCAAAGCGGCTATCGATATCTGGTACGAAGTAAGAAAGGAACTCGGATCAGTTCTTCAGTTCGGCGGAATGACGCCGGAGTCACACCGCAAGCTGATTGAGTATTACTTTCCGCGGTTCAAACGAATCGTCTTTGGGCCACCAATCATCAACATTGAGAAGTTGCTGGCGCTTGTCAGGGCTGGGTTGATTGATTTTTCCGTCGCGCGCAATCCAAGCGTGAGCGCCAACGAGTCTGCCGGTTGTTTTGAGCTGAAGTGCGATGAGAATCCAAAGGCGGTGATGCAGGCTGAGATTCTGGTCGATGCTCGATATCCATCGACGAATATTCTCCGGGATGCGGCTCCGCTCTATCGCAATCTGCAACGCCGCGGGCTGGTGCGACCATTTGAAAATCGATCGCCGACGTTGGCTTACATGCCCGGAGCTATCGACATGACAGAAGGGTCAAACTTTGTCATCGACGGCGAGGGCGTTGTCAACGAAGATATCTCGGTGATCGGGATTCCCACCGAGGGGAACTTAGTCGGTAACAAGACCATCGCGAGAGGCGATTACCCGGGCACCTGGGCTGCGCAAGTTGTCAGGCAGTTGACATGTAAGGAATGGGCGCTTCAGCTAGCGCCTGTCTAGCTGGGACGCTGCAGAGTTCTGCTATCGACGTCGCGGACGTGCTGTGCGAACTTCCAGCGATGGCCCTCCGGATCCACACACTCATACACGCGGTCGCCGTAGAACTGCTCTTTGAGTTCGCTCGTAATCTGCGCGCCCGCTTTCCTTGCGCGCTCGTAGTGAGCGTCGACGTCGTCAACAAAGATGTAGAGTCGTTGGCTTATCTTGCCGAGTGACTTCGGACTCTCCCGCAATGGACTTTCAGACGTGAGCCCCACCATGACGAGGCTGTCAGCCACTTCCAGATCACCGTGCACGACCTTGCCGTCTTTATCAGTCATTCTCAAACGAACCTCAAAGCCAAACGCATTGACGAGCCAGTCAATGGCGGCGGCGACGTCGTCGTAAAAAAGGTGCGGAGTAATGCGCGGCATATCGTGTGGCGGATTTGCGACCATGAACGTTCCTCTTTAGCAGGGTGTTTCGAAAGAGGTAGTCTTATAGCGAAATGAATTCGAATTGTCCAACTACGGTGGGCTGCTTCGTAGCTCGAAAAGCTTTCACACAAAGTCGCTAATACCAGCGCCAAAGGCGCGGAATATGAAAGCCAGGGGCAAGCGTGAAGCGCCGAAGGCGCGAAATATAATAGCCAGGGGCAAGCGTGAAGCGCAGCGGAACGCGTCGCCCCTGGT
>Ga0070681_10002588_pt1 | contig 16587 bp, 13 predicted proteins | sample KBSC83BmetaG_FD_65650 | JGI IMG/M metagenome (GOLD analysis project Ga0070681, IMG submission 65650) | Corn rhizosphere microbial communities from Kellogg Biological Station, Michigan, USA - KBS C8-3B metaG | ecosystem: Host-associated > Plants > Roots > Rhizosphere | place: USA: Michigan...
GCGAGCAGGTTGGTCTGCTCGGCGATATCGTTGACCGATGAGATGATCTCCCCGATCGCCTGGGCTCTTTCGGCAAGTGCCAGGATATTTTCCGCGATGGCCTCGGTCTGATCTTTGACGGTCGCCATCAAAGTCACCGAGTCCTCGACAGCCTGCCGACCGGCCTTGCCGATCTCCGCGGCGCGCTGGGCCGATTCCGCCACTGCTTTGGCACGCTGGGCCGCCTGGTCTGCCGTCTGCCGGACCTCATCCACCGTGCTCACGGTCTCGGCCACCGCGGCAGCCTGTTCCTGCGCGCTGGCGGATTGCTGTGTCGTGCCGGCCAGAAGCTCCGCGGACGACGAGGCGAGAGTGCCGACAGTGGCCGAAATCGCCGCCAGCAATTCCTTCAGTCTTCCGCTCATCAGATTGAACACAATGGTGATGAACACGACGATAAGGGCCGCCGCGAGTGTGCCGGCAATTACGGTGTTGCGCGTGCTCTCGAAACTGTCCGCCATCGCCGCTTGGCGCTCGTTCAGAAGGACTTTTTCTTCGTCCTCCATCTGGCCAATCAACTTGCGGATATCGTCCATGGTCTTCTTGCCACGGTCGGACAGAATAACCTGTGAAGCGGCATCGAGGCCTTTTTCACGTCGTAGCTGGATGGCCTGATTCAGCTCTTCGAGCTTCGATCCTATCAACAGCTTTAGCTCCTCGACGTGTCGCTGTTGCCGAGGATTGTCGACCGTCAACGTCTTGATCTTGTCGGATATCTGCGGAAGTCGCGTCAGCGCTCCCCGATAGGGCTCGAGGTAACGTTCCTCTCCCGTGATAACGAAGCCTCGCTGCCCCGTTTCAGCATCCTCGGCCGCCAGGAGGTTTTCATTGATTTGCGCCAGTACCTCATAGGTATGGGCCACCGATTTGTTGTTCTCGGCGAATTGATTCGCAGTACGAATGCTCAGCCAGGTCGTTACCAGGAGCACCAGAATCACCAGCCCAAATCCAATGTTCGGTATCGTTCGACGGTTCATGCGACGCGTCCTTCTCTTTCTTGCAGGCGTGCGGATCAACGAAACTCGCGGATAAAGAATTTCTCGTCGGCGATCAGGATCGCCCCGTCGAGTATGATAACGGCGTCCCGGGTTACGCCCCGGAGATAAGGACGTCCGATCTCCGGGAGGTCGCCGGGCGAGGCCAATATATCGTCCGCACCAAGCGCCAACTGACCGTGTGCTTCGTCGGCAAGAACGCCGAATTCCACGCGCTCCGCTCCCAAAACAATGATGCGCGACTGATCCGATGGTCCGGTGGTGGCGACGCTGAAGAAGCGGCGCAGATCGACGATCGGCAGCACGGTGCCGCGAAGATTGGTAACTCCAACGATGTATTCGGGAACGCCGGGGACGACTGTGTAATCGACCAGGCGAACGACTTCGCGCACATAGGCGACTTCGATGGCGTAGTGCTCCTTGCCCAGGCCGAATTCGATGGCGTCCATGGAAGTGCCCGGCGTCCGGGTTGACGCCGTTACCTGCGACAGGATTCGGGCGCGTTCGTCCATGATTGCCTTGGCACGCTCGGGAGAAGGCTTCAGGGCCTCCTCCAAGCCAGCCTCCGCCCGCTCCAAACGGGCCCGTATTGCCGACCAGTCGATCGGTGGTCGAGGTTGTCGCGATCCGGCGTTCATTTGACAGGCTCCAGAAGGGCGACCTGGGCCGCCGCCGCCCCGGCCAACCTTCCGGCTTTTTCGCCATCGGACAGGGGAAGGATCTCCTCCGCTGGCCGGCGCGCGGCGAGATCTCGGGCGTTGCGATAGGCCTGCAAGGCCTTTCCGAGATCGCCGAGTCGGCGCAACGTGGCGCCATGCATGAAGTGCGCGACCGCAAGCGATCGGTCGAGGTATAGGACCCGCCGCAGGACGGCATCCGCTTCGCCGTAACGACTGATGTTCATGAGCAGTACCGCGAACAGGAAACCGATTTCCGGCGACAACGGATGCTGCGCCGCGGCACCCGCCGCCATTGTCGCCGCAGCTTCCGCATCTCCGAGGTTGGCGAGAGCCCTTATGCCGAGTATTGCCGCCGCGACATCCGACTCGAGCCGAGCCGCCAGCTCGATGGCGCGCGCATTCTCGCCCCGCGAAAAGGCTTGCCGCGCCTCCGCCAACGGATCGCCGGGAGGTCGCTGCTTGGTCTTCGAGGGAGACGCAATCGTCGGCGGAACATCGGCGGCGGCAGGGGACGGCGGAGGGGTGAGCAGGATAGGAGAGAGGACGGATCTGTCAGCCGGAGTGACCGGAGTCCGTTGTTGTCGCTGTTGACGCTTTCGATAGATCGCTCCCGACGAAGTCATTTCGATTTCGTACGGGGCGTAGTCGGCCAAAGAGGGATCGGCCGCGCCGGTAATTAGAAAGCCGCCGTCGGCGAGGGAATCATAGAAGCGACAAGCGACATTGCGGATCGTTCTGGCGTCGAAATATATCAAGACGTTGCGGCAGAGGATCAGATCCAATCCGAAAGTATTCGTTGCAAAGGTCGGATAAACATCCAGCGCCAGATTGAGGCAGGAGAATTCGACGCGTCCGAGGAAGCGCTCCGCGAGCTGAAAGCGATCCCCCGAACGCCGGAGATAGGGACCGATGAGGCGGCTTCCTTCGCCCCTGAGCGCCCATGGACTGTATGTGGCTCTCCGGGCGCGAGCCAGGGCTGCCCGCGAAATATCCGTGGCAAGAATCTGGGCACTTTCAGAAAGGCCCATCTGCTCGAACAGGATGGCAAGAGAGTATGCTTCTTCGCCGCTTGCGCAGCCCGCACTCCACACGCGAAGAATGTGCTCCGCGCCACGCCGTCGCTGCAATTCGCCGACAATCTCATTCCGGACAAGGGCGAAGTGACCGGGCTCGCGAAAGAAGTACGTCTCCTTAATCGTAAGTTCCGATATCAGCTCATCGAGCAGCCCTACATCTTGCCCGAGGCAATCCAGCCACTTCCCGGGGTCGGAAAGCGCCGCCGCGCCCATGATCTTTCTCGTCGCAACTTCGACATCCCTGCGACGGCTCGGTGGGAAAACAAGCCCGGCCCGAGCGCTCATCATGTCCGTCACTGCGTCCAAGGTCACGCCAAGCGTGGCGGTGACGTTCATTGGAGCCGTCCCTCGTCCAGCGCCCGATCGAGCTGCCAAGCCTCGGACTCGGCGAGAAAAGTGCGCAGATCGTGGATCAGCACCAAACCATCCGGAAGCTTGGCCACCCCCGCCACATATTCCATTCGCGGCGTAATCGCCGCGGCATCCTCAACTTGCGTCGGGTCGACGTTTTCGATGCCGAGAACCCTATCGACGCGCAATGCGACCAGGCGAAGTCCTGCCTGGGCCACGATGAGATGGTCCGCGGGATGAGGTGCCTTTTCGGGCAGCCGAAATCGCTTGCGAACATCCAAAACCGGAATCACCGCTCCTCGGATGTTCACGACGCCCTCGATGCAGAGAGGCGCCTTCGGAAGCGGCACTATGCCGGGTACACGAAAAATCTCCCTCGTGTCGGCCATCGGAATCGCGTAGCGATAGTCGAAGAGTTCGAACACGTTGATCGAGATAGCCATCACATCGTCTTCCCGAGCGGGACGTCCGCTTGGAATGCATCGCTATCGATATCCCGGGTGGACATTGACCTAGGACCGCGCTTTCAGCAGTCGCAGGGGATTGTTCGACTCCGGCAGTTCCTCGACGTTGGCCAGGATCATCATCAGGATGTCGCTGCAGTCGCGCACGACGCCACGCGGCACGCCCGATGCGTCGTAGAACGGTGGTTGCGTGCCGTCCTTGCAGCGGCACTGGAACGCAGGCTCGCGCATTGCGGTGCTGGCCAGCATCCGCTCGAACTCGGCGCCTAAGGGCGCCATGTATGAAAGAAAGACTTTCCGGGTCCCGTAACCGCCAGTCCCCGCCGTCATAGCCAATGCCATGCCCCCCAGCAGCGAACGGATCGCTTGTACGAGGAAGCTAGTTAATGAATTGCCCGTATTAACTCATTAAATGCGCATATCTTATGTTCACTCGCAGTGCGCCTACTTTGTACTCATCTTGCCGACCATACCTTTGTGAGATTCAAATCTGAGCAGGCCGTCATGGCTGCTCTATCGCTACAAGGCGCATGCCGTTGACACGATGACGGACAGGCACTGCAATTTGCCAGATGCTTTCCGGATCAGTCAGCTTTCCTTGAGCGCCGCATCGTGGACGCGACTCGCCCTTCATCCGGAAGCTCATCGAAGCCTGTGACATTAGGCAGATCGTCACGACGCCACAGGCCAGAGGCCTCTCGTCGGAGTCCAAACATGCCTTGCATATAGACCTGGCCGCGTTAGATTCGGTTTCCGTTCCATAGAATTTTCACTCCACTCCCACTCGACTCGCGACCAACGCGCGCCGCAGCTTGAAAGCCGTCGACGTGGGTGCGTCTTCGCCAGCCTGCATCTCGATGGCGGCGGACGGCTCCGCTGGCCGGAAGGTCAGGTGGCCCCTCGATCGCCTTTTGACCTCGCCCATCGCAGCGCGTGCGGCCGGTGCGCATTGAGGGCGGCGGCGTCCCACATGACGCGCGGATCGAAGGTCTCGGCGGCGAGGATGGTGAGGATGACGACGCCGCAGAAGGCGACGGCACCGATGCCGGGCGCGATGTTGACCACCGTGCCGAACTGCACCAGCGCCCCCAGCAGCGACTCCATGAAGATGTCGACCATCGACCAGCGGCCGATCCAGGCGACGACATGGTAGAGCCGCGTGCGTTCGACCAGGAAGCGGCTGGCGCCGAACGTGGTCGTGACCAGCACGATCCCCATCAGCATCAGCGCCAGACCCGTGAGCTTCAGCACCGGAACCAGCACGCTGGCGACGAAGACCAGGACGGCCAGCGGGTACATGTGCGAGGCCAGCAGCTCCTCGATGCCGTCGACGATGGTGCTGGGCTGCCCTGCCCCGGCCTGGATCACCGTCAGCACCGGATAGGCGTTGGCTGGGATGTAGAGGATCGCGGCGGCAAAGATCAGCGCCGCGGTGCGATGCAGGCTGTTGGGCTTGCGCGGATGCACCGCCGAGCCGCAGCGCAGGCACCTTGTGTCGTGCAGCCCCACCAGGCCGCAGGCCTCGCACGACGCTGCGCCCGGATGGAAGTCGAGCGACGGCTCCCCTGGTAACATCGCCGGCATCGGCGCATGGGTCTGGCCGCGCGCCTCGATCGCCGCCCACACGGCATCGGGATCGAGCGCCGTGTCGGCCCACAGCGCCATCACCGTGAGCAGACCGAGCGCCACGACGGCGGTGCCGACCTCGACATGCACAAGGTCGCCGAGCTTGGTGTAGGCCACGAAGACGCCGAGCAGCAGCACCTCCAGCATCGCCCACAGGCCCATCCGGCGGGCGAACAGGAAGACGCGGCCGAGATGGGGGAACGGTCGGCGCGCGCGCACGCCGACCAGCACGTAGAGCATGCCGGCATACCTGGCGAAAGGCGCGAGCGCGGTGGTGAAGGCGACCACCAGGGCGAGCGGCCACAGCCCATGGCGCACCAGCTCGAGCGGACCCGAGGCCAGCGTCGCCTCGTGCACGATGCCGGCGGTCGAGACCCGCATCAGCATCCCGCTCCACAGCACCACGAACAGCACCAGCGTCGCGGCGGTGAGCGCCAGGCAGCGGTTCAGCGAATCGGTGCGCGTGCGGCGCAACCCGGTACCGCAGCGCAGGCAGTCGGCGCGCATGCCGGGGCCGAGCGCCGGCACGACCTGGAACAGGCCGCAGCCGGAACACTCACGGAGCACCGGGTTCGTCGTCGGCTGTCCGATCACCGCCACGCGATCAGGACTGCAGCAGCGCCGCCAGCCCGTCGCTGAGCTCGGCCACGGCATCGCTGATCGCCGTGACCTGGCCTGCGACGGTGGCGGTCGGCACCGGTTTGGAGATTGCAAAGGTCCGCGCCACCTGGCGCTTCGGCCGGGTGAATTCCACGGCGGCCTGGGCCAGCAGCTCGAGCGTGCCGACGCCTCCGGTCCCCTGGCTCACGTCGAGACGCTGGATGTTGATCGCCAGCACGGCGTTGGGGTCGGCCGAGATGGCACCGCCTTCGCCGTAGATGTTGGCGTGCGGCAGGCGCTGCGACAGGCCGACCACCAGCACGCGCGCCAGCATGGTGCCGAGCGGCTCGCCCCACCAGTCATTGTTCGCGACGGCGAGCTTGTTGCCATCGGACGAGCGCACGATCTCGCGCCGATCGAGATAGCGCGCCAGCCCGATCTCGCGCAGTTGCACGATCTTCGGTCCGCCCGGCTGCGCCGGGCCCGGCTTGACGGCGATGGTGTAGAGCTGGGCGTCGGCCGACGCGCAGGCCGCCCCGAGAAGCGGCACGGCGAGCGGCAGGGCGGCGGCGAGGAACGAGCGGCGGAGGGGGTTTGAGAGCATGGTTCAATCCTTGCCACGGCCCTTGATCAGGGCCTCCGGGTGACGGGCGAGAAGATCGGTCAGGGCACGCACCGAGCGCACGGTGTCGGTGAGCTGGCGCACGAGGGTACCGACATCGCGGTTGAGCTTGGAGTCCGCGCCGTAGCCGGTGTCGATCGAGCCCGCCAGGCGATTGACCTGGGTGAGGGCCTCCTGGAGCTGCCGCGAGATCTCGGGCAGCCGCGCCATCGCCGGCGTCATGCCGGAGTCGAGCTTGCGCATGGTGTCGGCGGTGTCGGCCAGGATGGACTTGATCTCGGGCGCGTTGACCGTGTCGTCGAGGCCCTTGGTGAGGCCGGCGACGCTGTTGCCGATGGCGGTGAAGTCGATGCGGTTGATCTTGGTCAGGAGTTCGCTGGCCGACCGGGTGATGCTGTCGAAGCCGCCGCCCTCCGACGACGGCATGATGAAGATGTCGCCGTCACGGGTCAGCTCGGCCGCCGGCGCATCGGGCACCAGTTCGAGCGCCACGATCTTCTGGCCGCTGATCAGGCTGGGCGACTGCAGGACGGCGCGAAAGCCGTGTCGCACCATCTCGCCGGCGATCGTGCCGGGGGCGATGCCCTGGATCGCGGCAATGCCGGTGATGCGCTCGGCGTCTATTCGGTAGCTCACCGGCGCCACGATGCGGCGGATTGCCGGATCGAACTTCAGGCCGACGTCGGTGACCTCGCCGATCTTCAGGCCGTGCAGCGTGACGTCGGCACCGGGTTCGAGACCGGCCACCGAGCCGGTGAAATTGGTCCTGAAGTGCAGATGGAAGTTGAAGCCCGCGGTGCGGGCGGCTTCCTGGTTGGGGTGCAGGGCGAAGTGATGGCCGGCCGCGGCGACCGGCGCCGCGGTGCGCGGCTTGATCTCGAAGGCGACGCCTCCCAGCAGCACCGCCCGGATCGATTCCATCTGCACGTCGAGGCCGTTGGCGCCCATCTTCACCGACAGGCCCGAGGCGTTCCAGAACATCGTGTCCTCGTGCACGAACTTGTCGAACGGCGCCCGCACGAAGGCGTGGATGGCGACATGGCGGGCCTTGTCGTCGCCGAGGTCCCAGCCCAGCACGGTGCCGACGTCGATGCCGCGGTAGAAGACCGGCGAACCGAGGCTGATCGAGCCGAGCTTGCGGCTGTCGAGGATGAACTCCGTGCCCGGCGTCGCGGTCTTGAGAATCGGCGGATCGGCCTTGCCGACGAAGCTGCGCTCGGGCTTGCCGGCTTCCGCGCTGGGCAGCATGCCGACGTAGGCGCCGGAGAGCAGCGTGTCGAGGCCCGAGAGCGAACCGGCGAAGAGCTGCGGCTTGACCACCCAGAAGATCGTCTTGTCGGTCAGCAGGCGCTCGGCTTCGCGCGTGGTCTCGATCGTGACCAGCACCTTGGTGAGGTCGGGCGAGACGACGATGGATTTCACCGTGCCCATCGTCACGTCCTTGAACTTGAGCTGGGACTGGCCGGCCTGCAGGCCGTCGGCCTGGTCGAAGGCGACGGTGATGGTCGGGCCGCGCCTCGACCAGGTGTCCCAGGCCAGCCACAGCGCGATCAGCGCGGTGATGGCCGGCACCAGCCAGACCAGCGGGATGCGCCTGCGCTTGCGGACGCTGGCGGTCGGCACGGGAGTGACTTCAGGTGCGGTCATGCGGCGGTCTCGGGTTGCGCGTCGGTCGACGAAGCGAACGGAAACGGCGACCCGTCCGCAACAGTGCCTGAAGCTTCGTCAGTTCGACCGCCCCCTGCCCCCGACACTGGTATCTCACGTCCAAGCGCCCTTGTCGTGCGATAGCTCGGCGTGAGCTGCACTCTCGGATCAGGAGCGTCGAATATGCGCCGATCGTGGCACGAGTCGCACGTTTGGCGAGGTGCGACTCCGACATGCGACCAATGACCTGTTCTGTTCTCGTCTGTGGATTTTCGCGCGCCGCGCTTCAAGCGTTGCCCTGCAAGCTTTCAGCGATGGTGCCCCCGGTCGGACTCGAACCAACACTTCCGTGAGGAAACCTGATTTTGAGACAGGTCACGTGACACGCTAGAAGCGCCAAATTATAGGGCTTTCGTCGATCAGAGAGTCCAACGCTTGTGTCCGATTGCTAGCCCGAAAACGGCCACGAACCGAACACCTCCCTCCTCTCGCGACTTGGAAATCGACGCTAGAGTGTGACCTACCATGTGGGCCGTCCCAGGCTGGTCTTGTGCCCGGCATTCGGGATTGTGTGAAATTCGGCGCCCGCAATCTGGTCGGCCAGGGCGCGGCAGGATTCTGGCGGCGTCAGACGATCCTCTTCCCCGACGATGACGCAGGTTGGACCTTAGATCCGGCTCGCTCTCCTGACGCCGGCTGTGAGGCAAGGAAGAGATGGTGCTGACGAACAGGCGCTTCGCTTCACCGTCGGGGTGGGGCTCGAGAAGCGAGGGCACCGCGTCTAGGGGCTCCAGACTTACAGACGGTGCCGCAGCCGACACGCAAGGTGGCGTCTGTCCGAATAAATAGCATCTATTCTGTCGCACATGCGACAGGGCTGTGGCATAGCTCGTCCTCTGAGCTCCGATAAGATTGCTCAATCCAGCCGAACGGCGCGTGACTTCGATCAGGACGCGACAAATGGACACCTCCGTTTGTACGAATTGATCGAGGGCGAGTTTCTAAATCGTGGCTGCTTGTTTGAGGCAGTCACGACGGAAAGATGACGTGAAGACTATCAGCATCATCGGCGCGGGTTTGGTTGGCAGTCTATTGGCCATTTATCTGGCTCGGCGCGACTACGAGGTCGACGTGTTCGAGTCTCGATCCGATTGCCGCGTGGCCGGATCTGATAATGGGCGCTCCATAAATTTGGCCATGTCATGCCGTGGTATCACAGGATTGTCCGGAGCAGGCATCTTGCCGATGGTCGAAAAACTAATGGTACCGATGCGTGCCCGCGCGATTCACGACGAGAAGGGCGACGTAAAGTATCAGGCATTTGGTCGCCATCATGATGAGTACATCAATGCGATTCAGCGAACCGATCTGAACAAAATGCTCTTGGATGAAGCGGACAAGTTTCCGTTGATCCGGTGGCACTTCAATACGCATTTGTTGCATCTGGATGTCTCAAGAAAAGAAGCACATTTCAAACGGTCGAATGGCAGTCAGTTCACCAATGCATATCAACGCTTGATCGGCGCTGACGGAGCGAGCTCGCAGGTCCGGGCATCGCTCCAACAGCAAGGCTTGGTATCAACTTCAAGAGACTTCATTGCGCATGGCTATAAGGAAATTGCGATATCCAGCGCTTCATCAATTCATCTGGCTCGTGAGCATTTGCATCTTTGGCCCAGGGATTCTCTCCTGCTACTGGGAAATCCCAACCTCGACAATTCGGTAACCGGCTCCCTGTTTCTACCCTTGGAGGGAGAGAATAGTTTTTCCTCTCTGGACAATGCGCCGCGCATCAAGGCGTTCTTCGACAAGGCCTTTCCGGATATTGCTCCGATGGTGCCCGATGTGGCAGGCGATTTTCTGAATCACCCCGTAGGTCACATGAGCACCGTGAAGTGCTCGCCCTGGCATCACGACGATCAATGCCTGCTAATCGGAGATGCGGCACATGGGCTCATTCCATTCTTCGGCCAGGGAATGAATAGCGGGTTTGAAGACTGCCGCATACTGAACGATCTTCTCGACCTCCATCACGACGATTGGTCGCGGGTCATGCCTGCGTTCTATCTGGCGCGCAAGCCGAACACAGATGCCGCTTCGGAAATGTCGACAGACAATCAACATGAAATTCAAATGGGAATTCGCAACCAGCGCTTCAATTTCAAGAAGCAGTTGGAACAGCATTTGATGCAGCGCTATCCGAATCGATACGTCTCCAAACATGTATTGGTCATGTTCAGCAACACGCCCTATGCGACAGCTTTGGCTCATGGGCGTCTGCAAAGCACTTTGCTAGATCAAATCTGCGATCAGACCACGCAACTTTCCGATGTCGATTGGTTGCGCGTCGATGAATTAATGCATGAGTACGATAATGCTCTGGCTCACACGCACGACCGGACTGAAACCGCTTAAACTCTTTAAGTTACGGGAATCGTCATGAAAACAGTACAAGCCCACATCGACATCAAACAAAAAGCGTTCGAGAACCACCACTTTTTCGACGTTTTGAAACAACTGAAGAGTTTGAGTGAATTCGACTATTTTGTACCAGAGCTAACGTTCTGGATCATGACTTTTCAGGATGTTCTACGCCTGAATGAAGAGCGGATTACCGATCCCCATCTGAAAATGATCGCTCACCACCATCGAACGGAAGATGCCGGCCACGAACTTTGGTTCCTGCACGACAGGAGCTATCTGAGCAACAAGGCTTCCAACGATGTAGATATTCGCTGGTTGTTCGGCAAGGAAACCCGACCCATGCGGGATCCGGCATACGCTATTCTCGCCGAAATATACAAAAGCGAAAGTGAGTGGCTAAACATCGTGCTGTTGTTTGTCATAGAATCGTCGGGCCATGTGTTTTTTGAGAAAGTGGCCGACCAAGTCGATAAAACCGGTGAAGGAAGTAAACTGAAGTACTTCTCCCGCTCCCACTTGGATGCGGAGCTCGGGCACGCCATGTTCCAGGTGGAGGACGAGCACGTATTGTATGCTGCCCCCCTGCCAGCGAAAATCCGCCAGGACGCAATACAGCTGGTTGACCGATGCTACGACGATTTTCACAAGATGTTCGATGGCTTGGTCGCCGCCTGCAATCACCGACTGGAATTGGCAAGATAAGAGGATTCCGAGGATGCCGCTGTCGCCGTGGACTGCGCACCACATCGAGCATTGCGAACAACAAACCGGGCTAACAATACTCAGCGACGAGCATTCACTTGGTTTGTTCAGCGAAGATTTCGGCGGATTGGCGCACTCTAAGCCGGCCGCCGTTTTTTCTCCTCCAACGACCAAAGCCCTCCAACACTTGCTCGACTACGCCGATGAAAACTGCTTGCCGGTGACAGTGCGGGCTAATGGCCTTAGTCAATCCGGTCAGTCCCTGCCTGTGGCAGGAGGCTTAACGCTGCACATGAATCTGTTTGATGCCGTTCATGAACAGGAAGACTCATTCATTTGGGTCGATGCCAACGCAAGCTGGTCTGCCTTGCTCGCGGCAACATTGAAAGAATCGCGCGTACCTTTTGTCACCCCCTACAATCTCAACTTGTCGATCGCAGGTCTTATTTCCGTTGGCGGAGTGGGCGCGGCATCGTTCAAACATGGGGTTGCGGCTTCTCATGTGCATGCTCTCGAGGTGGTAACGGCAAACGGTAAAATTCAACAGGTTGATGCCACGTCTCCCTTGTTCCGCGCCTGCCTTGGCGGCCAGGGCCAATTCGGCGTCATAACAAAAGTTGCGGTTCAGTTAAGGCCTTGCAGCCGGCAAGTGCGCACGTTCTTTTTGTCATACACAGACAGAGAGCAATGGCTGAAAGATCTCGCTTTCTTCAAGCACCACGCTGACTTTATCGAAGCATTTTGTTCACCTGCGCTGCAAGGCGCGAAATTGACCGCAACGGGGCGCCAGCCGTTCGCCGAATGGTTGTTCTTTCTGCAGGTCTCTTTCGAATACGATAATTTGGCCCCTGAACTGACTAATTTCGGGAGCGACATAAAGCCTTGGAAAGTCTCGCATCGCCAAGATGAGACGATAGAATCTTACCTGTCTCGTCACGAACCGCGCATCCAGGGGATGAAAATTTCAGGACAGTGGGAGCTGCAGCATCCCTGGTACGAATGCCTCGTGAGCCATGAGGTCGTCATGTCGGAGCTTGATGATTTGCTCCGTTCCTTGCCCTTGTACTTCGCAACCATGGTGCATTTGGTACCAATTTCCGGAAGGCGGCCGGCGGGCTTCTTCATGGGACCGAGCCAAGCGGAGTTTTTTTCCGTTATGATTCTCAATCCTGGAGTGCCCCGCGCGTTGGTGCCAGGTTGTCTTGAGGCGATTCGGAAGATGGATGAACGGCTTTTGGCCAAGGGTGGTAAACGTTATTTATCCGGATTTTTGGGATCAGATTTATCTCCCGATTATTGGACGGCGCACTTCGGCTCCGATTACACGACCTGGTCGATTCTAAAACGTCGCTATGATCCCAAAGGAATTTTTTGCTCGACGTTATACAATCACAGCATGACAGAGGAATGATCGGCCTATCTGGGCGCTCGGCGCATCTTAAATCAGGCTCTATTTCCGATCACATTCACGAGCAAAAAGCACTACTGTCCTTCACGACGCAAGATGCGTGTGCGCGAGCAGATCAGGGCCATCACGGGCCACACGATCGCCAGCATTAACGAAGTTTTGGATCGATACACGAAACTAACAGTCGATCAGGCTGGCGCGGCGCTGCAGCGCCAGCTCGATCACGAAATCGGTGCCAGAACTCAGCGCAAAAATGACAGTGAGACGTTCGTCGGGGTGTTTTCGATGGAACAAAATAAGACCGCGATAAACGCTGATCTGCTTGCTCTTACGCACGATGGTGCCCCCGGTCGGACTCGAACCAACACTTCCGTGAGGAAACCTGATTTTGAGTCAGGCGCGTCTACCAATTCCGCCACGGGGGCACGCTGTCGTGCGCGGGGGAATAAAGCCGATGGGCGGAACCGGGTCAACGCTTGCGAGGGGCCCGGGCGTCCGGTTTTATGGCTTTCGCATGCATCCTTACCTCCACGCGCAGAAAAACCCCGCCAAGCCCGCCTATATCATGGCCGGCAGCGGCGAGATCGTGACCTACGGCCAGCTCGACGAACGGTCGAACCGCATCGCCCGGCTGTTCCGCTCGCTCGGCCTCGGGGCCGGCGACCATGTCGCGATCTTCATGGAGAACAACGCGCGGTTCTTCGAGTTCTGCTGGGGCGCCCAGCGCTCGGGCCTGATCTTCACGGCAATCAGCTCGCGGCTGACGACGGCGGAAGTCGACTACATCGTGGGCGACTGCGGCGCGAAGCTGTTCCTGACCTCGATGTACCTGGCAGAGAAGGCCGCCGAACTGGCGCCGCTGATGCAGGGCGTTCCCGCCGCCAATCGCTACATGGTCGACGGCACCATCGACGGCTATCGCGCCTGGGAAGAGGTCGTCGCCGGCCAGCCCGCCGCGCCGATCGACGACCAGGTCATGGGCCGCGACATGCTCTATTCGTCGGGCACGACGGGACGGCCCAAGGGCGTGCTCCCGGTCGGCGAGCCGCAACCGATCGACGCCGACAACGCGCTGATCCAGATCAACCGCAAGCTCTACGGCGTGGGCCCGGACACCGTCTATCTCTCGCCGGCGCCGCTCTATCACGCGGCTCCCTTGCGCTTCAACATGACGGTGATGAAGCTCGGCGGCACCTGCGTGCTGATGGAGAATTTCGATGCCGAGGATTTCCTGCGCCTGGTCGGCACGCACAAGGTCACGCACACCCAGCTCGTGCCCACCATGTTCGTGCGCTTCCTCAAGCTGCCCGACGAAGTGCGCCTCCGGCACGACGTGTCGTCGCTCACCTGCGCGATCCACGCCGCCGCGCCCTGCCCGATCCCCGTGAAGGAGAAGATGATCGAGTGGTGGGGTCCGATCATCTGGGAATATTACGGCGGCACCGAGGGCAACGGCCTCACCATGTGCAATTCCCGGGAGTGGATGGCGCACAAGGGCACGGTCGGCAAGGCGATGGTGGGCAAGCTCCGGATCTGCGACGACGACGGCAGCGAACGGCCGCCGGGCCAGCCGGGCACGATCTATTTCGCCGACGGCAATCCCTTCAAGTATCACAACGACCCGAAGAAGACGGCGGAGTCGCGGCACCCGAAGGGTTGGACGACGCTGGGCGACGTGGGCTACGTCGATACCGACGGCTTCCTGCACCTGACCGACCGCAAGGCCTTCATGATCATCTCCGGCGGCGTGAACATCTATCCGCAGGAGACCGAGAACCTGCTGATCAACCACCCCAAGGTGATGGACTGCGCGGTGTTCGGCGTGCCCAACGCCGACTTCGGCGAGGAGGTGAAGGCCGTCGTCCAGCCGCGCGACATGGCCGATGCCGGCCCCGCCCTGGCCGAGGAGTTGATCGCCTACTGCAAGCGCCACCTGTCGGCCCTCAAGTGCCCGCGCACCGTCGACTTCGAGGCCGAGCTGCCGCGCCATCCGACCGGCAAGCTCTACAAGCGCCTGCTGCGCGACCGCTACTGGGAAGGCCGCGAGAGCAGGATCCTTTGACGCGGGCACGCCTCCTCGAGGCGGAGGAGGCCGGTGGCGGCACGGCGGCCGACGACGTCGGCAGGCTGATGCTGTTCTTCGCCATCGTCTTCGCGGTCGAGGGGATCGGGCAGGGACGCGTCGGCATCGTCCTGCAGCCGCTCACCAACTTCCTCAAGGCCGACGGCTGGACGGCGCTGCAGGTCACGGCCTATTTCGGCGCGCTGAACTTCCCGTGGATCATCAAGCCGCTCTACGGCCTGGTTTCGGACATCGTGCCGCTGTTCGGCTACCGCCGCACCGGCTACCTGATGCTGGCGAGCGCGGGGGCGGCGATCGCTTACGCCGCCGTCGCCTGGTTCGACACGCCGGCGGGATTCGCCCTGCCGCTCGTGCTCACCGCCTATGCCATGGCGACCGCGAGCACGTTGTGCGGCGCGCTGCTGGCCGAGAGAGGCCGCAGCGTCCAGCGCAGCAGTCTCTTCGTCGGACAGCAATGGCTGTGGTTCTACGTCGCGATCATGGCCAGCGCCTTCACGGGCGGCCTCCTGGTCGAGCATCTTTCCACCGCGGCCGCCGTGAAGGCCGCCGCGCTGATCGCCGCCGCGGCACCGCTCGCCATCCTCGTGGCGACACCGCTCCTGCTGCGCGAACCCAGGACCGTGGCGACCCGCCAGCAGGCCCGGGAGACGTTGCATGGCATCGCCGGCGCGCTGCGCTCGCGCAGGCTCCATCTCGTGGCGGCGTTCCTCTTTCTCTACGCCTTCGCGCCCGGTTTCGGCACGCCGCTCTACTACCACATGACCGACCGGCTCGGGTTCTCGCAGGCCTACATCGGCGTGCTGGGCTCGATCGCGTCGGCGGGATGGATCGCCGGCGCCCTGCTCCACCGCTGGCTGGCGCCGCGGCTCGGCGCCCGGGCGCTCCTGTATCTCAGCATCGTCCTGGGAACCGCCTCGACCCTGTCGTTCCTGCTGCTGACCGACGAGATCAGCGCAGCACTCGTCAACTTCGCCAACGGCATCGCCTCGATGATCGCCACCATTGCCTCGCTGACCCTGGCCGCCCGGCATTGCCCCCGCCGGGCCGAGGGCTTTGCCTTCGCCGGATTGATGTCGGTGTCGAATCTTGCCGAGATCTGCTCGATCAACGTCGGGGCCTATCTCTACGAGCACGTTTTCGACAGTCGGCTCGGGCCTTTGATCGTCGTCTCGGCTGCGACCACTGCACTCACCTTATTGTTGGTTCCCTGGCTCACCGCAAAGAGCGATCATCCTGCGGAGGAGAAATCATGAAAGCAGCCGTCGTCACCGAACAAGGCGTCCAGTACAAGGACGCACCCAAGCCCTCGCCCAAGGCCAACGAGATCCTGATCAAGGTCCGCGCGGCCTCGCTCAACCGCGCCGATCTCGCGGTTGCCTCGGGCCATCGCCACGGCACCGTCGGCGGCGCCGGCACGATCGTCGGCCTCGAATGCGCGGGCGAAGTCGAAGCCGTCGGCGCCAACGTCAAGGACTTCAAGCCCGGCGATCGCGTGATGAGCTCGGCGGCCGGCGGCTTCGCCGAATACGCCGTCACCGACTCCGGCCGCGCCCACAAGGTGCCGGCCAACAACATGAGCTGGGAACAGGCCGCCTGCATGCCGGTTGCCGTGCAGACCATGCACAACGCGCTGGTCGGCGCCGGCCGCCTCAAGAAGGGCGAGACCGTGCTGATCCAGGGCGCGTCCTCGGGCGTCGGCCTGCTCGGCATGCAGATCGCCCGGCACATGGGCGCCTCGGTCGTGATGGGGACCTCGACCAACGACGGCCGCCGCGCCCGCCTCAAGGAGTTCGGCTGCGACGTCGCCATCGACACCCGCGATCCCAAGTGGCCGGAGAAGGCCAAGGAAGCCACGTCGGGCAAGGGCGTC
>Ga0070681_10002590_pt1 | contig 16583 bp, 19 predicted proteins | sample KBSC83BmetaG_FD_65650 | JGI IMG/M metagenome (GOLD analysis project Ga0070681, IMG submission 65650) | Corn rhizosphere microbial communities from Kellogg Biological Station, Michigan, USA - KBS C8-3B metaG | ecosystem: Host-associated > Plants > Roots > Rhizosphere | place: USA: Michigan...
GGGCTCTCCCGCGTCGAATCCGTGATCTTTGCGGAGGGGTTTGGAATTTCTTTTCTGGAAGCCGCGGCGTCGGGAGTGCCGAGCATAGCAGGCGATTCTGGAGGGGTGAGATCGGCCGTGCGCGATGGCATCAGCGGCATCATCGTCCCGCCAACGGACGTTCGCAGCGTGACCGACGCCATTCGCGACCTGCTTCGCAATCCTGAAAAGCGCGCGGCGATGGGCTCGAATGCGCGCAGACTTGTGGAGACCTACTACAACTGGGATCGGGTCGCGCGCGACACGCGAGTGTTCACGGAGCAGGTCGTCAAGCTCTAGTGTATCCGTTCCCGAAGTGGCTGGAAGAATGCTCGGTTTGGTCGCCACGTTTGTGATCGCTCTTCGGCCCTTCCCTTGCAAAGAGGAGGCTTACAGCCCCGCTTGACGACGAGGGGGCACCCACCTGAGCATCGCAGGAGTCCACTATGAAAACAAACAACACATTCAAGGGAATCGCGCTCGCGTCCGCCCTCGCCGTAGCATCGGCGTGCGCCGGCGTCAGAAAGACGACGACCGATCTCAACCCGAACGTCAACCGCGCGCCGACGTGCGCCGCGGCGATCGCAGTTTACAACTCTCGCGCTGACGTTCCGTACGACTATTACGAGCTCGCGTGGCTGCAGGCGGAAGGAAATTCTGTCTGGACGACGGACAATCAGCTGCAGCAGCAGATCAGAAATGGTGCCGCCAAAGTGGGCGCCAACGCTGTCATTGTGAATCCGGTCACACAGTCCAAGTCGACCGTCAAGGTCCTCGGCGAAGCGATCGGTTCGAGCTCAGCAACGCAGAAGCAGAGTGCACTGGCCGTCTACATGCCCGGTGATGCTGCGCGTGTCAGATCCGCTTGCGGCACATCCTGACGATTTGTTGCGGGTAAAGCGGCAGAGCTAGTCGAACGAAAAAAGCGCGGGTGACGAGAACGTCACCCGCGCTTCTTATGGGTGACCAGCATCGTATCTCCGTCTGTCAAGGTGTCAGTGAGCGTAAAAATCATTGCGTACAGAGCAGAATGGTGAGAAAATGAGGGGCAAGTTGACCCCTTCTTTCGTGGTGACTCGCCCGCTCAGGCCCCTCGGCGACCTTCTGCAGCGTGTGTTGCGACGGTTCACGTCACGCCCGCCCGAGAGCGCCTCCACCAGCACAGCTCCAGTCGCTGAATCGCAGACCGACTCCGACAGCGAGCGGCGCCTCAGCTTCATGCTCGAGTCGGTGCCGGTCAACCTGTGGTCGACCGATGCCCGCTTGAACATCACCTTCTCGCAGGGCGCGGGGTTGCACCTGATCGGAACCGGCGGCAACGAACAGGTGGGGATGACGCTTTACGAAGTCCTCAAAACCAGGGATCCGGGATTCACGCCGCTGGCCGCGCACCTCCGTGCCTTGCAGGGCGAGCTCGTGCGCTACGAAGTGGATTGGCGCGGCCGGTCGTTCGAGACCCGCGTCGAGCCCCTCAGAAGCGCTGACGGACACATCACCGGCACCGTCGGAATCGCGATCGACATCACCGATCGGAAAACTCTGTACGAGGCGGTGCGAAAGCAGAACGTGTACTTCGCATCCCTTTTCGAGAGCGCACCACAGGCCATCGCGATCCTCGACGAGACCGATCACATCATGCGCATCAACAGTGAGTTCACCGCGCTGTTCGGATACGCCGAAGCCGAAGCGGTTGGTGCGAGCATCAACGACCTCATCGTTCCGCCGGAGCTTGTCCAGGAAGGCGAGAGCTTTACCGCGAAGGTTGCGGCTGGAGAAAGCATCCGGACGGAATCACTCCGCCGCCACAAGGATGGTCACCCGTTCTGGGTCGCGATCGCTGCAACCCCGTTCCACGCGGGAGACGAGCCGGCGAGAGTGTATGCGATGTACCACGACATAACCGCGAGAAAAAAGGCGGAGGAAGAGCTCCAGGCATTGCTGCTCGTCGACGAGCTCACCGGCCTCTGGAATCGCCGCGCGTTCATCACGCTGTCGGAGCAGGCGCTCAAACAGGCGATACGGATGGAGCGTGACGTGTTGATGATCTTCATCGACGTAGATCATCTGAAGCAGATCAACGATACCTGGGGGCACCTCGCCGGCGATCGCGCGTTGATTGACACCGCGCGCGTGCTCCGCGACAGCGTGCGTGAAGCGGACATAATCGCCCGACTTGGCGGGGACGAGTTCGTTGCGTTGATGGCCGTGGACTCGGATCAGACCGCCGAGCTGGTCTGCGAGCGCATCAAGGCGCGCGTCGCGAGCCACAACGTCGAGACCCCGCGCGAGCACACCCTCTCTCTCAGCGTGGGCGCGACCCGCTCAAAGGCAGAGGGAATGATGCTCGCCGATCTGCTCGCGCAAGCCGACACCGCGCTCTACGAGCAAAAGCGCGGGCGCGGACGCTCACCTGTGTTTTCGGAATAGAGCCGCAGTCTCTCCGAATCGCTGCTACGCGCTCTCACTCTCGCGGTAGTATTCGGCCAGACACCAGGTGACCATGTCAGCGAGGAGCACCTTGGTGCGATCGGATGAATGGAATCGCGCGCCAACCTCGTTCACAAGGCCCTGCGCGCTCCGCACCACTCCCTCGCCGGTTTGGCCGCTCGCCTTCATCTCGGATACGTAGGTGCAGACGGCCGCCTGCAGCTCTTCCTTGGTGTAAACACCGGCGGCAAATACCGACGCGAGCGCCTTCGCGAGACCTATCTCGGCTTCACCTTGCGCATTCCGCGCCTCGCGGTCGCCTCTCCGCTTCGATCCACTCTTGCTGCTCTCAGAGCGACCAGTCATTTGAGGAACGTGACCCCGGTCGCTCCGAGTGTCAAGAGATGCGCGCTAGGGGATAGACCTTATCACACCACACGCGATGCGTCCGCCGCTGTTCCCTGCCGGCTGCGACACCTGATCATCGGCGCCAGCGTGAACCACGATCGAGCTTCCATCGGTATCGAAGAGCGACGTCGTGCCGGCAGTCAGCGATACGCGATCGGTGGTGAATGAGACCCTGCCAATTCCGCTCGCCGGGATCACGATGTTCGGGGCGTCGCCGGCGTGAGGGCCAGCCGGGTTCTGGAGTCCGTGTTCCTTGCCCAGCGGATTGAAGTGTCCGCCCGCCGTCGAGAACGCCGTCGCACCGCCCTCGCATTTGCCGACCTGGTGGAAATGAATTCCGTGCGTGCCGGCCGGCAATGCGAGGCTCGCGATTTCGACGCTCACCCGTCCGTTCACGTCCTGTGACAGTTGCGCGGTGCCGATGGGCGCGCCGTTCAGATCAGAGATGACAGCAGTCGCCGAGGCCACGGTGTTGGTCATGCGCTGAGCGGCCGAGCACGCGCCGCATAGAGCGAGCACGGCAGCAATCTTCAACGTCAGAAATCGGTTGGGCGTTCTCATCATCGGCTCCGGCTTGGGTGGGCTGACCGCTGGTCAGTTACGGATCTTGAAGCGAGTCCAAAGAACGATGGTCGTGCAGCCTCCGCCGGCGCGCGTGTACTGGGCGGGCGTGTTCGTGTCCTGGTATACCTCGACTGCCACGACTTCATTCGCGTTGACAAAGTTGTTGATGTCTCCCGGCGATGCCGACATCCACGGCATGTCATCGACGTAGTATGAGACGCAGCCGGAGCCGGTCCCTCTCGCGCTCGACACGACATCACCGTCGGACGAGCTCTGCACACGAAGACTCGGCACCCGCCGTAGAATGTCTGTGAGATACTGCGGATTCATGTTCTTGAGCTGGTCGGGTCCCAGATAGTATCCCATCCCGCTCTTCTGTCGCTGCTCGAAGCCCACTTTCTCGAGAGCGCCCTGACTCCGCGCCTTGACGACGACCGGATCCAACATCGCGACAAACTTCGGCAGCTTGACCGACACCCGCTGCGGTTGCCGCGATGTCAGATCGACGGGAACGGTCTCGGCTCCGAAGCCCAGGTGGCGAACGAGAAGAACGTGACTCCCGGAGGGTAGCTTGTTGATCGAGAACTCGCCGTTCTCGTTGGTCATCGCGATCTGATTGGTCCCAACCACCTCCACTCTGCTGCCGGCGTTGCTCACCGCTCCTTCGAGCACGACGCGTCCCGAAACCGACGCGTTTCCGACCTTGGTCGTGGAATCGCTGCTTGGCACAAGAAGCATGGTTCGGATGAACAGCTCCGATTCTTCGTCGCCCAGCTCGATCGGGACTTCAGCAGTGACGGCGTTTCCGCGCTTGGCCTGGAGCGTGGCCTTCATCGAATTCGGCAAGCCACAGATATGGTATGCGCCGTACTTGTCGGTGCTGTCGCGGATCAGGCGCGGCGACATGCGAACTCCAGTCTCTTTCGATGCCTCGAGCTCCGACCACGCAATCGATACTTCCGCGCCTTCGACCGGCTGAAGGGTCTCGGGATCATTGACATGCCCGATCACGGCAGACGTGCCTTTTGCGCGCGGACGAACCGGGCATGCGCCGCGGATGATCGAGCCCGCCGACGGCACGGAGAGAACTATATAAGTCGCGCTGTCCGGCCCAACATGAAACGGCTTGGTCGCGAGAGAAATGCCGAGGGTGTCGAGCAGCGGATGAAACACTCCTACCTGGAAGGTGCCCGGCGCCAGGTTGTCGATCTTGAATCTTCCAAGGGAGTCGGTGATCAGAGTGGCCTTCGCGCCATCGATGATGACGTCGGCCCCCGACAGGTACCGCCCGTTGAGGCTATCGACGACGAGGCCTGAAATCTCGGCCTTGCCCGTCTTGCCGGCGGATGGAGCTGGCGTGGGAGGTGTTTTTTGCTGAGCACCCAGCGTTCCGGCGAAGCCAACGAGTAGCGCCGTGAAAATGAATCGGGCTTTTGTTACCAATAACATCAGTCTTCCAGTGCGGGTTCGTAGGCATTCTCGATCTGCGGTGAGAGATGGCTGTTGCCGCTGATCAATCGGGCGCAGGTATTCCACCGCAGAATCGCGTCGTCATTGCCCGCCGGACGAATCGCTTCCGCCTTCTCGTACCAGCCCATGGCATCGCGAAACGCTTCGTACGCCATGGAGCCGCTGCCCATCCCGCCGCGATGAAGAATTGCCTGTCCGCTGCGCTCTGAGGCGATGCCTGTATAGTACGCCCGCCGGTATGGATCCGTTATTCGAGGGAGAGTCTCGCGCACGGTTCTCATCGCATGGCCATGGCCTTCCGCGAGCTGGTCGGTGAGCGCGAGGACGAACATCACCAGCACCTGCTGGTTTGCCGGATCTATCTCGAGGATGTCACGGCAGATGCTCTCCGCCGCCCAGCTCTGGTTGATGAGACGATATCTCTCCGCTTTCTCGATCGCGCGCGGAATGGCTTCCTTCGAAATCGGCTTGAGCTTGAACTCTTCTTTCATTTGGCGCTCCCAGCGGACGGGCCCTGACTTTGTCCCTCCGACTTCCTACCCCGAATAAGGCGAACCAGTTTCCGGAGTGGGTCATAGTGCTCATCGGCCACCCGTTCCTTGAGGGGGATGATGGCGTTATCAGTGATGGTTATGCTCTCCGGACACACCTTCGTGCAGCACTTGGTGATGTTGCAGTAACCGATGCCGTGGCTTTCCTTCAGGTCGGTTGTGCGATCCAAAGCGTCGAGCGGATGCATCTCGAGTTGAGCGGCGTGGACCAGCAGTCGCGGTCCCACGAACTGCTCGTGCAGCTGATGATCGCGTAGTACGTGACAAACGTCCTGGCAAAGAAAGCATTCAATGCACTTCCGGAATTCCTGAATTCGGTCGGCGTCGGCCTGCTGCATGCGCCAGGTCCCGTCGGGAGCATCGGGCGGCCGCGGCGTGAACTTCCTGATCCGCTTCTTGGCGCGGAAGTTGGAAGACACATCGGTCACCAGATCGCGGAGCAGTGGAAACGCACGCATGGGCTCGACGGTCACGGGCTTGGATAGATCCAGCTCGCTCAATCGCGTCATGCACATGAGACGCGGACTTCCATTGATCTCCGCCGAACACGAACCACACTTTCCCGCTTTGCAGTTCCAGCGCGCCGCGAGATCGGATGCGCTCTCGGCCTGGATCTGGTGGATCGCATCGAGCACCACCATCCCCTCGGAAACGTTGGTCGTGTACGTCTGCAGCTGACCAGTCGCGTCCGTCCCGCGCCAGACGCTGAAGCTGGCCGTTCGCGTCGTGGCGCCGGCGCTGGTATTGCTCCGGGCGGCGGCGCGCTGGCCGCTCGCGGCGATGTCTGAGCCAGAACCCTGAGGGGCCACTACTTGTTCTCCTCGACTATTTGCTGGAGATCCGCGCGCATCTCCGGAATGGGCTCGCGGCTCACCTGCATCTCTCCACCCAGACCCTTACGGATGACAATGTTGAATTTGCCGTAGTTGGGATCTTTCTGCGGGAAGTCGTCGCGGAAATGTCCGCCGCGGCTTTCTTTCCGCTCGAGCGCCGCCCGCGCCACGATCTCGGACACTGTGAGCAGGTTCTGAAGGTCGAGCGCTGTGTGCCAACCCGGATTGTACTCGCGGTTACCGGTAACCGATACCTTCCGCGCCCGCTCCCTGAGAACCTTGAGGGCGTCGAGGGCGCGTCGCATCTCGTCCTCGCGACGCACGATGCCGACGAGCTCCTGCATCATCGACTGCAGCGCGTGCTGCACCTGGTAGGGGTTTTCGCCGGCGGCGCCCCTGTCAAATGGCTCGAGCGCCGCGCGGGTGATGGCATCCGCCTGCTGCTGATCCACTCTTGGCGATGCCTGTCTGCCCGCGAACTCGGCGGCGTATTGTCCGGCGCGTTTTCCAAAGACAAGCAGATCCGACAGAGAATTTCCGCCGAGTCGGTTGGCGCCATGAAGCCCGGCCCCGCACTCACCCGCCGCGAACAAACCCGGCACCGAAGACATCTGCGTGTCGCCATCGACACGGATGCCGCCCATCACGTAGTGCGTGGTCGGACCAACTTCCATTGGCTCTGTCGTGATGTCGATATCGGCCAGCTGCTTGAATTGGTGGTACATGCTCGGAAGCTTTTTCTTGATGTGCGCCTGGGCATCGGGAAGCTTCGCCTTTATCCACGAGATGTCGAGGAACACTCCGCCGTGCGGGCTGCCGCGCCCCTCGCGCACCTCTTTCATGATCGCGCGCGCGACGTGGTCGCGCGTCAGCAGCTCGGGAGGACGTCGCGCGTTTTTGTCGCCCTGAGTGTAGCGCCAACCTTCCTCTTCATTGTCCGCCGTCTGATTGCGGTAATTCTCGGGGATGTCATCGAACATGAAGCGGCGGCCCTCGCGGTTTACGAGGATTCCACCTTCGCCGCGCACTCCCTCCGTGACCAGAATTCCGCGCACGCTTGGAGGCCAGACCATTCCCGTCGGATGGAACTGGACGAACTCCATGTCCTGCAGCGCGGCACCGGCGTTGTACGCGAGAGAGTGTCCGTCGCCCGTGTATTCCCAGCTGTTGCTCGTCACGCTGTACGCCCTACCGATGCCGCCGGTCGCGAGAACCACGGCTTTCGCCGCGAAGACCTTGAAGCGTCCGCGCTCGCGGTCGTAACCCAGCGCTCCGGAAACCCGATTCCCATCCTTGAGCAGCGAGACGATCGTGCATTCCATGTGCACGTCTATCGGCTGATAGATCGCGTAGTCCTGAAGCGTGCGGATCATCTCGAGGCCGGTGCGGTCGCCGACGTGCGCCAGTCGCGGGTATTTGTGTCCGCCGAAATTGCGCTGGAGAATCCGTCCATCGGGAGTGCGGTCGAACACGGCGCCCCATGCCTCGAGCTCGCGCACGCGATCCGGCGCTTCCTTCGCGTGCAGCTCGGCCATCCGCCAGTTATTGAGATACTGTCCGCCGCGCATCGTGTCGGCGAAGTGCACGCCCCAGTTGTCCCGATCGTCGACGTTGCCGAGCGCCGCCGCGACGCCGCCTTCGGCCATCACAGTGTGTGCTTTGCCGAGTAGGGATTTGCAGATGAGACCGACCGAAGCCCCGGAGTGCGCTGCCTCGATTGCCGCGCGCAGGCCCGCGCCGCCGGCGCCAATCACGAGCACGTCGTGCTCGTGTTTCTGGTATTCCGTCACCTAGAACAGCCTCACGTCGTGCCAGACACCCATCGCGCACAGTCGGATGTACACATCGGAGAACGCCACCCAGAAAAGACTCAACCATGCCCACCGCATGTGGCCCCGATTGAGACAGCTCACGCAGTCGTACGTCTTCTTCCGCGCCGGCGCCCGCGAGAGCTGATCGAGATATCCGCCAACGAGGTGGCGAAGCGAATGGCATCCCAGGGTGTAGCCGCCGAGCAGGATTACGTTGACTGCCAGCACCAGGGTGCCGACGCCGACTCCGAAACTCTCGCGTCCGGTGGATGGATCTGCGAACCACAGCGCTTTGTAGACATCGCTCGCGAGAATCACCAGAAAAATCAGCGCCGCGTAGAGGAAATAGCGGTGGATGTTCTGAATGACCAACGGAAGGAATCGCTCTCCGCGATAGCTCTTTCGTGGTTCACCGACTGTGCAGGCGGGAGGATCGGCCCAGAAGCTCTTGTAGTACGCTCCTCTGTAGTAGTAGCAGGTGAGTCTGAAGCCGGCTGGAAATGGAAGGATGAGGAGAGCCGGGGAGAACGGCAGAAAGGCGGGGAGCCACGCCGGTCGCCCGCCGTGAATCCAGGCGTGGGGGGAGTCCGAAAAAAGGAGAGGTGAGTAAAATGGAGAGAGGTAGTTGCCGAACGCGTAGAACTCGTTCTGGAATGCGGCCCAGGTAGCGTAGATCAGGAAACTTGCAAGAATGATGAAGACCACGAGCGGCTGAACCCACCACGCGTCGCGGCGCATCGTCTTGCCAAAGCCGCGTCTGGTGAGCTGGACTACTTCGGATCCCATTTACGACGAACCTCGCGCTGCGTGTGTGAGCGGGTCGGGAGAGAGCTTCAATGCAAAGTTAGTTTTTGAGCCGAGGTGCGGGTAGTCTTGCGAGCCAAAAGCAGAAAGCCCCCGGCGTCATGGACACCGAGGGCTTTCTGACTTCTGCGAGGTTCTGCTTCCTACTTCTTGCCTTTGCCAGCCCAACCCTTGCCGCGATGATCGGCGGCTGCCTTCTGGTGGGCATCCCACTTGGCCTGCTGATCGGGCGTCAGGATTGCGCGAATCTCCGCATTCTCCTGGTTCCGATAGGTCTGGCCGCCCTGCATGATCTGGCGAACCTTCTCCATGTTGGTACGAGCCGTCGCCGTGTCACCCTTCTGACGCGCGGCGCGCGCTGCTTCCATGTACGGCTTGGCCTGTGTCCGGAGCGCCGCGTTCTGCGGCTGGTACTTCTGACGGATCGCCTTGATCTGCGTCTTCTGCGCTTCGGTCAAATTGAGATCACGACCAAAACCTTCACGACCACCGGCCCGACGCGCGCCCATCTCGCGGCCGCGGTGATACGCGCCACTATCGGCACGGGTACGGGGGGTCGTTGTTGACTGAGCTGCGGAGACGCCCGCGACTCCAACGACCATCAGGGCGCCAAGCGCCAGGGTACGAACTTTCAACATTTAGGAACCTCCACAACAGTTAACGGCCACGCGCGGGAGTGCGTGCGGCTGTAGAGGTAGACGCACGTTTATTTCGGGCGTTAAGGGGGCGGGAAAGTTGGTTCGAACCGCCAGTGAAAAGCTACCGGCCGGCGGCTGTGAGCGGACCGGCCGCCTCGGGCGGGCGTGCCCGGAGCCCCCGGCCAGCAGTCTTCAAGGGCAGTTTGCAGTACCAATTCCCAGCTAAAGCCCGAAGCGGCAAGCCGCTCCGCCGACGGCCGCTGGCCGGTAGTCTTTCAGTTAAGTAGTGCGGAATGGAGGCCGGCGTTAGCCAGCAGCAGCCTCTGGAACTGTCCCGAACCTTCTCTCTCTCGAGTGGAACGCCTTGACGGCCTGCTCGAGGTCGGCGGCCGTGAAGTCCGGCCACCGACGGTCCGTGAAGTACAGCTCGGCGTAGGCGCACTCCCAGAGAAGGAAATCGCTGAGCCGCTGCTCACCGCCGGTGCGGATCAGGAGATCGACGTCGCGGCACTCCCCCGTCCAGTGGTCGACGTCGCACATCGCGCGCGATAGCGTCTCGCGCGTGATTGGCTCCGTGCCGCGCAGCGTTTCGGCGGCGCGCACCATCGCGTCGCGCGCGGAATAATCGACGGCGATGCGAAGATCGAGGCGCGTGCCATGTCGCGTCGCATCTTCCGCGGCCAGAATCGAGCGCAGCAGCTCGGCCGGAATGCGATCCCGCCTGCCGATGATTCGCATCCGCACGTCATTGGTCACGCAGCGATCTGTCTCGGCGACCAGGTATCGCCTGAAGAGGCGCATCAGGAGCGCGACTTCTCTCGACGGACGTGCCCAGTTGTCGGCGGAAAACGCATAAAGCGTCAGCATACCGATTCCGCAATCGGGCGCGGCTTCGACAATCTTCCGGACGACGCGCGCTCCGGCAATGTGGCCGGCCGTGCGGGGCCGCCCCCTCGAATTCGCCCATCTGCCGTTGCCATCCATGATGATTGCAACGTGAATTCCCGATTGGGCCGAAGTGCGCGGGGTGGCCCGGGCGTGCGCGTGCTTCACGGGATGGTGGCTTGCGGACACTTTCTCAGCGCTCCCGAGTGGCGCGAATCAGCGCCTCCATGTGATCGAGATAACGCTCGAGCGCGCGCCGACCGGCCGGCGTGAGCTTGTACTGTGTCTTCGGCATCCGCCCTTCGAACGATTTGGTGCAGGAGATGTACTCGGCTTCCTCAAGCTTCCGAGCGTGGACGCTCAGGTTGCCATCCGTCGTGTTCATCAGCTTCTTGAGGTCGCTGAAGCTGAGCGAATCGTTGACCGCGAGCGCGCTCACGATGCCCAGCCGCAGGCGCTCGTGAATCAGGCGATCGAGAGCATCCGCGCGCGACGATGCGGCCGAAAGTATCTCGGACTTGCCGCGAACTGTGCGCAAATCACCCACGCCTGGCCTACGGTCGTCTCGCGCTGTTCCGTGCTTAGCCACCGTGCCTCCGGGCAATGGGAATCCCGAACCCGATATGCAAACCTCCAAATGCGGCAGCCATGATCCAATCGTTCCACGATGTTGGTGTAAAGAGCGCAAGCGTGCCCGCGAGCATGAAGCAGATCCCCATGACCGGCACGATCTTGACTGAGAACGCGCCACCCGCGACGACCGCGGTTCCATAGAGAAGCAGCCACATGCCGGGGATGGTCTCCGGCAGGCCGGCGCGGTAGAGCACGATGGTGATAAGCGCGCCGACGAACATCGGCGGCGAAAAGCTGAGGACGAACTTGCGTCCAGGTCCGGAGAGAAGCGGCATCCGTGCCTTGCGCGCTTTCCGCACGATCGCCCACAACATTATGATGGTCGCGAGCACGGCGGCACCGAGCCAGACATAAAGTGACTGGACGGGCGAGTGTCGGGACGATGCTATGATCGCCGCCACCGTCGCGATGGTGCCAACCGCGACCATTCCCCACCCCGACACGGCGGTGAACGCCCCCGCCGCCTCCATGGTGTCCCGAATGAACGCGAGGTTGTCCATCGCGCGCGCGTGGAGCGCGGGCGGTTCGGGAGCTGGTTCGCGATGAAGTGGAGTGACCGAAGCCATGGGCCGAACTTTAGGTAGTGGACTGTTGTCTGTCAAGTACTTTGCGCCGCAAAGCAACCGTGCGCTAACAGACGTTCCTTCGTACTACCCCAAAGCGATCGGTCCGGGTAACGGGTCGCTCGCCGGGAAGCTCTGTTCGACCATCTTGTCCAGTCGACGCTCGTCGATTGCCGTTTTGAGCAGCTCAACCAGCTTTGCGCAAAACGCCGGCAGGTCGTCCGGCTTCCGACTGGTCAGCAGCTTCTGATCGAGCTGTACCGGCTTGTCCACCCAAGCTCCGCCCGCGTTCTTCACGTCGGTCTCCAGGCTCGGCCATGACGTAATCGTTCTCCCCCGAAGAGCGTCGGCCTCCACCAGGAGCCATGGCCCATGACAGATCGCCGCCACGGGTTTGTCCGCCTCCATGAATTCCCGCACGAACTTCACAGCGTCGGCATTGGTTCGCAGCTTGTCGGGGTTCGCCACGCCACCCGGAAGGACGAGAGCATCGAAGTCGCGGGCGCTGGCCCCGGAGACGGTTCCGTGAACGGGGAATTTCTCACCCTTCTCGTCGTGATTCATCGCCTGAATCTCGCCCGACCTGTCGGATAGAAGGGTCACGTCCGCGCCAGCCTGCTTCAGCGCATTCCAGGGCGCGGTGAATTCGACCTGCTCCACTCCATCGGTGGCCAGGAAGGCGACTTTGCGCCCGGTGAGCTGGTTGGACATGCGGATCTCCTGTAGCAGTTCACGTTGAATTTTGCCTCAGGTAAGAGGTCAGAAACCATGCCAGAGAGAGCGCCATTCATCTTTGCTCAAGGCTACAGGCCAATCGCTACCTGCTAGGTGCTAGTCGGTTACGGGCACCGGGTACCGGTACCAGGTACCGGATATATTCCATCGTGGCAATCGTCGAACTCTACGGACACGAACCACTCCGCCAGCGGCTGTCCGCGAGCGTGAGCGCCGGAACCCTTCCCGCGAGCCTTCTGTTCCAGGGCGCGCGCGGGATCGGCAAGCAGCGTCTCGCCATCTGGCTCGCGCAACGTCTCATCTGCACTGAGCCGAGCGCGCCGTGCGGAGCCTGCACGGCGTGCCGCTATGTTCTCAGCCTGACCCATCCGGATCTCCATTGGGTGTTTCCTCGACCGCGCCTCAAGGACGCGGATCCGGACCTGGAGCAGGTTGGCGACGATTACGCCGAAGCCATCGCCGAACGCGCCGGCAATGGCGGGCTCTACGCGGCTCCTTCAGGAAGCGAAGGCATCTACGTCGCGACCGTTCGATCGCTCGTGCAGCACGCGGCCAAAACTCCGGCGATGGGACGGCGCAAAGTTCTCATCATCGGAGATGCGGAGCGCATGGTGCCTCAGGAAGGCTCCGACATGGCCGCCAATGCATTTCTGAAGCTCCTCGAGGAGCCGCCGGCCGATACCACCATCATTCTTACATCGAGCGAGCCGGGCGCGCTGCTGCCGACAATCCGATCGCGCGTGGTGACGGTACGCGTTCCCCTCGTCCCAGATGCGGCCGTCAGGTCGTTCGTCGAAGATCCCGGCGTCAAGAAAGTGCTCGATAAAGAATCGAAGGGCACCACCAACGAACGGGTGCGCGCGGCAGCTGGTGCGCCCGGACGTCTGCTCACCGGCGGTGACGAAGCGAAAGCCACGTTGAGCGCGCGCAAGATCATTGACGCCGCAACGAGCGCCCGCCGCGCCACGCACTATTCGACCGCGCTTGGGCAGGGCTCTGCTGGAGCTCGCGGCGCATTCACCGATACGCTGAACGCGCTCGTCGATCTTCTCGGTGAACGCGTTCGCGACGCGCTGCACAGGAAGGATGACGCGGCCGCGGCAGCCGCGAGCAAAGCGGTCGATGCGGTGCTCCTCGCTCAGACGCAGGCAGGCGGAAATGTGAATCCCCAGGCAATCACGGCGAGACTGATTCGCGATCTGTCTGCGACGCTGCGATGACTAACCAGATAACGCTGCTCGCATGAAGAATCTCACTCACACCGACGCGGCGGGACGCGCTCGCATGGTGGAAGTCGCCTCGAAGGGCGACACTGCACGCACCGCGCGTGCTGAAGGATCGATCACGATGAACGCGCACGCGCTCGACGCGATTGAAGGAAATGTCGTGTCCAAGGGCGATGTCGTTGGAACAGCCCGCATCGCCGGAATCATGGCCGCGAAGAAAACCGCCGAGCTGATTCCCCTCTGTCATCCGTTGATGCTGACCGATGTCGGAGTCGACATCGATATCGATCGGGCCTTGCCCGGACTGCGCGTCTCGGCTTGGGCGTCGACAAGAGGACCGACGGGCGTCGAGATGGAAGCGCTCACCGCGGTGACGGTTGCGCTCCTGACCATCTATGACATGGCCAAAGCACTCGATCGCGGCATGGAGATCTCCGCCGTCCATCTGACAGAGAAGCGCGGCGGAAAAAGCGGCGACTGGCAGCGCGACAGCGTGAAGTAGCTCGCCTCCCGCCCCGCCCCGCCCTTCCCGCCCACCGCCTCCCGCCTCCCGCCTCCCGCTACAACGGTGGCAGCGTCAACAACGCATCCCCGGAAAGCACGAGATTCTCCCGGTACGGCTCCATGTGCACCAGCACGCTCACGACGCTCGGGATCGCCTCGAGAATCGCGTATTTCACCTTCGCCGCGATTTCGTGAGCGGCCTCGAGAGAGATGGTCGGATCGGCCTTGACGTGGACGTCCACGAAAAATCCGATTCCGGAGCTGCGGACGTTCAGGCTCTCGACGCGGCGGACACCGTCGACGCCAGAGGCTGCATGGACGGCGCGCTCTTTCACGGTGCGGTCGGGCGCTTCGTCCATCAGGCCGGAGATTGCCGGACGAAGCGTGCGAATTCCATTTATCGCCACGACAATTGCGGCAACGAGTGCGGCCCAATCATCCGCCGCCTCCCAGCCACGACCGCCGATGAGGGCGATGCTGATTCCAATGAATGCGGCGAGAGAGCTGATCGCGTCCGCGCGATGATGCCAGGCGTCGGCCGTGACGACGGTACTTCCAACCTCCTTTCCGACACGCGACACCCGTCGGTAAAGCATCTCCTTTATTGCGATTACGCCCGCGGCTACGAAGAGGGTGAAGGGAGCCGGCAGATGGTGCGGCGTCACAATCTCTCTGATCGCAATGATCGAGATTCCAATGGCGGCGCCGAGCAGCATGAGTGACACGACCGCGGCGGCCAGGGGCTCCGCCTTGCCGTGTCCATATGGATGGTCTTCGTCGGCGGGACGCGCGGCAATGCTGAGCCCCATCCAGACGATGAGCGACGAGAAGATGTCGGCGGAGGACTCGACGGCGTCCGCGACTAGCGCGTTGGCGTGTCCGACAATGCCCGCGACCAGCTTGACGAGAACCAGCACCGCGTTCGTCAGCAGGCCGGCCTGCGCCCAGCGGATGCTCCTGCCAGTCGCGTTATTCACCACGCACCCCGACTTCTAGAAGTCTGCTTTTTCCAGTCGCTCCGCCGCCTCGTTGATCCGCGCCGAGTAAGCCTCGGCGTCTTCGCCGGGAACACGCTGCGGGACTACGAAATCCGGATCCTCAGGTGGATGAGAGGTCGGAGAGTTCACGAGGAGATCTCCTCCCCTCGCGATCACCGCCGCCTCGAACCGATCGACGGCGGTGAGCAGGTCGTCGAGCTGGGCACTCGATTCCCGCCCAGTGAGGAGCACCGCCTTCTGTCTGAGTCGTCCGGAAATTTCCAGCGCGGCGAGGTCTCGCTCTTCCCGGCGATGCGGGTCGAGCGCTTCCTGTTCCTCCTCAAAGGATTCCTGTCTCATCCGTCCTCCACCTTATTGTTGGGTTTGCAGGATTAACCTGCAAGTCCCGTGATAGCGGCGTGAAAGCTGCGACATTTCGTGATATCCGTCGAGGCCAAATCAATGTCGCGCGCGTTTGTGAAGGAAGATACGAACAGTTGGGGCGATCCGGGAAAACGCTACTCGCTTCCCGCCCGCACCGATCCGGGTTTCGATGAGGCCGCGGCTGAAGCCCTTCTCGAAGCGGCGCGCGCGGGCGACACCGGGAGCGCTGAAAGCGCGACGGGATATTACTGGGGCGAGAAGCGCCTTCGGCCATTCGTGGAGCGGATACTCACCCGCGCCGAGGAAGAGGGTGACGAGCGGCTCGCGCAACTCGCCGGTCGTTTTCTCAGGTAGAAATCGCTCGCCCTTGTCTCCCGACGAGCACTTGCCGTTTGGTTCGCCGGACTGCTACATACTAGCTCCCGACCAACCCGTCCGCCGGAGAAATCATTCGTGAGAATTACCGCCCTTCGCTTCCTCGTCAGCGCAGGACTTGCTGTCACATGCCTACCGTCCGCCTCGAATTCGCAGCAGCCGGGCATACCGCTTCCCCGTCGCGTGGGCCCAGCTTCGGCAACCTACGACACATCGGTCTTTGCCGCGCTCCACTGGCGCGAGATCGGACCATTTCGGGGCGGCAGATCGGTCGCCGTTGCCGGCTCGAGCGCCCGTCCCAACGAGTACTACTTCGGAACGACCGGCGGTGGAGTGTTCAAGACGATCGACGGCGGAATCACCTGGGTTCCGGTCACCGACAAGTATTTCGGCGGGACGATAGGCGCCATCGGCATCAGTGAATCGAATCCGGACATCGTATATGTAGGAGGCGGCGAATATCCCATCCGCGGAAACGTCTCCCACGGCGATGGCGTCTGGCGCACCAGTGACGGCGGAAAAACGTGGACGTCGCTTGGCCTCGCGGAAACGCGGCAGATTTCCCGCGTGCGCGTAAATCCCACAAATCCGGACATCGCATACGTCGGTGCGCAGGGACACGTCTTCGGGCCGAATCCGGAGCGCGGCGTTTACAAGACCACCGACGGCGGCAAGAGCTGGAGAAGAATTCTATTCCGCAATGACTCGACCGGCATAAGCGATCTGGTGATGGATGCAAAGGACCCGCAGACGCTCTACGCCGCATTCTGGCAAGCA
>Ga0070681_10002592_pt1 | contig 16579 bp, 18 predicted proteins | sample KBSC83BmetaG_FD_65650 | JGI IMG/M metagenome (GOLD analysis project Ga0070681, IMG submission 65650) | Corn rhizosphere microbial communities from Kellogg Biological Station, Michigan, USA - KBS C8-3B metaG | ecosystem: Host-associated > Plants > Roots > Rhizosphere | place: USA: Michigan...
ACGCATTCAGCGCGAGCGCCGCGAGGAGGGTACCGACGATGGTTTTTGCTACGTTCAAAGTTTCATCTCCAGGCAATAGAGACCGCCGGCATGGCGGTCGACGGCAAAGACGATGCCGCGGTCGTCGACGAAGACGTCGTTGATCTGGGCGGTGCCCATCGGCGCGCCGTGCGGCGCGTCGGGAATGAAATAGGCGACTTCGCGCGGCTGGTACGGGTCGCGCACGTCGTAGGCGCGCACGCCGGCGTTGAAGAAGGTGCCGAGCACGTAGTCCTCCGAGCGCCACGCGCCTTTGCCCGGCGGGTTCTCGTGCACGTTGTGCGCGCCGCAGCGGCCGCCCTTGTGCAGGAGCGGCGTGACGCCGGTGACGGGCAGCGTGCTGATGCTGACGAGATTGCGCTCGTCGCGCGCGTCCACCAGCCACATGAGCTTCGGCCAGTCCTTGCCGTCGTCCTGGATCGCCTCGTCGGTGACGACGAAGAGGTTGCGACCGAAGAGCGGCAGCACGGTGTGCGTGAAGCCGTTGAAGGGCGGCGAGTTCATCCAGCGCGAGATCATCTTCGGCCGCGCCCGGTCGGAAATGTCGAGCACCATCATGCCGCCGTCGAGGTAGCCGAGATAGCAGCGGTCCGGGCGCTCCGGATAGACGTTGGTGTTGTGGGCGCGGAAGCCAGCGTCGTATTTCGCCGGCAGGCGCTCGGGCGGCGGGGCATCGTCGCCTTCCATCGTGCCGGGGAGATGCCAGCGACCCACGGCGACCGGCTTGGACGGATTGCTGACGTCGACGATGCGGTAGACCTGGTCGTCCTTGAGGTCGCGCGGCTTCAGCTCCGGATCGGAGCAGGCCATGTGCACCGTCTTGCCGTCGGCAAACCACAGCTGGTGCGCGCCTCGCGAGTACGGGCCGGAAGCGTCGAACTTCGAGATGGAGCGCGGGCGCTCGGGCTCCGAGATGTCGAAGAGCTCGAACCCCGCCGGCTTGCCGCCCCACTCGGTGACCTGGTAGGCGACCGCCATCAGGTCGCCCGAGGTCTCGAGCGAATTCGAGCGCATCTTGGCGTGCGGCAGCTCGGTCTGCACCACCACCTTCGGGCTGCGCGGGTCGGTGATGTCGACGGCGGTGAAGTTCTTGGGCGCGCTCTCGTGCGCGAGCCAGAGGATGCGCCGCCCGCCTTTCGCGAGCTGCAGCGACATCCCTTCGCCCATGCCGCCGTGCCCGTTCAGCGTGTGCTGAGCGAGCAGCTTCATGTTGTGGGCTTGCATGGCCCTACGATATCGAAGAACGGCGGCTCGCGGCGCGCGTCGCGGCCCAAGTTTCGAAAGCCGCTGCCTCGAGCGGCCGCGACACGTGGTAGCCCTGCATCTGGTCGCAGCCGAGCTCGCGCAGGAGCTGCGCCGTGGCGCCGTCCTCGACGCCCTCGGCGACCACCGCCAGGCCCAGGTTGTGCGCGAGGTCGATGGTCGAGAGCACGATGGCGCGATCCTTCGGGTCGGAGACCAGCGTGCGGATGAACGAGCGGTCGATCTTCAGCTCGTCCACCTTGAGCTGCTTGATGTAGGCGAGCGACGAGTAGCCGGTGCCGAAGTCGTCGATCGCGCAGCCGACGCCGGCCGCGTCGACGCGCTTCAGCATCTCGATGGCGCGCGCGGCGTCGCGCATCACGCCGCTCTCCGTGATCTCGAGCGCGAGCAGCTCCGCCGGCAGGTGGTGGCGCTCGAGGGCCGCGCTCAGCACCGCGACCAGCTCCGGGTTCTGCAGGTCGTGCACGGAGATGTTCACGGACACCTTGAGCGGGCGCCCGGCCGCGCGCCAGGCCGCCGCCTGCCGCGCGGCGGCATCGACGACCCACGACGTGATCGTGCGCACGAAGCCGGTTTCCTCGGCGAACGGGATGAACCGGTCGGGCGGCAGCAGGCCCTTCGCGGGGTGCTGCCAGCGCACGAGCGCCTCGACGCCGGTGACGTCGCCGCGCGACAGGTCGACCTTCGGCTGGTAGGCGAGGCGCAGCTCGCCCCAGTCGATCGCCTGGCGCAGCTCGGAGAGGAGCGAGAGCTCCTCCTCGCGCCGCTCGTGCATGCGCGCGTCGTAGACGGCGATGCCGGAGTTCGCGCGCTTCGCGGCGTACATGGCCGCGTCCGCATGGCGGAGCAGCGTCTCCGCGTCCTCGCCGTGCTCGGGAAAGCCGGCGACGCCGATGCTCGCGCCGACGTCCAGCGTCTGCTGGCTCACCTCGATCGGCTGCTCGAGCGCCGCCACGATCTTCTCCGCCACGGAGCTCGCCTCCTCCACCCCGGCGCTGTTCAGGAGGACGGCGAATTCGTCGCCACCCAGGCGGGCGGTGGTGTCGGACTTGCGCACCAGCGCCGTCAGGCGCTGCGCCACCTGCTGCAGCACGAGGTCGCCGATGTGGTGGCCGAGCATGTCGTTGATGTTCTTGAAGCGGTCGAGGTCCATGAGCAGCACGGTGAGCGGCGTGCCGGAGCGCTTCGCCACCTCGATCGCGACGCGCAGGCGGTCGTTGAAGAGCGTGCGGTTCGGCAGGTCCGACAGCGGGTCGCGGTACGCGAGGCGGGTGACCTGCGCTTCCCGCGCCGCGATCGCCTCGCGCATCACGTTGAAGCGATGCGCGAGCTCGCTCACCTCCTGCGGCCCGGCGAGCCGCACCGGCTGCGCGTAGTCGCCCTGCTCCACGCGGCGCGTCATCTCGGCGAGCGCCGAGAGGGGCCGCGTCACGCCGCGGGCGATGAAGATGCTGCCGACCACGCACGCCGCGAGCGAGCCGGCCACCAGCACCGCGAGCAGCGTGCCGAGCTGGCGGAAAGGCGCCATCGCCTCCTCCATCGACGAGGAGAGCACGGCGACCACGTCGGCCTGGTCGCTGGCGAGCGGGATGACGAGCGCATGGTGCTCGTCGACCTCGAGCGCGGTGCGGTGCGGCGCGTCGAGCACATGGGCCAGGCGATCCTGCAGCGAGGCCGATACGGTGGCGCCGAGCGCGGTCCACGGCTCGCCAGCGGCGCGGCCGAAGAAGGCGACGTCGAGCGCGGACAGCGTGCGCAGGTCCCTCGCCAGGCGATCGTCGACCAGGAAGCCGAACATCACCCAGGCGATCGGCGTCGGCGCGAGCACCGGCACCACCGCCACCTGGTACGCGCGCCCGGCGTGCATCACGATGCCGGTCGCGCGGCCGTTGCGCTCGGCGGCCTGCACGAGCTCCGGCAGCGGGAACGGGCGGCCCGCGTTCTGCGGATCGGCGGTATCGGTTATCAGCCGCCTGTCGAGCGAGACGAGCGCCATCCGGTCGGCCTGTATGCGCGCGCCATGGTTGAGGAGCACCGACTGGATGGTCGGCAGGTCGCGCGTGGCGACCGCCTGGCGGAAGGCGAAATCGAGCGACAGCACTTCGACCGCCTGCGTCAGGCGCGCCGCGTTCTGCTCGGAGAGGCGCCGGAAGATGCGCTCGCCGACGGCGAGCTCCTGGCGGATGTGCGCGCGCGCGTTTCGCTCGTTCGCCTTCTGCAAGAGGACGAGCGCCACGCCCTGCACGAGGGTCAGGAGGGCGAGGAAGAAGACCACGATGCGGCTCTGCAGGCTTTGCACGCCGAGCCGCAGCACGGTCAGTACCTGCCGCCGCCGCGCGGCGCCGGCGCGCGCCGGATGCGCACTTCGGGCTTGAGCGAGAGGACCCACTCCATGCGCGCCGGCCCGCTCACCTCGGCATGGCGGTGCGTGGTCTCTTCCGGCGCCGCGAGCTGCGGGTGCCAGACGCGCAGCGTGTAGCCGCCGGCCGGCAGCGCGGCGAGCCTCGCGACGCCGTTGGCGTCGGTGGTCGCGTAGTACGGCGATTCCGATACGTAGATGTAGCCCACCATCCAGTCGTGGATGTTGCAGCCGATCGTCACGATGCCCGGGGTGTCGAAGATCACCGGCTTCGCCGGCGTGCCGACGTAGAGCGGCAGGTCGAAATGCTTGGCGGGCGAGAACGAGTAGACGTGGTGGCGGACGCTGTCACGGTTCGGAAAGGATACCGGCGAGCCGACCAGCACCGCCTTGACGCGCGGAACGAACTCCTCGTCGATCTGCTCGACCTGCTCGAGCTTTGGCTTCGCGGTTTTCGGCGCACCGGCATCGGGCACGGCGACCACCACCGCCTCGGCGACCGGCGCGCCGGCCGGGTTCTTCACGATCGCTTCCAGGTCCGCGGCCGCCGCGGCGTGCGCAAAGGCAAAGGAAAGAAGGACGCGCATCATGGGCGGTAAACGAGCGTCACGGCGTAGATGCGGTTTACGTAGTCGAGTCCTTCTCCGGCCGCCGTGTCGGCGCGCGCCGCGGTCGCCTCGAGCGCCGCGTGCCGGCCGAGCTGCCACGACACTCCCGCGCTCAGCGTCGCGCTGCGTGCGCCCGACAGGCGGTAGGCGATGAAATCGGGACCGAGCGCCGGATCGGTGCTGATGGCATTCGAGGCGCTGAAGATGGTGAAGTTGCGCCGCGTGCTCGATTCGACGTCGCCCTTGCGCACCGACGCCGAGCCGAGCAGCGCCACGTCGTCGCCGATCGCGTAGCTCGCCCGGGCGAAGAGCGTGCGTCCCTGGAGCGAGAAAGGCTTGCCGCCGAAGCCGGGCACCATGGGGAGATCCGCGCGCTGCACGCGGCGATCGTAGGCAAATCCGGCCGAGCCTTCGAGGCGCGGGTCGGAACGCCGCCCGGCGGCGGCCGAAAAGGCATAGCGCAGGGCGTCGCGGACTTCCTCTCGCGCGTTCTCGACGCCGGCCGAGCCGCGCACCGCGTACCACGGCGCCGTCAGCCCGAGGCCGAGCTTGCCGCGCCAGGCGCCGGTCAGGTCGGCGGCTGCGTAGCTCGCGCCGTCGGAGTGCACGTACCGGGCAAGCCTCGCGGCGGCGCCGACGATCAGGTCCGCCGCCGTGGGCAGGGCCCGCTCGGTGGCTGCGCCGAGCATGACCGCGGTGTCGGCGATGCGATCCTCGGCGTGCTGGGCGCGGGAGAAGTTCGAATCGTGCACCACGCCGCCCTCGAGCTGAGGGCTCCATTGCGCCTGGACGCTCAACGGCAGAGCGGCAGCGAACAGGGCGACGCGAAGACGAACCATCGAGCAATTTCTCCCCGCGGGCATAGTATTCTTTCGAGCGAGACCCAGCCGATGCGCCCCGTAAACTTTCTTTCGCACGCTGTCGCCGCCCTTGCGCTTATCTTTTCGGCGACCGCGGCGGCGCAGGATTGGCCTTCGAAGGCCGTGCGCATCGTCGTCGCCTATCCGCCCGGCGGCGGCATCGACGTGCTCGGCCGCCAGCTTGCCGACAAGCTGGCTCGCACGTGGGCGCAGCCGGTGGTGGTCGAGAACAAGCCCGGCGCGAACACCATCCTCGCCACCGACTCGGTGGCGAAATCGGCGCCCGACGGCCACACCATCCTCCTCACCACCGACGCCACGTTCTCGATCAACCCGCATCTCTACACTCGCCTGCCGTTCGACCCGCAGCACGATTTCATTCCGGTGGCGATGCTCGTCCTCCTGCAGCAGCTCCTCGTGGCCAATCCGTCGCTGCCGGCGAACACGCTCGCCGAGCTGATCCGCCTGGCGAAGGAGCAGCCCGGCAAGATCAACTACGCCTCCTATGGCAGCGGCAGCCAGCCGCATCTCTCCGGCGAGATGCTGAAGTACAAGGCCGGCATCGATCTCGTGCACGTGCCCTACAAGGGCATCTCGCTCGCCGTGCCGGCCGTCATGGCCGGCGAGGTGCAGCTCACGTTCGCCGGCATCGCCACGTCGCTCCCGCAGCTGAAGGCGGGCCGCATCAAGGCGCTCGCCATCGGCGGCATGAAGCGCTCGCCGCTCCTGCCCGACGTCCCCACCTTTGCCGAGCTGGGCTATCCCGAGGTCGAGACGCACGCGTGGTTCGGCCTGTTCGTGCCGGCTGGCTCGCCGCGCGAAGCCGTCGAGCGCATTTACCGCGACACGAAGAAGATCCTCGACGAGCCCGACTTCCGCCAGAAGCAGCTGATCGACAAGGGCTACGAGGTGGTGGGCAGCTCGCCGGCCGAGTTCGCCGCCTATATCCGCAAGGACTCGGAAAGCCGCGGGCGCGCGGTCAAGATCTCCGGCGCCAAAGCCGAGTGATCGAGACGGTCTTCGTCCAGCCGTCGCCGAAGCTCGCCGTCGGCTACGCCGGCGAAGGGCCGCTGGTGCTTTTCCTGCACGGCATCCGCGGCAACCGGCGCAACTGGGACCGGCAGCTCGAGGCGCTCGCCGACGAAGGTTTCAGGGCCGCCGCCTGGGACGCGCGCGGCTACGGCGAATCGGAGGACTACGACGGCCCGCTCAACTTCCGCGACCACTTCGTCGGCGACGTGCTGCGCGTGGCCGAGCACTTCGCGGCCAAGAAATTCCACCTGGTCGGCCTGTCGATGGGCGGGCGCATCGCGCGCAATGTCGCGATCTACCATTCCGACCGGCTGCTGTCGCTGACGGTGGTGAACGCCAACCCCGGGTTCAACTCGATGTCGGCCGAGGATGTGCGGCGCTTCGTCACCGAGCGCAAGACGCGCACACCGCAGTCGATCCGCAAGCTCCTCGGCCCCAGCCCGCGCAAGGGCGCCTACGAGGAGCTGGTGCAGAGCATCGACATGGTGCGCGAGGACTCCTATCGCAAGACGCTGGAAGCGTCCGTCGCGCAGGACCGCGACGCGCCGATCGAGAACATCCGCGTGCCGACGCTGATCGTCGCCGGGGAGGAGGACAACGTCTATCCGCCCGAGCTCGCGCGCGGCATGGCGAAGCGCATCCCGGGCGCCGAGCTCGCCACCATGAAGGGCGCCGGCCACCTCGCCAACCTCGAGCACCCGGACGAATTCAACCGCATCCTGCGGGACTTCCTGCAGCGCTCCACCCCTTAAAGAGGAGAAGGTCATGGCACAGAAAAGAGTCGCCCTCGTCACGGGCGCCGGCACCGGCATCGGCAAGTCGGCCGCGCTCGCGCTGCTCAAGGACGACTACCACGTCGCGCTCGTCGGCCGCCGCGCCGACCTGCTGGAGAAGACCGCGGCGGAGTCGGGCGCCAGGGAGCGCGCCCTGGCCTGCCCGGGCGACATCACGAAGCCGGAAGTGGTGAAGTCCATCTTCGCAAAAGTGAAGGACAGCTGGGGCCGGCTCGACGTCCTCTTCAACAACGCCGGCATGGGCGCGCCGGCGGTGCCGATGGAAGAGCTGCCGATCGAGACCTGGAAGGCGGTGGTCGACATCAACCTGAACGCGATGTTCTATTGCACGCAGGAAGCGATCCGCATCATGAAGACGCAGGACCCGAAGGGCGGCCGCATCATCAACAACGGCTCCATCTCCGCCCACGCGCCGCGGCCCATGTCGGTCGCCTACACGGCGACCAAGCACGCGGTCACGGGTCTTACGAAGACGACCTCGCTCGACGGCCGCAAGAACGACATCGTCTGCAGCCAGATCGACATCGGCAACGCGCTCACGGAGCTCGCCGCGCGCATGGCGAAGGGCGTGCCGCAGGCCGACGGCTCGGTGAAGCCGGAGCCGCTGATGGACGTGAAGCACGTCGGCGACGCCGTGCTGCACATGGCCAACCTGCCGCTCGACGTGAACGTCCAGTTCATGACCATCATGGCGACGAAGATGCCGTTCGTGGGGCGCGGCTAGACGTTCTCGTAGTTGTCGCGCCGGAAGCGTGGCGTACAGATGGCGAGGAAGACGAGATCGCCCTTGCCGACGTTGGTGATGCGCTGCCGGCACATCGGCGGTATGCGCACCACCTCGCCGGGCCCGACCTCCCTCGCCGGCTCCTCGCCAACCTCGACGCGGCCGCGGCCCTCCAGCACCACGTAGCGCTCCGTGGTGCCGCGCAGCCGATGCCAGCGCGTCGTCACACCGGGAAGCACGCGTGCCCGCGCGACGGACAGCTCGGGATCGTCCGAGCTGTTGGCCAGCTCGGTGATGTAGCAGCCTTCCTCGAAGTAGAACTCGCCCGCGCTCATCCCCCGTACGCCTCCCGATGACGCTTCCGCAGTCGCAGGTAGACGCGATCTTCGCGCGCTTTCTTCCACTTGGCATGGAAAAACGCGGCCGCCTGCGCTTTCGCCCGGTCTGAGGACCTCGGCAACGCCTTCCGGCTGCCCGGCGCATATTTCCGGCCGGACTTGTAGTTCGCGTAGCGGCGGGCGCGTGTGTAGCCCATCTGCAGGAACTTGCGCGCCATATCCATGCCGACGAAATCCTGGTTCGCCTTGTACGCGAGGAACAGCCGGTAGACGGCATTGGCGGACTTGCGCGCCACCGCCGGAGTGCGGAAGCGCCAGTGCGGAAGGATCTCGCTCTTGTACGGCTCGACGAGCAGCACGCCCTGCTCGCCCCGACCGACCCGATAGAGCTCGGGATGCCTGCGGAAGTCGATGCGCCCGTAGTCGAGCGCGTAATCGAACCCGGACGGCGTTAGAGCAGCTCGCGCATCCAGCCGGCGGTGCGAACGGCGCCGCCGAAGCTGTAGAGGTGCACGCCCACCACGTTGCTCGGCTCGCGGTTCAGCGTGTAGCGCGCGACGGCGACGAGGTGGTCGCGCGGGTCGGTGTTGGTGACGAGCTGCGCGATGCCGGTGCCCAGGCTGCGCATGGCGCGCAGCGAGACGCTCACGCCGCAGCGCTGGGCGTAGCGCAGGAGCGCCGCCGGGTCCGTAGGGCCGGCGATGCCCACGTAGACCGGAAGAGCCGGGTACTGTCTTGCGAGGCTCGCGCAGTACTCGACCACACGGGTGGGCGCGAACGAGAACTGCGTGACCACGTATACGCCGATCGACTGCTGCGCGGCGAGCTCGAGCTTGCGCGCCATCGCCTTCTCGAGCGCGTTGAGCGGAATGCGGGGATGGCCTTCCGGATAGCCGCCGATGCCGATCTCGCGCACGCCGCAGTCGGCGAGCAGGTGCTCCTCCAGGACCTGCAGGCTGTCCACGAACGGGCCCTTCGGCTTCGGCTCGTCGCCGCCGATCAGCAGGCAGCGATGGACGCCGTATCGCCTCGCCGCCTTCGTGAGGAACTGGCGAAATTCGTCGCGGTTGAGGATGCGGCGGGCCGAGACATGCGGCACCGGGTCGAGGCCGGCGTCGCGGATGGCGGCGATCGCCTCCAGCGTGCGGCTGAGCGGCAGTCCGGGCAGCGACGGAATGTAGACGCAGCTGCCGGCGGGCAGCTGCGCGCCGACGTCCTTCAGGCGATGCAGCTCGCGCGGCGAGATCTCCATCGAGCCGGCGGCGACGAGCTCGGCGACGCGCGCGTCCACGCGCGTTTCAGTCGCGCTTGCGGGAAACGACATAGGACTCATCGAGGAACCAGAGGCTGCCGTGCTTCTGCAGCACCTCGCGCGTCGCGTCGAGGTAGCGCGTGTCCTTCACCGCCTCGGAAAGGCGCATGTCGTCGATCTGCGCGACATAGATCGCGGCGTTCCAGGCCGCGAACAGGGTCGAGGTGCCGATGCTGTTCGAGATCTCGGTCGGCAGCGTGTGCATGTCGTAGCGGAAGATGGCGCGCGCATCGGCATACGCGTTGAAGTTGTACTTGCGCGCGTCGCGCCCGAGCTCCTGCTTGGTGGCCCGCAGCAGGTCGTGGCGGCTCTGGGTGAAGGGATTCTCCCCCGGCCAGACCTTCTGCACGATCTCGAGGCCCGGGTCGCCGCCGTGGGAATGGATGCCGAGGAGCCGGCCGCCCTTGCCCAGCGCGCGCACGAGCGGCGACACCACTTTCTGCGCCTTGAATTGCAGCGGCGCGCGCAGCCGGTACGGCTGCGAGGCGATCACCATGTCGTAGTCGGCCTTGGCCTCGCCGCGCTTCGGGATCACGTTCTCCAGCAGGAAGCGGTAGTCCTCGCGATAGATGACGAGCGCGGTCGGGTGGTCGTAGATCGGGTTGCCGCTCCTCGGGCTGTGCTTCGCCTGCCAGTTCTTGGCGAGGAACGGCTCGAGCGCGGCCATCTGCTCGGTGAAGTCGTGCGACGTGGTGCCGGTGAGGACCGCTTCGTGCCAGACCATCGAGGTCGCATGCTCCACCGCGCGCGGCTGCAGCCAGGGCGCCTCGCTGTAATACATGTTCGTCACCACCAGCACCGTGGCCGGATGCTCGAAGAAGCGGTCGGCCATCTTGCGCAGCGAGAGGCGCACGTCCTCGAGGCTGATCTCCTTGCCGACGATGCAGAACGGCACCGTCGGGAAGCGGCGATGCATCTCGCGCATCACGCGCGCGAGCACCGTGCCGTCGCCCATGCCGGCGTCGAACACGCGCACCGCCGGCGGGCGCGGATGGATCTGGCCGAGCTCGAGTCCCACGCGCCGCGCGATGACGTCCTTCTCGCTGCACGTGTTGACGAAGAGGAGGTACTTCTGGCGATTGTCGAAGAAGCGGAAGTTGGTTTCCGGGTCCGCCTTCGCCGCGACCGCGGGCGCGGGCCGCGCTCCGCTGGTTGCGCTGATGAGCGGCATGAGCTCGGGCGGGGCCTCTCCGGCGCCGGACGCGCCGTGCTTCACCATGAAGTCGTTCACGCGATGCAACGTTTCGGGAGTCACGCGAGCGCCGTCGCGCAGGCGCGCGACGAACTTGCCGTCGTTGACGGCACGACGGCCGAAAGTGGACTCCGCCATGCCGGTACGCCGGCAGAAATCCGAGATCGAGCCGAGGAGCGTCCCGCCGCCTCCTTGCACTGAAGCCTCCATAACAGGACTGCGCCAGATGGTGCGCGCGCCGCGGGTGGGAGATCAACCACGCGCGCTGCGGCGCGCAAAGTGGGATATTGCCCACTCCGACAAATCAATGGCTTCCCCCGATCCGTGGCAGACTGGCGCCCCCGTGAGCCATCCATTCCGGCAACTCAGCCAGCAGGAGTACGACCGCCTCTCGCTGGACGAGAAGCTGGCCTACCTTCAGATGCTGATGGGTGACATTCGCGAGAAGACGGACGAAACCCGGCGCGCCATCGAGGCCCGCAAGAAGCTGGAAGGCAACTCGGGAGATAGCTAGGCGGCACGGTAAGTGCCCTAATCCGGGCGTTCGTGAACGTCTTGGCTCTCATCGGCAATACCCCTTTGGTTGAAGCCGCCCGGCTCGATACCGGCCGCTCGCGCCTGTTCCTCAAGCTCGAGCAGCAGAACCCCGGCGGCTCGATCAAGGACCGCATCGCGCTCTCGATGATCGAGGCGGCCGAACGCGAGCGGAAGATCCGGCCCGGCTCGCTGCTCGTCGAAGCGACGGCCGGCAACACCGGCCTCGGCCTCGCGCTCGTCGCCGCGCAGAAAGGCTATCGCCTGCTCATCGTGGTGCCCGACAAGATGAGCCAGGAAAAGATCTTCCATCTGCGCGCGCTCGGCGCCGAGGTGAGGCTCACGCGCTCCGATGTCACGAAGGGCCATCCCGAGTATTACCAGGACATCGCGGCGCGCATCACGCGCGAGACGCCGGGCGCCTTCTACGTCAACCAGTTTGCGAACGAAGCGAACCCGGAAGCGCACGAGCGCACCACGGGGCCCGAGATCTGGGTGCAGATGGGGCAGCAGGTCGACGCGGTGGTCGCCGGCGTCGGCACCGGCGGCACCATCACCGGACTGTCGCGCTTCTTCGAGCGGGTTTCGCCGCAGACGGAGATGGTGCTGGCCGACCCCGTCGGCTCGATCCTAGCGCCACTGGTTGAGACCGGGAGGAAGCCAGCCACCGTGGGCAGCTGGGTCGTCGAAGGCATCGGCGAGGACTTCGTGCCGCCGGTGTGCGATCTCTCGCGCGTGAAGAAGGCCTACAGGATCCCGGACAAGGAAGCGCTCCTCACCTGCCGCGAGCTCCTGCGCGAGGAAGGCATCCTGGCGGGAACTTCCACTGGCACGCTGGTTGCGGCAGCGCTGCGGTACTGCCGCGAAGCCAAAGAGCCGAAGCGCGTCGTGAGCCTGGTGTGCGACAGCGGCAACAAATACCTCTCCAAGGTCTACAACGACTACTGGATGCACGACCAGGGCTTCCTCGAGCGAAAGCGCACGGGAGACTTGCGCGACCTCATCAGCCGCCGCCATGGCGAGCGCGCCGTGGCGACGGTGAATGCCGACGAAAAAGTGCTGACCGCCTACCAGCGCATGAAGCTCTACGACGTCTCGCAGCTGCCGGTGCTGAAGGCCGGCCGCATCGTCGGCATCGTCGACGAGGAGGACATCCTGGCCGAGGTGTACGACAATCCCGAGCATTTCGACGAGCCGGTGACCGAGGCGATGGAAAGCCACCTGGTCACGGTGGCGCCGACGGCGTCGATCACCGAGCTGATGGAGATCTTCAAGCGCGGCATGGTGGCGATCGTGGTGGATGGCGAGGACTTCCTCGGCCTCATCACGCGCATCGACCTCCTCAACTGGCTGCGGCGCAGATCCGAGGACAAATGAAGTTCGATACCAAGGTGGTGCATGCCGGCCAGGAGCCGGACCCGCGTACCGGCGCGGTGATGACGCCGATCTATGCGACCTCGACGTACGCCCAGTCGAGCCCCGGCGAGCATAAGGGCTACGACTATGCGCGCACGCGCAACCCGACGCGCGACGCGCTCGAGGCGTGCCTCGCCGAGCTCGAAGGCGGCGACGCGGCTTTCGTCTTTTCCTCCGGCATGGCGGCGATCGGGACGGTGCTGGAGACGCTCGACAGCGGCTCGCACGTCGTCTGCATGCACGACCTCTATGGCGGCAGCTACCGCATCCTCGAACGAGTGCGCAAACGCTCGGCCGGGCTGCAGGCGAGCTTCGTCGACCTGTCCGACGCGAGGAACCTGGAAAGCGCCATCCGGCCCGACACGCGCATGCTATGGGTCGAGACGCCGACCAATCCGCTGCTGAAGATCGTCGACCTCTCCGCCGTAGCGGAGATCGCGCGTCGCCAGAAGCTGGTCTGCGTGTGCGACAACACGTTCGCCTCGCCGTGGGTGCAGCGGCCGCTCGAGCATGGCTTCGATGCCGTCGTGCATTCGACGACGAAGTACCTGAACGGCCATTCGGACGTGGTGGGCGGCGCCGCGATCGTGAAGGGCGCCGCGCTCAAGGAGCAGCTCGCCTTCCTGCAGAACGCGGTCGGCGCCGTGCCGAGCCCGTTCGACGCTTTCCTGACCCTGCGCGGGATCAAGACGCTCGCGCTCCGCATGGAGCGCCACTGCGGCAACGCCATGCATATCGCCGCGTGGCTCGAGAAGCATCCGAAGATCGAGCGCGTCATCTATCCCGGGCTGGCGAGCCACCCGCAGCATCTCCTCGCGGCCAAGCAGATGAACCGCCACTACGGCGGCATGGTGACGGCGGTGATCAAGGGCGGGCTCGGTGCATCGCGGCGTTTCCTCGAGCGCTGCAAGCTCTTCACGCTGGCCGAGAGCCTCGGCGGCGTCGAGAGCCTGATCGAGCATCCGGCGATCATGACGCATGCGTCGCTGCCGGAAGACGTGCGCGCGGGCCTCGGCATCAGCGACGGCCTCGTGCGCCTCTCGGTCGGCATCGAGGACGTGCAGGACCTGATCGACGAGCTGAAATTCGCCCTCGAGTGATCGTCTCCGTCATCGTGGTCGCCGTGCTGGCCGCGGCGGCCGGTTTCGTCTACCTCATGGTCGGCATGCCGGGCCGCTCGTACGACGGCCCGCTCGAGTTCACGTCGGAGGAGCGTGCGCTGGCCGATCGGTTACGCGCGCATGTCGAGACGCTGGCGGCCGGGGAGCGGAACACCGATCTCGAGACGCCGCTGCGCTACATCGTGGCGCAGCTCGGCCCGAAGGTGCGGTTTCAGGAATTCCGCAGCGGCGGACGCATGGTGAAGAACGCCGAAGTGGGCGATGGCGCGGTCGTGATCGGCGCCCACTACGACACGGTGCCGGGCTCACCGGGCGCGGACGACAACGCATCGGCCGTGGCGGCGCTGATCGAGCTCGCGGGGATGAATCTTCCGGCGCGGTTCGTTGCCTTCGCGAACGAGGAGATGCCGTACTTCCATTCGAACGAGATGGGCAGCCAGGCCTACGCGGCCGCCGCCCGCGCGAGCGGCCAGCGCATCGACGCCATGATCTCGCTCGAGATGCTCGGCTGCTACAGCGACGAGCCCGGCAGCCAGCGTTATCCGCCGGGCGTCTCGGCGCTCTACCCCGACCGCGGCAACTTCATCGCGTTCGTCGGCGACATCGGCGCGCGCGGCCTCATCCGGCGCTCGATCGGCGCGTTCCGGCGCAGCGTGAAGTTCCCCTCCGAAGGCCTCGCCGCGCCGGCGCGCGTCGAGGGGGTCACGCGCTCGGACCACTGGCCGTTCCGCCTCGCCGGCTTCCCGGCGATGATGGTCACCGACACCGCGTACAACCGCTATCCGCACTACCACCGCGCGAGCGACACGCCCGAGAAGCTCGACTACCTGCGCATGGCGCGCGTGACGCTCGGCATGGCGGCCGTGATCAAGGAGCTGGCGAATGAAAATCGCTGACCTCACCGTCAACCGCATCGGCTACGGCGCGATGCGCGTCATCGAGGATCCGGACATCTGGGGACCGCCCAAGGACAAGGCGAACGCGCGCCGCGTGCTGAAGCGCGCGTATGAGCTCGGCGCCAACTTCATCGATACGGCGGAAAGCTACGGCCCGCATTACAGCGAGATCAGCATCGCCGAAGCGCTGCATCCGTATCCGGAGGACCTCGTCATCGCCACGAAGTGCGGCCTGGTGCGACCCCGCAAGGAGCGCTGGGACGAGGACGGGCGGCCGGAGAAGCTGAGGCAGGACCTCGAGGGCAGCCTGAAGCGCCTGAAGCTCGAGCGCATCGACCTCTACCAGCTGCACGCGCCCGATCCGAAGGTGCCATTCGCCGACCAGGTGGGCGCCCTCGCCCGGTTCCAGGAGGAGGGCAAGGTGCGGCACGTCGGCCTCTCCAACGTTACGGTGAAGCAGCTCGAGGCCGCGCGCAAGATCGTGCCGATCGTCTCGGTGCAGAACCGCTACAACCTGGGCGACCGCCACTCCGAGGACGTCCTGAAGGCGTGCGAGCGCCTCGGCATCGCCTTCCTGCCGTGGTATCCGCTCGGCGACGGCTCATCCCTGCGTTCGAGCAAAGTGAAAGCGCTCGCCCAGAAACTCGGCGCCACGCCGTCGCAGGTCGTGATCGCCTGGCTGCTGAAGAAATCGCCGGTCATGCTGCCGATCCCGGGAACGGGTAACGTCCAGCACCTGGAGGAAAACATGGGCGCCGCCAAGGTCCAGCTCGGCGACGCGGACTTCAGCTCGCTTTGAACCGCTCCGCGGAGCGCGCCTTGGCGCGAGCGGCTTCCACCTCGCGGTCGCGCGGCTCGGCGCTGGTTTCCAGCGTATCGATGAGGACGCGCGCCACGCCCGCGACCTGCACCACCGCCCGGTTGAAGGCGATCTCGTTGGCCCGCGACGGCTTCTGGAAGCCGGAGAGCTTGCGCACGAACTGGAGCGAGGCCGCGTAGATCTCCTCGTCGCTCGCCGGCGGCGCGAAGTTGAACAGGGTTTTGATGTTTCGGCACATGGCTGTTACCTTAAAACAAACGAGGAGGATGGACCCGATGATCCGACTATTGCTCGCACTCGTCACGGCGGCCGCGCTTCCCGCCGCGGCGCAGGATTACCCGAACAAGCCGATCCGCATCATCATCGGCTACTCCGCCGGCGGCGGCAACGACATCATCGTGCGCGTCATGACGCCCGAGATGTCGAAGAGCCTCGGCCAGCCGGTGATCGTCGAGAACAAGCCCGGCGCGCAGTCGATCATCGCCGCCGAGTACTCGGCGAAGCAGCCGCCCGACGGCTACACCATCTTCATGGGCCCGAGCGGCCCGATGACCATCAACCCGGCGACGTATTCCAAGCTGCCGTACGACCCGGTAAGGGACTTCACGCCCGTGTCGATGATCAGCACGTTCCCGCTCATCGCGGTCGTCAGCGCCTCCGGCCCGAAGACGATGAAGGAGCTGATCGATTACGCGAAGGCGAACCCCGGCAAGGTGAACTACTCGTCGAGCGCCGGCATCTTCCAGATCTCGACCGAGCTCTTCAAGCAGCGCACCGGCACCGACTTCGTGATGATTCCCTACAAGGGCAGCGGCGAATCGGTGCAGGCGGTGATCGGCGGCCAGGTGACGCTCACGCTGGTCGACCCGCCGCCCGCGTCCGGCCCGATCAAGGCCGGCACCGTGCGCGCGCTCGCCGTCACCGCGGCGAAGCGCCATCCCGGGTTCCCCGACGTGCCGACCATGGCGGAAGCCGGCGTGCCGAACATGGAAGTGCCGGTGTGGACCGCCTTCTTCCTCCCGGCGAAGACGCCGCCGGCCATCGTCGCCCGCCTGCAGAAGGAAGTGGCGCGCGTGGTACACACGCCCGAGGTGCGCGAGCGCTTCGCCGCCATGGGCATCGAGCCGGTCGGCGGCACGTCGGAGGAGCTCGGCCGCCAGGTGGCGAGCGACATCGCGAAGTGGAAAGCCGTCGCGAAGGCGGCGAACATCAAGAACGACTGAGGTTGCGGTCGAAGAAATCCATCACTCGCTGGATCGCGTCGTTCCACG
>Ga0070681_10002593_pt1 | contig 16578 bp, 16 predicted proteins | sample KBSC83BmetaG_FD_65650 | JGI IMG/M metagenome (GOLD analysis project Ga0070681, IMG submission 65650) | Corn rhizosphere microbial communities from Kellogg Biological Station, Michigan, USA - KBS C8-3B metaG | ecosystem: Host-associated > Plants > Roots > Rhizosphere | place: USA: Michigan...
AAAGGTCCGGCAGGCGTGCCCGATATCATGGGCCACGCGCATGCGATCTACAATCCGACCGATAAGCCCGTCCAGTGGCTCAACATCAATGTCGGCCTGACCAAGGTGTACGACGCATTCAACCTCGGCGATCCGCACACGAATGCAACTCTCGATCCGATTCCGCAGTTTGTCAGCTTCCACCTCGACCGCGCGCTGCTCAAGCCCGTGACTGGTATGGATGGCGGCAAAGGCACCGTGCAATATCGCAGAGCCTTGCAGCCCGCCGTATTCTCTACTACATGGTCCTACATTGATCACCTGCTCATCCCGTCCGGCAATTCTGTGGGTCCCAGCGCGAAGCCGGATATGGCCGAAGTCTACTACGTAGTCAGCGGCGACGGGACGATAACCCTTGACTCCGAGACGGCACAGATCCATGAGGGAGATGTAATCCCGGTCAAACTCGACGAGAGCCGCTCCATCACTGCGACGGGAAACAAGCCGCTCGAGTTTTTGATCGTCGGCGTCGCCAAGGATATGGAGGCAAAGAACGCGCTCATGGCAAAGCCGCGCAGACGATGATAAGCTCGCCGGTAGTTTCTTCAATTGGCATAGCGAAAGCGAGTGAGGTGAAACAACATGGAAAATCCGATAGTTCTCTACTGCGATCTCGCGGTTGACTCCGCGCGCGAGCAGGAGATGCTGCAGAACTACCATCAGCGCTTCAAGCCTGCGGCCGAAGCCTTCGACGGCTTCATCGATCTGAAGATCTTGAAGTTGAATAAAGTGCTGCAAGGACCTGCGCCACCCAACACGATCAACTATCGCTTTCAGCTTACCTACCAGAGCGAAGCGAAGCGTCAGGCGTGGATTGCTTCCGACATTCATCAGGAGGTATGGCCGTTGATCGAGGATACGGTGACCGACAAGAACTACCAGGTCTTACTGACTGATAGCGTGTAAATCGGAGCAGCTCCAATCACCGACGTCTTGCAATTGACCTATCTTTTATAACCAGTTTCCGTATGGTGACCAACACTCTATGGACGCGCCGCTCCTTCGTCTCCGCCGCAACCGCCTCTCTCGCCGCCACCCAGCTGCGAGCAGCGGACCCTCCCAGGGTAAATTTATCTTTGTCGGGTCCACCGCGAAAGGAGAAGGCGAGGGAATTCATGGAGGCAAATGGAACGCCGCCTCAGGAACCATCTCCGACCTTCACCTCGTTTTCCCGGCCAGTCACCCAGCTTCACGGTCGCCTGCCAGAGCCATGGCGCAAATCTTCTTTTCTCAGCCCACCAGCCGAAGCCGGACACTACGGAGCTGAGCGCGTTCCGGATCGAAGCGCCCGGCAAACTCAAACTCATCAATACTCTCACGCTGTCCGATCTCGAGGAGAGCCTGATTCAGATCGTTCTCGATCACACCAACCGCTACCTCGTCATTGCGAGCTACCGCAGCAACAAGGTGTTCTCGTTCAGTGTTGCGGCGGGTGGGCATCTCTCCAACCCAATCTCGCACTTCGAGCTGTCAGGCCACGGTCCAAACCACCCCCAGGAGGCGCGGAGTTCAAGCCGGAACTGATTCACAACCGATCGGGGGCCGGGTCAACCATACTCGCAGTCGATCTGAACAAGGACGGAGCAATGGACATTGTTACCTCGACAAATCGCGGGACATTTATCTTCTGGGGTAAACAAAAACATCCGGCCCCTCGCAAAAAATGACCCTTGTCCTCACCTTTATAGATGGACGATATGGCGACCTCGAATCGAGGCCTGTCCATGCCGCGGCGCCGCTATGGGGCCACTTACGATATCCGACACTACTCATCCGAAAAGGAAAATAAGATGCATACACTCCGTTCTCACATTTTCGTCGCAGGTCTTTTGGCATTCGCTGTTGTGAATGGAAACGCGCAGAAGCCTGCGACGGGATGGACGGACTATGTGGGTGGTCCGGACAGTTCCCATTTCTCCCCGCTCAAGCAGATCACTCCGGCCAATGTAAGCAAACTGGATGTTGCGTGGACCTTTCCGGCAGGCGATGGCTTTTATAGCTCGAGTCCTCTGGTGATCGACAACATTGCTTATGTCGCTGCGAAACATGGCGCGCTTGTGGCGCTGGATGCTGCCACCGGTAAAGAACTCTGGTCCCATCCATTCGCCAGTTCTGGCGGACGGGCCGGCATCAGCCAGCAGCGCGGCATGAATTATTGGGAGAGCAAGGATCGCTCGGATCGGAGGATCCTCGTCACCACCGGAGGCTACCTCTACGCGATCAACGCACTGACTGGAAAAGATGTGGATTCATTTTCCGACCATGGCAAGCTCGACCTGAAGACCGGCATCGATCGCGCTCCCATCGCCCTTGATTCAAGAACTCCAGGCAGGACCTTCGAAAATTTGATTATTCTGGGAAGCTTCACCGGTGAAGGATATCTGGCTCCTCCGGGAGATATCCGTGCATTCGATGTTCACACCGGCAAGCTCGTATGGATCTTTCATACCATCCCGCGCCCCGGCGAAATGGGTTACGATTCGTGGCCGAAAGATGCCTATAAATACATGGGTGGAGTTGACGTCTGGGGTGAGTTCACCATTGACGTCAAGCGAGGCATTGTCTACTTTCCTGTCGCTTCCGCTAAATACGAGCTGTACGGCGCCGACCGTCATGGCAATAATTTGTATGCCGACAGCCTTCTCGCTCTTGATGCGCGCACCGGCAAGTATCTGTGGCATTTCCAGACCGTGCATCACGATGTGTGGGACTACGATCCGAATCAGGCCCCGCAACTCGCTACGGTCCGGCACAACGGCAAGATGGTCGATGTTGTTGCCCTTCCCTCGAAGAACGGATTTCTCTATGTCTTTGACCGGGTTACAGGCAAACCGCTTTGGCCTATCGAAGAACGTCCAGTCCCACAATCGGATCTGCCTGGCGAAAAGACCTCGCCAACCCAACCCTTTCCAACAGTCATGCCTCCGTTTGCCCGCCAGAACATGACAGTGAACGACCTCTACACCGGCTTCATGACTCCTGAAGAAGTAGTTTGGTGGAAGGAGCGGCTCTCAAAGGCGAAAAGCGGCCTGTTCACGCCACCGGGCCTGACGGAAACTATCCAGATACCGGGCGTTACAGGGGGGGCCTCGTTCTTTGGCAGTGGCGCCGACGCCGCAAAGGGAATGGTCTTCGTCGAGTCGAAAAACGTGCCGTCGATCCTCAAAATGGTCCCGGATGGAGAATCGATCTCTGCAAATAATGGCGGACTGATTCCAAGCCGAATTGATGCTCACCCTCAACCGAATCCTCGGGCGGCTGGAGCGGCGTCATTGCCAGCTAGACTTGGCAGAACCATCTACGAGCAGACATGCCAGGTCTGCCATGGGCCCGATCTCAAAGGAGACCGCGGCCCCGCCCTCGACACCGTCGTAAGTCGGCTTGGACCTGATGGGGTGCGCAAAGTCATCCATAACGGAAGGGGCGCCATGCCTCCATTTCCTTCCATCCCTTCCCAGGGAGTGAGCGATGTGATCGCGTTTCTTAAGCAGCCGGACCTCGCCCCTCCCGGTTCGGCAGTTGCAGGCAACACCCTCACGGAGCATATTGAGCCCGATTACCCTGCCAACCTTGTACCAAAACCCCCTCGATATAAAACTGGCTACGGTCAAGAAGGCTATATCATCACTCCTCCATGGAGCACGATCACTGCCTACAATCTGAACACAGGCAAGATCATGTGGCAGACGCCGTATGGTGATACGCCCCAGGCTGGTCCCAGCGATACGTTGCGGGGAAATGTCTTTCCCAGAAGCGGATTCGTCATTCTGGCTTCGGGGCTGCTCGTCTTCGTCGATAATCAGTCAAAGTTGTATGCTCTCGACCAGAAGACAGGAAAAGTATTGTTCACGAGAGACGCTCCTAACGGTGCGGTTGGGGTTCCGGCGGTCTATGAGGTCGGCGGCCGCGAATACATTTTATTCGCGTTGACAGGTGGGCCGGCATTCTCTGCGGGATTGAGAATGGCTCCCGGCGGCGTCAATACACCAGCGGGTCCCAAAAGCTACGTGGCGTTTGCCCTACCTGTAACAAAATAACTTCAATTCACAGAATTGAGGTAGCAGTCTGGACTAAGTTCAGGCTGCTACCTTTCGAGCGTTGCATTCTGCAGCACTGTCAAAGAGAACTATCCCCAGTACAGTCGGAAGTCCGGCCTTCGATTCTGTCGTGGACGGATGGATTCGATCAGAGCACGGCCGGAGATCGACCGTGTTGAGAACGGTGCCAACCATCATGGATACGATAACTGGATGACCCGAGGGGGAGGAGTCGGGCAAGTCTGCGAGATATTTGTACAGCGTTCGTACAGTAGATTTGATGATCGTGATATTCGATGATTCTGGCGATTGTCAAAACGAACAAGTTACGTGTTTTCAAGGTCAACAACCAACTCGATAGCATCACAACCTCCGTAAACGTATTCTATTGATTAGCTGTAGCCAAACAGATGATGGCTCTTCAACCCGCAAACATCATAGTCGAACTATTTTTCCCAAAAATAAAACGATTTATTTACTTGCGCTTAGAACTCTGGTCGCCGTATATTTGTTGTCCCTGAATTTTAATTCACCGGCTCGCTATTTCTGGATAACGTTTGCCCAACAAAAAAAGATTTCAATGAGGAGCCTAATGAAAGCAACGAAACTGCTCTTCGCGTGCGCACTCGCGATTTCTGGCGCACCGTATGCGCAACTCTCCGCCCAGGTGCAAACTATCGTTCCCGATCCGGTGCCGGGTGCGAAGCCCGTTGCGGTCGAGCACATCAAAATTCACGGCGCGGCTCTCGAGGGCAATCTTGAAGGAGAAGCCGTGGATCGTGATGTCATCGTCTTTCTTCCTCCAAGCTATGCGAAGGATACGAAGCGGCGCTATCCGGTTATCTATGCGCTGCATGGCTACTCGATTGGAGCCGACCAATGGACGCATGAGATTCATGTACCGCAGACCATCGAGGGCGCGTTCGCTCAAGGCGCTCAGGAAATGATCGTTGTTCTGCCCGACTCAAAGACCATCTACAACGGGTCGATGTACTCAAGCTCGGTTACGACCGGCGATTTCGAGAAGTTCATCTGGCACGACGTGGTCAGCTATATCGATGCGCACTATCGCACGATTCCGAAGCGTGAGAGCCGCGGTCTTGCAGGCCACTCCATGGGCGGATATGGCGCGTCCCGCATTGGCATGAAGCATCCTGAGATTTTTGGCGCACTTTACATCATGAGCCCCTGCTGTCTGTCTCCGATGACCGGCGGCGGTCCGGGCACTGCCGACCAGATGAAAGAGCGTGCCATCGCCGGCGAGAAGAAAGCTGCGGCTGCCAAGTCTCCCGCTGATCTTGCTGCTCAGTCGCCCGGGTTCGGCGCTGCCCAGTATGCAACCGCGGCAGCGTGGGCGCCAAATCCGAAGAATCCTCCACTCTATTTCGACCTGCCGACGAAAGAGGGTGAACCGCAGCCGGAGATCATGGCCAAGTACAGCGCGAATGCCCCCCTGGCTTTTGTCGATCAGTACATCGGGAATCTCAAGCAGTATCGCGCTATCTCGATGGATGTTGGCGATCAGGATGGCCTGCGCTTCGACGCAACCAAGCTGCACAACCTGCTCGACAATTACGGAATTGCCAACAACTTTGAGATCTACTCCGGCACACATGTCAGTGCCGTAGCAGATCGCTTTCAGAACCATGTATTGCCGTTCTTCAGCAAAAACCTATGTTTCAGCGATGTCTGCAAGTAAGCACCGAGTAGGAATCACAGCCAGGAGAAACATATGAGAAGTGGAATAAAGCAAATTGTGGAATGTATCGCCGTTTGCATCGGGGTTTTCTTGATTGCCAGCACCCCGCGAGGCGCTATTGCACAGGATGCAGCAAATCTTCCGTATATGAACCCTGAGCTCTCTCCGGAACAGCGTGCGATTGATCTGGTTCATCGGATGACGCTTGAAGAGAAGGCGACGCAGATGCAGAACAACGCCTCAGGAAACGGGCGACTTTATTCTTGGCCTGCGTTGCCTTGGGTTTGGAAGGATGATGGTCAACGATAAGCCGGTGGCCATGACCTTCGGCGGCGGGAATGAACCCGTGTCGGTTGTGGGCCGCGTCCACCTGGAAAAAGGTCGTAAGGCGGCAGTACAGATGAATTACGGCAGCAACAACGGTAAGGTGCATGCCGAGCTGTTCTGGACCCGAGTCAACAACGCGGTATCGCCTGAAGCCATTGCGGCGGCGAAGAATGCTGACGTGGTCATCGCAGTCGTGGGCATTACAAGCCAGCTCGAAGGCGAGGAGATGCCGGGATTCCTGGGAGGAGATCGCACCAGCATCGATCTGCCCAAGCCTGAAGAAGATCTGGTAGAAGCTGTAGCGGCTACTGGCAAGTCGCTTGCGGTCGTCTTGATGAACGGAAGCGCGCTGGCGGTGAACTGGATCAATGAACATGCGAATGCAATTGTGGAGGCTTGGTATCCGGGCGAAGAGGGCGGTGCGGCGGTTGCGGAGACACTGAGCGGCAAGAATAATCCAGCGGGTCGGCTACCGGTTACGTTCTACAAGGGTGTTGACCAACTGCCAAACTTCGAAGACTACGGGATGGCGAACCGGACGTATCGGTACTTCACGGGCAAGCCGCTGTATCCGTTTGGTTATGGACTCAGCTACACGAAATTTAGCTACAGCGATCTGAGTGTCCCCACTCAACCCATTGCGGCCGGACAACCGGTTGCAGCAGATGTGACGGTGACGAACACAGGAAAGATTGCGGGCGACGAGGTCGTGCAGCTGTATCTCAGGTTTCCGCAGGTGAAGGGTGCTCCGCATATTGCTCTGCGAGGTTTTGAGCGGGTTCATCTGGATGCGGGTGCGAGCCAGAAGGTGCACTCCGAATTGAAGCCTCGCGACCTGAGCATGGTGACGGAGGATGGGAATCCGATTATCGCGGGTGGGGATTACGCGATCAGCATTGGTGGAGGACAGCCGGATACAGAAGCGCCGGTTGCGACTGGGAAGTTCCACGTTGATGGGCAATAGGCGTTGCCGGAGTAGCGAGATTGCGTTCCACAAGGTTGAATACGAGAGGAGATACTGGGCATGTCTAAATCGAAAGGTTCTATTGTTCTGACGCGGCGTGAAGCGCTGCTGCTATCGACTACCGCAGGGTTGGGCGCGGCGTTAAGCAAACCTGCATTTGGTTCTGACAGCGTGAAGACGGGTGTTCATCAGGAGCCGGGCAATGTCGCGACTCCGCGATCGGCAGTCGCGAAGACACAGTACGGCAGGGTGCGCGGATTCGTCGATGGCGGCGTATTGACGTTCAAGGGCGTGCCGTATGCGGCGTCGACCGCGGGGGAGAATCGGTGGCTTCCGGCCAAGCCGCCAGCGCCGTGGACGGATGAGTATCCGGCTTTGACGTATGGCGCGAACTGCCCGCAGACTCTGCATCCTTGGACGAGCATCGAGCAGACGTTTCTGTTCGACTGGGATGACGGGTGGCAGAGCGAGGACATGCTGAAGCTGAACATCTGGACGCCGAGCCTGACGGGCAAGCGGCCGGTGATGTTGTACATGCATGGGGGCGGTTTCAGCTTCGGGTCGTCGTATGAGCTGCCATCGCACGAGGGCGCGCAGATGGCACGTCATCACGATGTGGTGCAGGTTTCGGTGAATCACCGGCTGAATATTCTTGGGTTCTTCGACGCGGCGGAGATCGGCGGCTCTGCGTACGAGGATTCCGCAAATGTGGGAATGACGGATCTGGTTACGGCGCTGAAGTGGGTTCATGAGAACATTGAGAACTTTGGCGGCGATCCGGATCGCGTGATGATCTACGGGCAGTCGGGCGGCGGGTCGAAGGTGACGACGCTGATGGGGATGCCTTCGGCGGCAGGTTTGTTCCACCGCGCTTCAGCGCAGTCGGGCGGCGGCGGGAACATTCCAAGTAGGGATCAGCAGAAGGAGTTGGCACGCCAGACAATGAAGGAGCTTGGGCTGGCGCCGAGTGACATGGGAGCGCTGCAAAAGGTGGAGTGGGCGAAACTGTTTGCGGCGGGGAACGCGGCGGCTGCGAAGATCAATCCGCTGGGGCGGCCGATGATGGGACCGGGGGCGCCAGGTACGCCCCGCGTAGGATGGTCGCCTTGCGTGGACGGGAAGTTGATTACGATGCGCTCGTTCTTCGATGCTGTGCCGGAGGTCTCGAAGGATGTACCGATGCTGGTGGGTTCGGTGAGCGAAGAGGGCAACCAGATGTCTTCGCGGCCGACGGAAGAAGAGTGGCATGCAAACCTTGCAAAGACGTATGGCGAGGAGAAGGCGACGGCGATTGTGGAGGCGCTGAAGAAGGCGTATCCGCAGAAGAAGATTCAGACGTTGTCATATATGTGCAGCGGCAAGCCGGGACTGAATGGGCTTGGGATGCGGAACAACGTGGTGAAGATGGCCCGATTGAAGCACGATCTGAGGGCGGCGCCAGCGTACGCGTACTACTTTACATGGCAGTCGCCGATGCTGGATGGCGTGCCCGGGGCGTGGCATACAGCAGAGTTGCAGTTCTGCTTCGACAACACTAAGAGATGCGAGCAGGGAACGGGCAATACGCCGGAGGCGCAGGTATTAGCGAAGAAGATGGCATCGGCTTGGGCGGCATTTGCGGCGACTGGGAATCCCAGTATTCCGGGGTTGAAGTGGGCGCCCACGGATCCCGAGACGAACAACGCGATGGTGTGGGACAACGAATGCAGGATCGTGGATGATCCGGAAGGCGAAGCTCGCAAGATCATCCTAGCCTGACTGATGTTCGGTCTTACGAAGCTTAAATCAGATTTCACCGAGGCCTCTCAATGTGCGAGTTCACGACAGGCACGTCGATTTATTTCGCCGTGACAATTGTCAATGATTTGTACTTGGAAACGGGCTTGCTTCACCGATTTGGTGTTCAATTGACATCAAATCGCTTGCGCGCGTTCATTGACCGGACGTGGATGAGTGATTTGGCCTGACCGCGACAGTTGAAACTTTGAGATGCGAAGCTATGACGGACCCCCAACCGGCCTGCCAGGCTTCCGGTTCGCCGGCCACACGCCCGAACACGGCAGAACCAAATCGATGATTGCGCAGCAGCTTGCTCAGGTGGTAGCGCTGGGTGCCGCGTGGCTGGTTCACCAGCCGGCACGTCCAACGCTCGCTCATGCCTTGTCCCTGCGCATGCCCACCGCACACCGTCGTCGTTCAGGGCTTAGAAGTTTCCCGAGGCGATGTCCTTCAACACCAGCTTCTCCAAGCTCACTCACCAACCGCTCTAGCTTGGCGTTCTCCTGCTCAAACTCCGTCCACCGCCGCGCCTGGTCTACCTGCAAGCCACCAAACTCCTTGCGTCATCGATAGTAGGTCTGCTCGGTGATCCCGCCTTCCGGCACGCTATCGCTGTCGTCTTGCCGTTCGCAACCGCCACCTCAATCTGCCGCAACAGACTCACGATCTGTTCAGGCGTATGCTTCTTGCCCTTCGCCATGTTCTGCTCCTTTTCATACAGTCTCTCTCACGAGAACTGGTACGAAAAGACCCGGCACTCCACTTTTTCGATGCAAATACAATCCGCTCTTTTCTAAATAACGGACACCAGGAGAGGGCGCTCGCAGCCGACGGAAATGGTTATGGTCCAATTGCACTGTATGCGGGCGGAAAAGGCGCTGTACATTTCCGGCGGACGGCGTACATGGATATGTCGCTCAAGGTGCGGGATGAAGAGAAGGTTGGGCCGGGGTCCCGCAAGCAGCGTCTAAGTGATTTCTACTATTCCTGGGGTACGGCTGCGGCTGACTTCAACCCGACGGGTTCCTCGACGTTATCTCGGGTCCCTATATCTACTATGGTCCAGACTACCGAAGATCTCGCGAGATTTACTATGCTCTGAGTTCCAATCCTACAACTGAATTTGCCACGGACTCCACGATGGAATTCGCGGCGGATTGGCATGGTACGAGCAAAAGCGCGATGCGCAAGGCAAGATCGCGTTTGCCGAGCACATGGTGATGGACGATTTTTCAACGAAGAATGCTGACGGCGTCACATTTTCAGAGCTTCATGGCACCGGCTTCGCTGATATGGATGGGGATGGAATTCCAGATTTTATTGCCGGCAAGCGCTACTTTTCACATCTCGATCCTGACCCGCGCTGCGCTCCGGTTCTCTATTGGTAACAGACCATTCGCAACCATCACGCACCCGGCGGAGCAGAGTTGATGCCTCAACTCGTCGATACTCATAGCGTGGGATCTGATGTGCTTACCGTTGACCTTAATCACGACGGAGCGCGATGGATATTGTGACATCTACACATTTCGGAACCTTTATCTATTGGGGAACGAAGCACCAACGCGCGAGAGAGCATAAGCAAAGGAGCTATACCAGATAATAAGGAGAATCTGGGATGGCACCAATGTACGCAAGAGCCGGCTACCGCGTGGCAAACAGTTGCGACTGATGGAGCACTTCATCGGCGGGTCCATGGCGAGGGCGGCAGCCGATCTGGTTGGTGTGAACTCGAAGACGGCGGCGCTTTACTTTCACAGGCTGCGCGAGGTCCCTGTATAGGCCAGTGAAGATCAGGCCCCTTGTCCGAGGGAGATCTTTTTAAATCATCTCGGGCGCAGATAGCGGCTCGTCGATGGAGCTTGTTCAGTAGGAGGCATATTAATTGCTGCTTTTTTGCGGTCTCTCTAGCTCAATTCTGGGCATAAGTCGATGGCGAAAAAGTCGAACAATGCCATATTTCGGTAACAGCTATAAACGTTTGCTCCATACTAATGCTTTTCTGAAAACGGATAATTTGCACCTGCTCTGATGTGTGCGACAACTTAGCAGCCGTCCCTGTTGGATTTTGGCTAATAGCTTTGCCTCGCCGTGTATCCAGTATGAGTTGTTGTTGATTATGTGGGGAACTCGACGTCGTCGAAGAACTTGTAGTTACTGAGATCGGCGGGCGGAGCAAAGAAGCAGGCGACCTTCATCTGTACGTCGCCGGAGTTTTGCAGCATGTGAATGCTGCTCTGGGGAAAGAGGACCGCGCAGCCTTGTTTTACGGGTTCTACGACACCGTCGATCATAACGCGGCCATTGCCCCGGACAATGTAGATAATCTCTTCACCATTGGGGTGCGAGTGAGCCGGGCGCACGGTCTGTCCCGGCTCGACTTCAATCACACACATAGTGCAATGCTGTGAGTTTACGTTCTCTTTCGTGATAACCCAGCGCAGATCTCTGCCAGGCAAGCCGAGAGCCTCGATACTGGACTCGTGGACGATGGGGAGCTTCATGGTGGGTATCCTTCTTTCTCTTTATATAAAAACTATTTCTGGGCAACGGTTGCGCCGCGAATCGTGTCCGCGATTGCGGAGGGAGTGAGTCCAAAGGCCGCAATCAACTCCTCGTAGGTTGCGGAGTGGATGAATTGCGGCTTGCTCTCGGCATTAAGCGTGTTGATTGTCACAACCTGATCCAACGTTACGAGTTTTGTTGAGGCGCGATTGCGATAGAGAACTTTAAGGAAGTTCTGCCAGAGATAGCCGTTGTTCTGTTCGGCAAAGATCAAGGGCTTAGCAGTTGCATAGAGTCGAAGTAACAGATCCTCGTCAAGCGATGGCATATCGACGACGCATACCGCCAGTCCATCCTTCGCGCAAAGGTCTGCCGAGGCAAGAGCCTCATGAACTCCACGGCCGCTGCTGATGACGATGGCAACGTCGGCGTCGCTCTGGCGCAAGATGTGGCCCTTACCGAAGGTGAAAGTATAATCCTGGTCGTAGAGCACTGCGGACCCTGTCCGCATGACGCGGACATAGACGAGGCCGCGGTTGCCCTCCATGATCCACTTCATAATGGAGAGCATCTGCTGTGGGCAGGAGACATCGATGATCTTAAGCTGGCCGACGGCATCAAAGGTGGTGATGTCGTCATTGCCCATGTGGGTGGCGCCGTTGGTGCGGGTTTCAAAGTTTGAGGCTGTGGCGAGGAAGGTAAGGTCGAGGCCGTGTCCTTCGCTGAGCCAGCCGTTTGCAGCCTGAATTGCTTCAAGACGTTCTTGCTGGCCGACAGCGATGCGACGCATTACTTGCCAGTTGAAGAAAGGGCAGAAGGTGCTGACCCAGGTGTTGCTGCCGAGAGCGGCAAAGGCTTCTCCAATCAGCATCATGTTGGCTTCGGCAACGCCGACGTTGAGGGCTCGGCGCTGATCCACGGCGGCAACGCCGGCCTCGAGGCCGCTGGTCGAGGCGAGGTCGGAGTCGATAGAGACGACCGCGGGGTCCTGAGCGAAGACCCTCATGCTGGCAGTGATAATCTCTGCTGCGGTGTATGACTTTTTGGGATCGAGCTTCGGCAGACGATCATCATCGTACTGAATCCGCTTATCACGGCGGGGGACGCGCTTCGTTAGCACGGGACCGACGACTGAATCGATGGTATGGCATTTAAAGGTGTTTTCGTTGATATCGAGGTGCATCTGGCGAGCAGCTTCAAAGAACTGATCGCGAATGGATTCACCTCGATCCGCTCGAGAGATGCGATCGACATAGTTGAAAAACTCCGCGACACGCCCGGAACGCTGCTCGGCCTGAAGCGCTAATTCTTGCACGATGAGGGCCTCGGAGGTGGTGACTTTATGCTTATTCATAAAGTCGGAGAAGGCTCCGTAACCCTTGGTGGTATTGCAAATGATCGCTGTCGGCTTACCATTGCGGGCACCAAAGCGGAAGCTCTCGAGCGCCGTTACTACGCCGTCGTACTGCGTGGCATCGACGTTGTGCACTATCCAGCCAAAGGAGCGGAAGACCTCCTCGAGCGCAGGCATGGGAAAGAGCATGCGATTGTGGATGTCGAGTTGCCCATTGTTGCGATCGACCAGAACGCAGAGGTTGTCCAAATGGTTCTGTCCGGCATACATGATAGCTTCCCATACAGATCCTTCCTGCAATTCGCCGTCACCGGTCATGCAATAAGAGTCGAAGCGCGGATTTGTGCGGCCAGCAATCGCAAATCCCTGCGCGACTCCAATGCCTTGTCCCATGGGACCGGTGGCGATGTGGATGCCAGGAAGAATAGGACCCGGGTGACCGTTCAGGATGCTTTCGTGGGAGCGGGAGTTGCGAAGGACTTTCTCGTCGAAGTAGCCGAGTTCGGCGTAGATGGACGCGAGCGCAGCAACTGCATGACCTTTGCTGAGCGTGAACATGTCCTGTCCGGGTTCGGTAGGGTCTTCGATATTGAGCCGGAGGAAGCCGCCATAGAAGAGTGCAACTAGGGGAATTGTTGCCGAGAAGGCTCCTCCGGAGTGGAGCCCGTGATCGACGGCATCGCGGCTCTGCCCAAGCGTGAGAATCCGTATGTCGGAGTCCTTGATGGCGAGCAGCTTAAGAATGCCGTTGCGAAAGAGTTGGTCCCGATGTAAAAAGAGTTCTCGGTCAAGGTTGCGGTGGGCTGCTGCGGTCGAAGTGGCGGTCATCTTACTCCCAGGGCGACGTTACCCGGAGCTGAATCTCGCGTCAGTACCGGGAGTCGCCATTAATGCGTATAGTGCAAGTATTATTGCCAATTGTGCGAAGTATAAGCTCCGGCAAATTAGACAGTCAACCCACATCCTGCATCCGGTTGTCTCTTTTTGGCAAACGCGAATCTTGTGAGGCCTGTGCAAGAATTGCGATGGATGTAATCAGCGGGTCGCGGTGCATTGGAGAAGGAGGCGGCAGAGAATGCGGGTTGTGATCATTGGCGGAACAGGACATATCGGAAGCTATTTGACGCCACGACTGGTGGAAGCGGGGCATACAGTCGTCTGTGTAAGTAGGGGAGTAAAGGTACCCTATCGAAAACATGCCGCGTGGAAGACGATCGAGCGTGCGGAGATCGACAGAACTGCGGAGGAAGCTTCGGGCACCTTCGGCGAGAGCATTGCAAAACTCGACGCACAGGTAGTCATCGATCTGACCTGTTACAAGTTGGAGAGCGTGGAGCAACTGGTGGAAGGGCTGCGAGGGCAAACCGAGCATCTTCTGCACTGCGGAACCATCTGGGTGCATGGACCGAGCGTCGAGGTGCCGACCACAGAAGAGGAACCACGCAGAGCCTTCGGGGATTACGGTGAGGAAAAAGCCGCTATCGAGGCATACCTGCTGCGCGAGGCGAGAAGGTCGGCGTTGCCGGTAACAATTTTGCATCCGGGCCATCTGGTGGGGGCAGGATGGAATCCGGTCAATCCCGCGGGTAACTTCAACCCCGAAGTATTCTCGACCTTGCTGCGGGGCAAAAAGATTCAATTGCCTAACATCGGGATGGAGACGGTGCACCATGTTCATGCCGATGATGTGGCGCAAAGTTTTGTGAGAGCGATGGCACGACGAAGCGTGGCTGTGGGCGAGAGCTTCCACGTGGTTTCGCCCGCGGCACTGACGCTGCGAGGCTACGCTGAGCGCATTGGAGCGTGGTTCGGGCGTCAGGCGCAGATTCAGTTTCTTCCGTGGGATGAGTGGCGAAAGAGTGTTTCGGAGAAAGATGCGGCGGTGACTTGGGATCATATCGCGCATTCCCCGAACTGCAGCATCGCCAAGGCCCGCAAGCTGCTTGGGTATGAGCCGCGCTACACGTCGATCGAGGCAGTACAAGAATCGGTCGAGTGGCTGATCGAGCAGGGGACCGTTCGCGTGGAGGCAAACTGATCCCTGCTCAATCTGTTGGTTAGAACTTGCGCGACCATTCCTTCGGCCAGCGCTCGATGACAACCTTCTTGTCGGTATAGAACTCGATTGCGTCCTTGCCCTGGCCGTGCAGCACTCCCATGAAGCTGTCGCGCCAGCCGCTGAATGGGAAATAGGCCATGGGTGCGGCGACGCCGATATTGACGCCGATATTTCCGGCCTGAACTTCGTAGCGGAACTTGCGGGCTGCTGCGCCACTCGCGGTAAAGATCGCGGCCGAATTGCCGAAAGCACTCCGTGACAGAAGTTCGATGGCATCGTCGAGCGTGTTCGACTCGTTGACGGTGAGCACCGGTCCAAAGATCTCGGTCGAAGTGAGAGGGTTCGATGCCTCGATGCCGGTGAGGATCGTGGGCGCAATGAAGTTGCCGACATCGCCTGCTACCTTGCGTCCGTCGAGCAGAACCTTTCCGCCGTCCTGCAGGCCCTTGTCGACGAGCTTGAGGATACGCGACTTGCTGTCTGCGGTGATGACCGGGCCCATCTGGACCCCTTCTTCAAGGCCATTGCCGGTGCGGATATTGGAGGCCATATCGACGACGGCTTCTTTGAACTTCTTGGCCACATCGCCGACGGCGACGGCGACCGAAACCGCGAGGCATCGCTGGCCGGCGCAACCGAAGGCGCTGTCGTTGACGATCTTTGCGGTCATCTCAAGGTCGGCATCCGGCATCACGACAACATAGTTCTTGGCTCCGCCCTGGCACTGGACGCGCTTTCCGTGCGCAGAACCTTCGGCATAGATATACTTGGCGACCGGCGTGGAGCCGACAAAGCTGATGGCGCGCACATCGGGATGATGCAGGAAGGTGTCGACCACCGGCTTTCCACCAACCACAAGGTTGCAGACGCCGGCTGGCAGACCAGACTCATGCAGAAGTTCGAAGATCAGGCGAGCCGTCAGTGGCACGCGCTCAGAAGGCTTCAGGATGAAAGTGTTTCCCGTTGCGATCGCGTAGGGAAGAAACCATAGCGGAATCATCGAAGGGAAGTTGAAAGGGGTAATTGCGACAGTCACGCCGAGCGGTTGGCGAATCATGATCTCGTCGATTCCACTGGAAACGTCTTCGAGATTGTAGCCCTGCATCAGGGTGGGGATGCCGCAGGCGACTTCAACATTTTCGATGCCGCGCTGCAACTCGGCATAGGCTTCGGCAAAGGTCTTCCCGTTTTCCTGCGTCGTCAGGCGGGCGATATCCTTGGAGCGTGCGATGAGAAGCTCACGAAAGCGGAAAAGGTACTGGATGCGATTCTGCGGGGGAGTCCGGCGCCATGCGGGATAGGCGGCCAAGGCGGCAGCAACGGCGGCATCGGCGTCGGCCGGTCCGGCAAGGCCGACCTGAGTGACTAACTCCCCGGTGGCGGGATTGATGATATCGAGAGGCGTGGAGGTTTTGCTGGCTTGCCAGGCTCCGCCGATATAGTTTGCATCGAGAGTTGCCGTTTGCTGTGTCATCTTTGTCTTCTCCTTAAAGTAGTTATGGTTGCGGAGCGAAATTGTTCGCGGCTACCTCCTTATCCATCCGTCACGGGTCAGAGGACGGTGTCGTTCCAGTGCACCATCGGCAAGCCGGGTGCCGGTGCGCGGAAATAAGGGATTTGCTGACTCTTCAGCGAGCCTATATAGATCGTCTGCAGATCGGGGCCGCCGAAGGTGACGCTCGCCATCCAAGGCGCAATGCCCCGGCCGGTAGCAAAAAGAACTTCTTCATTGATCTGATTCTGGAAGAAGGCCTCTTCGAGGTCGGCCACTTTTTGTGAATCTCCTTCGTCGAGCAGCAGGCGAAGATCACCTTG
>Ga0070681_10002594_pt1 | contig 16577 bp, 19 predicted proteins | sample KBSC83BmetaG_FD_65650 | JGI IMG/M metagenome (GOLD analysis project Ga0070681, IMG submission 65650) | Corn rhizosphere microbial communities from Kellogg Biological Station, Michigan, USA - KBS C8-3B metaG | ecosystem: Host-associated > Plants > Roots > Rhizosphere | place: USA: Michigan...
TTCTCGAACGCCTTGGGCGTGCCGAACTCGTCGACCATCACCGAGTGATCGATGACGAGGTGGACGGGGACCTGCGGGTTGATCTTGCGGGTGTCGCCGCCGAGCTTCGCGATCGCGTCGCGCATCGCCGCGAGGTCGACCACGCAGGGCACGCCGGTGAAGTCCTGCATCAGCACGCGGGCCGGGCGATACTGGATTTCCTTGCCGGTGACCGGGTTCTTCTGCCAGTCGGCGATCGCCTGGACGTCGCCGATCGAAACGGTGAAGCCGGCATCCTCGAAGCGCAGCAGGTTCTCCAGCAGCACTTTCATGCTGAACGGCAGGCGGGAGACGTCGCCGACCTTTTGCGAAGCCTTCTTCAGCGAATAATAGGCGTAGGTCTTGCCTCCGACCGAGAGCGTGCTGCGGGTATCAAGCGAGTTCTTGCCGACCTGAGTCATCGCGGGAAGTGCCTCCTGTTCCGGGTCCGGCCGAAAGAGAGTCGCGAGATCCGCGAAGGGCCGGAAGTTGCGCGGCAACTGCGCGCTCCCGGTCGTAAAATCAAGGGTGGCGGGATTGGAACCGGCCCTGCGAGCGGGTAGTTGCATGAGCCGAGAAAGGAACCCGATGGCCATTGGACCGCCCGGACGCCCCCGCGACCCGATCCACGTCATTCCGATGGCGCTGGCGCTGGCGCTGGCTGCCTTTGCCGGCGGCGCCCTGGGCCTGATCTGGCACAAGGTGATGGGCGACAGCAAGCCGGCCGAGACCACGGGGACAGGGTCGCAACCTTAAGCCCGCGCACGCGGGTTCAAGGACCGCGACGCGGCGGGTACGGTTCTTGCGACAAGCAGTGCCGATCGCACCGGCGCATGACTCGTCGCCGACGGTGTCGGGAACAGCGCCTGGTGGCGAGAACTGATGTCAGGCCGCGCTCTGCTCGGGGCGTTTGCGCGGTGCGGCGAGCCAGCAGCCGAGCACGATCAACGCCGCACCTGCGAACGTCGGCAGCGTCACCGGCTCGCGGAAGAACAGCCAGCCGAACAGCCCGGCCCACAGGAACCCTGAATATTCAAGCGGGGCGAGCGCCTGGGTTTCCGCGCGCGCATAGGCCCACGCAAAGATCATCGCCCCCGCCACCGAGAGGACAGCGGAGCCTGCGCTGAGAAGGGTTTCCCGCGAGCCCGGCGCGTTGAGCGCCCAGGGCGCGAACATGACGAGCACGAGCAGGACGACGGCCTGGTGGAAGGTCGAGACTTCCGCCGGCCCGGCGACTTGCGCCTGGCGCCGCTGGAGCACGAGGTTGAGCGCATAAAGCAGCGACGACACGAGGACCGCGAAAATGCCCCACCCCGTCGCGGGGGTGCCGTCATCCTGCATTTGGCTGCCGGCGATGACGACGACGCCCGTGAGGCCCAGCGCCGAGGCGGCGACGGCACCCCTGCCGATCCGTTCGCCGAGCATGACGGCAGCGAGGTATAGCGCCACGAGAGGCGCCGTGAACGAGATCGCGATGGCCTCGGCGAGCGCAAGGCGCGTCAGCCCCCAGAAGAACGTGAACGACATGCCGGTGACGACGACGCCACGCAAGAGATGGATCTTCAGCGTTTGCGGGGCGGGCCAGCCGGTTCGTCCGGCCAGCCAGATCGGCCCGGCCAGCGCCAGCCCGAATACGCTTCTTACAAGCAGGGTCGAATAGGCCCCGATGACAAGGGAAGCGCCCTTCATGAGCGCATCCATCAGCGACAACAGCGCGATACCCGCGAGCACGGCGGCGAACGGCAGCACGGGATTGTGTCGGGACATCGCCTGCCTTTAATCGGTGGACGATTCAGCCGCCAGTCAGCCGAACCTGTTGATGCTCGCAGGCGAATTGGGCAGATTGGCCCGGACTAGGAGGCGTCGCGCGAGCGCCTTTCCCCCGCGCGATCGACAGGGCAACAAGATGATGAATTACGTGCGCATTCTTTCGCTTCCGGCGCTGGCGGCACTCGCTCTCGCGAGCCCCGTGTTCGCCCAGGCGGCGAAGGACACCGACGCGCAGTTCGACAAGGTGCTGCCGCAAAAGGTGCTCGAGACCGATGCCGTTCCGGTAACGGCGAATCCGGCGGCCGCTCCGTTGGCGGCTCCCGCGCCGCAGTATCCGGTGGTCCAGCAATGGGGCGTGGCCGACGCGAGGAACCTGTTGGCCGCGATCAGGGCGATCGGCGCCGAGGGCCTCGATCCCGGCGACTATAACCCCGACGCCCTGCAACAGGCGATCGCTTTCGGCGCCGGTCCCGAGCTCGACCAGCTGGCGAGCCAGAGCTTCTCCTGGCTGGTCGAGGACCTGCGCGACGGGCGCACGCCGATGGACGCGCGCAAGCAGTGGTTCGTGGTCGATCCCGATGCCGATCTGATGCCGACCGGCCAGCTGATGTCGCAGGCGCTCGCCAGGCACGACATTGCGGGCGTGCTCGCCGGGCTCGATCCGACGAATCCCGATTACGCCGCGCTAAAGGCGGAGCTCGCGACAACCCCCAAGAGCGACACCCGGCGCCGCGACCTTATCCGCATCAACCTCGACCGCTGGCGCTGGCTCGCCCGCGACCTCGGCGGACAGTACCTGCTCACGAACGTGCCGGAGTTCGAGTTGCGGCTCACGGTCAATGACCACATCATCCGGACTTACAGGACGATTGTCGGCAAACCCGGCAGGACCGCCACCCCGCAGCTTGCCGAAACGGTCGAGGGCGTGATCTTCAATCCCACGTGGTCGGTGCCGCAGTCGATCGTCGTCGGCGAAGGCCTCGGCGAAAAGGTGCTCAACAACCCGGCCTGGGCCCAGAAGGCCGGATACAAGGCGACGAAGGGATCGGACGGGACCATCTGGGTGGTGCAGCAACCGGGGCCGACAAACTCGCTCGGCGTGCTCAAGCTCGACATGCCCAACCCGCACGCGATTTTCCTGCACGATACGCCGAACCACAACCTGTTCAATCTCGAAAATCGCGCGCTCAGCCACGGCTGTGTGCGGACCGAGCGGGCGCTCGAGCTGGGCATGACGATTGCCATTCTCGGCCAGGGCGCGAGCAAGGACGAGGCGGTGGCGATCTCGACCTCGGGCCAGTACAAGCGCGTGCCGGTCGTGAAGACGATGCCGATCTACATCACCTATTTCACGATGGGACGCGACATCGACGGCAACCTGCGGACGTTCAACGATCTTTACGGGCGGGACGCGCCGGTCCTCGCCGCGCTCCATGCCGCTCGCGTGCCCAATCGCACGCGCACGAGCAACGAGAAGATCGTGCCGATCGTGGATGACCTGCAGAACAGCTGAGGATCAGGCGAGCGCGAGCCTGTCCGCGTAGATGAGGCGCCCGCCCGAAAGCTGGGTAAGGGCGAACATGAAGTCGTCCGGCGCCATCGCGAAACAGCCGTTCGAGCGGCCGAGAACGCCATGCTCGGCGAGAAACGCGGGCGTGGCGTACGGGGCGGAATGCATCACGATCGCGCGGTCGAGCGCGTTCGAATTGTCGGGATCGAGCCCTTCGAGGCGGATCGAAGTGCCGTATTTGCCCTGGTACCACTCGTAAGTGAGGTAGGCGCCTCGGCTGGTGGCGAACGAACCCGGCTCGTTCGAGAACCAGTGGAGCCAGCCGTCGTGCTCCGGGTCCGAGCCGGAGCCGTGGGTCACCAGGTAGGATGTGACGGTGCCCGCCTCGAGATTGGCGAAATGAAAGCGCGGCCGCGACGAGCGCTCGCTGAAATCGGCGATCGCGGCCATGTCGCGGCGCCACAGCACCGAGCTCGCACGCCCGACTTCCCGCCGCGCGATGTCGAGAATGCGGACCGACCTGGCATCGACACCGAGCGGCTGGGCGGGCAATCGCGCCGGCAGGGCGAGCGCACCCGTCGCGGCAGCTGCCGACGCGATGAACGAACGCCTGTCCATGCCCCGAACCATGGTCGCGTGCTTAGCACGTGTTCCTTACCGAGGGTAAACGAGCACCGATGATGCGTCGATGAAACGTGGCGTGTGGTCGGCGAAGCGAGGGTTCAATAGGCCAGATCGCCGATCGCGGCGGCGCTTGCCCTCATGTATTCGTCGCCGGCAAAGCGATGCCCGGGCGGGAAGTGGACCAGCGCGGGGTCGTCGCTGACGGCTTCGCCGCGCCATGCGGCATAGACCTCGCGCGGCAGGATGAAGGGGTGAATCTCCTCGGCGAGGACGCGGTCCATCGCTTCGTCCGCCGCCATTGCCTTTTCGCCGGAGCGGTCGGCGAGCATGGGCGCAAGGTTCGTGCGGCCCGGCCCTCCCGCGGCGAAACCGGCAATGCCGCCACAGTCGCGGCCGACGAAGCTGCGGTTGCTGGCAATCGCGCCGGCGACTTCGTAGACCGGGCCAAGCGTCACCGTGTGGGGATCGAGGGCGATCCAGTAATCGCCGCCGCGTCGATCGAGGATCGTCAGCAGCAGCGCCCAGGCCGGCTCGGGGGGGAAAGGCCCGCGCCGGACGGCCTGATGGTGAATGATCTCCGGGTCGCCACAGTGATGGGCGAGAATGGCGCGATCCTCACCGGTGAGCGTGCCGTCGTCGACCACGGCCATCCGTCCCCTGCCGAGGTGCCGGTGAAGCGACTTGATGGCGACGAGGTGCTCAAGCACGTCGGCCGCGCCGAGAAGGGAAATGATCGTCGGGCCACCCTGTGCCTGCTCGAGGGGTGCAGTCTGCAGAACAGCCTCGATCGCCTCTGCATGGCGCGCCCGCTCGGGGGTGGAGCGCCAGCGCCGAGGGAGGATTCCGCTGATGGTCATCGCCCGGCAAAGCTACCGGCGAGAGGTTAAGCGAATCTTCGCTCGTGCCTCAATCGGACAGCGTCAGCGTGTCGTTGGCGATCTGGACGTTGGGAACGTGGCGAAGGAACGACTGGCCCAGCAAGGAGACCGGCAGGCCATCGGGCACGATGATCGCCTCGACGTCGTGCGCCTCGAAATCGCCGACCGACATGTCGTGGATGGTCGCCGGAACGCCCATGACCGGCCCGCCTGCCCCTTGCGCCACCGGCCTCAGGGCATCCTGGTCCCACTCCAGCCCGATGCTGCGGGCATCCTGCGCCGTGAGCGCGACGACGCTCGCGCCGGTGTCGACGAGCATTTCGTAGTCGCCGGACTCGATCTCGGCGGTCGCATAGAAATGCCCGTCACCCTCGCGGCGCAACACCATGGCGCCGCCCGACCATGCCGGCTCGTCGCTCGAGCCGGCGGTGGCAACGGCGCTCGCCTGCGCCGGCGCCGACTTGTCCGCGCTGTCCTCGCGGGGTGCGACGACGGCCACGCCGACGGCGATCGCCAGGACCGTGATGACGAAGCCTTTCATCCCGCGAAAAAAGCTACATGGCCACGCTTAAGGCAGGGTAAAGCCTACTCGGCCGCCTCGGCCACACCGGCGCCAGCCTCGATCTCCGCGGCCTTCGCCTCGACCAGGGCAACGATATGATCGAGCATGTCGGCGTCCTGCACGTGGTGATCGGTCACACCGGAAAGATAGACCATGTGCTTGCCGGCGCCGCCGCCGGTGATGCCGATGTCGGTCTCGCGCGCCTCGCCCGGGCCGTTGACGACGCAGCCGAGGACCGAAAGCGAGAGCGGTGTCTTGATGTGCTGCAGCCGCTCCTCGAGCGCCTGGACGGTGCGGATCACGTCGAAGCCCTGGCGCGCGCAACTGGGGCACGAGACCACGCGCACGCCGCGGGTTCGCAGGCCGAGCGCCTTCAATATCTCGAACCCGACGCGCACTTCTTCCTCGGGCTCGGCCGAGAGCGAGACGCGGATCGTGTCGCCGATGCCGGCCCACAAGAGGTTGCCCATGCCGATCGCGCTCTTGACCGTGCCGCCGATCAGCCCGCCCGCCTCGGTGATGCCGAGGTGCAGCGGGCAGTCGACCGTCTCGGCGAGCTGCATGTAGGCGGCGACCGCGAGGAACACGTCCGACGCCTTCACCGCCACCTTGAACGCGTGGAAATCGCGGTCCTCGAGCAGCTTGATGTGATCGAGCGCGCTTTCGACGAGCGCTTCCGGGCACGGTTCGCCGTATTTCTCGAGCAGGTCCTTCTCGAGGCTGCCGGCGTTGACGCCGATGCGGATCGCGCAGCCGTTGGCCTTGGCGGCGTTGACCACTTCGTTGACCCGCTCGGCCGAGCCGATGTTGCCCGGGTTGATGCGCAGGCAGGCCACCCCGGCGTCGGCGGCCTCGAGCGCGCGCTTGTAGTGGAAGTGGATGTCGGCGACGATCGGAATGCGCGCCGCGCGGACGATTGCGGGCAGCGCCTCGGTGCTGTCCATGTCCGGGCACGAGACGCGGATGATGTCCGCGCCCGCATCCTCGCAGCGGCGGATCTGGTCGATCGTCGCCCGAGCATCGGACGTCGGCGTGTTGGTCATCGTCTGCACCGTGATCGGCGCGTCGCCGCCGACCGGCACGTTGCCGACCATGATCTGCCGGCTGGGGCGCCGGATGATATCGCGCCAGGGGCGAACCGAGGACATGGGCGCGCCTATAGGCCTGCCATGATTAAGGGGCAATGACGGCTCAGCTCTGCCTCGCGGTCCTCTTCACGCCTTCGAGGTCGAAGGCCCAGGAAAGCGCGGAATCGCACCAGATCTGCCGCACCGGCTCGCCGAGCTCATGGCGTTCGGCAATCACGCCGATGCGCAGCGAAAGGTTGCCGCCGTCCGGGTCGGCGGCATAGAGGTGCGATCCGCACGTGCCGCAAAAACCCTGCGCGCGCTGTCGCCCGCTGTCGGCCGTCTTGAGGTACTCGCTGGGCGTTCCCTGCAACTCGAAGGTCGCCGGATCGGGCCGGATCATCGCGCGATAGGGGCCGCCGGCGAACGCCTGGCAATCGCTGCAATGGCAGATCGCGACGGTGCCGGGCGTGACGTCCGCCTGGTAGCTGATCGCGCCGCAGTGGCATTGGCCGTGAACGCGCATGGCTATCCTTGCCTCACCTCGGCCACATAGCCGTCCGGCCGTGCCAGCATCGCACCGGCCCGTCCGATGCCGCACAGCATTGCGGCCTCGGCCGGGAGGCGCACGCCGTCCTGCGCCGGCGCATCGGGGCCAAGGAGCCAGGTCAGGCGATCCGAGGCGAGGTCGACCGTCGAACGCCCGTCCGGCAGCCAGGCATGGGGCACCCGCGCGCCCGCCCGGCCGCGCGTCTGGTCCGGGTGCAGGCACGCGGGCTCGTCCTCGCGCCGGCCGTCGACCACCGCGTTGGAACGATAGAACTGGCCGATCTCCATCGTCAGCTCGTCGCGTTGTGCCGGTGTCGCCTCGTCGAGCTCCTCGGGCACCGTGCGACGGATGTAGCGGGTATAGGCTTGCTCGACCGTCAGCGCGGCGACGGGCTGGCGCTCCTCCTGGTAGCTGTCGAGCAGGGACTCGTCGGCTTCGCCCTTCAGCACCATGGCCATCTTCCAGGCGAGGTTCGCCGCGTCCTGCACCCCGGTGTTGCCGCCGAACCCGCCGTTCGGCGGCACCACGTGCGCGGCATCGCCGGCGAGGAAAATGCGGCCCTTGCGATAGGCATCCGCCCACTTCGCCTCGGCGACCCACGTCGCAACGTCCTCGATCTCGATCGGCAGATCGGGCGCGCCGATCGCCGATCGGACGAGGGCGGCGCAGCGTTCCGGCGAGATGTCATGCGCGACGTGCTTCGCATCGGGAAGCGACATGTCGCCGAGGGTATTGACCACCAGGAAGCCGCGGGTTCCCGCCGCCTCGAAACGGAAAAAACCGCGCTGGTCCGCGTTCATGACGTAGATGACGCCGTGCGGGTCGCCCTGCAGCCAGGGTCGGCAATCGGCGGTGAAGTAGATCGTGATGCTGTCCGACAGCCAGCCATAGCCGTGGGTGCCGATGCCGAGCGCCTCGCGCACCGGGCTGCGGTTGCCGTCGGCGGCGATCATGTACTTGGCGCGGATCTCGCGTTCCTCGCCGCTGGCGAGGTCGCGCACGCGCGCGGTGACGCCCCCCTCGTCCTGCTCGAACCCGACCAGCTCGGTGCGGTAATGGAGGTCGGCGCCGAGCTCCTCGGCACGCCGGCGCAGGAGCGGCTCGAGGCTCTGCTGGGTCATGAAGAAGCGCTTGCACGGGGTGTAGGGCTCGACGCCGTCGTTGATGCTGGGCACGAACTTCGCCATCTCGCGCCCGGCGAGGGATTCGACGAGGTTGATGCCACCGTCCGGCCCGAATTGCGCGTGGCTGGCCTCCAGGATCGCCGGCTCGAGGCCGATGCGCCGGTAGGCTTCGAGAGTGCCGATGTGGAAATAGCCGGCACGCGGGTGGATCGAGGTTCCGGCGTGCTTCTCGACCACGTAGGCGCTGATACCGTGGTGACCCAGGAAGGCCGCCGCCGAGAGCCCCACGAGACTCCCCCCCACGATCAGCACTTCGCATTCGGCCCGTTCGTTGTTCGGTTGTGGCATAACGCTCCTCTCCCGGCGCGACCGTAAGGCAAATAGGGCGCGGCGGGAAGACAAGGCGCTACGGGCCATAAAGGGTGGACCATCGCGCGACGCTACGCCTCAAAGGGTAAGATGGCCGCGGCCGTCTGGAGAAGCGCACGCGGACCTCGACCAGTTGCGCGTGAAGGGAGCAGCGCAGGCATAGCCTCATTGGTTCTCAACCACACGGCGAGCGACTGGAACTGGATTTTTTGGAGAAGAGACGGTCCCGGTACCCTGACTGGCTCCCGCCCATGAAAGGCACTCCGGAAAGCGCCCTAACCCTCAGATTGGTCGGCGATCAGCAGAATCTTCGGGCGCTTGACCCTTGCGGTGATGATCCGCTCTTCGCGGCATTCGGCGGCCGCTCTTATGACTGCCGGCAGTTGCGAAACGATCGCGGACGGCGCTTTCATGGCGGCCGAGAGGCCCAGATTGGATATAACATCAGATAGACATCTAACATCATCCATGTTAAATGGCGAAGATAATGTTAGAAGATGCACGAGAGCTCGACGCGCAAGCCGCTGCTGCTGAAGCATACGTTCAGTCCGCTTTTGGGGAGCGCCTGAGCCTCGATCCCGTCGTGCCCCCGAGCTTGCCCCATTTCCTCCTCGACCGATATCGGTTGTGGCGAGGCACGCTGATGGGCCAATCCCTGATTGTTGCCGCATGGAAAAACTGGCGGCCGGGCATGGGTTTCACAGCGGATTTCGTGAAGCACCGCGAAGTCTTGCGTCGTGAGCTCGGCGTTCCGCTTGTCATCTTGCTCCTAAGCCGCGCGCCGGCGGCCATCCGTCGCCAAATGGTTGAGCGGCGGATAGGCTTTCTCGCGCCGGGAGCCCAACTTTACGTTCCCGAAGCGCTGCTCGACCTGCGCGAGCGTGGCGCGCGCGCCCCTTCCGAACCGAATGAACTGATCACCCCGACCGCGCAGCTTCTTCTCATTGCGATCCTTCTCGGCGAGCAGCTCGAAGACGCAAACCTAACAGAATTGGCCGAGCGACTTGGTGTCGCGGTCATGAGCATGAGCCGCGCGCTGGACGAGCTCGAGGCGCTTCAGATTGCCAGGGCACGGCATGTCGGGCGACAACGGCGTCTGAATATGCTGCTCCATGGGCAGGAGCTTTGGGAGAGCATCAAGAACAGGCTGCAATCCCCGGTGCGTAAGGTGCGCGTCGTCTCCGGCCATCTCGACGACCAATCCGCCCCGCGCGCAGGCGAGAGTGCTCTTGCGCAATACACGATGCTCGCCGCCCCTCGCGTCGATCGCAGGGCGATCGCTGCCGCTCGCTGGAAGCAGGCTGCGGCGCATTTGGAGAACAGCGCCGCGACCCGATTCGCGGAAGACCGCACCGAACTCGAAACCTGGAGCTACGAGCCTCGAACTCTGGCACGTGATGGCGTCGTTGATCCGCTCTCGCTGTACCTGAGCGTCCGGTACGATCCGGACGAACGAGTCGCACAGGCGGCCGAGCAACTGTTGGAGCCTTTCGGATGGTAGTCGGGGTCGATCGCTTTCGAGACCACTTTGCTGGGCATGATCATCAGTACGTGCTGATCGGCGGTGCAGCGTGCGAACTCCTGATGGGCGATGTCGGCCTCGACTTCCGGGCCACCAAAGATCTCGACATCGTTCTTATCGTCGAGGCGCTCGACCCGCCATTCTCAGAGCGGTTTTGGACCTTTGTCGAGGAAGGAGCCTATCAAGTACGCCAGCGCAGTGATGGACAACGCGTCCTGTATCGCTTCCAGAAGCCGAAGACCCCCGATTTCCCGGCGATGCTTGAGTTGTTCTCCCGCACCCCGCCCGGGCTGGTCCTCGCGGACGCAAGTCAGCTCACCCCGTTGCCGATCGGCGAGCACGCGGCGAGCCTTTCCGCAATTTTGCTCGAAGAGGATTACTATGAGTTCCTGAAGTCGATGGTGCGAACGGTCGATGGCATTCCGGTTCTCGACGAAGCCGCGATCATCCCGTTCAAGGCACGCGCCTGGATCGATCTCGGCGAACGACGGGCGAAGGGTGAGGCGATCGATGAACGCGACGTCAAGAAGCATCGCAACGACGTTGCACGCCTGCTGCAGCTCCTCCCGGCTGACGCGCACTACGCGCTGCCCGACAAGGTCCGCGCGGGAATGGAGACGTTCGTTGCCGCGCTCGAGTCCGCTGAGGAGTTCGACCCCACGCAATTTGCGGTCGACATGACGCGAACAACAGTAATCGAGCGCCTCAAGAGCGCATACGAGTTGTAGGAGCGGGCATCGGTGAGTGGCGATGCCAGTCTGCTTCATTCTTGAGGAGAATGAATCCGACTTCGCGCCTGAAAGCCTCACCGTCATCCAGTGGGCTTAGTGCCGTGTCGAATGGTGGTCCGCCCGCCATGCGTGGGTCGCCAGCCATCGCCCCTGATTGGTCCCGCCAAGAGCGCGGTTTGAAAACGAGGCGCGCTGCGCCATAGACGCGCGATGGACAAGCAAGTTCGCCCGTCGGACGACGTCGAGCACGACGGCCCGCTTTTGTTCGGCCGCGTGCTCGACGGCCAGGGCGGGGCGAGTCCGATCGGCTGGGAAGCCGCGCAGCATTGGCGCCGCGGGCTCGGCCACGAAGTCCTTTGGCTGCATTTCGACCGCACGGTTCCCGGCATGCAGGCATGGCTCGAGGCCCACGGGATCTCGGAGCCGACGGCGGAACTGCTGACCAGCGACGACACGCGTCCCCGCGCCTTCCGCGAGGGCCAGACGCTGGTCGCGACGTTGCGCGGCGTCAACCTGAACCCGGGAGCGGAGCCCGAGGACATGGTCTCGATCCTCGTCTGGTCCGATGGCGTGCGGGTGTTCACCTTGCGCCGCCATTCGATGCAGACGACGCGCGAGCTGGCGCGCGACCTCGACGAGGGGCACGGCCCGCGCGACGCCGGCGGGCTGATCACCTCGCTGATCGAGCGGATGATCGCCCGCATGAATCATTCGATCGTCGACATGAACGAAGCGATCGACGAGCTCGAGCTTACGCCTGTCGAGGACGACCCTTCAGGGACACTCGCGCGGATCACCGCCATCCGCCACAACTGCCTCGGCCTGCAGCGGCACATGGCCCCCCAGCACGACGCGCTGGAAGCGATCAGGCGCGAAGCGCCGCCCTGGTTCGAGGATCACGATCGGCGGGAAATCGCCGAAGCGATCGACCGTCTTCGCCGCTATCTCGACGACATCAACATCAGCAAGGAAAGCGCCGTGGTCCTGCTCGACGAATTGCGCACGATAACGGCGGCGCGCTCCGAACGGACCAACTTCCTGCTCACCGTGGTCGCCTCTATATTCCTGCCGCTGACCTTCATCACCGGGCTCATCGGGATGAACGTGGTGGGAATACCCTACGCCAGCCATCCATATTCCTTTTGGGCCATCGTCGCGGTGTGCGCGGCAATTGCCCTGGTCCAGCTTTGGCTGTTCCGGCGGTGGAAATGGCTTTGAGCGTGTCGGAAAGACTCAATCGGCGTAATCGCGTCCCGAGAAATGCAATTCTCCGGGGCCGTAGAGGTACGAGGGGTCGTATTCGCAATAGCTGACGAGCGCGGCCTTGTCGAAGCACTCGAGCTTTCCGTGGCGGAAGGTCACGCCGGTCGCTTCGCGCAGGCGGCGCAGCGCCCGGCTCATGTGAACGGTCGTGGTGCCGCACATTCCGGCCAGCTGGGCCTGCGTCAGCGGCAGGCTGAATCCCGACTGGCTGCCGAGGCCGACAAAGTCGAGGCGCTGGCAAATCTCGCAGAACACATGAGCGACTCGTCCCGCGGCATCGAGGTCCTCCAGCTTGCAGATCCACTCCCGATGGATGGCGGCGTCGAGCAGGGTGGCGAACCACAGCAATCGCGCAAGGTGCGGCTGATCAACCAGGACATCGCGCAGGCGCACGTGCGACACCCGGCCGACCCTCGCCGGCCCAAGCGCGTAAAGGTCGTGGTCGAGGCGCTTGAGCGCGAAGCCCTGCAGGTCGATGAAATCCCCGGGCACCTGCAGGCCGACGATATGCGGGTATCCATTGCGCTCGATGACGCGGCGGGCAAAGCCTTCGATGAGGATCGTGCTGATCGAGCATTCCTCGCCGCGCCGGGCGATCAGCTCGCCGTTGGCGATTTCTTCCTCGCGCTCGATGAGGTCCTCGACCAGCTGCTTCTCGCCGTTGCTCAACGCATTGCGGAAACGGCCGAGCAAGAAGCGGCCGGTGCGCGGATAGCGCTGCAATTCACTCGCGACTGCGTTCGACAACGCGACCGCCCCCTGACCAGACTATCGCCGGACTGGATTGACCAGGCCCGTTCCAAGAGGCCTTCGGGATATCAAGAGTGTGGCGCTTGTCCAGCCCCGTGCGCGGCTAATGACGGCGTCATAGTCGCCGTTCGAACAGGAACTCGTGGTCGCATTGTTCGCCGACCCAGAACTCGATATCGGCGATTTTCGAAAAACCGTAGCGGGCGTAGAACCGCTGGGCGCCGTAATTCTCGCTGAAAACAGAGAGCTGTACCGCCTCGCAGCCAATTTCCTTTGCGAATTCTAGCGCCCATTCCATGAGAGCGGCGCCGATTCCGCGCCCGGTGGCCGAAGCCGCGCAGTAGAGCTGGTGCAGCTCCAACGGCCGAGCCGCGTCCGATTTGGATGCCAACTTGCTCGGCCAGCGGATGAGCGCGTAACCGGCAAGGGCCCCATCGGCTTCGGCAACGGCGATCCGGGTGCCGGGGTCGAGCATTTCCCGGCGATAGACTTGCGGGGTGCGGTGTTCCGCGAGGAAAGCTGCCAGATCCTCCGGCCGATAGAGGTGCCCGAAGGCGGCGACGAAAGCGTCCCTCGCCAGTTCCGCGAGCGCGGGCGCATCGTCGGGCACGGCACGGCGAATGCGAAAGGTCATGCCGGCGCGAGCTCGCGGCCCATGCACAGGCTGAACGCGTCGCTGACGTAGTCGCCGAAGGCCTCGCACTCGGCAAAACCGTGCTTGCGATAGAGCGTCCGCGCGGGCTCGAAGGCCGCTTGCCGGCCCGTCTCGAGCCCGATCCATGTGTAACCGCGCCGTCGCGCTTCGGCGAGGAGGTGGCGCAGGATCGCCTCGCCGGCGCCTTTGCCGCGATAGGCGGTGCTCGACCGCATCGATTTCAATTCCCCCCGTCGAGGCTCGATCTCCCGCAAGGCGCCGACGGCGGCCAGCGCTTCCCCGTCCCAGGCCGAATAGAACGTCACGTCGCCCTGGCGCAGCCGCTCGGCCGGCATCGCGTGAACCTTTGTGGGAGGCGAAAGCGCGTGCGCCTCGGCCAGATGGAGCTCGAGGAGGTCGAGAACCTCGCGCCTTTCGAGGGTGTCCTCGGTGATGCGGTATTCCGGCATTGCGCGCTTGTGCTAGGGGCGGTCGATGGATTCAAGATGGAGTATCGCCGTTCACGGCGGCGCGGGAACGATCCTGCGCGAGAACCTCACCGAGGCCATGCGAGGCGAGTACGAAGCGGGCCTCGGCGCGGCTCTCGATGCTGGCGCGAGGCTGCTGGCCGAGGGCGGCAACGCGCTCGATGCCGTGGCTGCCACCGTCGTGCTGCTCGAGGACGATCCGCACTTCAACGCCGGGCGCGGCGCGACCTTTACCTTCGATGGCAAAATCGAACTCGATGCCGCCATCATGGACGGCCGCACCCGCGCCGCAGGGGCTGTCGCCGGCGTCACCCGCGAGCGCAATCCTGTTCTGATCGCGCGGGCCGTGATGGAGCACAGCCCGCACGTGTTCCTCGCCGGCGTAGGGGCCGAGCGTTTCGCCCGTGAACAGGGCTTTGAGCCGGTCGATCCGGCCTGGTTCGAAACCGCCGAGCGCCGCCGGCAATTCGAGGAATTCCGCCAGCGCAAGTCCGGGTGGTTCGACGGCAGCGTCAAGTACGGCACGGTCGGCGCGGTCGCGCGCGACCGGCAAGGCCACGTCGCCGCGGCGACCTCCACCGGCGGCCTCACAGGCAAGCGCTGGGGGCGCGTCGGCGATTCGCCGGTGATCGGCGCCGGCACTTACGCCGACGACCGCGCCTGCGCGGTCTCGGCAACCGGGGCGGGCGAATATTTCATCCGCACAGCCGCGGCCAAGGCGATCGCCGACAGGATGGTCCTGCTAGGCGAAAGCGCCCAGGCGGCAGCCGACGCCGTGATCGCCGAAATCGGCGAGCTCGGCGGAGAGGGCGGCGTTATCGTTGCGGCAGCCGACGGCGGCACCGCTTTCGCGCTCAACACGGCCGGCATGTACCGCGGTCGCGCCGACAGCGAAGGCATGCGTGAAACCGCGATCTTCGGCGATGACTAGGCGCTAGCCGCGCGGCCGCGCCTGACGGTAGGTGCCGAGCATGCGCAATTCCTTGCAATGGAACGCCAGTTCCTCGAGCGCGCGATCGATCGCGGGATCGCCGGGCGCGCCGACGATATCGGCATAGAACATCGTCGCCGCGAAGCTCGCGCCCTTCTGGTAGCTTTCCAGTTTGGTCATGTTGACGCCGTTGGTCGCGAAGCCGCCGAGCGCCTTGTAAAGCGCCGCGGGGATATTCTTCACCTCGAAGACGAAGGTGGTCATCGCCGGCGTATCCTGGAAGCTCGCCGGATCGAGCGGGTGGCGCGCGAGGATCACGAAGCGGGTCGTGTTGTCGAACGCATCGGCGACATTTTCCGCGATAATATCAAGGCCGTAAATGTCGGCTGCGATACGCGGGGCGATGGCGCAGGCCCGGGCGTCGCCCTGTTCCTTGACGAACGCGGCGGCGCCGGCCGTGTCGGGATAAGTCATCGGCACGATCCCGCGCTCGCGCAGCCATTGCCGCGTCTGGCCGAGAGCCTGGGGGTGCGAATAGGCGGCGGCGAAGGGGCCGGCACCGAGCGCCATGACCGCATAGCGGATCGGCAGGAAGTGCTCGCCGATGATCTTGAGACCGCTGTCGGGCAGCAGGAAATGGATGTCGGCGACGCGGCCGTGCTGTGAATTCTCGATCGGGATGATCGCGTATCCGGCGCGCTCCTGCTTCACCGCGTCGAGGGCGTCGTCGAAGCTGAAGCACGGCAGCGGCAGGCATTCGGGCGCCCATTCCATCGCCGCGCGGTGCGAATTGGCGCCGGGCGCGCCCTGGAAGGCCACCGCGCGCCCGGGGAATTGCGCGGCAGCCGCGGTCATCTGCTCGACGAGCGCGAGCGCGGGGGTCGGGAAGCTGTGCATCGGCGCGGCGGGTAACGCGGCCGGCCCCGGGGAACAAGGCGAATTGCTGGGCGCTACGGGCTTGCGAAGAGCGCATGCCCCCACTAGAGCGGCGCCCGGAACTCTCCGCAGGGCAGATCACCGCACCGATGAACGACCGTTTCAATACCATCGCCGGCTGGGTACTTTTCTCCGGAATCGTCGCCCTCGGCCTCAACGCCGTGAGCGAGCGCGTCTTCAATGCCAACCGGCCCGAGCGGCCCGAGAAGATGGGCTATCCCATTGAAGGCGTGGCCGAACCGGGTGCCGAGCCGCAGGTCGATCTCGGCACGCTGCTGGCCGCCGCCGATCCCGCGGCCGGTGAAAAGGTCTTCCAGAAGTGCAGCAGCTGCCACACGGCCGCGCAGGGCGGCGCCAACGGCATCGGTCCGGACCTGTGGGGCACCGTCGGTGAGCCGATCGGCAAGGGCAAGGCGGGCTTCGCCTTTTCCAGCGCGCTGTCCGGCCACGGCGGCAACTGGACCTACGAAAACCTGTTCGAGTGGCTCAAGAAGCCGAGCGCGTTTGCGCCAGGCACCAAGATGACCTTTGCCGGCCTGTCCGATCCGAAGGACCGCGCCAACGTGATCGCGTACCTCAAGCAGCAGGGCGGCGGCCCGGCGTTCCCGCCGCCAGCCGCTCCGGCAGCCGGTGCCGCGAAGTCCGACCAGGCCGGCGCGACCGCGGCCAATGCCGGACCTGCGGCGGCTGTCTCGGGGGCTCCAGCCAATCCGGTCGCGGAAGCGGGCGCCGCCTCGCAGCCGCAGCCGGTCCCGGGCAAAGCCTCGGCCGCCGGCGGCGATTCCCAGACCCACTAGTCTCGCCGCTTGAATCCCTGAGCGACGACGTACCACTCGGACGAGCCCTTGCG
>Ga0070681_10002597_pt1 | contig 16573 bp, 17 predicted proteins | sample KBSC83BmetaG_FD_65650 | JGI IMG/M metagenome (GOLD analysis project Ga0070681, IMG submission 65650) | Corn rhizosphere microbial communities from Kellogg Biological Station, Michigan, USA - KBS C8-3B metaG | ecosystem: Host-associated > Plants > Roots > Rhizosphere | place: USA: Michigan...
AATCATCCGGAAAAAACCTGTACCTGTCAGCCGGGTGCGGTGGCAAGATATCTCAACAAGATCTCCGGCCCTCTGCTGGACCGGATCGATCTGCATGTGGAGGTAGTGCCTGTTCCCTATACCCAGCTGACCGATACCCGGCCCGGCGAGGGTTCCCGGCAGATACGGGAACGGGTGATAGCTGCCCGGGAGATACAACAGCTGCGATATGAGCAATGGAATAGAAGCGCCGGGTCGGCAGACGGCTTTTACCGCCCTGTCGATGACGAACATTCGAGGGCCGAGGTGGAGTCTTCCGTTTACTGTAACGCCCAGATGAGCGGCCGGATGCTACAGGCATTCTGCCGGATCGATCCTGCCGGTGAGAAACTGTTGCGTATGGCCATGGACAAATTAAAGTTGTCGGCGCGGGCCTATGACCATATCCTAAAAGTTAGCCGAACTATTGCGGACCTGGCGGGAAGCGAGATAATCCGGCCGGAGCACCTGGCCGAGGCGATACAATACCGGAGCCTGGATAGGGAGGGGTGGGCGGGATAATAATTGAATAACCTTAAAAACTATGAATATGAGTGCGATTGATTTGAACTATTTGATAAATGCTATTCAACGAACCAACCAATACTTTCTGAGACAGGTTCAAAAACAAGTAAACACGTCTCTCACTCTTAGAAACTGGGTGATCGGTCATCATTTGGTGGAGTATGAACAAAGGGGGAAAGACAGAGCGGCATACGGAGAGAAATTGTATGATATGTTGGCTCTACGATTAGGGGAAAGTGGAATAAAAGGCTCATCTCCTTCTACTTTGCGTCTATGCAGGCAGTTCTATAGTACCTATCCCCAAATTCTCCAGACAGTGTCTGGAGAATTACAATAATTTGATTATCAAACAAATAACTCCATTCAATTGGCTCAAGAAAAATCAGGAGAATACAAAACATCTCCTGATATATTGCTTAGTCATCTGTCCTTTTCGCATTTTATCGAGCTGATCAAAGCTGATTCCTCCTTAAAACGTCTTTTCTATGAAACAGAAACAATCCGGAATAACTGGTCGGTCCGGGAACTGCAACGAGCTATGAACAGCCTTCTATTTGAGCGCACTGGGTTGAGTACCGATAAGGAAACAGTATTGGAAAAATACCGCAAGGGGTCCGGATTAAAACCAGAGGATGTATTTAAAAATACGTACGTATTGGATTTTCTTGGATTAGAAGAGAAACTCCATTATGTAGAAACGGACCTGGAGCAGGCGATCATCAACCACTTACAATCATTCCTGCTGGAAATGGGCACGGGGTTTTGTTTTGAGGCCCGCCAAAAACGAATTACATTCGATAATACACATTACCGGATCGACCTGGTATTTTACCATCGCATTTTAAAATGTCATGTGTTGATCGATTTGAAGCTCGGTGATTTCTCTCATTCAGACGTGGGTCAAATGAATGTCTATTTGAACTACTATAAGGATACGGAGATTTGCGATGGTGATAACCCCCCGATGGGAATCATCCTTTGTGCCGGTAAGAATGATGCATTGGTAAAATATGCCACGGGTGGATTAGCTCATCATGTGTTTGTGTCAAAGTATATGACGAATCTGCCCAGCGAGGCTGAATTGGAGCGGATCATCCTGGCAGAACAGGAGAAAAAACGGAAATGAATAATCATCTTTAACTACTATAATTATGAACCGAAGAAATTTCTTAAAACATTCCGGGTTGGGTTCGCTGCCGCTGGTGACAGGTGGATTGGCGGGATTGGGCTTTACGAGTGTAACGGAAGGGACCGGTGGCAATATGGCGACGGAGACAAGTGCAGCGGCGGGTCCGGCCGGAGAGGTAGAGACAGCGGCAGGCACGACCGATGCGGAGATCGCCATCAATTTTACACGGGATGGGATCGGCTATACCCCCGCCGAATATATCAGCAAATTGGATGAGATCAATAAGGCGCACCCGGTCCGGCCGGATTTTTACGGTGCGCGTGGAACAGTCGACGAGCTCTTGAAAAAGTTCATAGAGATCACGGGGAAGGAAGCCGCCATCTTTATGCCTTCGGGAACATTGGCCAACCAACTGGCGATCCAGGTGCTCAGCGGAGAGAATACAAAAGTCTTTGTCCAGGAGACGAGTCATGTCTACCGGGATGAAGCGGATGCGGCACAGTCCGTATTCAGCAAGCGGCTGTGGCCCCTGGCCAAAGGGAAGCATGCTTTTACATTGGAGGAGCTACAGACGGAGATGACTTATATCGCCAAGGAAGAATATTTCAAGACAGGAGTAGGCGCCATCTCGATCGAGATCCCGGTCCGGCGCTGCGACGCCCAGGTCTTTTCTCTCGACGAGATCAAGCGGGTCTCGGCCTGGTGTAAAGAGAAGGGATATAAACTACACCTGGATGGAGCAAGGCTACACCTGGCGTCTGCCTGGTCGGGCGTATCCGTGCGGGAGTACTCGGGCTTTTTTGATACGGTCTATCTATGCCTCTATAAATACCTGGGCGCTTCTTCGGGAGCAGTTCTTTGCGGACCGAAAAGCGTCATCGATCCCATGGAGCACCTCGTAAAAGTACATGGGGGCGCCATGTACCAGAACTGGACAAACGCCAGCATCGCGCTCCACAATCTGCAGGATATCGAACTACGGTTGCAACAGACGCGGGAACGGGCAGAGAAACTTTTTGCCAGCCTGAACAAAGTGCCGGGCATCCGGATCACACCGGTCCCCCAGGGTTGTAACATCTTTTATATGCGGCTGGAAAAAGGATATGACCTGACAACCTTTGCGCGGTCGCTGGCGGAGAAACATGCGATCCGTATTCCCACTCCCGAGGAGGACGGCGCCAGCCGGTTGCATGTCAATGAATCATTGTTGTTACGCGACGAAGCTTCGGTGGCCGATGCCTTCCGGGCGACATTACTGCTGGCAAAGGCGTAAGCCGCCGGGTGCGCGCACTTGAGGCCGACCGGGCACATTTGAGGCCGCCGAGTACGAGTGATCACTCCGTTCTCAGGCTCTCCACAGGGTTGGTCGTGGCAGCGCGCAACGTTTGTAGACAGAGGGTCAGCAGGGCGACACCGGCCATGCCAAGCGCGGCCATGCCAAAGATCCACCAACTGATGGCCGTGCGGTAAGCAAAGTCCTGCATCCAGGCGTGCATACCCCACCAGCTCAAGGGTGCAGCGATCAGGATAGCGATCGCGACCAGGGCCATAAAATCCTTCGATAGCAAGGTAACGATCTGTGTAACGGAGGCGCCCAGCACTTTTCGTACACCGATCTCTTTTTTGCGCAACGTGGTGGTATAGATCACCAGGCCAAGCATCCCCAGACAACTGATAAAGACGGCGATACCGGTTGCCCATTTCAGCAGGCTTTCGATATCCTGTTCGCTCTTGTAGAATTTGGCGATCGCCTCGTCGTAGAAAGTATATTTAAAATCCGCTTCGGGATAGAGTGATTTGAACGCTTTCTCTATGGCAGCAATCGTTGTGCTCCATTTCGGATCACCGGCCGTCTGCGGTTTCAGGGCCAGGTGCAGCTGAGAATTCCATTGTTTGTTGGTGGTAAACACCAGCGGCTTGATCGCCTGGTGCATCGAGCCGGAATGAAAATCTTTCATGACCCCTACGATCGACAAGATTGAACCGTGATAGTCCCCGGCTCCCCGGCGTACATATCTTCCTACGGCTTGTTCCGGATGTTGAAATCCAAGGAATTGGGCATAGGATTCGTTGATGACCACTTCGCGCATGGTGTCACACGGATGAGGAGCCCTTCCGGCCAGCAGGGGAATATGATACAGCGACAGATAGTTGCTGTCACCGGATTTTAGCATGACACTGGTAGAGATATCTTTCTTACCATCGTTATAGGTCATAGTAGTGGCCGACGTGCCCTGATAGGAAGGCGCAGGCCCGCCAAGGCTTACCTGCTCGATCCCGGGTAAGTTCCGGAGCTCGTTCTCCAGCACTTCGTGCAGTTTGCGGACGGAATCCGTTCGGTTCGGCATGCGCAGGTTTACGATGGCCTCTTTCTTGAAACCCATATCGGTCGTTAGCATATAGTGAATCTGTTTGCCGACGATGAGGGTGGCGATCACCAGGGTCTGTGCGATGACGAACTGCGAAACAGTAAGGGTACGCCGGAGCAAAGTCCGTTTGGTCTGTCCGCCCGATACCGCTCCCTGGCCTTTCAGCACTTCGACCGGCCGGTACCGGGAAAGGACAAGGGCCGGATAAAAACCCGACAAAAGGCTGACCACGATGACCAGCAATCCCAGGAAGGCCAGCAGTATCGGATGGCCGAACCAATTGGGATGAAGTCCTTCGGGAATAAAATCGGAAAAGATCTTTAGTAATACGGGAACGAGCGCGATCGACACCAGGGTGGCGACCAGGGTCAGGAAGAAGGTCTCATAGAGGAACTGGGTCACCAGTTGCCGTTTGGAGCTGCCGATGGTCTTGCGGATCCCCACCTCCTTTGCCCGCTGAGAAGCCTGTGCGGTGGTAAGGTTGACAAAGTTGATACAGGCCAGGACGAGGAGCACGAGCCCCAGGATCAGCAACCCATATAAGGTCGGCTTGTGCGCCTGCCGGACCGTATCGAAGGAGCCATAATCCAAACCCAGGTGTACGTCGCTGAGCGGGCTGAGGACCCAGGCATGCCAGCGTTGGGGATTCTTAGCGGTCCCTTTGGCATAGTCAGGTCGGTATTTGGTCATGATCGCTCCCAATTGTCTTTCGACGGCAGCGGCGGAGGTATTTTTTGACAGCTTGATAAAAAACTGCGAAGCACTGGTCGTACTACCCCATTCATCCCAGCTATAACTATTTTTTAGCTCGTTGCCTTGGGACGTGGACAGGGAGATGAATTCCTTAAAAACAAAATCTGTATTTTCCTTCCAATCTTTTACAACACCTGCCACGCGAACGGGTATAGAATCAAAATAGGTGATCTGACGGCCAATGATAGTAGCGGGTGACAGGCCGGGAAAATAAGCCTTTGCCCTTCCTTCCGTTAAAACTACCTGATAAGGTTCTTTGAGCGCGCTGGAAGGCGAGCCGGCCAGCCACTGGTATTGAAAGATGTCGAAATACTGCTCACCGGCCAGGATGATATCCGGCTGGTTGCGGAATACCCGCCGGTCTACGATCACTTTCATGTCATCGTACAGCGTATAGAAAGGGGCGGTTCCTTCCAGACCGCTTACTTCCTTTTTGACGGCGGAGAGCAGCGGAAGGGGAACCGTCCGCGTATGGGTCTCTTTGCCATCCCACATGCCATAGGTGACGATCCGAAAGATCCTTTCGGGATCCTTGTGGAACTTATCGAAACTGAAGTCGTATTGAACGATCAGGAAGATCACCAGCGCCGCGCTGATACCGATCGAGAGGCCGGCGATGTTGATCAGGGAGAAGACTTTGTTACGCCAGAAGTTCCGGAGAGCTATGCGGAAATAATTTTTAAACATAAGCGGGTTTTATCCGCCGGAACAGCCATCAATTCTATACCAAACTCCTAAGCTGTTCGTGTACAGATGATTATCAATCAATTTATTGGGATAGGTCGTTCGCTTTTGATACAATATCCGAACGAAGGTGATACAACAGATCTCCGGAAACACTTCCCGGTGGCCGGCTATTTTCGTTTTTTCTTTTTGGAGTTGGCCCCGGAAGATGAGGTGGTCCGGGCGGAGGGGTTGGCCCTCGCCAGGGCAGGTTTGGGGGTGTTTTTATCAGTGGTGGATATGGGTTGTTTCGCCTGTTCCCAGTGACTGATCCAGCCAGACAGACGGATGAGCCATCCGTTGTTCGCCAGGTACAGAACGATCAGGGGAAGCAGCTTGAACAGGGATCTTTTGGTCGTCTCATTCAAGTTCATCAGCGGCAGCAGCCATCCCAGGAAGCCCACGCCGATATAGAGCGCGGCAATGGCATATAGCCAGTTGCAGGCTTCTTTACTCAAGCGGCGCAGGAGGATGAGTTCGGCCAGGAAGAGTGCGGCAAATACGTAAAGAATATAACCCCACAGGTGCACGGCGAAAACACCCGTGAACAAGCGGGTAACGATATCGCGGTAGCGTTGAAAAAGAGGGCCGAGGTTCGAAAGATGAGCGTTTACCTCACCGGCAACCTTATAATGTATCGGGATATAGTGTCCGAGATAAAGTGGGACGGTCAGGTAATAGGCCAGTAATGAAGGAGCGACGAACAGTACAAGGTACCTGCTTATTTTGCCGGCGGAGTATTTTCCCCGGACGCGCCACCCGATCAACGGAAGGAAAAAGAGGGCCAATACCAGGGTTTCCGAGCGGATATAAGTGGCGATCCCCATCAGGAGGACAGAACAATAGTAGGTACCGGGAATGCGCTCCGCAAAAAATAGCGCGTCTCCCGTCGGGCGCTCCTCCCTGAACCAGCCGAATAAAAAATACAAGCTGAGAAAGAAGAAAACCATGTTGCTGTAATCGTAGAGGATCATAAACGTATAGGCATACAGCTCGGGGGCCATAGTCAGCAGGAGTACCAGGAGACCGGCCAGGACAGGGTGTACTTTCTCTTTTACTGCCTGGTATAAAAAGACGGTAAAACAGACGACAACAACGCTAAGCCATATCTGTCCAAAAGGAAAGCCGGCCAATTTGTAGATCATTTGCAGGCTGACCAGGTAGGGCGATTTGTACGGGTTATTGGTCGACCAGAGATCAACCCGGAAGAAAGAGTTGATCATCGTATGTTCGCGGACGGCAAACTCTGCAATGGCTTCGGGTCCGGACAGCGCATCCCGCGAGAGCGGGGGCAGGTAATAGCATCGCCAGATGCTGATGAACAGAAAGAAGGCCATGACCAGGAAAAAGGGTACCTCATACACCCGGAACCGGAAAGGACCGGGCCGGAAGGAACGTACAACAGCGGGAAGCCCTTCCCGGCGGATGCGGAGAAAGGCCGGTATATTCAACAGCAATGCTGCAACGGCCAGGGATCCGAAGATCGTTGGGCCCGTAAGGGTGATCCAGCACAACTGCAGAAGAAAGGGTAGGAAGGAAGATAGAGCGATGCCCAACAGGATAGAAAGAGTTAGGGCGTAAGATGTACGCAGCCTCAGACCCAGCAGGGTGAGGATGCCATAGCCGGACAGGATCTGGGCGATCAACAATAGTAAAAAGGCAAGCAGGGGCATACGATCGGTTTATAAGATAGGGGGATACTTTTTGTAAAAGTCAAGGATCTGTTGTCGTTGCCCGGGTGTTTTGATCGCATCGAGCCTGACTCCTTTACCAGAAATGCGGACCAGGAAATTGGCTTTGACCGCATCGGGTGAATTGATCCATACTCCCTCCAGACCGGTATAATAATAAAATACCGCCGGTTCGGGAACGTGAATGGTCATATGCAGGGAGTCCCGGTAATAGCTATTGGGTTCAAAAAGGATGATGGCATGACCCGCCTTTTTCTTTTCCAGGACCTCTTTTATCCGCATGCACATGGTATAGTTAAAGCCATACCGTTCCGCCCGGATCGCCTGGATATTGGCGGTGTCGTCTTTTTCTTTTAGGAAATCCTGCCAATACCGGAGGGGTTTGTCTTGAAACCATTCCTTATAAAAGCCAATGTTCACCAGGAGCAGGATGAGGGCGAAAGAAAGGGCGGTCAACAAAACGCTCTTCATGGTAATGTTTTATGCGGGACCAGCCGCCCGTGGCGGCCCAGGATACGTCAGTGGAGTAGCTGGTCGATCAGGCGATCTTCTTGGATGAAGCCATGTTTCCCCGTTGGTATCCAGCTTCCATTTCGGACTCCAATTTTTCCTTGTTGAAGATGGATTGCAGGATCAGCAGGGCAGTCTCGGCCATGATCTTTATGTCCAGCCACAAGCTGATATTACGCACATAATAGGCATCCCACTGATACCGGCGGAAGATGCTGGAGAAAGTGCTGGCCTGTCCGCGACAGCCTCTGACCTGGGACATGCCGGTGATCCCCGGTCGTGCCAGGTTACGGAATTTGTAGTTGGCCACTACGCTGGAAAATTCACGGGAATCTTTTAGCATATGGGGCCGGGGGCCGACAATACTCATATGTCCCAGCAGGACATTGATAAATTGAGGCAGTTCATCCAGACCGGTATGACGCAGGAAGCGGCCGATACGGGTGACCCGGGGATCATTCCGGGTGGCCATACGGGTGTCGGCCGCGTCATTTACGTACATGGTACGGAACTTATAGCACCAAAAGGTCCTTCCCAGGAAGCCCACTCTTTTCTGCCGAAAGAAGACAGGGCCGCGGGAATCCAGCTTTATGAGTAACATGATAAGAGGGAAAGTCCAGGGAAAAAGAAGAAGAATGATCAATGAAGAAGCCAAGATATCCATACCCCGCTTGATTACCAGATAGCTATATTTACTCTCCAGGTAATAGCGAATTTTGAGCTGTTTCCCGTCCTCCCATCGCTGCTGATAATAAATCGTCGATTCCAAGCTTGTGCTGCGCATGCTGAATAAGGATTGGTTTTCTTCGATATTGACTATTTCCCGCCGATAACGTGAATTCTAACCACTTAGTGTATTGAGTTTTATAGAATTCCGGTTTTCACGCAAAGAAAACAATTAAATTCCATCCAGGTATTACCACTTTGTGGTATATCGGTGAATAGAATGTTAAACATGTATCCTACCGCTTGACAACCTAATGCCCTAAATTGTTGCATCTCATTGATATTTAATTATTCATTATGCCTTGGCTCGGTGTTTCTATTTAGTCGGACGACAGTAAACACCTGCCTTACAGGCCTCTTCACTGATCAGCCGGGCACGGGAGGAATCGGGGTAATAATAGTTCCAATGGGTAAGTTTATAGTTCTCCAGCGAGAAATTGCCTTTGCCGCTCTCATAGTTCCCATGATAGGCAATGAACATAATGATGATCATCGTGGCTGTTCCGGACCATAACAACAGGGGAATTGTCTGCAGTTGGCGGAATACAAAGAAGAAGGTAAGGGTTGCCAGCAGATTAGTATAGACCATGTACTTGCTGTCATAGTACAGAACGCCCTGTACATTGCTTCGGAAGGCGCCCGCCGCTGCCATGGTAGCCACCACAAATCCCAGTATGGCCCAAAAGGGCAGGAGCCGGGGTTCCGACCGGTCCCACAATGACCGGAAAGGCAACGTAAAGAGCAGAGCGACCCCGACAGCGAAGGCAAATAACAGAGAATGTTCCACGCTAAAATGTGAGCCTGCCATATGGAGAAAAAAGCCGACGGGATGATACCAGTTCAGTCCCGGTATCCGCTCATGAGGCGGTGCATAGTAATGGAGAAAATATAAGGGGCTGAAGATCAAGGTTGTTATTAAACTGAAACGAAACCGGACCCTGGCCTTTAACAAAAAGGTATAGCCAGTGATAAACAGGGCGCCGATCATTCCATTCCCATTGGAATAGATACAAAGGAATTGGCAAAACAGCGCCAGCACCAGGTACCGGTGCTTATCGCCCAGGCTATAAAAAAACAGGCTGAGGAAGAAGTACATGATCACCCCGTTATTGGCGATACTGGTCATGGCCACACCGCCATTCTCATAACTGTTGAGATCGAAGAGACACAACCCCCAAATAAAAGCCGGTATAGTCCAATACTTTGGTAATGCCTTGTATATGAAATAAATAGAAATACAATACACGACGACCAGCTGGAGATTGCCGATAAAGGTCAGTACCCGGAAATTGACAGGCCCGATCACATAGTTATAAAGAACATAGATCAACCGCGAGGCGAACAGCCGGTGTTCGTTATGCTGATCAAATAATAACAGGATCTTTTCGGTGTAGGGTGCGGCTTTGAAATGGATGAGCCATCCAAGAATGGCATCGTAGTCGTCGCTCCAGGGGATATTGACCGAATAACGCAGCGCGATCCTAAAGTATAAAAAGACGGGAATAAACACCCAGGCATTCAACAGCCAGGAGGTCCAGGGATAGGTTGATAATCTTTTCATAAATGTTGATGAAGTCCGGTCAGGGTGTTTCGTGGTATAATATTTGGAAATTGATACTAATGACCCCCTCACCGTTGCACGGCTATTGCTAAAAATGCACGCTTATTGGCGAAAATGACACGCTCATAGAGTTTGATGGAACTGTCGGCTTTTTGTTTATATCTTTGCAAATCGAACAGCCTATGGAAGAAATTGGGCGTCCACCCCTCGACTTTTACTTATTGATCCCCTACTATAACAACCTTCCCGGATTATTGAGGTCAGTGGAAAGTGTCGTCTATGACCCAACCTTATATGCCCTTTTGATCGTAGATGATGGTAGCAGGGAGGCCTTGCGATACGAAGACCTGGCCGGGCATATTCCCCCACAGTTATCCGTTACGATCCTGCGTCAACCGGAGAATGCCGGTATCACACGGGCCCTTAATAAAGGGCTGGAGTGGCTGGAAGAAAAAGGCCCCTGCCGGTTCGTGGCCCGGTTGGACTGTGGTGATCTTTGTTCGCCGGACCGGTTTAACCGGCAGGTAGAATTTCTGAAACAGCATGAAGGAGTAGACCTGGTCGGCAGCTGGTGTATCTTTAAAGACTTCTCCTCCGGGGTCGCTTACCGGTATATTACCCCGACAAGACATAAAAATATCCTGCGGAGTATGCATTTCAGGAACATTTTTATTCATCCCACGGTCATGTGGCGGGCGGGTATTACCCGGAAAGCGGGCGTTTACCCCGAAAATTTCCCCCATGCCGAAGATTATGGGTTCTTTTATGAAATTATTAGCAAAGGCGAAGCTGCGATCTTACCGGCTGATCTTGTCATATGCGAGATCAATCCCCGCGGCTTGTCCCTGCATTTCCGGAAAGAGCAGCTAAAGAGCAGAATGAGGGTGGTAAAACAATATGGAAAAAACAGGGTATTTAGTCTAATGGGGGTCTTAAAACTGCAACTTTTACTGATGATTCCTTATAAAATTGTTTTACAAACCAAAAGAATTGTATACGGAATTAAACGTAATAGCGTTATCTGAAGTCAAAGGAGACCGGAACACTCCTTATTATATATAAAATAGATAACATACGAACGCTTGCCGTGGGATCTTGTATCGTATTTTATACACCTTATCAGGAAAACCAATGAAAATTGTACATGTTGTCGAACCCTTTGCCTCCGGGATAGCCACGTTCGTAAGAACGCTGGTGGAGAATCTGCAGGATGACCTGCATATCATCGTCCATGGAGAACGGGAACACGTTATGAAGTCGGCGGAAGTGAAACAGGATTTCCCGAAAGGAAATGTTCGGTTTATTCGTTGGAAATCAGCCCAGCGGGCAATCAGCCTCCGTAAAGACACGATCGCCTTTATGGAACTGTATACGATCCTCAAACGGCTAAAGCGTCAGAACAATATCGATGCCGTACACCTTCATTCTTCAAAAAGCGGCTTCCTGGGCCGGCTGGCTTGTAAGATGGCAAGGATCGATACGGTCGTATATACACCGAACGGGGCTCCTTTCCTGGTCGGCAACAAAAAATTCACCAACTATATCTACCGGCAACTGGAGAGACTCGGATCTGCATTTGGAGGCCAGGTTGTTTGCTGTTCGCCTTCGGAGTGGCAGGCATACCAGGCACTGGGGATCGATGCTGTCAATATCAATAACGGCATTGCTGTGGAAGAACAGCCGGTCGGAAAGACCGGACTCCTGCAACCAGCAGCTCTTCTGCCCCGGCTTAGCAATTCCAGGATGGCCGCCCTCGCCCTGACGGATCCTTCCCACCCCGCCCGTTTCCGGGTGGTGACCAGCGGTCGTATCGTAGGTCAGAAGAACCCGGCCCTGTTCAATAGCATTGCGCGGTACTTCGAGGAGTTCAAGGATTTCGAATTCCTCTGGATCGGCGACGGAGAGGACAGAGAACAGTTGACGGCTAAAAACATCATTGTTACCGGCTGGCTGCCGGCCAAAGAGACCAAAACGCTGCTGGCCTCTTCCCAGGTCTATTTGTCTACTTCGCTATTCGAGGGTCTGCCTTTTGCTGTACTGGAAGCACTGGTGTTAAAAAAGCCAGTCCTGCTCAGCGACTGTGTGGGCAATCGCGACATCGTGCACAAAGGCTTGAACGGAGACTTGTTCCGCAATGAGGATGAGGCCATTATCAAGATCCTACAATACTTCAACAACCAGGATATGCTGGAAGTGATGGGTGAATATTCACAGCAATTCTGTGAGCAGGAATTCGACGTAAATTCCACCTTTACTTCCTACCGCGACCTGTATAGAAGTTAATGTTCAGGGTACACTAAGTATTATTATTTTGGTATTTAAGCGAATTTTAATATCCAAACCCTCTAAATTTGTCGAAATGTATTCTGTGATCCAAGAAAACGGGAATAAGGCTCATGAATTGGAATCCATCCACGAGACACTCGAGGAGATCAGAGCGTATTTGGAAAAAGAGATCGCCTTCAAACAACAGGTCATCGAAAGTCAAAGCGATCAGATCCGCCAATTGAAGATGCAGTCGGATGAAAAGGCGGTGGTCATTCAGCGTCTGGAAGGCCAACTCCTGGAATGCCGGCAGACAAATGAAGGAACGCGGCAACTGATCAACAAGCTGCTGAACGATATCAGCAATTATCAGAAAGACATCGAGTGGTATAAACGCACGTATGAGAAGCGAAGCCTGGCCGGCACTATCTGGCAAAAGCTGTTCAACCGCTGACCCCATCCGCATCATCTTCCAGGCCCCTTCGCATCACCCTCCAATACCCTCCCTCAAGGCCCCGATCCATACACCCCTTTACCTACTATGTTTCTTGTTTTCCCTCGTTCCCAACCGGACCGTTCGATCCCCCAAAGTACGGGACACCGCCGCCGAAGTTATTGCCGCCCAATTGTTTTTTTATCTATAACCCGTATATTGCGCCCTAATATCACCACTTAAGCGATATTGCTTACAGACTCTCATTAATGGCCTTACTATGTTAATAATATTCCCCCCCTCACCTCATTTCATCACACTAAAACCAAGTATCTCCTAATTATGAAGGCTGTTTTACTGGCCGGCGGCCTCGGAACGCGTATTTCCGAGGAAACATCGGTAAAACCCAAACCTATGATCGATATCGGTCATAAGCCCATATTGTGGCATATCATGAAACTCTATTCCACTCACGGCATCAATGACTTTATCATTTGCCTGGGGTACAAGGGTTATGTCATCAAAGAATACTTCTCCAACTATTTCATGCATACTTCAGACATCACCATCGATCTGAAGAACAATACGACCCACATCCATCAAAGTAAGGCGGAGCCCTGGACGATAACCCTGATCGATACGGGCGAAGAAACCATGATCGGCGGCCGGATCAAACGGATCATCCCATATGTAAAGGATGATGAACATTTCCTGGTCACCTATGGAGATGGCGTTGGAAACATCGATATCCCCGCGTCCATCGACCTGCACAAAAAAGAAAAGCGGCTGGCTACCGTTACGGCGGTACAACCCCCCGGACGCTTTGGCGCGATCAAATATCAAAACAACAAAGTCACCGGGTTTATGGAAAAGCCCCAGGGGGACGGCGGGTGGATCAACGGCGGCTTTTTTATCCTCTCTCCCAAAGTGAATGATTATATCGACGGCGACACCACCGTATGGGAAAAAGAACCCATGGAAAATCTTGCCAAAGACGGTCAATTGTCCGTCTACTTCCATAACGGATTCTGGCATCCGATGGATACACTCCGGGACAAAAGGTACCTGGAGGAACTATGGGACAAAGGAAAGGCGCCCTGGAAAGTCTGGTAAGAAATTCTGGTAAGATCGATCTTTTACCGAAACAAACATAATCATCGCATTAAATGAGAACATTAATTACCGGTAATCTTGGTTATATCGGTCCCGTGGTCGTAAAACATCTGAAGAAGAAAGACCCTCGTAATTTTGTGGCCGGGATCGATAGTGGTTTCTTCGCCCATTGTCTTACCAACGCAGCCTTTTTCCCCGAGGTGCAGGCAGACGTTCAATATTTCGGGGATGTCCGGAAGATCGACGTCGATCTGTTGAAAGGGTTCGATGCCATCGTCCACCTGGCTGCCGTATCGAACGACCCCATGGGAAACAAGTTCGAGAAGGTCACCGACGAGATCAATCATATCGCCAGCGTCGAATTGGCCAGGAAGGCGGATAAGGCAGGAGTCAAACGATTCATCTTCGCCAGCAGTTGCAGTATTTATGGTTTCGCCGAGGGCGGCGCCAAGACGGAGACAGACACACTTAATCCGCTGACAGCCTATGCCAAATCAAAGGTAAATACGGAACGGGGTCTCGAACAATTATCGGCCACCTCCGATATGATCATCACCGCACTGCGTTTCTCCACTGCTTGCGGGATGTCCGACCGGATCCGTCTGGACCTGGTTCTGAATGATTTTTTAGCCGGAGCCATCACTACCGGTCAGATCACCGTGCTAAGCGACGGCTCGCCCTGGCGGCCGTTGATCGATGTAAAAGATATGGCCCGGGCCATCGAATGGGCCGGGATCCGGACGGCCGATGCAGGCGGGAAATACTTAGCGATCAATATCGGACGGAATGATTTCAACTATCAGGTAAAAGATATCGCGCAGACCGTCGCGGGTGTTCTGCCGGGCACCACGATATCCATCAATACCAATGCACAGCCGGACAAGCGGTCTTATCAGGTAGATTTTTCGTTGTTTCGGAAACTGGCCCCCCATCATCTCCCCGAGACCGACCTGGTGAGATCAGCTACCGAGATCAGGGACGGCCTGCAGGGAATGCAATTCAACGACAAGAATTTCCGGGAATCCCAACTGGTACGGCTAAAGGTGCTGGAAAAGCATATGAACGCTGGTCTTTTGAACAGCAACCTGGAGTGGACTTTTTAAATTTAATATATACATGAAATTTACTGAAACACCTCTGAAGGGCGCTTACCTGATCGATCTGGAGAAAAGGGGCGACAATAGAGGTTTCTTTGCCCGCTTTTTTTGTGAGAATGAGTTCCGGCAGCAAGGTTTGATCACCCATTTTGTACAGATCAATAACTCCCTCACCGCCAAAAAGGGTACCATCCGCGGCATGCACTATCAGCTAATGCCCGATGCAGAAGTAAAGGTGGTCCGATGCATCAAAGGATCGCTGTTCGATGTCATACTGGACCTGCGCCCGGATTCGCCTTCTTATGGAAAATGGTTTGGCGCCGAATTGAGCGAGGAGAACAGGACCATGATGTATGTTCCCAGGGGATTTGCCCATGGCTTTATAACGTTGTCGGATGACACGGAAGCTTTATACCTGGTCAGCGCTTTTTATGCCCCGGACTCGGAGAGAGGTATCCGGTACAATGACCCCGCCTTTGGCATAAAATGGCCGATCGGGCCTTCGGAAGTATCGGAAAAAGACGGCAAATGGCCGGATTTTGACCCCGCCTTTCATGGAACCGATAAACTAAGGGGAATCGTATGAAAATCCTACTCACCGGCGGAAGTTCCTTTACCGGCTATTGGTTTATCCGGGCTCTCCGGCAAAAAGGACATTCCATTACGGCCACCTTCCGGGGATCGAAGGAGTCCTATACAGGGCTTCGCAAACAACGGCTGGATGAGATCGCACAGTGGGCCGAACTCGTTTGGGACTGCCCATTCGGCGATGAACGCTTTTTACACCTGCTGGATGATGGGTATGATATCCTCTGCCATCACGGAGCGCAGGTAGAGAATTATAAAAGCCTGGATTTCGATGTGACCGGCGCGGTTCATTCCAATACCTTCAATTGTCGTAAAGTACTGGAGAAAGCCGTGTCCAAAGGGTTGAAGCGAGTCATCCTTACCGGCAGCGTATTCGAAGCGAACGAAGGGGGCGGTACACCGCCGCTGATCGCCTTTTCCCCCTATGGCCTGTCAAAAACGGCTACCTGGGAAACCTTCCGGTTCTGGTGTTGGAAATACGATATCCCGCTTGGAAAATTCGTTATCCCTAATCCGTTTGGCCCTTATGAAGAACCCCGATTCTGTCACTACCTCCTACAGACCTGGATCAAAGGCGAGACACCCGTGATCAAGACCCCTGACTATGTCCGGGATAATATCCATGTCAGCCTGCTTGCCGCTATTTATGCCGGGTGGGTGGGGAACGCTTCTTACGCCCGATCCGAACACCTTAGTCCCAGCGGATATGTCCAGTCCCAGGGGGCATTCGCCGAGCGATTTGCCGGGGAGATACAACGCCGCCTCCGGCTGGAATGCCCGGTAAGATCCGAGAAACAACAGGCCTTCGAGGAACCCCTGGTACGGGTGGGTATCGATACGGTCGTTCTTCCTGGCAACGAATGGAACGAACAGGCCAGCTGGGACGAGCTGGCGGAATATTACAAGCGTTCATACGGTCTGTCATAACGCAAGCCGGATACAACCGAAAGGATCTATTTTTTATATCACCGTAAAACTTTTTCTATGTCAGAGGCCTTTTTCCCCGGACGGGATGAGATAAAGCAGATTGTCAAGGAAGCAATCGATGAGCTACTGTACGATAAACTACGAT
>Ga0070681_10002598_pt1 | contig 16572 bp, 16 predicted proteins | sample KBSC83BmetaG_FD_65650 | JGI IMG/M metagenome (GOLD analysis project Ga0070681, IMG submission 65650) | Corn rhizosphere microbial communities from Kellogg Biological Station, Michigan, USA - KBS C8-3B metaG | ecosystem: Host-associated > Plants > Roots > Rhizosphere | place: USA: Michigan...
GCTGCGCAATCAGGCCCAGTAGTCCAGTATCGAGTCTCGGGTATCGAGTATCGAGGCTCAATGTGTGCGGTCGCTGGTCGTCCGGATAAGGCCGCTCAGCAGGCGGCTCACCTCCTCGCTTCGCTCGCTCGCCCTGTCCGGCAGAAGTAGTTCGCGGGCGCGGGCACGGAGCGTCCAGTGCTGCACTTCTCTCAAGGACCCGCGAGCTATCACCAGATGTCTCAACTGATCTCTCGCCGTCTCGCGTCCAGTCGCCTCAGCGATGTTGGCTGCTACGGAGTCCGCTGCGCGGACCAGCTGGACTCCCGACGTCCAGATATCCAGGGTCTCCCAGAGCCGCACTTCTCCACGAAATTCGTCGGCGAGCACCGCAGCGCGCTGATACACGACGAGATCCTCAAATCCTCGGCGGAACACACACCCATAAGGGCCGAGCTGCCAACTTTTCGCCCCCCGATACTCGATACCCGAGACCCGATACTAGAAAGTAAGAAGTGCCACTGTTTACTTTGTGGCTGATCTTCGTTAGCCTGCCTCCACCCCGCACCATCCGAGGAGGAGCAGTCGCGCATGGCCACAGCCGCAAACGTCCTGAAGCCTGATTTCCAGAGCCAGAAGAAGCACTTCATCTTTACGCCGGAGCACGACCAGCTCCGCGAATCGATCGGGCGCTTTGTCGAGAAGGAGCTCGCGCCGCACGCGGAGGAGTGGGAGGAGACCACCTTCCCCGACTCGATCTTCCCGCGCATGGGTGAGCTCGGATTCCTCGGCCTCTCCTATCCCGAGGAATACGGCGGCCAGGGCGGCGACTACTACTGCAACATCGTGCTGGCCGAGGAAATGGCCAAGTGCAACTCCGGCGGGGTCGCGATGGGTGTCGCGGTGCACACCGATATGGCCACGCCGCCGGTGTTCCTGTTCGGCACCGAGGAGCAGAAGCAGAAGTACCTGGTGCCCGCGATCAAGGGCGAGAAGATCTCGTGCCTCGGTATCACGGAGCCAGACGCCGGCAGCGACGTGTCCGGCATCAAGACGCGGGCGGTGCGCGACGGTGACGAGTACGTGATCAACGGGTCGAAGACCTTCATCACGAACGGCCACCGCGCCGACTTCATCGTGCTCGTGACGAAGACCGACGCCGACGCGGGCTACGACGGCTTCACGCTCTTCCTTGTGGACATGGACTCCCCGGGCGTCATCCGGGAGAAGCGGCTCGAGAAGCTCGGCATGCACTCCTCCGACACCGCGCTGCTCGCGTTCCAGGACGTTCGCGTGCCGGCGGACGCCGTGCTCGGCGAGGTCGGCAAGGGCTTCTACCACATCATGTGGGAGCTCCAGGGCGAGCGGCTGATCGGCGCGGCGGGTTGCGTCGCGGGCGCTCAGCGGAGCTTCGACAAGACGCTCCAGTACGCGCTCGAGCGCAAGGCGTTCGGCCGGGAAATAGGTCATTTCCAGGCGATTCGTCACAAGTTCGCCGAGATGGCGACCAAGATCGAGACGGCGCGGCAGATGGTCTACACGACCGCCTGGCGCTTCCAGAACGGCGAGTACCCCGTGCGCGAGATCTCGATCGCCAAGCTGTACGCCGCGCGCATCTGCGTGGAGGTGGCGGACGAGTGCATCCAGATCCACGGCGGCGCGGGCTACATGAAGGAGGTCGGGATCGAGCGCGCCTGGCGCGACGCCCGGCTCAACCGCATCGGCGCGGGCACGGACGAGATCATGCTCGACGTGATCGGGCGCTCGTACGGCCTCTAGTGGGCGAGCTGCTCGACCACGTTCGCTCCTACTACGCCGCCCTCGAGAGCGGCGACCCGGACGCGGTCGCCGCTCACTTCACCGACGACGCCGTGCACTACTACACGCGCCTCGGCCCGCACGAGGGCGCGCGCACGATCGGCGAGCACACGGGGTGGGCGGTCGAGAACATCGAGGCGCGGTGGGTGCTCGAGAACGGCATCGATGACGGCGAGCAGGCAGTGATCGAGTGGACGATGACCTGGCGTGACCCGCGCACGGGCGAGCGGCGGCTCGACCGCGGTGCGGAATGGTTCGCGTTCCGCGACGGGAAGATCTGCGAGGTGCGCGCCTACCACCACGGCAACAAGAAGAACCCCTCGGGAGATCTGCTTGGCTTCGACCATGCGGGCCGCGGCTACACCACGCTCGATTAGCCCGCCGTTCACCAACGAGCACGAGGAGCTGCGGGAGTCGATCCAGCGCTTCATCGACAAGGAGCTCCGCCCGCACGCGCGCGAGTGGGAGGACGCGCAGTGGTTCCCGAACGACGTGTTCACGCGCATGGCCGAGCTCGGCTTTCTCGGGCTCAAGTACCCCGAGGAGTACGGCGGCCAGGGCGGCGACTACCTCCACGACGCGGTGCTGGCCGAAGAGCTGTCTCGCTGCGGGAGCGGCGGTCTGGCCGCGGGCATCGGGGCGCACATCTCGATCGCCACTCCGCCGATCTGGAAGTTCGGCACAGACGACCAAAAGCAGCGCTTCCTCGCCCCCGCGATCGCGGGCCAGAAGATCGGCGCGCTCGGGATCACGGAGCCCGACGCGGGCTCCGACGTCGCCGGCCTTCGCACCCGCGCGAAGAAGGTGGACGGCGGCTACGTGGTCAACGGCTCGAAGACTTTCATCACGAACGGCGTGCGCGCGGACTTCGTCGTCACCGCGGTGAAGACGACCGAGGAGGGCGGCCACCAGGGCATCTCGTTCCTCGTGATCGAGAAGGGGATGGAGGGCTTCAGCGTGTCGCGCAAGCTCGAGAAGCTCGGCTGGCATGCCTCCGACACCGGCGAGCTGGCGTTCAACGACGTGTTCGTGCCCGACGAGAACCTGCTTGGCGAGGAGAACAAGGGCTTCTACCTGATCATGGCCAACTTCCAGTGGGAGCGGCTCGTGATGGCGCTCGGCTCGGTGGGCGGCATGCAGGCCATGCTCGACCGCACGATCCAGTTCGCGCTCGAGCGCGAGGCGTTCGGCCGGCCGATCGGCAAGCACCAGGCGATACGCCACAAGATCGCCGAGATGGCGGTGAAGGTGGAGACCGGGCGCGCGGTCACCTACAACGCTCTGCGCCTGTTCGCCGAGGGCCAGGACGCGATCCGCGAGGTGACGATCGCGAAGCTGAAGACGCAGCGCGACGCCTTCGACGTTGCAGACGACGCCCTGCAGATCCACGGCGGCGCCGGCTACATGCGCGAGTACGACGTGGAGCGCGCCGCACGCGATGCGCGGCTCGGGCCGATCGGCGGCGGCACCGACGAGATCATGAAGGAGATCCTCGGGAAGCTGCTCGGGCTGTAGCCAGCCGAAAGCAGAACCGACCCGCGGCGCGAACACGCGTCGCGCCACGGGCCAGCTCTTGGGTGGAGAGGGTTAGGCGGCCTTGGCGAGCGGCAGCGAGTCACTCGTGCCGCGGAGGCCGCTCAGGATCCGCTCGCGGAGCGAGGGAGTTCCGAGCACCGCCTTGATCGCCGTTGCGCGCAGGCGCAGCAGCTGGGTGACCTGCGCCGTGTGCTGGAACGGGTCTGAGATCACGCGGTTGTCGGTGAGCGAGATGGCGGCGACAACCTTGCGGTCGACCTCGCCGATCAGGATCTCGCCGCCGAGCGGGCGCTGGCTGTCAACGTGCGCGAGGCGGTTGAGCGTGGCCGCGTCCTCGGCGGTGGCGGGTCGGAGGACGTGGGTGTTTGCGGGGTACATCTGGGAGTCCTTTGCGTGACGGGGATGGAGGAGGGCTCAGGAGCCGGCGTACGAGGAGCGGCTGATCCAGACGCCGCTCGGGCGCATGCCGCCCGCGAGCTGCCAGCGGACGATCGGGCGATCCGTGATCGGAACCGCCGAGCCGCTGTCGGAGACAGCTCGAACCAGCGGGAAGTGCTTGTCACGGGCCATTGCGGGAGTCCTTGGACGGGTACGGGGGATGACAAGCATCTCCGCCGGGAACCCCGCTGACTGTGCGGCAGTCAGGCGTCAGTTGGTACGGCAGCCTCTCGGCTCCCGCCTGCGGGCTGGCTCCGAATAGGCGGTGCGGTTAACCCGAAGGACGCACCACTTCGGCGTCCCCGCCGCCACGGCGATTCGGCTCAGCGGCTGCCTCGAGCCGTCCGCCGGGCAGGAACTCCACGCCCGTGGCGGCGCCGATTTCCGGCGATGCGGTGGTGGCGGTGGAGGTGAACTGCTGGCCGAAGCGCGACTGCAGCTCGTTCCCGTACTGCGAGAGGAAGTCCGGCTCGGCCATCGTGGTCGCGGAGTTGGTGTTCGACGCGCGCGGCGCGGCGATCGCATCCGGCAGCGACATGCCGAAGTCGATGCGGCCCAGCAGCGTCTGCAGCACGGTGGTGATGATCGTCGCGCCGCCCGGGCTGCCGACGGTGAAGAACGGCCTGCCGCCCCGCAGCACGATCGTCGGCGCCATGCTCGAGCGCGGGCGCTTGCCGCCGGCGGGCAGGTTCGGATCTGGTGAGCCGTCGGCGGGCGGCGCGGGATCGAAGTCGGTCAACTCGTTGTTGAGCAGGAACCCATAACCCGGCACGGCCATGCCGCTGCCCGCGATCTGCTCGATAGTGCTGGTGAAGGCGACCACGTTGCCGTAGCGATCGACCACGGTCAGGTGGTTGGTCGACGTGCCCTCTTGCCCCGACGGCTTCGCGCCGGCGGCGGCCGAGTTGCACGTGCTGGAGTAGGGCGGCGACGGATCGCCCGGTGCCACCGGAGCGGCGGCCGCGGTCGGCCCGATCAGGCAGCGGCGCTCACCGGCGAAGCCGTCCGACAGCAGCCCGTCGAGCGGCACGTCGACGAAGTTCGGATCGCCGACGAAGCGGTTGCGATCCGCGAACGCGAGCTTGGAGGCCTCGATGTAGCGGTGAAGCGCGAGCGCGCGGTCGGGCGTGGACATGTCGAAGCCCTCGAGGATGTTGAGCGCCTCCCCCACCGTCGACCCGCCGCTCGACGGCGGCTGCATGCCGTAGACGTCGAGGCCGCGGTAGCTCACGTGCGTGGGCTCGCCAAGCGGCGCGGTGTAGCGCGCGATGTCGCGTGGTGTCATCAGCCCCGGCCGGATGTGGAAACCGAGCGAGTTCTGCGCCGACTCGGGCGGGTGCTGCACCGTGTTGGCCACCGCGGCGCCGATGGGCCCGTTGTAGAGAGCGCCCACGCCGCGGCGGGCAATCAGCTTGTAGGTCCTCGCCAGGTCGGGGTTGCGCATCACCGAGCCGACCGCGGGAGCCTGCCCGTCCGGTGTGAGGTAGAGCTCGCGGCTCGAGGTGAAAGCGCCCAGCCGGGCGAGGTTGGACTGCGTCTGGTCGCGGAAGGTCTGATCGACCACGAAGCCGCGCTTTGCGATCCGGATCGCGGGCCGCAGGAGCCGCGGCAGCGACATCGTGCCGAAGCGCCGTTCGGCTGTGGCCCAGGCGGCGAGCGTGCCCGGCACGCCCACGGCCATGCCGCTCGTCACGCGCTCGGGCGTGAACGGGATCGGCTTGCCTGTCTGCGGGTCGATGAAGGCGTCCTGCGGGAAGTTCTGCGGTGCCGTCTCGCGGCCGTCCACCGTGACCACGCGGTGCTGGCGCGCCAGGTAGATGACCATGAAGCCGCCCCCGCCCACGCCCGCCACATAGGGCTCGGTCACGCCCAGCGTGGCGTTGGCGGCCACCGCGGCGTCGATGGCGTTCCCACCGTGGCGCAGCACCTCGATGGCCGTGCGGGTGGCGTCGCGGTCCACGCTGGCGGCGGCGCCGCCGGTGCCGATCGCAGTGGGTGACTTGCTCTGGGCGGCTGCAGGCGAGCCGCCGCTCGCGCCAAGCGCGGCGAGTGCGAACACCCCGATCGTGAGAAGGACCGCTCGAACCCGCATCGCCCTCACCGCTTCCCGGGGCTTGCCAACCCGAAACGACTTGCATCGCGTAGGACAATCGGAAGACCCGCTATGCGACCACGCGTGATCGGCTTGGCAGTGACGCTTGGGATCTTCCTTGGTGGCCTTGCGGCGGTCTGGTTCACGGGCGGCGGCGGCCGTGCCGAGAAGGGCGACAGCCAGGTGCGCGAGCGGGTGTTCCTCTTCCCGCTCAACTCGACCGAGCAGAAGGTCAGCGTCCGCTCGGCCTGGAAACTCGGTCACATGACTCCCCAGGACGACCAGGTGGAGCTGACCCTCGAGGGCAGCTGCGCCACGGCCCACCTGTTCGCCTACCTATCGACCGGCTGGGACCACGGCCCGCTCAACGCCGCCTCGACCATCCTCGGCACGCCGCTCCATCCCGCCGTGGGAGCTCCTCCGAGAATCGTGAGGCACGACAAGGACTCCGCCGTGGTGCTGGCGCGTGACAGCAGCCGCGGCGTGCTCGTCACGCGCGCGGCGCCGCGCGACTTCGACGCCCTGGTCGTGGACTGGCACGCAAAGAGCGGCTGCACGGGGTCAGCGCTCAATCGCACGGCCCGTGAGCTCGGCCGTCTGTTCGAGACCTTCCGGATCGAGGCGCCGGACAGCACGGCCCCCGGGAGCGCGCGGCTGGAAATTCTCTAGCCGCCGGGAAGATTTCGGCGAAGCTCCGCGTCTACCAGTAGTGAGTACCGGAACCCCCTGGGCTATGGCCGCGTCTGTCGCACCGGTACGCGAGCCCGCGGAGGGGTAGGCACAGGGCCGTGCCGCCCCTCCGCACCCAGGACCCTCGTGACGCCGGCGCTGGCACAATCACGCCGTGGCCGAGCACTACCAGCGGCCGGGATGGTTCACGACCAACGTCCTCAACCGAGCCGTCGCTGGACTCACGCGCTTGGGAGTCAGCGTGTACGGCTCCCGCGTGCTCGAGGTGCAGGGCCGCAAGTCCGGAGAATGGAGGCAGACCCCGGTGAACCTTCTGCAGCACGAGGGAGCCGAGTACCTGGTCGCTCCTCGAGGTCACACCCAGTGGGTCAAGAACCTGCGCGCCAGGGGCCAGGGGCGCCTGCGGGTCGGAAGGCGGGCCCAGGCATTCAGCGCCGTCGAACTGACCGATGACGAGAAGCCGGCGCTCCTGCGGGCCTACCTGAAGAAGTGGAAGTTCGAGGTGGGCGTCTTCTTCGGCGGCGTCGGACCGGATTCAGCCGATGAGGAGCTGCGCCGGATCGCGCCGGATCACCCGGTCTTCCGTGTGACCAACACCTGATCGCCGCCCGGCGGCGGCATGACGCCTGGCAGGCGTTTCGCATCCCGTGAGCGGCGAGCCGCTCCGGCGCGCGTTCAGAACTACCGACGGCCCTAGTAGTAGTGAGGCGAGTCCGGCGCGCTTACCCAGGCCTCTTCCCCAAGCTGGGGAGTGACCTCCGCGCGCAGCCGCACCAGCGCCTCAGGCACGCTCTTGTCGTGCGGCACCGTCCAGCCCAGTCCCGCCAGGTTGATGATCTTGCGGATCGGGGCGTCGTCCGGCACGACCACGCGAAGCTGCTGGCGGCGGCGCGTCAGGCGCCCGCCGAGGCGGAACAGCAGGTGGATGCCGGCGCTGTCGATGTAGGTGGCCTCGGACAGGTCCAGGACGAGCCCCAGAGCGCGCTGCGGAACCGCACCCTCGAGGGCCGAGCCCAGGTCGGCGGCGTTCGAGATGTCGATCTCGCCGGTGACCGTGGCGACGATCGCGCCGCCCTCGGTCCGCATCTCCATCCGCGCGAGCGGGCTCATACGAACGCCTCCTGTCGAACTGCCTTCATCAAGTGCACGGTCGTGCCCTCGGATCCCGGCACCACCTTCATCGAGTCGGTTAGCCGCTTCATCAGCTCGAGGCCGCGGCCCCGGTCCGAGCCTGCGCGCGGCGGGCGCCAGAAGCCGAAGTCGCGCACCTCGATCTCCACGCTGCCGCCAAGGTTCAGAGCAGTCACGACGAACACGGCGTCACCGGGCGGGTACGCGTGCTCGACCGCGTTCATGCACGCCTCGCCGCACGCGACCTTGAGCTCGTAGGCCGTCTCCTCGGGCACGCCGATCGAGCCGAGCCAGCGCTCTAGCGACCGGCGCATCAGCGCCAGCGACTCGGGCTCGGCCGGCAGCCGCAGCTCGAGCTTGGTCATGTCGACCGGCACCAGGCGCGTGGCGAGAATGGCCACGTCGTCGCCGGCCACGCCGTGCAGCGGCACCTCCTCGAGGAGGAAGTCGCACATAGCGTCGGCGTCGAGCGGCGCGCGCTGGATGGCGTCGCGCAGACGGTCGAGCCCGTCGTCGATCGACATGCCGCGCTCCTCCACCAGGCCGTCGGTGTAGAGGAACACCGTCGAGCCCGGCTTGATCATGGCCTCGCCGGCCGTGTAGCCGCCGAACGGCAGCACGCCCAGCGGCACGAACTCCCCGCCCTCCAGGTATTCGGCGTTGCCATCGGGGCCGAGCACGAGCGGCGGCAGGTGCCCGGCGGTGGCGAAGGTGATGTGCCCGCTGCGAGGGTCGAGCACCAGGTAGCTGAGCGTGGCGATGCGGTCCTGCTGCCAGTGATGCATCAGCAGGTTGAGGCGCTCGATCACCTGGTCGGGACGGTCGTCCTCCATCGCGTAGGCGCGCAGCGAGTTGCGGATCTGGCCCATCAGCGAGGCGGCCTCGATGCCGCGCCCCACCACGTCGCCGATCGCGAGGCCGACGCGGCCGTCGGCGTACGGGACGATGTCGTAGAGGTCGCCGCCCACCTGCGTGCCGTCGGCGCCCGGCTGGTAGCGCGTGGCCAGCTCGAGCCCCGGCACCTCGGGGGTGCTGCTGGGCAGCAGGCTGCGCTGAAGCGTGGCCGCGATGTGGTGCGCCTGCTCGTTGAGTCGGGCGCGATCGATCGCCACGGCCAGGCGGTCGGCGGCGAGCTGCAGAAGCTGGGTGTCGTTGTCCGAGAAGCGGCGGCCGGTCTCGCTGGTGCCCACCTGGAGCACGCCGATCACGCGCGCCCGCTCGACCAGCAGCGGCACCGCCAGCACGGAGCGAACGCGGTCCTCCCAGACCACCGACACCGGCACGGCGTCCAGCTCGTTGTCCTCGATGAAGACGGGGCGCTTCTCCGCCGCCACGCGCCCGGCGATGCCGTTGCCCATCGGCACCCGCCGCGACTGCGCGAACTCGGCGCCCGGGCCCCGCGCCGCGCGCACGGTCAGGCACTGGCGCTCCTCGTCGTGCAGCAGGATCGCCGCGCGCTCGACCTCGAGCACGTGGCTCACCCTCGCGAGCAGCTCGGAAAGCAGCTCATCGAACGGCAGGTGCGCAAGCGCGGCGTCGGCCACGGCCTCGAGGCCGCGCACCTTCTTCACGGCCTCCTCGGCGCGCTCGCGAGCGTCGCGCTCGATGCTCATCATCGCGGCGCGCTGGGTGCGCACGCGCTCGATCAGGAACAGCAGTGCCAGGCCGATCGCGACCCACAGCATCGCGTCCGTGAGGATGCCGATGCCGGTGTTGGGCGCCTCGCTGTAGATCAGCGGCAGCGACCCGAACAGCACGACGGCCGGGATGAAGAGAGCGCCGCGGCGCGCGTTGTGCACGCCCACGCCGGAGCCGAGCCAGAGCAGGAACAGGGCCCGGTACGGGGCCGCGCCGCCGGCCAGCCACTGGAGCAGCGCGGTCTGGGCGAGGCCCAGGTAGCTGATCATCAAGAGCTCCCCGAAGCCGAGCTCCGAGTCGAACACCCAGCGCGCTCCAACGGCGCCGAGCGCGACGATCAGGACGGCGGGCAGCCAGCCGGCGTCGCCGAGCTGCACATCGGGCGCCGCCAGGGCGAGGAAGACGGCGGACAGCGCCGCGCTGAAGCCCCACAGCATGCCCACGAGCTTGCGCGCGGTCTCGATGTCGGCGCCGTCGCGGTAGGGGTGCTCGCGGCGAGCGAAGAACTCCGCCAGGGGTGCCAGTTTGGGCATCCTTGCCCGCGCGCGCGAGGCCATGCTTCCTTGATCGACAAACAGGCCCCCGTTCTTGACCTGAATATGGCCTCAGGGAGCCATTTCGCGCGGCTCTTGCGTCCCCAATTTGGGCGCTTGCTCGGTCCGGAAGAACATCCGGTACGCGAACACGAAGTAAACGGCCGCGAGCACCATCCCCAGCGGCCACCAGACGAGTGCCGTCACCAGCGCGTGATGACCGGTCGCGGCGTTGTGCACGGTGAGGCCGAATGGGTGGTTGTCGCGAGCCGGCAGCAGGTTCGGATAGAGGCCCGCCGCCATGGTCGTCAGCAGCCCCACGATGAACAGCGACGAGGCCACGAACGCGGGCAGCCAGCGCTGGCGCGACTGCATGATGAACATCGCCGCGAGCGACCCGACGGCAAGCGCCGGGAAGATCAGCCGCCACGGGTGGTCGGTCAGGTTGGTGAGCATCTCGTCGCGCACGTGGTAGGTCGGCCAGATCAGCGCAACAAAGAGCACCGCGGCGAGGATGCCGAGCCGCCGTGCCGCTCGTCCCGCGCGCTCGGCGAACGCGTCGGTGGCCCGCCAGCGCAGGAAGTTCGCGCCGTGCGCCGCGAGCACGACCAGGCCAAACACCCCGATCAGCAGCGCGTACCAGTTGAGGATGTGGAAGAGGGGCAGCGAGAAGTAGCCGTCGGGACCGAGCGGCACGCCGCGCACCACGTTGCCGAGCGCCACGCCGAACACGAGCGCGAGCGTGGCCGATGAGAGGCAGAACACCGCGTCGCACGCCGCCTCCCACAGCGGGTGGTTGATCTGGTGGCGCAGCTCGAGCGCGAGCCCCCGGCCCACGAGCAGCCACAGCACGATGATCAGCCCGAAGTAGAGGCCGCTGAACGCTCCCGCGTACGCCGCGGGGAAGGAGAGGAAGAGCACCCCGCCACCGGCGATCAGCCACACCTCGTTGCCGTTCCACACCGGGCCGATCGCGGCCGTGGCCTGCTGACGCTCCTCGGGCGTCTTCGCGAGCCACAGGTGCAGGGCGCCGACTCCGAGGTCGAAGCCGTCGAGCACCACGTACATGGTCACCATCACGGCGAGGAAGCAGAACCAGAGCGTTGCCATCGCTCAGGCGGTCCCCGCCGCCGCGGCGCTCGACGTGGTGGGCAGCTCGGCGTCCTCAGGCCCACTGCTCACGATGCGCACGATCAGCATGAGGAACAGGATCCCCACGAACAGGTACAGCCCCGCGAACCCGAGCAGCGTGAAGATGCCCGTGCCGGCCGGCACCGACTCGGCCGGCGACGCGGCGTTCTTCGTGCGCAGCAGCCCCCAGATCACCCACGGCTGGCGCCCCGCCTCGGCCGTCACCCAGCCGGCGATGTTGGCTATGTAGGTGAACGGGAAGGCCAGCATCAGCGCCCACAGCATCGGCTTGTTCTCGTAGAGCTTGCCGCGCCAGAGCAGCAGCACGCCGAGCCCCGCGATCGCCACCAGGATCGTTCCGAGCCCCACCATGATGTGGTACGCGTAGTACACGAGCGGGATCGAGTCCGGCCACTGGTCCGTGGGGATGCGGTCGAGGCCTTTCAGCTCCTCGTTCCAGTGGCGCGACGTGAGGAACGAGAGGAAGTGCGGCATCGCGAGCGAGGAGTCGAGCTTGTGCTGCTCGGTGTTCGGATTGCCGAGGATCACGAGCGGCGCGCCCTTCTCCGTCTTGAACATTCCCTCCATCGCGGCGAACTTGGACGGCTGCATGTGCGCCGTGTTGTGCGCCGCGCGGTCGCCCGTCGGGAAGATCTGGATCACGCAGAAGATCAGCGCCGCCACCACACCCACCCGCACGCTGATCTTCGCGAACTCGGTGTGCTTCCCCATGAGCAGGAAGTACGCGCCCATCGCGGCGAGCACGAACGCGCCGGTGATCGCGGCGCCGCTCATGTTGTGCGCGTACTGCCAGCCCACCCACGGGTTGGTGAGCAGGCCCCAGAAGGAGTCGAGCTGCACCGCCTTGCCGTTGCCTGAGTAGGCCACGGGGTGCTGCATCCACGCGTTCGTGGCGATGATGAAGAAGCCCGACAGCCAGGAGCCCACGAAAATGAACAGCGCCGAGATCCAGTGCACCCGCGGGCTCACGCGCTTGCGGCCCGCCAGGAAGATGCCGAGGAAGATCGACTCGGCGAAGAACGCGAACACGCCCTCCATCGCCAGCGTCTGGCCGATCACGCCGCCGGCGTAGTTCGAGAACTTGGCCCAGTTGGTGCCGAACTGGAACTCGAGCGGGATGCCGGTCACGACCCCAACCGCGAAGTTGACGGCGAAGATCTTGGCCCAGAACACCGCGGCCGCCTCGTAGTGCGCGCGCTCCTCCTCCGTCTTCCGCAGCAGCGGGAAGCGGTGGTCCTCGCGCCCCAGGTAGCTCACCGACTTGAGCCAGGCCATCATCAGCGCCAGGCCCATCGTGAGGATCGGGAACAGGTAGTGGAACGTGACCGTGAGCGTGAACTGAAGGCGGTCAACCGTTACGTGACTGCTCACGCCTCCCCACCCTACGGAATAGTCTCCGCCAGCGTTACCCGCCTCAGAAGGAGAAGAATTCGTGGGAGTACTTGATGGGAAGGCCGCGATCGTCACCGGATCGGCGCGCGGCATCGGCAGGGCGACCGCTGAGTTGCTCGCCGAGGAGGGCGCGAAGGTTCTGATCAACGACCTCGACGGCGACGTCGCAGAGCAGGCTGCAGGGGAGATTCAGGGCGAGACCGCCGTCTTCGCCGGCGACCTGACCAAGCCGGGGGTGCCGGATGACCTCGTGAAGAAGGCGCTCGACGAGTTCGGCCAGCTCGACATCATCGTGAACAACGCCGGATATACCTGGGACGGGGTAATCCACAAGATGACCGACGAGCAGTTCCAGGCCATGCTCGACATCCACACGGTCGTGCCCTTCCGCGTCGCCCGCGCGGCCGCGCCGTACCTGCGCGAGACCGCCAAGAAGGAGAAGGAGGAGGGCACCGAGACCTTCCGCAAGATCGTGAACGTGAGCTCGATCTCGGGCACGATGGGCAACGCCGGGCAGGCCAACTACTCGGCGGCGAAGTCGGGCGTGGTCGGCCTGACGAAGACGCTCGCCAAGGAGTGGGGGCAGTTCAAGATCAACGTGAACGCGGTGGCGTTCGGCTTCGTGGAGACGCGTCTCACGGCCGCCAAGGAGGGCTCCGAGAAGATCGAGCGCGGCGGCCAGGAGATCCAGCTCGGCATCCCCGAGCAGATGCGCCAGATGGCGTCGATGATGATCCCGCTCGGTCGCGGCGCGAGCCCGCGCGAGGCTGCCGGCGGCATCTTCATCCTCTGCACGCCCTGGGCGAACTACATTCACGGCCAGGTCTTGCACATCACCGGCGGCCAGTTTGGTGGCATGACCGGTTAACCCAGGTTTCCTGGGGGTCACGATTGTCAATCGCACCCTTGTCGCAGTAATCGCCACGCTGCTCGTGGCGCTCGCCGTGGGCTCTCTCGTCCTCGGCGGGCGCCAGAGCAAGGCGGGAGGCAACCGGGCGTCCGCGACTCTCGCCGCGCTGGAGAGCAAGCTGCTCCTGATCGAGCGGCGCGTGGAGGGGATCCGCGGCCAGACCTTCATCCACCGGCCGCTCCCGGTGCTGGTGGGCGGCGCCGAGGTGCGGCGCCAGGGCCTGGTCGAGCTCGACCAGCAGGTCACGGCGCAGGAGCAGGCCGCGGACGACGAGCTGCTCAAGCTGCTCGGCCTGATCCCGGCGGACTCCAACCTGCGCGACATCCAGGGTGCGGTTTTCCAGGACCAGGTGGCGGGCTTCTACGACCCGCACAAGAAGAAGCTCGCGCTCGTGAAGGACGCGGGGGCGCAGGACGAGTCGGTCGGCGAGATCACGCTGGCCCACGAGCTCACCCACGCCCTCGACGACCAGCGCTTCGGCATCCGGGACCAGCCGCCCGGCACGAACGACCGGGCCACGGCCTACACCGCGCTCGTGGAGGGCGACGCGACGTCGGTCATGACCCGCTACGCCACCAAGTTCATGGACAGCTCGAACCTGCTGGGGGCGCTGTTTGCCAGCACCAACACCGGCGGGCCCAAGCTGCCGCCCTACATCCAGGCGTCGCTCGAGTTCCCGTACCTCGAGGGGCAGCGCTTCGTGGACACGCTGTATCGCTGGGGGCACAACAGCTGGAAGGTGGTGAACGTGGCGTTCAAGGCCAAGCCGCCGATCTCCACACAGCAGATCCTGCACCCGCTCGACTACCTGCGTAACGTCAAGCCGCTGCCGATCGACCTCCGCATCCGGCCGCTGCTCGACCGCAGGTGGCGGCTGGCCACGTCGGGCTCGCTGGGCGAGTTCGACACCCGCGAGCTGCTCCAGCTCGGTATCGGAGCCGACCGGGCCGACGACGTCGGCGAGGCGTGGCGCGGCGGCGTGTACCAGCTCTGGCGAAGCGGCCCGCTGCCCGACGGCAAGTGCTCGAGCCCGTGCCGGCCTCATGACTCGCTGGTGCTGGCGTGGCGCACAAACCCGGGGCGCGACACGCAGACGTTCACGGGCGCCCTGGGCTCCTATGTGGAGCGCGGACTCGGCGGCAAGCCGCGCGCGCGCAACACGTGGAGCCTCGACGGCGGGGCGGCGTCGATGACCACGAACGGGTCCACCACCGTGCTCGCGTTCGCGCCCGACCAGGCGCTGGCGGGAGAGCTGTCCACGCGGGCGGCGTCGGTGCCGCTAGGTAAGTGACAGCTCCTCGCGCACGCCGCTGAGGAACGCCTCCACGGCCGGCGGCCGCCGCCGGCCCTCGCGGTAGAGCATCGACACGGGGATGCGCGGCAGCTTGGGCGAGAGCGGCACTGCCACCAGCTCTGGACCTGGGCGCCCCGCGAACGAGCGCGGCAGGAGCGACACGCCCAGCCCCTGCGCGGTGAGCGCTCGCACCGTCGACGCCTCGTTCGACTCGTAGGACACGCGCACCGTCACGCCCGCCTGCTCCAGGGCCTCTTCGAGTGCCAGCCGCAGCGACGCTCCCGTGATGGGCGCCACCAGCGGCTCCTCCGCCGCGACCGCGACCGACACGCGCCGCCGCTTGGCGAGCGGATGACCGGGCGCCACCATCAGCGCCAGCTCGTCATCAAACAGCAGCTCGCCCGCCACTCCCTCCCCCGCGCGCTGCGGCTCGCAGAAGGCGAAGCACACGTCCAGGCGGTCGGCGCGGAGCAGCTCCAGCGTGTCGTCGAGCGTGGTCTCGATCAGGCGGATGTCCACCGCCGGGTGGCGGGCGCGAAAGCCCGCGAGCAGGGATGGCGGATCGAGTGCGCCCACCGCCGGGATCACGCCGATGCCAAGCGTGCCGCGCAGCAGCCCGTGCAGCTCGTCGATCTCGGCGCGCAGGGCGTCGGCGTCGGCCAGGATGCGGCCCGCGCGGGCCAGCGCGATCTCGCCCGCCTCGGTCACGAGCACGCGCCGCGTGGTGCGGCTCAGCAGCTCCACGCCGAGCTCGCGCTCGAGCCTGCGCACCTGCTGCGACACCGCCGGCTGCGCCACGTGGAGCTCCTGCGCGGCCAGGGTGAAGGAGCCGTGCCGGGCCACCGCCGAGAGGTATCTGAGCTGCCGCAGCTCCATGAGCGGGTCGATAATAGATCGTTATGAATGGACTAACAACTCTGTCCTTGACTTATGGCCTGGCGAGACGGAAACTGGCTTCGTGCAAGTGAGAGCGTCAGCCGATTTGAGGACGGATCTGCACCCTGGCGACATCGGGGCGATGAGTTCGCTGCATGGCCGTGAGTACGCCGCGGAGTACGACCTGGACTTCACGTTCGAGGCCTACGTGGGCGGCTCGATCGCGCGCTTCGCCCTCGTGATGGCCGAAGATCCCGACGCCGGCCGCATCTGGCTGGCGGAGGATGAGGACGACCTGATCGGCTGCATCGCCGTCACGCGGACGAACGGCGCCGAGGGCTGGCTGCGCTGGTTCGTTGTGGCCCGCCACGCGCGCGGGCAGGGTGTGGGCCGCAAGCTGCTGTCCGCGGCGCTTGACTACTCGCGCGAGCGCTTCGAGGTGCTCAAGCTCGAGACCTTCAGCGAGCTGACCACCGCGGCGCACCTGTACCGCTCGTCCGGCTTCGAGGTCACGGACTCGGAGCCCCGCACGCAGTGGGGCCGGCGGATCGAGCTGCAGCACTACGCGCTCCGCTTCGACTGACTCGGCCCCGGATACGCTGCGGTGCGTGAGGGTTCTCGTGGCGGTGCACCAGGACGACGGCGGTCCATGCGTGTTCGGCAACGTGATCCGCGACGCGGGTCACGAGCTCGTGGAGTGGCGGCCCCAGGACGGCGCTCCGCCGGGCGGCTACGACGCCGCGATGGTGTTCGGCGGCTCGATGCACTTCGACCAGGAGGACGAGCACCCGTGGCTCGTGCCGGAGGCCGAGTGGATCAAATCGCTGCTCGACGAACGAGTGCCCACGCTGGGCGTGTGCCTTGGCTCGGAGATGCTCGCGCACGCGGCGGGCTGGCCGGTGTCGCGCCTTGCACGCTCCGAGATCGGCTGGCACGAGGTGGAGCTCACACCAGCGGCGCAGCACGACGCGGTGCTGAGCTCTGTGCCGGCGCGCTTCCCCGCGTTCCAGTGGCATAGCTACGCCGCCGAGCCGCCAGAGGACGCGGTGCTGGCGGTCAGCCCGGCGTGCGCGCAGGCCTACCGGGTCGGCGA
>Ga0070681_10002599_pt1 | contig 16569 bp, 15 predicted proteins | sample KBSC83BmetaG_FD_65650 | JGI IMG/M metagenome (GOLD analysis project Ga0070681, IMG submission 65650) | Corn rhizosphere microbial communities from Kellogg Biological Station, Michigan, USA - KBS C8-3B metaG | ecosystem: Host-associated > Plants > Roots > Rhizosphere | place: USA: Michigan...
AGGTACCGGCTCTCCGGCCGCTGACGGTGTGTGAATAGCGCCACGGGCGTCGCAGAGGTCACTTCTGCCTCAGAAAAACCTTGCACATCACCCTAGACAGGAATTTAATCTGATGAACCTGCTGGCACCCGTATATCCCGGGCGTATGCGACGGCGGGTGTGCGGATCGGCTCAGGGGCCCCGGAAAGGACCGGAGCGCATGATAATCGGCAGCGACATGCCGTACGCGGATGGCAACGACGTCCCGCCAGCCATGACCGGGGGGCGTCCGCGATGCTGAGACTGGTCATGACGCGCATCCCGCAGATGATCATCGTCGTGCTCGGCGTCACCTTCCTCGCCTTCTCGATCATGTTCCTCCTGCCCGGGGATGTGGTGCAGTCAATCCTCGGCGACAACTACACGCCGCAGGCGGCGGCGGCGCTGACCGCTCAACTCCACCTCAACCAGTCGTTCCTCCTGCGCTACTTCACGTGGCTCGGCGACTTCTTCACCGGCAATGTGGGCCTCTCGCTCGTACCGCCGCGCCAGTCGGTGTGGGCGCTGGTCGGGAGATCGCTCTTGCCGACCGCCGAGATGCTCGTCATCGGTCAGGTCATCGCGATCGTGCTCGGCGTGCTGTTCGCCGTGGTCTCCGTCACCAGCCGGAGCCGGATCGTCGACCGCATCGTTCAGGCGGTCGGCCTGATCTGCTCGTCGATCCCGGGCTTCGTGCTCGGCCTGCTGCTGCTGACCCTCCTGGCGGTGAACCTGCACGTCGTCTCGCCGCAGGGCTGGGTCGCGCCGTCCTCAGGCGGCTGGGGCCAGAACCTCGCGCACATCCTGTTCCCGAGCATCGTCCTGGCGTTGTTCACGTTCCCGGTGATCATGCGCGTCTTCCGCGCGGAACTCGTCGACCAGCTCGACAACGAGGACTATGTGCTGCTGGCCCGCCTGAAGGGCATCAGCGGCACCCGGGTCATCTTCCGCCACGTGCTGCGGAACTCCTCGTTCGGTCTCCTGACGGTCGTGGGCATCAACGTGGCGCGCCTTATCGGCGGGGTCATCATCATCGAGCAGATATTCGGCATCCCCGGTATGGGCACGCTCATCAAGGACTCGGTCGTCCAGCATGACACACCGACGGCGCTCACGTGCCTGACGATCGTCGCGATCTTCGTCGTCGTCGCGACCCTCGTCGTTGACATCGCCTACGCCCTCCTCGATCCGCGCGTAAGGGACAATGCGAGATGACATCACCGAAGACGTCCACGCTCCCCACGCCCGCGCGGCATGGCCAGGGAACGGGCCCCGTCCCTGTGCGGCGCCAGGGGGCCGCGGGCCTGCTGGCGCACCGGATGCGGCGGTTCCGCAGGCCGGCGGTCCTCGTCCCAGGCCTGGTCCTCGTGTTCATCGTGCTCTTGTGCTTCTTCGGGCCAACGGTCTTCAGGCTGCCGCCCGCCAGCAGCGGCCAGCTCACCAACTACCTGCTCCCGATCGGCAGCCCGGGCCACCTGCTCGGCACGAACACGCTCGGCAACGACATGCTCGCGCAGCTGCTCGTGGGGGGCCGGATCTCCATCACCGTCTCGGCGGGCGCCACCGCGTTCGGCCTGGTCATCGGGGCGATGATCGGCATGATCGCCGGATACTACGAGGGAATTGTCGGCGGTGTGCTGATGCGCGTCCTCGACGTGATCTTCGCGTTCCCCGACATCATCCTCGCCATCTCGATCGCCGCCTACCTCGGACCGAGCATGACGAACGCAATATGGGCGATCGGCTTCTTCAGCATCGCCGGCTTCGGCCGGGTCACCCGCGCGCAGACCCTGCGCGTCATGCACCAGGACTTCGTCGTGGCGGCGCGGACCAGCGGGAGTTCGACCCTGCGGGTCCTGCTCACCCACATATGGCCAAACATCGCCGGCCGCGTCCTCGCGTACGCGCTCGTCGCGCTCGGCTACGCGATGATGGCGGAGGCGGCGCTCAGCTTCCTGGGCCTCGGCGTCCCGAGCCCGACGCCGAGCTGGGGCAACATCATCGGCAGCAACCAAAGCTACATGTCGGTCGCGCCGCGGCTCATCGTGATGCCCGCGATCTTCATCTTCCTCACTATCGCGTCAGTGAACCTGTTCTCGGACGCGCTCCAGGAGAAGGGAGCGGGCGAATGAGCGGAGCAGCGGAGCACACGGCAGAGCACCTGGTCGAGGCCGAGGACCTCTCGGTCCAGGTAGCCGGCCGCGACCGCCTGCCGATTCTCGATTCCGTCTCGTTCACGGTGGAGCCGGGGAAGATGACGGCACTAGTCGGCGAGTCGGGTGCCGGCAAATCGATGACCACCAAGGCGATCCTCGGTCTCCTTGACGAGCGGATGTTCAAGGTCAGCGGGCGCATCGTGGTCGCGGGCAAGGACGTGAGCGCGATGCGAGCCCGCGCGCGGCGCCGGTACACCTCAAGCGTGACGTCGCTCGTTTTCCAGAACCCGGCCAAGGCGCTCAATCCGACCATGCGCGTCGGACCGCAGATCGCCGAGGCGCTGCGGTTCTCCGCGGCGGGAGAGCACCTTTCCCCCAGGACGGCGCACGAGCGTGCCGTGGAGCTGATGAAGCAGGTCGGCATCGCGGCCCCGGAAGAGCGCTACCACGCCTATCCCCACCAGATGTCCGGCGGCATGAAGCAGCGTGCCGTCATCGCGATCGCACTCTCGATGAACCCCAAGGTGCTGTTCTGCGACGAGCCGACGTCCTCGCTCGACGTGACGACCCAGGCGCTCATCATGGACCTACTCGACGAGCTGCGTGCGCGCCTTGGCATCGGCATCCTGTTCATCACCCACGACCTGGTGCTCGCCGCCTCGCGGGCAGACGACGTGCTCGTGCTCCACTCGGGACGCATCGTGGAGAAAATGGCGGTGCGGGGAATCTTCGAGTCGGCGGCGATGCCGTACACCAGGGACCTCATCGCGCGCGTTCCCGGCCTCGGCGAGCGTCCCGCGGCACCGCGCGTTCCTGTCCAGTCCGATGCGATCCCCGGTCTGACCGCGTGCAGGTACGTCAGCCAGTGCGCCGCGCACCAGGAGATCTGCACCACGCGCGTCCCTCCGCTCGCGCCGATCGAACCGGGCCACCTGGTGCGCTGCTGGTTCCCTGTCGGCCACGAGCCGCTCGACCAGACGGCCGAAGCGGACGTGCAGGCGGTCGGTGCGACCACTCCGCGAAAGGGAGCCTGATATGGCGGAGAATGCCGTCAAGTCCGCGAACGCCGGGCCGGTGATCGTCGCCGAGCACGTCGTCCAGGAGTTCTCCGTCCAGCGCCGCGGATCAACGCGGCTCGCCAAGGTGTCCGCGGTCGCCGACGTGAGCTTCTCGATCGAGCCAGGCAGGACGCTGGCGATCGTCGGCGAGACGGGCTCAGGCAAGACCAGCCTCGCACGGACCATCCTCGGCGCGCCGCCGCCGCGTTCTGGTCGCATCACGGTGGACGGCTACGACGTCGACCGTCGCGGTCGCGCGGTGGCGAAAGCGCGCGGCCGCCTGATCCAGATGATCTTTCAGGATTCGCAGTCGGCCCTCGATCCCACCTGGAGCGTGAACCGCCTCGTCGCGGAGCCGCTCCGCCCGCTGGGCCTCGGCCGCGAAGAGCGCCGGCAGCGGGTCGAGGAGATCCTCACGCGGGTGGGGCTGAACCCGGAGTTGCACGGCAGGAGGCGGCCGTCGGAGCTGTCCGGCGGTCAGCAGCAGCGGGTCGCGATCGCCCGCGCCCTCGTGAGCAGGCCCGCGCTCGTCATCCTCGACGAGCCGGTCACCGCGCTCGACGCGGCGACGCAATCACAGGTTGTGGATCTGCTCGGCGAGCTCAAGCGCGATTTCGGGCTCACCTCGCTCCTCATCGCGCATGACCTCGCGGTCGTGCGGCAGCTGGCCGACCGGGTGGCGACCATGTACCTCGGCAAGTTCTGCGAGGAGGCCCCGGTCGAGTCGCTGTTCAGCGCGCCGGCTCATCCGTACACCGCCGCGCTGCTGTCGGCGATCCCGTCGTTTACACCGACCGGGCGCCCCCGCCTGCGGCTGCTCGGCGAGCCGCCGTCCCCGATCGCCCCGCCGAGCGGATGCCGCTTCCGTACCCGGTGCGCCTTCGCCCAGGACACCTGCGCGAAGGTGGAGCCGGTCAAGCGCGAAATCGCGCCAGGGCACTCGGTGGCATGCCACTTCCCGCTCGACCCTGACAGCACCCCCTCGACCGCCGAGCCGGGCCAGGAAAGCCTTGGCACCGTGGCGGGAGTGCGCTCGGACTCCGGCCGCGAGTGAGGTGATTGACGGCGGGTCGTGCTTAGCAGCGCGACCCAGTCGGTTCGGGACGGGACTCCCTACCTGAAGCTGGCCTGAACTGCGCTGACCTCCGCGCCAGAGCTGACAACGATGTCCGTCCCGTCTATGGGCCCCGTACCTCCCAAACCCGTGGGACACTGGCCGCCAGACATTATCGTATACATGTACGTATGTCCATACATCTCGTGAAACAATCGTCGGCTTTACCTATTGTACGGAGGTATTGATCTCCATACAAATATAGGCTTACCCTTGCGTCAGGCTCGCCGGGGAGGAACCCCGGCGGCTGAGGGGAGGATGGCTGATGCAGGGACGGGACGCGAGCGGGACCGGGACCGAGCTGGCTGCCGCCATGTTCGGCGAACTGTGGTCCGCCCTTGGCGGCAGCACCGGCGCGGACGGCACCGCCGTCCGGTTCAGCGGGGCGGGCGCGCTCCCGTCACGGTTCGCCGTCACCGACCTCGCGGCGGCCACACTCGGCGCTGTCGGCGCGGCGGTCGCCGAACTGCTAGACGCCGCGGGCGGCGGCCGTCCGGTCACCGAGGTCGACAGGGAGCTTGCCACCGTGTGGTGCAAGCCCACGCCGCGGACGGTGGGCTGGACTCCCCCGGGCGGCAACCCGCTCACCGGCGCGTACCCCACCCGTGACGGACGCTGGATCAGGTTCCAGATGAATTACGCTCGGCAGCGGGCAGGCACCCTGGCCACACTCGGTCTTGCCCGGCCAGCCACGGGGGAGCGTGCCAGCAGTGCGGGCTCGAGCGGCGCCGGGCCAGCCGTCGACCGGGAAGCGGTCGCCCGGGCGGTCATGGAGTGGGATGGCGCGGACCTTGAGGAAGCGATCGCCGCCGGGTCAGGGGCGGCCGCGCTGTGCCGCACCCAAGGGGAGTGGGCGCGGCACCCGCAGGGAGCCGCGATCGCGGCGGAACCACTGATCGCGGTTGACCACGCCGAAGACGGCGGCGGACCGCGAGCCGGATGGTCGCCGCTCCCCGGCCGCCCGCTGAGCGGTATCCGGGTGCTCGACCTGACACGGGTGCTCGCCGGGCCGACGGCCACTCGGTACCTGGCCGCATACGGCGCGGAGGTACTCCGGATTGACCCGCCAGGCTACGACGAGCCGCGCGGCACCCTCGTCGCCACGTACGGCAAGCGCGCCGCAGCGCTCGACCTGCGCTCGCGGGAGGATGCCGAGCGGTTCGCCAGCCTGCTGAGCGAGGCGGACATCCTGGTGCACGGGTTCCGCGCGGGCGTCATGGAGCGACTGGGGTTCGACGCGCCGATGCGGGCACGGATCCGTCCGGGCCTCATCGACGTGTCCCTGCGGGCCTACGGGTGGACCGGCCCGTGGACGGGCCGCAGGGGCTTCGACACGCTGGTGGAGATGGCGAACGGGATGGCCGCGGCGGGGATGGCCTGGGCAGGCGCCAGTGCCCCTGTGCTGATGCCGGTGCAGGCGCTCGACTTCGGTACCGGGCACCTGGCCGCCGCAGCGGCGATCCGCGGCCTTACCCGCCGCCTGCGGACCGGGCAGGGCTCGTCGTGGCGGCTCTCGCTGGCCGCGACTGGGCGTTTCCTCGCCGCGTTCCGCGCAGACCCCGGCCAGCCGGCCTTCGGGGACACGGCACCGCCGCTAGACCCGCTGGTCAGAGCCAGCGCGCTCGGGCCGATCCGGCTTCCGCTGCCTGCGCTCGCCGTGGCGGGTGCGCCGCAGTTCTGCGACCGCGCGGGCGACGGCTACGGCACCTCGTTGCCCTGCTGGACTGCCGGATCAGACCTGATATCGGTTATGTGACGATTAAATATTAGAAGTCTTCTTCATAAGACACAGATAACTGGTTGTACGGACTTACGTATGATAGTACGGAGGTTAGAGTTCACGACGACTCCGCGCGGCGCCCAGGTGCCGCTGAGGCGAACGTCGTGAGGTCTGTGCGCTGCCATAGAGGAGCAACATGAGAAAACGCAAAGTCGCGGGCCGCGTCTTCGCAGACCGCGCCGGCCGTCGCCGTAGCCGGCTGCCAGGCGTCCACCTCCAGGAAACCCAACGGAAGGAGCAAGCCGGATGAGGGTCGGGATGTCCCTTCCGCTGCGGTCTGCCGATGGCCGGCCGCTTGATGCTGCGGGCGTCGCGGTCCGCGCGACAATGATCGAAGAGGCCGGCTTTGACGGCATCTGGCTGCCCGACACCCTCGTCCCCGAGTCGCAGCCGCGACCAGACCCGCTTTCCGTGCTGCTCGCCGCCGGCATCGCCACCCGCCGGGTGGAACTCGGGACGTCCGTGCTCATCGTTCCCCTCCGCAACGCGGCCGAGCTCGCGCAGCGGCTGATGACGCTGCACCAACTGGTCGGCGGCCGCTTCACCTTCGGCGTCGGCGCCGGCTCAACCCGGTCGGCGTTCGACGCGGCGGGCGTGGACTTCGCCAGCCGGTTCCGCGACCTGCACGGCAAGATGGACATCATCATGCGGCTGCTGAACGGAGAGCGGGCGGGCGACGCGTTGCTCAGCCCCTGGCCAGAGAGCCCGGCCGGGCCGCGGTTCATGCTCGGCGCGTGGCACAGCGACATCTCGCTGCGCCGAGCCGTACGCGACTATGACGGCTGGATCTGCTCGGGCGCCCGGACCAGCCTGCGCGTCTTCGGCGACGCACTCAAGCGCTACCGTGACCTGGGCGGTACCCGCGCGGTGGTGGCGAACTGCCCGGTCGATCTCACGGCGCCTTCGCGGCGGCTGGACGAGAACGAGAACTTCAACCTGCGTTGCGGCCCGGAAGAGGCCAGCGAGCGACTCGCACGGCTCGCCGCGCTCGGCTTCGACGATGTAAACCTCGTCATCGCCGACCCGCTCGGCAAGGCAAAACGCTACGAGGCGGACTTCACTGCTGAGCAACTGTCCGCCGTCAGGGCGCTGGTCCCGGCCTCACATGTCGGCCCGCCGCCGGCACTGTCACCGCTCACCCGGCACCGTACGGCTGACGGCCACCGAGTGACGACACCCACGATTGGCTAATCTCGGGCCCTCGTCTGATGGAACGCGATCTGTTCGACGCCGACCACACGACTTCCGCGAGGTGGTCCGCGATTTCGTCGCCAGGGAGGTCGAACCGAACCTGGCCGCCTGGGAGCAGGCGGGCGTTCTCGACCGGAGCTTGTACGCTACGGCGGGTGAGGTTGGTCTCCTCGGCCTGGATGTCGATGAGAAGTACGGCGGCGGCGGAGTCGCGGACTTTCGCTACAACCTCATTATCATCGAGGAACTGTGCCGGGCGGGCGCCAGCGCGCTGACCATGAACATCAGCGGATTCAACGATCTCGTCGCGCCTTACCCCACCGAACTGGGCACCGAGGAGCAGAAGGGGCGCTGGCTGCCGGGGCTGTACGGCGGCACCGCCATATCGGCGCTGGCCATGACCGAGCCGGGGACGGGCAGCGACCTCAAGGCCATCCGCTCGACCGCCGTTCGCCGTGGCGACGAGTATGTCGTCAACGGGGCCAAGACCTTCATCAGCAACGGGATACTCGCTGACGTCGTCATCACCGTCGTCTCGACGGATCCTGCGGCTGGCGCCAATGGGATCAGCCTGCTGGTCCTTGAGCGCGGCATGCCCGGGTTCGAACGCGGCCCGAAACTGGACAAGATCGGGCTGCCAGCCCAGGACACCGCGGAGCTGTCCTTCACCGACGTGCGGGTTCCAGCGGCCAACCTCCTCGGCGAGGAGGGGCGCGGCTTCGGCTACCTGATGCGCAATCTCCCCAGGAGCGGCTGTCCGTCGCCGCGACCGCGATGGCGGCGATGGAGCGCACCTTCCAGAGCACGTTTGAATACGCTCGCCAGCGCAGCGTGTTCGGACAGCTGGTCGCTGGCTTCCAGGCGAACCTGTTCACGCTGGTCGAGCTGGCCACGGAGATCCAGATCGCCCGCGTCTTCCTGGACCGCCGTGTATCGGAGCTTGTCTCCGGGCGGCTGACCGACGTCGACGCCGCCATGGCCAAGTGGTGGACCACCGAGCTCCAGCAGCGCGTCGTGCAGCGGTGCCTCCAACTCCACGGCGGCTACGGCTTCATGCGGGAGTACACCGTGGCCCGCGACTTCCTCGACGCTAGGGGCAGCACTCTCTACGCGGGCACCACCGAGATCATGAAGGAGCTCATCGGCAGGTCCTTTGGAAAGTAAGGGACCCGCAGGGCCGGTTGGCTTTGGACGATGCCGCGGCACTGAACCTGTAATGCAGGGCCGAGGGGTGCGGTTCACCTAGTCGGGAAGGCTGGCTGGCTCAGCCTTCATGCGGCCATACGTACATCCGTATTTATGAGCACGGAGCAATCATCAGCTTTTCCTATCGTACGGAGGTATTGATCTCCGTACAAATGTAGGCTTACTCTTGCGTCGAGCTCGCCGGAGAGCGATCTCGACGGCGAAGCGTATATAAGGAGTGAGGCTTGATGCCAAAGGAAACTTGCGATGTCATCGTCATCGGCGGCGGCAGTGCCGCACACGAGGCCGCTGTCGCCGCCCGGTGGAACGGTGCGCAGCGGGTCCTGATGCTCGAGAAGGCGCCGCCCTCTCAGGTTGGCGGCAATGCGCGCTTCTCCGGGACCGGTTTCCGCTTCGTCTTCGAACCAGAGGAGATCCAGGAGATCGTCGGGCTCACCGACGAGGAGTACTCGAAGGTGCACATCCGTCCCTACACCGCGGAGGACTTCCTCGGCGACCTGCGCCGTGTCACGCGGGACAGGATCGACCTCGAGCTCGCGCAGATGCTCGTCGACGACTCGAACGAGGCCATCCGGTGGTCCAAGGAGGTCGGCCTGCGCTGGGAGCTCCAGCCCGGTATCGAGGTCGACGGCCTGCGGTACTTCGCGCCGGGTATCCCGATCCACCCGCTCAACCTTGGTGGCGGGATCACCAACGGGCTCAGCCAGGTAATGCAGTGGGGGCAGATCGCCGAGCGTCTCGGCGGAATAGAGGTGCGTTGCAACTCCAAAGTCATCGGGTTCCTCGGCGACGAGTCGGGGGTGACCGGGGTGCGGGTGCTCGGCCCTGACGGCGTCTACGAGCTTGAGGCACACGCCACGATCGTCTGCAGCGGCGGTTTCCAGGCGAACCCGGAGATGCGCGCAAGGTACCTCGGCCCGAACGCTGACATCATGAAGGTTCGGGGAAGCCGCCACAACACTGGCGAGGTTTTGGAGATGATGTTGCGGCTCGGGGCCGCCGCCGCCGGGAACTGGCAGGGAGCGCACGCGTCGCCCATCGACGCGGGGTCGGCGGAGGTGGAGTCTGGCTTCCCGGCGAGGCGGTACGGCTACTGCTGGGGCATCACAGTCAACTCCCTGGGACAGCGGTTCATCGATGAGGGTGAAGCCGAGATCTCCTACACCTACGCGAAGACCGGCTGGGCGGTGCTCCGGGAGCCCGGCGGCGTCGCATACCAGCTCGGCGACGCCAAGCACCCGATGACCTTCATGCCGGAGGATCCGATCTTCGCCGACAGCATCGAGGAACTCGCCAGGATCATCGGCGTGGACCCGGTGCCGCTGGGCGACACCATCGAGAAGTTCAACGCGGCGATCGACACCTCAATCCCCTATGACCCTACGGTCCGTGACGGCCGGCACACCAACGGCTTGTCGCCGAACAAGTCGAACTGGGCCATCCCCCTCGACACCCCGCCCTACTTCGCCCTCCCGGTAACCGGCGGCATTACCTTCACGTTCGGCGGCGTGAAGGTCGATACCAACGCCCAGGTGGTAGCGAACGGTGGCCACCCTATCCCCGGTCTTTACGCTTCGGGGGACGTCGTCGGGCTGTTCTTCCACAACTACGCCGCGATGACCGGCCAGATCCGCAACCTCGTCTTCAGCCGGCGTGCGGCCGCAGCAGCAACGAAATAGAAGGCTCTGCCAATGTCGGCGGGCTGATGAATCATCCGTGAGCGGAGGGGCCTGGCAGCGCGGCGGTGAGACCGCACCGCACGCTGCCACCCCGATTCGCCTTGTTCTCGGCTCTGGCCCTGATCCAGCATTGACTGAGCGGCCCTAGTCGGGTCAGCGGAGGAGCGAGGCGATGTTCCCGAATGACCGCACGTTGAGGAGCCGGCCCGCCAGGTCCGCCGCTCGGTTCCCGAGCGCGGGCTCGCCGAGCGCGAGGAACTTGCGACGGAGCTTGGCCTCCTGCTCATCGGCGTCCGCGGCCGGGATGGAGCTGTCGGCGTGGCCCTTGAGCTGCCGGCCGCCGCGCGCGTCGAGGGCGACGTAGGAGTTCTGGCTCGGCACGTCCGGGTCGGCGCGCACCTCGATCCGCGCCATCATGTCAAGGAAGTCAGCGGCGTGCACCCGCTCGTCAGAGAACGTAGCCGGGTCGCCGGTGTTGTCCTTGAGCAGCGTCAGCGCGGTCGCCGCGCGGATGCTGAACTTCGCCTCGAGGCCGGTGGCCGGGTAATCGAACCGGCAGATGCGCGTCGACATGGGGTTGACCGTGACGACGGCAGTGCCGACCTCGTCCGGGCCGACCCCGGCCGAGGCCGCACGCGCCGCCTCGATCGGGGCGTGCGTGCCAAGGCAGGACGCGTGGTACTTGAAGATCGTGCGGGTCGTGATCCACGCGTCCGCAAGCTGCTCGAGCTCGTCGGGGTGGACCGCGCCGTCGCCCATCAGCTCTGCGAGGCCGGCCATGGTTTCCAGCGCGTCGGCCCGCGCCGTGATGCCGCGCCGGCCGAGGCGGGCGGCGGTGACGCCCGCCTGCGCCGCGAGGCCGGCGTGCAGCGGCTTGGTCATCGTGCCGAAGTTGCCCTGCAGCCCGGCGGACAGGGACGCGGCGATGCCGAAGGCGTTGCCGAACTCCTCCTCGTCGAGCTTGAGCAGCGTGGCGGCCGCCGCGAGCGCGCCGAACACGCCGAGCGCGCTCGTCGGGTGCCACCCCTTTTTGAACAGGCCGCCGCCCATGACGGCGCCGATCCGGTAGCTGAACTCGAAGCCTGCCACGACGGCGGCGAGGAACTCCGTTCCCGGGCTCTGCTCGGCCTGCGCGACCGCGAGCGCGGCGGGCAGGACCGGCGCCGAGGGGTGGTGCCCGCCGCCGGCCTTGTTCGAGTCGTCGAAGTCGAGGGCGTGCGACGCCGCGCCGTTGAGCAGTGCCGCCGTGCGGACGTCGGCCGTTGCGCTGGTGCCGACGATCGCGGCGGGCCCGGAGCTGTCGGCGTACTCGTCCCTGAGCAGCCGCGAGAGCGGCTGGGTGCTCCCCGCGAGCGTGACTCCGTACCAGTCGAGGACCGAGTGCTGCGCCCAGCGCCACGTGGTTTCCGGCACGTCGGCTTCGTACAGCCGCCCGTACCGCCGCCAAAGATCAGTCGCGATCGCCACCCTGCATTGCCCTTCTTGACGCGAACCGTTGGTCGGGTGCCGGGCAGAGCGCGGCTCCGATCGGCACCCGGGCTGACGAGCGCCGGCCTAGCCCCGGGCCGCGGCGACGAACGCCGCGGCGTGCTGGCCGGCGCGGCGGCCGAACACGAGGTTCCGGGTCTGGCCGGTCATCGACGGGTAGTTGTGGAAGAAGATCCCCAGGATGTCGCCGGACGCGTACAGGCCGGGGATCGGACGGCCGCCGACGGCGACGACCCGCGCGTCGCGGTCGACCGTGACCCCGCCGAAGGTGAACGTGAGACCGCCGGTCACCTCGACCACGTAGAACGGCGGCGTGTCCAGCGCCTGCGCCCAGTTGGACTTGTCGGGGCTGAGGCCGACCGTGTGACGGCCGTCGGGCTGGTTGCGGTTGAACGGGACGGAGGTGTCGATCGCCTTGTTGTACTCGTCGACCGTCGCCCGCACGGCCGCGGGGTTGAGCCCGACCCGCGCGGCGAGTTCCTCCAGCGTGTCGGCCCACAGGGCGGTCGCCGGGCGGTGCCAGGCCGGCTCGGTCGGCGAGAGCTCCCAGATCTTCGCGTCGCCGAACCAGAAGGCGCGCGACTCCGGCTGCCGCTGCACCGCCCAGCCGGTCTTGGCGTAGGTGTAGGACGCGTTCGCCTCGCCCTCGTCGAAGAACCGCTGCCCGCGGGTGTTGAGCGAGATGCCCCACGGGTAGCTGTAGCGGTTCACGTCGTCGCCCGACTCCACGTCGGGCGCGGTGCCGTCGATGGGCGTCGCGTGACCCCGCTGCCAGTGGCCGCCGGGCGCCGCGCCGAGGTCGAGCAGCATCTGCAGCACCTCGCCGGTGTTGTGCCTGCTGCCCCGCACCTTCATGAGGTCGCCGTTCGGCCCGAGGTACTTCGCGCGCATCTGCGGGTTCGCCTGGAAGCCGCCCGCGGCGACGATGACCGCGCCCGCGCGGATCTCGTACTTGCCGTCCGGACCGTAGACGCGGACGCCCTCGATGCCGGTCTCGTCGCCGACGAACCCGATGACCTTCGACTCGTGGCGCTTCTCGATGCCGAGCTGGCTGGCGATCCCGTCCCACTGCGCGAGCTGGCTCAGGCCGTTCGTCATGCCGTTGCCGAGGTTCCGCGGGTGGATCTCGACGCCCGGCCACAGGTAGCGCTTGCCGCCGTCCACGTAGCCGGGCTGGATCACCCAGTCCAGGCCCATCTCCTTGGCCCAGCGGATGGCGAGGTTCGAGTCCCCGACGAGCACGTCGACCATCTCGGGGTCCATCCGGCCCTGCGAGACGCGGTTGAGGTCGTCTTTGAACATCTGGGCCGTGTACGGCTTGACGACGACGCTGGCGAACTCCTCGGGCGCGGTGTCGGTGACTTCCCGCAGCTCCTCGATGTCGTCGAACGCCCAGCGGAATCCCGTGCCGGAGAAGCGGGCGTTGCCGCCGGACTGCGCCTGAGGTGCCTTCTCGAGCATGATGACGCGCTCGGCACCGTAGTGCTTCGCGGCGACGGCCGACTCGTGCGCCGCGCTGCCGCCGCCGATGACGACTACGTCGGCCTGTTCGATCTCTGCCATAGGTCTCCCTCTTCTTCGCGTCAGCGCGAGTCTATACATCCGGTTGGCCAGATGTACATATGACATGTTGACTTGACGGTCCGTCTCCGACCGGCGGATCACGGCCAGCCGGGCAGCGAAATGGCTGGTCAGCGACGGTTCCGGGCCCGCCGCCGCGGTGGTCTCATCCGCCCCCTTGGAAAGTCAACCGGTCAGCCGTACGATGAGATGACTCGGTCGTGGGCGCGACTCCGTGGAGGTTGCGAGGTGGCGAAGTGTCGCTGACAAAGGTCGTGCGGGCGTACTGGATGCCGGGATGCAGCAGCTGCCTCCGCATGAAGGAGTTCATCTCCAAGTCCGGCCGCGAATGGGTGGCGATCAACGCCGACGAGGACCGCGCGGCCCGCGCCGAGCTCGAGGCCAACGGGCTGGTGCTGCCGGTCGCGCGGCTGGGGGACCGCTGGGTCAACGGGGTCGACCTGGCCGCGGTCGCGGAGCTGCTTGAGGTGCCCTACGAGCCGCCGGTGATCCTGCCGTCGGCGGAGCTGGCGGCCCGGTACAACCTCAACCTCGACGTGGCGCGGAGCATCATCACGCAGATGACCGACGAGATGTTCGCCGTCGCGATGCCGAACCGGAGGCGGCCGATGTTCGACGTCGCTAACCAGGTCGCGTCGGTCATGCGCTCGTTCCTCGCGGCGTACTCCGACGACAAGCACGACTCCGGGTTCTACGCGAAGCCGGACTTCGTGCGGACGCCGCAGGATGTGCTTGACCGGCTCGACGAGACGCGGCAGCTGTTCAACACCTGGTGGGAAGAGGACGGGATCGACGACCCGCTCGATCGCGTCACCGAGACCTACTGGGGCTACCCCACCCTGCTCGAGGTGCTTGAGCGCGAGGTGTGGCACACCACGCAGCACATCCGCCAGCTGGAGTACGTGCTGAAGGAGTTCGGCGTCACCCCGGATCTTCCCCTCACGAAGGCTCACCTCGCCGGGCTGCCGCTGCCCGAAGGCATCCATGACTGAGGCCGGGGCCGCGGTCGCCGTCCTCACGGACGAGACCTTCGACGCCGGGATCGCCGACGGCACCGTGCTCGTGGACTTCTGGGCGGCGTGGTGCGGACCGTGCCACGCGCTGACGCCCGTGCTGAACGAGTTGGCCGGCGAGATCGCGAACGCGCGCATCGCGAAGGTTGACGTCGCGGACTTCCCGGGGATCGGGGAGCGGTTCGGCGTCACCAGCCTGCCGACCCTCATCGTGTTTCGCGACGGCGAACCGGTGAAGAAGATGTTCGGCGGGAAGAACAAGCGGCAGCTGACCCGCGCGCTCAACGAGATAGCCGTCCCTGAAGCCGGGACGGCCGCACCGTAGCCGCCGCGTGCCGGCCGGCCCGGACTGTCCCGTCGCGCGGCGGCCGGCCGCCCAGGACCACGGTGACGTTCGCCATCGCGAGACGCCGCCAGACAAGACGTCACCATATCCGCCGCGGGACAAGCGCTCCTGCGAGCGGGCCCTTCTCGGCGCTGCGTCCGCCGACCGGTGGACCCGCGCAAGTGCGCGAGGTATGCACGTTCAAGGACTCAATCGACCGCGACAACCAGGCCAGCCGCGCCAGAAGTGCCCTGCGGGCGGGGCTTGCCGCCGAGGCATGCACTCCAATTGTATGGAGATCAATACCTCCGTACGATAGTGGCAAGAAAAGTCTGGCCCGCAGGGTAACCAGACGTATGGATGTACGTACGTTCGTATGATAAGCTTCGCCGGTCATCATTCAGCGAGGCATCGTTCAGTTGAGGTTTCGGGAGGTACGCGGCCAATGGACCTAGCGCTTGCCGGCAAGCGCGCGATCGTCACCGGGGGCACCGGCGGCATCGGGATCGCGATCGCGCGGCAGTTCGCACTCGAGGGTGTGCACACAGCGGTATGCAGCCGGAGTCTGCAGCGCGCGGCGGACGCCATCGCCGCGCTTGACGTGCCCGGCGCGGCCGACTTGCTGATGCCGGCGCAGGTCGAGCTCAAGGACACCGACTCGGTCGCGGCCATGGTCGACTCGGTCGCCGCGAAGTTCGGCGGCGTGGACATCCTGGTCAACTCGGGCGCCGAGGTCAGCGGCAACGTGCCGGAGGACTTCGAGCACATCACCGACGAGCTGGTGCTGTCGTCGTTCGAGGACAAGTTCATCGGCATCCTGCGCATGTGCCGGAGCACCGTGCCGCTGATGCGCGCGCAGAAGTTCGGCCGGATCATCAACCTGGCCGGCAGCACCGCTCGCGAGGCCGGGTCCATCTCGGCGGGGGCGCGCAACTCGGCCGTGGTCAACCTGACGAAGGCGCTGGCCAGGGAGTTCGGCCGGGACGGGATCACGGTGAACGCGGTCCACCCGTTCACCACCATGACCGAGAACCTCGGTCCCCGGCTGGAACGGATGGCGGCGCGGCGCGACAGCACGGCCGATGAGCACCTGGCCGTGATCTCCAAGCGCACCTCGCTCGGGCGCCTGGTGACGGCCGAGGAGATCGCCGACTTCGTCGCGTTCCTCGCCTCGCCCCGCTCGGTCGCGCTGACCGGCGAGGTGCTCGCCCTCACCGGCGGCCTCGGCACGGCCGTCTACTTTTGATCCACTGACTTCAGGAGCGTTCTGTCATGACGAGCACAGTCCCGGCGGTCGGAGAGCTGAGCGAGCCTTCGGTTCTCGACGCCCTGCTGCGCCCGCGAAGTGTTGCGATGATCGGTGCGTCACGAAATCCCAAGGCGCTCGGCGGCCGGCCGCTCGGCTTCATGGCCAGGTACGGCTTCCCCGGAAAGGTGTACCCGGTCAACGGCAGCGCCCCTGAGGTCCAGGGACTGCCCGCCTACGCGTCGATCAAGGACGTGCCGGAGCCGGTTGACCTGGCCCTGGTGATGGTGCGGGCCGAGCTTGTCGCCCAGGTGCTGCGCGACTGCGCCGCCGCCGGAGTGCGGGTCGCGGTCGTGGTGAGCTCCGGCTTCGGCGAGGGCATGGGCGCGGGGGAGGGGATACTCGAGTCCGTCGCCCCCGAGCTGGCCGCGAGCGGCATGCGGATCCTCGGCCCGAACTGCGAGGGGCTCGCCAGCCTGCCCGCCGACGCGCCGCTCACGTTCAGCCCGGTGCTCGACATCGACGCCTCGGGCACGCAGCTGCGGCCAGGCAACATCGCGGTCCTCTCACAGAGCGGCGGCCTCGGGTTCGCGGTCGCCCAGTGGGGGACCGAGGTCGGCCTGGACTTCTCCTATATCATCAGCACCGGCAACGAGTTCGACCTGGACTCCCTTGAGCTGGCCGGGCACCTCGTGGAGCTGCCGGACACGGACA